>ERZ1740070.976-NODE-976-length-18473-cov-4.924422_pt1 | contig 18473 bp, 13 predicted proteins | sample MGYA00581734_ERZ1740070 | MGnify/ENA primary metagenome ERZ1740070 (study PRJEB43018, sample SAMN04849744) | marine metagenome | isolation source: floating plastic debris | place: Pacific Ocean | collected 2008-09-01 | study: EMG produced TPA metagenomics assembly...
CGCATGAACATGGTGCCGAGCAGGATACGGGTGTAATAATGGCTTTCGACGGCTGCCTCGTATTCGCCCAATGCTAACTGAGCGTGCGCAAGGTACTTCCGAACCCCGCCAAGGTCTGCCATTCGCTCGCCCGCTTGGCGCGCCTCTTCAAAATTGCCATTGGCCAAGTGCGCCGAGACCAGCATCGCAAAATTGCGAATATAAATCGGATCGCGCTCAACCGCCGCTTCGATATAGGGAAGCGCCTCACGCGCTTTGCCAAGATAAAGCAGGCACGCTCCGAGACGTGATGCCACATCAGAACTGCCCGGATCGCGGGCATAGGCTTCAAGCGAATAATCCAGCGCTTTCGAAGGATTGAACGATGTCCATTCGTGGACGCCCAAAACTGAATAGGCATGGCCTTGGTTCGGATCGAGCTCAATTGCGCGGCGGGCGCAACGCGCGCCTTCGCCGGAATGCTTGACCCGCTCAAGGCTTGGGGTCAGCGCAGCGACGTTGATATGCGCATCGGCTAATTCCATCCAACACTCGGCAAAAGCCGGATCAAGTTCGAGCGAACGCTCCAACAACCCAACCGACTTTTGGATGGCTCCTTCAACCCCGAGCCGGTGAAGCAACTCGCGACCTTGCAAATAGAGTGTGTACGCTTCTCGGTCGACGGTCATGCGTCGCACAGGTGAAGCTGATTGGGAAATGCCTAGAGCGTTGCAAATCCCTGCTATCACGTTCGAGCCGATCACCTTGCGGGAGTCTATGAACTCCTCAACGGATCCCGTGATGGTGTCTGACCAGGCTTCTGTGCCCGATTGCCCCTCGATCAGCGCGACCCTGATCGCGATAGAGTCTGATCGCCTCTTTACCTCACCCTCGATCAGATATGAGACATTGAGTTCGCGTGCCATCGGGACGAGAGTGAGGTCGCGCTCGGAAACAACGTCGACCGACTTGCGTCCTGCAAGCGCGATACCTTCGACCCGCCCCATGCGTGAAGTCAGCTCATCAAGAACGGCATCCGCCAGATAAAAATCGCCTCCGACTTCGTCGATCTGCGCAAACGGTAGTACAGCCATGGTTATCCGTCCGGTGTTAGGCGAGACCGCCTGAAAACCGGGGAAACGCGATCGAGCGGCGTCAAGCAACGCACGGCCTTGCCCGCCGTCCATCGTATCCAACGCCTTGGCAATCAGAACCTTCAAACGTGCATCAACGTGCTTGCGCCGGGCGGTCAACCAAGCGTCCAATTCGGGATTGAGTGCGCTGTCGTGCAGCAGAGTTTGATTGCCGATCGCGAGCAGATGATCAGACGCCGTGTCCCGTGCGTCTTCAAGCGCGATTTCAAGCGCTTGTAGATCGCTGGATAAGCCCTCTGGTCCCATAGCGACCTCATTGCGCGTTACTGTTAGGCCCGGAACGCCGATCTCATCGAGCGATCGGCGCAGGTCCAACAAGCATTGCCGCAAGCTCGCCTTTGCCTGTGCATCAAAGCGATCAGGCCAGAGCAGCTTGGCGAGTGATGCACGGTTTATTGATTGTTCAGGCTGGAGACAAAGGATGGCGAGGATGAGTGTGGCGCGCTTGTTATGGAGCGTAACGGGATCGCCGTCGGCTTTCACCAATCGAAGTTCGCCGAACACGCTTGCCCTGAGCGTTGTAGCGACCGCGGTCCCCGCACTCAATTCCTGCATTTAAGTCCCCCGCTGTTTATCGATACAGGACAAGGCGAGGTTTGCAATGCGCGGTGAGGGTCTATTCAATTGGCGAGATGGATCCGGACACATCGGTCAGGGCAGGATGAACCTCAGCGTCTTGCCCGCGTCCTCAAGTGGGTCGCAAGCGAAACGTCAGTTTCTGCCTCGGATCTCATCAAGAGCAGACATTCCGCAATCGGCCCAAAAGCGGAAGTGCGTTAGGGACAAATTGCTCCTCGACTGCCTCGACCGCCGGCTTGGCTAAAGCGGAAAATATTTTTGGCCTGATCGAAAGCTTGGTTCGATGGCTCTGCCAATTGGAGATGATGTCGCGTTAGACTCTCAGCGCCGCTTCATTTGGCACTTACCGAGCCACTCGGCAGGCATGGTCGCCAACGCGTGCTTTTTTGCTTGTCGATCCTGAAGCGCGTGGCCTAGGGCCTTCCTATGCCCCTTCCGCGCCAGATCTCTGGTTATCTTTTGACGGTGCTCGCCGCTTTAGCTGCGGTGGTCCAGTGGTCTGTCCCGCATGGATGGATGATTACGCAGGGTGCGGATGGAAGCACCATTCTCGCTCCGTGCCCGGCGACCTCGCCAGCTTTGGCCGCGCTTGCCAAGAGCAGCGGAGCTCATGCGCACCATCAGCATCATAACCACGATCAGCACGGGGACCATGCGTCGGTCCAGGCGACGCACTCATCGCACGATGAGGGGACAAGCAGCATGGCCGAAGCGCTATGCGATCAGGCCGCCGTTGGCGCGCCCACACTGCTGCCGGCGGTCCCGGAAATCGCTGAGCCGGCGCCGGCAAGCGATCAAGTCTTTATCCGTCGGTTGGCGTCAACTCCCGGAAGAGGACTGGCCGCACCGCCCCCTCCTTCCACTGGTCCCCCCACTCTGAACATTTGAATCAGCTTGAGACTGCGCGAAGCCGCACGCCCCTTTTTGCCGGGTGTGCGATCGCATTCTGTAAGCTGATGCACGGCTGCACGGCGCCTTTCCTCAGCGCCCGTGCCTTTTGCTCCCTTCATAATTCAGAGAATCTGCATGCACATTTGTTCTTTTGCACGGCCGCTTGTCGCGGCCACCTACCTCATTCTTCCCGCCACCGCTCTGCACGCGCAGGGTGTCGGGCAGCGCCAGGACGAAATCATCGTCACCGCCAGCGTCGATGGTTCGCCCACATCGCCCTCAACCAAGGAAGCGCGCGAAGCGCTTGAACGCATCGCAGGCGCGATCGGAGTGGTCGAGGATGAAGGCTTTGCCGATATCTTCGCGCTTAGCATCGGCGACACGCTTGAGCTGACGCCCGGCGTCTTTGCTGACACCAGCGCGCTGCGCGAAAGCCGAATTTCGATCCGTGGCTCGGGCCTCAACGCGAGCTTTGAGCGGCGCGGGCTCACCGTTCTTCGCGACGGCGTTCCGATCAGCCGCGCGGCGGGCGCGACCGAGTTTCAGGAAATCGACCCGCTAACCATCCGCTATCTTGAAGTGTTCAAAGGCGCGAATGGCCTGGAATACGGAGCGGCCTCGCTGGGCGGCGCGATCAACGTAGTCAGCCCCACCGGGCGCACCGCGCGTTCCCCCGTCTCGCTGCGCGCCGAAGGCGGAAGCTTCAGCACCTTCAGAGGCAACGCGGCCTTGTCCGGTAAAGGCGATGACACCGACTACTGGGTAGGCGTCACCGGCCTCACCACCAACGGCTTTCGCGAGCATTCCGATGTGCGCAGCCTTTATGGCCACGGCAATTTTGGTTGGCGGATCGCAGACAATGTCGAAACCCGTTTTTACGCCACTGCGCTAAGCGACAATTTTGAGCTCGCCGGCTCGCTGCGCCTCGATGATGCGCTGGCCAATCCGCGCGCGGCGGGGCGTCCTGTGACGGTCGGCCCGTTCTTCCCCGGTGGCCCGGTGACCGTACTCGACCCGGGCCCTGTGGCCGACGATTGGGACCGCAATCTTGATGTCTATCGCTTTTCGAACCTCACGGTGGTCGATCTGGGCGGCGGGACCGATCTGGAACTGGGTCTGTGGTATTCGCGCCGGACGCTGGATCACGCGATCACCCGCTTTGCCGGGATCATCGTCCAGGGCGAAGACGAAGTGGGTGCCTCGCTGCGTCTGACGGGCGAGATACCGGGTCTTGCGCCGCAAAGTCGCTGGCAAGTCGGCGCGATGTACGCCTTTGGCAGCAACGATGCGCAAGTGTTCGAAAACCTCTCGGGCGAACGCGGCGTGCGCACGTCGCGCTCGGATCAGGATTCCTCGCTGCTGATGACCTACGCGCAAGTGGATCTGGGGCTGACGGACAGCTTCACCGTCATCGCGGGCGGCCAATACGCGCGCGCCACGCGCGATGTGGAGGCCATCCTCAACACTGTTTCGGGCCGGGAGGAATACGATCAGGTCAACCCGCGCGTTGGCGTGCTGTATGACGCGTCGGAAGACATCCAGATCTTCGGCAATATCAGCCGCTCGTTCGAGCCGCCTTCGCTCGCCGATTTGACCGCTGGCGGCGCGATGCCGTTCGACCCGCTTGATCCGCAACGCGGCACCGTGTTCGAAGTGGGCACCCGCGGCCAATCGGGCGTCTTTTCGTGGGATATCGCCGCCTACCGGGCCGAGATTGAGAACGAGTTCCTCGACTTTGCGGTGCCCGGATCCTTCGGCATCCTCACGGTGACGGGCAACGGCGACCGGACGATCCATCAGGGGATTGAGGCGGGCGTCGACGTGCGGCCAGCGCGCGATGCGCTGGAAGCGCGCGGGCAGTCGCTGCGTCTGTCAGCGGCCTACACGTTCAACGATTTCCGCTTCGACAACGACGCGATCTATGGCGACAATGATCTGGCCGGCGTGCCGCGCCATGTGCTGATCGCCGAGGCGCGCTTTGACCAGATCGACAAATGGTATTTGTCGACCACATTGCGCTTCATTCCCGACGGGCCATGGGCGGACTACGCCAACACCGAAAGAGCGCCCGGCTATGAAACCGTGCAGATCACGGCGGGTGTGACCGTGTTCGACGATTTCCAGCTGTTCGGTTCGATCGAAAATCTGTTCGACACGGTCTTCATCTCGAACCTCAACACGGTGGCGGACCAGTCGCTCACCAACTCCGCCATTTACCAGCCTGGCCAGGGTCGCGCCTTTTTTGGCGGTATCCGCGCCCGCTTTTAATCCGAGGAGGAACGCACGATGTCACTCAAGAACAAGACCGCGCGCTGGTCTAATTCCAAGCACCGCTGGCTGGCGCTGGTTGGCGGGATCAGTCTGCTTGTGTGGGGCCTTTCGGGCCTCACACATATCGCCATGGCGCTGTTTGGGCCGCAACAGGCGCAGTTCATGCCGCCGCCCGTCGCGGTCGAACTGACAGGCGCGAGGCCCATTGCTGAGACGCTGGCGTCCAATGGCATCAGCGAGACGGTCGCCGTTAAGACGGTGCCAGCCCAAGGCGGCGGAGCGCTTTGGCAGGTGACTCAAGAACCGCTTGCCAAGAGGCGCTATTTCGAACCCGCGACCGGTGCAGAGATAGCGGAAGGCGACCGCGCTCAGGCGGAGTTTCTGGCGCGGCATTATCTGGCAAACGATCGCGCGATCAAATCGGCGCAATTGCAGACCGAATTCGACGCGGATTACCCTTGGGTCAACCGTCTGCTGCCAGTCTGGAAACTTGAGTTTGAAGGCGATGATGCGCTGACCGCCTATGTCCACACAGAAACCTCGGCTCTCGCCGCGGTGCACAACAGCACAAAGGCCACCCTGCAATCCGCTTTCCGGATCCTGCACACATGGGAGTGGGTGCCCGCAGGCATGGATTGGCTGCGCGTCCTTGTCATCACGTTTATGGTCGGCAGCCTGTTCGCGCTGGGAGCCACCGGGGTGATGATGCTTGTCACCTTCCGGCGCAAGAAACGCGCGCCCGGCGCAAAGGGCTGGCACCGGATCATGAGCTACGTCTTGGCGCTGCCACTGATCATGTTTTCACTAAGCGGCATTTACCACCTTGTTCAATCCGCTCTGGTCCCGCCGGGAAGCCAGTTGCGCATGGGCGAACCCGTCAATCTGGCCAGCGGCGCGTGGCCGGTGGAGCAAGACTGGGCGGCGATCAGCGAGGGGCGCGACATCGCGTCGGTTTCCTTCGTCGAGGGCAAAGGCGGACAAGCGCTCTACCGCGTCGGCGTGGCCCCGCCTAAGGGCTCTGTGGGCGGGGGCATGCACGACCACTCGGATGGGGAGGATCACGCGGATCACGAAGGCCACGGTGATCATGCAAACCATGGCGCTATGGCGCCAGTTACCGAGGAACCCTCTGATCTTCCGAGGACCGACGCGGAAATCCGTGAGGCCCGCTTTGTCGGCCTCAAACCCGATGGCCTCGCGATCTATCTCGATGCCAAAACCGGCGAAGTGGTCGCTGATGGAGACCGCGATATCGCGCTTGCCATCGCAGGCCGCTTTACCGGCGCGGATGAGGCGTCGGTGACGAATATGGAGCTCGTCACTCGGTTCGGCCACGAATACGATTTTCGCAACAAGCGGCTGCCTGTGTGGCGGGTGGACTACGCAGACCCGGTCAAAGCGACGGTGTTTGTGGACACAAGCGCCGGAGTGTTGGTGGACCGCGTCGCGGACTGGGAAAAGCCGGAAAGACTGGTGTTCAGCATGATCCATAAGTGGAATTTCCTGTTCCCTGTTGGACGGTTGAACCTCAATCTGATCGTCGCTGGCTTTGTCATCGCGTTGATCGTGTTCATGGCCATTCTGGGCCTGCAAATGGACTGGAAGATCCGCCGTTTGCGCCCCCGCGCCAAGCGAGGTCCCTCGCCGACTGGCGTGGCGGTGCCCGATCCCGCTGAATAGGCGCTGCTCGCCGCAACAAGGCTCTTACAGCTCAAGCGTGTCGCCGGGCTCGCAAGATGTGCAGGTCTGGCGACCGCTGGCGTTCGCCCTTGTCTGCGATCAGCTGGCCGACAGATATTCCGCTTCGATCGTGACGGGGAAATTGACCGAGCGGGCGATGAAGCAGACCTTGTGGATCTCGCCGTGGATCGCGTCGGCGCGCGCCAGGTCCGCTGTGGGATCAACCGTAATCTTCGGCCGCAAGAGCGCCGAGACGAACTGGCCCGAGCCGTCCCTCTGCGACCGTCCCGTGCCAACGGGCGTGTCCTCATAATGATGGACCGTAATGCCCGCCTCGCTGGCGAGATGCAGAAACCACAGCATGTGGCACGCGGCCAAAGCGCTGATCAGCAGGTCTTCTGGATTGGGCTTGTTGGGATCGCCGCCCAAACGTGGGTCATTCGAGCACGCGACGGGCGCCATTCCGGGCGTGGCCATATCCCAGGTGCGCTCATACGCGGTGTAAGAGGCGGTCCCGCGCCCGGTGTTTCCGGTCCAGATAATCCGGGGTTCAAAATCGTGTTCGCTTGCCATTTCTCGTGCCTTTCCCATGGGGCGCGTTTGCCATCATAACGCTTCGCTTGGTTCCTTGAGAGAGCCAATCGTTCTATATAGCGCGAGCCAGCTTTTCCGTGATTGGACCGGATCTTCAAGAGCGATTGGCGCTGTTCATAGCGGGCGCAGTTCATAGCTTTCGCCTGCCAAAACATAGTCATTTGGAGGGAGCAATGACGCCAGTAACGGATGAGATACGGGTGCGCCGTGGCCATGAAAACGCGTCCTATGATCCGGACCTGCTCCGCCAGATCATCGATGCGGGCTACTTCGCTCACATTGCCTTTCAACATGGCGGACAGCCGGTGTGCGTTCCCATGATGTATTGGCGCGAAGAGGACTTCTTATACTGGCACGGATCAACCAAGAGCCGGGCGATGCTGGCTGGTGCGGGTGACGAGGTGTGCATCACGATTACGCATTGGGACGGGCTGGTGTTTGCGCGCTCGGCCTTTCATCACTCCGCAAACTACCGCTGTGTGATGCTGTTCGGGACAGCCGAAAGGGTCCCGGAGGCTCACAAGCCAGCGCACCTGCACACTTTGATGGAGCGGATTGCGCCGGGCCGCGATGACGACCTTCGCCCGATGTCGGCGCAGGAGCGTAAGGGAACAGCGCTTCTTCGCATCCCGATTGATCGCGTTTCGGCCAAAGTCAGGAGCGGACCGCCGCGCGGCGATCCCGCTGATGCTGATTGGCCGGTCTGGGAGGGTGTCGTGCCAGTTGCGCAGACCTTCCAACCCGCGATCAGCGCGGCGCTGACCGAAGCGGATCGGGAAACACCCGACAACATCGCGCGCCTTGAAGGGGTGTCGATATGAGCGGCGAGGGTCCGGAGGATTCAGGCGCGCCCCTATTAATCGAGGACTGCGTAAACGCGCATTGCCCGTGGGCGGGTGATCCGGTTTCGCCCGATTCCCTAACGCTGTATCAGGGGCGGGTGGTTGGCTTTTGCAATCCGGGCTGCCGCGACAAATTTGCCGCTGCCATCGACCATTTTGATCGTCAGGAAGGCGCTCGCACCTGAGGGGCTCGGCCTCCGCGCGCGGGGCTCTTAGAGCGTCACCAGATACACGGCTGTCGCGATAAACAGCAGGCCCATCATGATCTGGGCTGCCATCGCTTTTGATCCGGTGTCGAGCCAAACCGACAAGGTGCTGCCCGCCAAGGTCCACAGCACGCTGGTGCCGACACCGATCAGAGAGAAGATCGAGATCATGACCCCCAGCCGTACCGACACGAAGGGCGACAAGGCCCCGAACGCCGCCGCGCACGAAGCGGTCATGACCAGAGCCTTGGGGTTCGCCCACTGAAACAAGGCGGCTTCAAGCGCGTAGAGCGGCCGTGTTTGCGCGTCCGGTTTGTTCGCGCCCGGCGCTTCTGATTGCTGGCGTGTGGCGAAGGCGAGATAGACCAGCTTGCCTCCTAGCCACGCGAGCCAGGCGGCTCCTGCCCATTGCACCGTGAGGGTCAAGGCCGGCACGCGTTCGAGAAGCAACCCTACCCCCAAGATCATGGCGCCCAAAAGGCCCGCGAAACCGAACACCACGCCGCCAATATGGGGTATGGTTCGTCTCACCCCGAACACGCTTCCCGAGGCCATCAGCATCAGGTTGTTCGGTCCCGGCGTGATCGAGGCGATGAAGGCAAAGGTGACGAAGGCAAATAGGTGTTCGGTCGACATGGAAAAGGCGCTCATCCAACTTGGGCGAGAGCGTCCATGATCGCGCACACGGAAAAACGTGTCCCGGTCCAAACGCGCCGGTTCTGGCGAACCAATGCTAGGAAGAGCCACCGCTCAGGATGGTGCGCAAGCGATCCACCGCCACGCGCGATTGCTCTGGCGAGGTGCCCATAAATCCGAACACAAGGCCTGGCTTGGACGCGGCTGGATCGAAATACATGGGCGATAACGCCGCGGGATCTATGCCCGCTGCCCAGGCGGCCCGCGCGATCGCTTTATCGTCCATTGCCGGATCACGCGCGAGCGCGGCAAAGCTTCCGCCGCCATCAATCGGGACCGGCTCAAGCCATTCGTTCAATTTCGCGCGCACCTCGTCAATCAGGAAGGTGTAATTGATCTGGCTGCATCGCCGCAGTTCAAGCAGATGCTGGGCGAACGCGCCGCATTCCATAAATTCCGCGAGAGCACCTTGGGCCAGGATTGAGGCGAGGCTCCCTTTCTTTTCCTGGATACGCACAATCGGTCCGACCTTGTCCTTCGGAACAACCAGAAAACTGAGGTGGAGGTTGGAAAACAGGATTGTCGACAAGGACCCGAAATAGATCGTGCGCTTGCGGCTATCGAGTTCGAAGATGGGCTGGATGTTGGCCCCGGAATAGCGGACGGCGGCGCCGTAATCGTCCTCAAAGATCCAGGTGTCGCTGTCGCCCAGCCGCGCCAACAGATCCAGCCGTCGCTCGTGCGAAAGCGTGATGCCCATCGGGTATTGGTGCGAAGGCGTGATCAGCACGGCATCGACGGGTTGTGCGGTCTCAAGCGCGCCAAAACCCGCGCCGTCCTGATCCACCGCCAAAGGCAGGTATAGGGGCCGGATTTCGCCTGACCTCTCGATCACTTTGCGGATCCGCTCGTTCGAAGGCTCTTCGCCCGCGACGCATCGCAGCGAGGGCAGCATCTCGGTCACCAGATCGATGGATTCCCGGATCCCGGCGGTAATGATGACCTGGCTGGGGTCAACGCTGATGCCCCGCAAGGCGAGGATGTGCTTGGTCAAAGCTTCCTTCAATCGTGGAAGGCCACCGGGAAGCGAGCCGAAAAGATGGCTTGTTGAAAGCTTGCGCTGCGCCCGCGCCGCCGCCGCGCTCCACGCCTTGATCGACAACGCGCCTGGATCAATCCCCTTGCGCGAGAACGGCAGCACCGCGTGATCCTTTTCAAGACTGTCTTGGGTTTGGTCCTGCGCTAGGTCAAGCGATGGGCCGGGGCCTCCCGTGCGCGCTGAGACCTTCTCGTCAAAGACGCAGTAGGTGCCATCACCGTGCCTGGTTTCCAGTAGGCCTTCCGCCCCCAGCTCCTCAAACGCGGTGACGATCGTGCGCCTCGCAACCCCCCGCGAATAGGCCAGCGGCCGCGAAGCTGGCAACCGCTCGCCTTTGGCAATCTCTCCATTGAAAATCTTCGCGCGCAACTGCGTCATCAGCTGAGCGTAGACGGGCGCGGGATCAGCGTGGTCGATGACAAGCGTTGCGCAGGGGTTCAGGGCGGTGCGTTGAAATCGTGTCATGAGCGTTCGAATATCGGTTCGGCTGGTGTGTGGATTGCCCTTGTTCAGATAGGCTAGCAGCCTTGATTGGGCCGGGCCAATTTGTCCAAAAGGTGCGTGCCAATTGCCTCTTTCTGGCGGTTCTAGCACCACCATTGCGGCGGGTTAAGCCGCCTTGATCGCGCTGCATCAACGCGTTCAAACGGATGGCGAAGAACTGGAAAGTGCAAGAAAATCATAAACTTGTGACTACCCGATAGGCGGCTGTAAGCATCGCGTGCTTTAGGCCATCCGTGGTTTGACACCGCCCTGCGCAGGCCTTGGCGTCATCCGCATCAGCCAGGTGGCCCAATTGACCTGGCTATGCGCTGACCCTACCAAATGACTACAGATGTAATCGTTTTGGAGGAACGCAAGATGAAGGTTTGGCCAATCGCTGGCGCGATAATTGTCATGGGGTGCAGCGGAACGGGGATAGCGGACCAGCAGGGGTCAAATTCATCCGACGTTGCCCAGCTCAAGACCGTGGAGCGCATCCAGGAAATGATGGAGGCCTTTGGCGTTACGGGCTTGGCCGTTTCCGCCGTCTCCGGCGATCGCACGGTGCTAGCGCAAGGCTTTGGGGAAACGCAGGACGGACAGCCCTTCACCGCGACCACGCGCTGCGGGCTTTTTTCAGCCACCAAGGTTCTGGCTTCGCTGACCTACGCCAATCTTGCCGCCAAAGGCTCGCTGACCCTTGATGCCCCCATCGGATCGTACATTGCCGACGCGCCGGCCGACTGGCGCGATATCCCATTTTATCGCCTGCTGAACCACACATCGGGCATCACGATGATCGTCAACAAGGACGAGTTTGCGGACCTGGCTTCGGATCCGAGATCGACGAACGCCGCGATCTATAAGGTGCTGCGGGATGAGCCGCTCGACTACCAGCCGGGCCAATATTCGCGATACCGACAATCGGGATACGCGGTCGGCGAGATGGTTCTGCAGGATCGGCTGGGCAAGGACTTCGCAACTCTGGTCCGCGAGACCATCACTCAGCCAGCGGGCATGGTCTCGACCGCGCACCCCGCTACCACGGACGAGACGCAACCGGCCTTGATCCAAAGCGCCGGCGGGTTTGAGACAACGGCGGCGGACATGGCGGCTTTCTTCAAGGCGGTGAACGCGGGGACGATTATCTCGGCTGATGTTTGGAAAGACACCCTCCTGAAGGATGCCCATTTGTTTCGCGACTACAGTCTGGGCAGCGTGATCGAATACAACGACGACGTGCTTTCCTTTGGCCACAGCGGAGGCGGCGCGCGCGCCAATGTACGCTACGCCCCCGATCACGGCGTCGGCGCAATGGTGTGCACGGATGATCAAACCAATCAGGGTTTGGCGATGCCTTTGGCGCGCATTCTGCTCCAGGAGATCGTCTCCGGCACCGCGCCGGCTTTGCCGATTCTGGTCGCGGCACCGGGCTATACAGACATGACAGCGGCTGAGGTTATCGCGGCGGTCGAGAAAGCGGAAAACGCGGGCGAACGCTTCGATCTGTCGGGTATCGAAGGCTTCATGAACGAGGTCGGGTACACCTTCCTATCGCAAGAGCGAGGCGCCGAAGCGATTGAGGCGCTGGCCTTTAATGTCGCGCGTTTCCCAAATTCGCCCAACGCGCATGATAGCCTTGGCGAAGCGCTGTTCGAAGCGGGGAAGCTCACCGAAGCGCGCGAGCAATACGCCAAAGTCCTCGAACTTGATCCGGGCAACGACAACGCGACACGAATGTTGTCGCGGATCGACCAATCGTGAAGCGAGCAGGCGGGCTTACTTTACGCGTTCAAAGACGATGTTCTCCGCCAGCGTGGTCGAAACAACCACGCGGGTTTTGGGCGAAGCGGCGTCGGTGCCAAAGTCGAGCAACGTTAGGGGAGAATTGCCGTTGGCGCGCAGGACGCCCGGTTGAAACGGGACCAATGGCACCGGCTCGCGCAAGCTGTTGGAGATGAGCAGATCTCCGTCCTCGGACGCCGAGATCTCGAACCCGATCTGCAGACCTTCGCTGTAATAGCTGCCGATATAGGGTGCGGGATCAGAGGGGGCCTCAGGGATTGGCTGCATGTCTACCCGCGGCGCGCGTAAGAAACCATCCTCGCTCACTTGCCAGCGAAGCTCGGTTGCCTTGCCGTCCTTGAACGTGCGGAATTGAACGCTGCGGTCTTGCACAGGGTCCACAAGGAAGGCGCCTTTCGAAATGCGCGGAAGCGGGGAAGGGCCGCCCGAGCCAAAGACGTTGAAGGTCAGATCATCGCCATCGCGCCCGATCGAAAAGACCAGTCCTGCGAACAAGCGGTAATCGCCAACATAGCTGTCCAGCGTCGCCGTTGTCTCAGGCGACATATCCGGTTCGACCTTGGGGCTAAGCCGGTCCGCCAGCAGCGCTTCGGCCAGGTCAAAGGCGAAGGCGGCTTTCTTGAAGTCGCCGCGATTGCCGATCACCGCGATGGCGATGTTCTGGTCCGGAATGCGCAGGAGAAAGCTGCGAAACCCGCCAGAGCTGCCGCCGTGCGACCATGTCTTCAGGCCGCGAATCTCGCGAAATTCCTGTCCGTTTGATGACACCGCAATGTTGCCATTGGCGAGGCGCGTGCGCTTGTTCATCGCTTCGATGATAGAGGCGTTTCCAATCCCGCCCGTGTTGAGCGCGTGGCCCCAGCGCACCAGATCGCCGGGCGTAGACACAATCCCGCTGGAGCCTATGACCCCTGAGACATACAGAAAGTTGTACATCGCGGTGCGCCCCGGATCATAGCTGAGCGCCAGATCCGGCGTCAGGATCGTGGGGTCCCGGTGGACCAGGCTTTTCGTCATGCCCAGCGGTTCGAAAACCTCGGCGCGCAAGTATTCCTCGAAAGGCACACCAGAGACGCGCTCAACAATATGGGCGAGCAATTGGTAGCCGGTGTTGCTGTATTCCTCGTTCGTGCCGGGATCGAAATTGCGCCCATCCTGACGCTTGATGGTGGCCAAGCTGGCTTCGGGAAGAATCAACGAGGCTTCGGAAAAGCCAAGGATCTGCGTGATCGTGTTGATCTCGCGCAGCCCGCCCGTGTGATCGAGCAGGTGTTTGACGGTGACGCCATCGCCGCTTTGGCCAAAGTCCGGGAAGAAATCGCGCAGTTCCTGATCAAGCGACAGCTTGCCTTCGTCCGCCAGTTTCATGATTGCAAAAGCGGTGAACTGCTTGCTGGTCGATGCAATGGGGAACCGGGTGTCGCGCGAGATAGGAACCGCGCGCTCAAGGTCTGCCATCCCGGTCCAGCCTTCGTAGATCACTTCGCCATCCCGCGCGATCGCGACGCTGATGCCGGGTTCATCCGACGGGCCATAGGCTTTCACCATCGCGTCGACCGCGTCCGTGTCCAGCGATTGCGCCCCAGCGGCTGAGGCAAAAGATATGAGCGTTCCAAAAAGGACGAGGATCTTGGAGATCAAAGACATGAAATGGCTTTCAAATAGTGCGGCCCGCCAGGCGGGTTAGTCTCAGGAATTGCTTCACTTGCTGTCAAAGCAGACTGACTCTCGGCCTTCGGGTGCCACTAATAAAGAAGCCAGCTTGTCGCCTATCGAGTAAGGTTCGATGTTCGCAGACCAGCTGGTGAAACCGATCCAACCTTGAGACGCCAGCAGAGCGGCAAAACCAAGTTGTGCGGCGAGCAAGAGGCTAACAGATCCGCGCGCCAAGGTGGATGCGGAACGGGCACGACCCACCATCCACACACCAGCAAGCGCAAACAGCGGCAACCCGAAGGAGGTGACCCACAAGGCGCCGCTCAACACGCTCAGCTTGCCCAAGCTTTGCATGTTCACGATCGGGTCGTTCAGCGCTCTGATCAGCACGACGGTGAAAGCCACGAAGGAAAGCCCCGCCAGGGCTGGCCAGATCCAAAAACGTACAAACGCTTTGAGCGCAAAGGAACGAAAGATCCGCACGACAAGCGCGCCCAGGATCACAAGCAGGGCGACCACACCCGCCCCGACGGTAAGCGCGAACAGGGTGATCGGGGCCAGCGCCTGCACCTTCGATGTCTGCTCCAACGCGTCGCCTTCGGTCGTCATTAAGATGTATTCGCCCGGCTCGCCGACCAGCAGACGGTTTGCGGTCAGGCCTTCATCTTCAGTGAACAGCCCATCGCCCAGTGGCTTCAGAACTGTTGTTTCCCCAAACAGATAACTCGTCAGTGTGAGGGTGCCGTCTTCTACGCTCACGCGCTCAGCGCCCAGCAACATGTCGAGCAGGAAAAAGGTGCCGTTGCGCGTGGACGCGGCGCGATACGCGCCCTCGACCCCGGCCAGGTTGGGTAAGCTCTGGATGACGCGCGGTTCAACCGGACCGGCTTCGCGCTCGATGAGCGCCCTCAGCGCCTTTCGCACCTCTCGATAGGTGTCGGTGTCAGCGGTGTTCGTGAGCAGGACATATCCAAGGCCTGCGGTCGGGAGGTAGCCGAATTCCGAATTGTACCCATCGATTGCCCCCGAATGCACGTGATAGAGGTGTCCTTCCCGGTTGCGGGTCTCCAAGCCCGCCCCAAACCCGGACGGCACGCCCTTTTGCGCCATCAAAGAGGTGGAGGGGGTCTCCATTCGCGCAACGCTAGCGGTTGAAATCAGCGGTTTGCCCCCTTTCATGAAGGTGTTGGTGACACGCGTGAGGTCGCGCGCGGACATCGCGAGGCCACCGGCGGCATCGGTCCAGATGTTTGTGAAGGGGAAGGGCGTATCTGGGTTTTGAAAGCTGGTCAGCCTTTCGCCAAGCGCCAGATCAAAGCCTGAGTTTTTCAACTCCAGTTTCGAGAGAATGCGGCTTTCCACATAGGCTCCATAGGGCATGCCCGTCACCTTCTCGATAAGGCGGCCCGCGACCGAAGGCCCTGCGTTGGAATAGGATGCAATGGTCCCCGCCGGCCAACGCGATACGCGCGATGCGGGGTTGATTGCCAGCCCTTCTTCCAACGTCGTGTCGGCGGGGTAGTCGAGATATTCGACAAAATGCAGATCGTCCCAGCCGGTTGTGTGTTCGAGCAGATGCGCAATCGTGATGGGATGCGTTCCAGACCAAGCGTTTGTGTAGAGGCTGGCATCAATATGCTTTGAAATCGGGTCATCCAGACTGACCAGCCCGTCTTCGACCAGTTGAAAGATCGCGATGGCGGTTATTGCCTTGGTGATCGATCCGATGCGGAACGGCGTATCGAGGGTGACGCGGTGCGCGCGCGCCGGGTCAAGAAAGCCGTGTTCCACGCTCCAGATGATGGTCTCTTCATCGGTGATCACCGCTGTAAACCCAACGGTGTCCGAGGCTTCGAGCGTCGCGTTCACCTCCCGCGAAAGCGCGTCGAGCTGCGCTTGCGTGGGGGCGGCCTTGGACGGGCTGTGTGTCAGGAGCACGGCTGTCAAGAAGGCCAGAGCGAGCTTGACGACGGAGCTTTTCGTGTCGGGAATCATGGCTTTGTTTTATACCGTGTATAACACTATATCAAGTTATGAACGGTCTCGTTAGAATGGAAGGCCAAAGAAAGGGGTGTGGCATGCAGGCGTCCATCCAAACGGAGATCGAGAAGTGGCTGGTGCAGATGCGCAAAGGCGCCGCTGAATTCGCTGTTCTCAGCCTGCTGCGAAACGGGCGCAGCTATGGCTCAAAGCTGTTGGACAGCATTGCGGAGGCCAAGCGTTTGAACCTCTCCGAAGGGTCCATCTACCCGCTTCTCAAGCGGCTGGAGCATGACGAAAAGATCACGTCTTCGTGGGAACACGACGAGGGCGCGGCTCACCCGCGCAAGTATTACGAGCTGACCGCCAAAGGGCGCAGCCTTGTGGAGGCCATGAGCGAGGAATGGCAGGCCTTCAGCCGGGCGATGGAAACCTTGCAAGTGACCGCGCCGAACACGCCCTTGTCGAAAGCCGGGTAACATGGACGATCTGCACAAAATCCACGTCTTCCTGCTCGAAATGGAGCGCGCTTTGCCGGTGCGGCGTGTCCGCGAGAGGAAGGATATCCTGCGCGAGACGCAAAGCCATCTGATGGAGAGGGCTCAAGCCGGTCGCCTCGACGAGGCGCTGCACGCGCTGGGCTCGCCCGAGGCATACGCCGCGCAGTTTTCAACGCTGGGGGAGCCCAATGAGGGGCCACCGCGCATACAAGCGGGCCGCGTCACCCTACGCTTGGCGGCGGCGGGGCTGGCCGTGATCCTTCTGGTCCCGTGCCTTGTTGCGGTGGTGATGGAGCTGCTGGACCCGGCTGGCTTTGGCCTATGGGTGTCCTTGGACGATGGCTTTTTTGTTTTCGGGCGAACCTCCACCTCCAACCCCAGAATTAGCGATGTTGCCGGCCACCTAAAGCTCCCGGTCAGCGCGCTATTGTCCCTAGGCCTCCTCCTCAGCGTCTATCTCAGCGTGCGATCTGCGCTGCTTCAAGCCGTTCGCTCCGCGCGACCCTGACCGCAGAACCAAACCCACCGCGCTTTGTCGCGCACGGCGCTATTCTGACGCGGCTTGATCCAGGTCCATCCCGGCTTTGATCTTGGCGTAGTAGGCTTTGATCCGGGCGCTGGCGGCGTCCGCTTGAAGTTTGTCGAGCGCCATACGATGCGCGGTTCGCAGTTCGTCTCCAACATCGCTCACTGTGTTCGGAATCACCCCCTTGCGCTCCCAGTCTGTGCCCGTCACGGGGTGGATGTTGTACGTCACCGGGATCTGCAAAAAGAAGCGATCGTTCAGGATGGCGATGTCGATCGCGTGCGCCGCCCCGGACGTGACTTGGCCAACAAGGTGCGCCTTGCCAAAGTGCTTGAGGCCATAGGCAAGCTTCTCCGCCATCGAAAAGCTGTTGGCCCCGACCAGGACATAAACGGGTTTTCCCAGATAGCGCGCGCCATTAATAGCATCGAACAGTTCGACCGTCCTGCTCCCATCGCTGGGACGGTTGTAGCTTGTGGACCACAGGTCTGTGCCCGGCTCAAAAAAGTGGCTGGCCAGATAGGCGTCTGTCGGGCTGTATCCGCCCCCGTTTTCTGTGAGATCGATAATGAGAGCATCCGTGTTCGCGACAAAGGCCATGGCCGCGTTGATCGTCGGCCTGGCCCAGCGTAACGGCTGGAAAAAGTCGAACTTGATATAGCCGACATTCCCATCCAGCACTTCGACTTTCTCAAAGCCCTGATTGTCTTTTGTCGCGTACCATTCGTTCCAGTCGATGCTGTCGTCTGGCGCATCGCTGGCGTCCGTCGATGGTTCTTGCGGCCTTTGCCAATCGGCAATCAGGCCCGGGTTGTAGACCAGCGCAAAGTGCTTGTTTTGAGCGATCGCGACCAGATCCTGCGTCATCTGGTCCGCGAATGCCCTGAAATCGTCGATTTCGGCGTAGTCGCCAGCCTGCAGTCTTTTCTCAAGCGCCGCGTTGATCGCCGCCGTTTCCTCGGGAAACACATAATTGGGCTCGATTTCTTCCTGCATGCGCGCGATCACGCTCGCCTTTTCCTCGTTCGACAGGCTTGCTGGCTGCGCACCAGCGCCGTGGGTCAAGGTCAAAGAAAGGGCAAAGGCCAGCGCGGCTGTTCGCATGGAATAAATCCCTCCTTGGGTAGAGTATGTTTGTAGGCGACACTCGCTTTCGCCGGGACCTAGCCGGTTGATTCACGCTCGCAAGACGAAAGCGCGCTAACCGAGCGGATGGCCGCAAATGACCGCGCTTGGCCATAGGGTTTGGTTCGGCTAGTCGTGCCTATACCGCGCTCCAATCTCCTGATCTCACCGAGACCGAAATGGACCCCACGTTCAATTCCAAGACCGCATCGCGGCTGACCGGTTGGAAGCGGATTGCCGGGCATCTGGGGTGCAGCGAGCGAACCGCGCGCCGGTGGGAAGCGGAGGAAGGCCTTCCGATCCACCGCCAACAGCATGAAAGCCGTAGTCTCGTTTTCGCTCTTCCCGATGAGCTTGACGCTTGGATCGCCGCGCGCACCACGCCCGCTTCACCGCCGATCGAAGAAAACGAGCCCAACGCCCAGAAGCGCCGGCTAGGACATTTGGCCTTGGCGAGTGGGGTTGC
>ERZ1740070.977-NODE-977-length-18472-cov-5.741380_pt1 | contig 18472 bp, 15 predicted proteins | sample MGYA00581734_ERZ1740070 | MGnify/ENA primary metagenome ERZ1740070 (study PRJEB43018, sample SAMN04849744) | marine metagenome | isolation source: floating plastic debris | place: Pacific Ocean | collected 2008-09-01 | study: EMG produced TPA metagenomics assembly...
ACCGTGCCATCCGCGTTGGCCGCTGTGACGGTCACGCCCTCGGACCCATCATGATTGATGTCGATCGCGTCATATTGCGTGGCCGTGGCAGAGTTGTTCAGCGTTACCGAAGTATACGTACCATTGAAATCGTTATCGACGAAAATACCATCGTCATACCCATTGATATTGTCGGCCGTTACAACAACCGCGCCGCCTTCATCATTGTTGATGTCGATGGCGTCATCATCCCCTGACGTGACTTGTGCGGTGCCATCGGCGTTGGAGACTGTGACGGTCACATCGCCCGAGCCGTCATTGTCAACCTCGATACCTTTGTCACCATAAGACAGGACGTAACCGTAGACTGTGACCGCAACCGTCGTGCCATCAGCATCGTTGGTGACCTCGATGCCTTCGTCGTCGGATGTGACATTGTCGACGGTGATATCCACCGCGCCACCATTGTTGTTGTCGGCCAGGATGCCTTCGTTGTCCAAGGCGGTGATTTGCGAGGAATTATCGGCGTTGGTTGCGACAATCGTGATGCCGCCCACACCGTCATTGTCGATGTCGATGCCTTCCTGATTTCCTGCGGTGACATCACCCGTGATCGTGACGGAGACGAAAAGACCGTCTGAATCGTTGTCGATCTCAATGGCTTCGTCATCGCCGGAGACATTGTCGGCGAAGACGCGCACCGCGCCGCCGTTGTCATTGTCGATATCGATGCCGTGGTCTTCGTCAGAGGTGATCTGCGCCGTGCCATCCGCGTTTCGCACATCCACAAGCACCCCGCCGGTGCCGTCGCTGTTGATGTCGATTGCGTCGTCAGTCTCGGCAATTATGTTCCCGGTGCCTGTCACCGTCACGGTAGAGCCCGCGGTGTCGTTGTCGATATCAATCCCGTATTCGTAGGCGTATACGTTATCGACCGCGACCACCACAGCGCCGCCATTGTCGTTGTTTACGTCAATGGCGTCTCCATCCAGCGATGTGACCTCGGCCGTGCCATCAGGGTTGGTTGCCGTGATGGTCACACCCTCAGAGCCGTAGTTATCAATTTCGATACCGTAGTCATACCCGTAGACCGTGCCATAGGCCGTCACCGACACAGATGTACCGGCGGCATCATTTTCAATATCGATGGCATCGCCTGTCAGGCCGGTGACACTGTCGACCGTGACGTCGACAGCACCGCCATTGTAGTTGGAGACGTAAAGCCCGTAATCCCCAGTCAAAAGGGACGAATTGTCGGCATTGGTCGCGTTGACAGTCACACCTTCAGAGCCGAAGTTCTGAAGGAAAACAGCGTAGGCGTCCGCTTGTACGGTGCCATTGACGGTCAGCGACACGCTTGTCCCTGCGCCATCGTTATTGACGTACACCCCGGTGTAGCCGGCATTCACATTGTCGACCGTGACGTCGACGGCGCCACCGTTTTGGTTATTGATTTCAAGGCCATAGTCATTGGGGCTTGTGACCTGGGCGGTGCCGGTTGCATTGCTCGCGGTGACGGTGACGCCGCCGCTGCCGAAGTTGTCAACCACGATGCCGTCATCATAACCGTAGACCGTGCCATAGGCGGTGACATAAACAGAGCCTGATGCCCCATCATTGTAGATGTTGATGCCGTCTTGGGTCTGACCGGTGGCGTTATCGACGGTGACACTTGCATTGCCGCCGCTGTAGTTGCGGACATTCACGCCGTAGTCATAGCCCTGCGCAGTGCCTGTGCCAGCGGCGTTTGTGACCGTGACAGACGCATCGCCAGAGCCGCGGTTGTTGACGTAAACACCATCATCACTCAGCGTACTGGTCGCATTGTTGGCCGTGACCGTGACAGCGCCTCCGGCGGCAACATTGTAGACCCTGATCCCGTCATTTACACCGATGACCGAGGCATCGCCAGCTGCGTTGGTTGCTGTTACGGTGACATCGTCGCCGCTGAAGCTGTAAGCATAAATCCCACTCGTGTCCCCCGAGACCGTGCCGGTGGTTGTGATGTCGATCGTCCCCGCCGTGGCCGCGTTTCGCGCATAGATGCCCTCTCTGTTCGTGCCGGTGACGTTGTCGGCGGTGACAAACAAGTTGCCATATCGGCCGTAGGCGTAAATCCCCACTTGGTACCCGGTCACGTTGGCCGTGCCAGCCGCATTGGTCGCGTTGACCGTTGTGTCGCCATTTCCGTTGGCTCGCACCCGGATGCCGTCAGAGTTTGTCGAGGTTACGTTGTTCGCTGAGACACTCGTCGCGCCAGTGAGAGTGTCACTATAGGCATAGATACCGTTGGAAACCCCCGTGACAGAGGCGTCCCCAGCAGCGTTCGTCGCGTTGATGGTCAGGCCACCGTTGCCAGAGTTTCTGGCGTAGATCCCTCTGCTGCCGCCTTCAACCGTGCCGGTGGCCGTCACTGACAAATCCGTACCGAAGCTATAGGCATAGATGCCGTCAGAATTTGTGCCCGTCACGTTATCAACGGTGATAGTCAAATTCCCGCCATTATTATTCCGGGCGTAGATACCGCGCGTAAGGCCAGTTACCTGCGCCGTTCCATCGGCGTTGTTTGCGGTGATGCTGAGATCACCAGAGCCCTCATGGCGGGCGTAGATCCCATCACCATTGGTGCCCGTGACATTATTGGCCGTGATGGTTGAGGTGGTCGTGGACGCGTCAGAGTAGGCATAGATGCCGCGTGACCCGCTGACCAAGGCGTCACCCGTGAGGTTTGTGGCATTGACTGAGGTGCTGCCGGTGCCAAAGTTCAGCGCGGCGATACCATTTGAATAGGTGCTCACAACCTGCCCATCTGCGACAATTGACAAATCGGTCCCAGAGGATCCGTTGTTTGCGTAGATCCCATCGCTGTTGAACCCTGTCGCATTGTTGACAGTGATCGACAGGCCTGCGGTGCCATCGTTTCTTGCGTAGATGCCTCGGCCATTCCCATTCGCCAAACCAGTGCCGGCGGCATTGGTGACATTGATCGTCAGATCGCCGGACCCATAGTGTCGCGCGTGGACGCCATCATTGGCAAAGGACGAGACGATATCGGCGTAGATGGTCAGAGCGTCTGTATCGAACCCACCATAAGCGTAGATGCCGTAATCCGTCCCCGCCGCATAGGTGTTGCCAGCGGCGTTGGTCGCATTGATGTAAGTGTCACCGTAGGCGCGGTTGCGCGCATAAATGCCCGCATCGTTGGCAGAAAAAGCCTGTTCATTGACGGTCACGGACACGCCCGTAGAGTCGGTATTGGCATAGGCATAGATGCCGGCGCCATTCAACGCGTACACGTCATCCGCTGTGATCGACAGCGCGCCCGTTCCGTAGTTGCGGGCGTCAATCCCGCGGTTGCTGCCTTCAACCCGCGCAGAACCGAACGCATTGGTCGCGGTGATGGTCAGATCACCCGAGCCGAGTTGGAAGCCATAGATGCCGTCCCCGGCGTAGGCCCTGACATTATTGGTCGAAATCGTCAAAGCGCCGGTAGATGATCCGCTATAGGCATTGATACCAGTTGTACCGGCAAAGACATATGCATCCCCCGCCGCGTTCGTCGTCGTGATCACGGTGTCGCCCGTGCCATTGCTGAACGTTCTGATGCCTGTCCCGCTGATGCTTGTGACAACGTCATCGACGGTGACGGTGATCCCGTTGCCGTTAGCCTGATACGTGTAGATGCCGTAGCTGTTGGTCGCGTAGACGTTGTTGGCTGTCACAGAGATCGTGCCAGGGCCCGCCCCGTAATTGCCCACTCTGATACCGAGACCGTCGGCCGTGACCGTCCCGGTTCCATCTGCGTTGGTGACGTTGACAGTAACATCACCCGTTCCCTGCATCGACAAAGAGATGCCATCGTTATCGGAACTTGTCACGTTGTTGGCCGTGATGGACATGTCGGTGGTCGACGCGTCGCTATAGGCAAATATCCCCGTCAGACGCCCCGTTACCTGCGCTGTCCCAGTCGCGTTGGTCACGCTGATCGTTGTGGATCCCGTACCGAAATTGTTCGAGATGTTCCCGCCGCCCAGGACCCCGGTAACAGTGCCGGCGAGATTGACATCAATGTCTGTGCTGGCCGGATTGCCATTGCCGACAATAATCCCATTGTTGCCGCCAGTAATATCCGCGCCATAAATATCGGTCAGCATGACCGACGTGCCGGCGGGGTTGCCGCCCAGGTCGAAGGCGTTTCCGCCGCCCACTACGTCAATCCCAAACCCATCTGCCATAGCCACGTTAAGCGGCCCCGCAATGTTGAACGTCTGTTGCACGTCGACGCCCGGATTGGCCGGTCCGATACAGACATACGCCCCGCCGCCGATGGATCCACAATTGCCCGCGAATGCCCCAGAAACCGACAGTGCCGTGCCCAGCGCGATGGAGGATGCGCCCAGTGTCAGCGTGCTCCCAACCGAGCCCAGCGTGGGCGCAAAACTGGCCGCGACCCCGGCCACTTTGGTCATCCGACCGCCGCGCAACATGATGTTGAGGTACTCAGGTCGGGCCTGTTCGCCCAAAACTGCATCGCGACGTTTGATCTTGCGGAGGAGTCCACGCATGGTATTTTCCCAACATTTCAATGGCTTGGGTCGATAAATCTATTGCCCAAAAAATCGGCCCAAATAAAAATCCCGCAATAAAGACCAGCCTGCCCCAAGCAAGTCAAGCAAAGCAGCGATGGCGCGCCGCCTAATTTCAGCGCGTATGGGCGACGGGCAACAGCCCCTAAAAGGCGAAAAAACAAGGGGATATGCACGCATTGGCTGCGCTCAATCCTCGGCGATGTCTTCGTTCCAAAGTTCCGGTTTTTCTTCGATGAACCGGGTCATCAGAGCGATGCAATCGGGATCGTCCGCGATCAGCACTTCGACCCCGCGCTCGCGCAAAAGATCCTCATTGCCGCCAAAGGTGGTGTTTTCGCCAACGACAACTTTAGGGATGCCGAATTGAATGATGGTGCCGGTGCACATCATGCAGGGCGAGAGCGAGGTGTAGAGCGTCAGATCCTTGTAGGTCTTTTGCCGCCCAGCCTTGCGCAGGGCGTCCATCTCGCCATGGGCAATCGGGTCACCCTTTTGCACCCGTTGATTGCGCCCCTGGCTGATCAGGGTGTCCCCCCGCGCAATGACCGACCCGATGGGGCAGCCGCCTTCGTCATAGCCGCCCTTGGCTTCTTCATAGGCGATGCGCAGAAAGCGCTTGTCGGTGTCGCTGAGCATGAGAGCCTCCTAATGTGGTGGGGCGGTGTAGTAGGGCAGGTTTTCAACGCGCAGATTTTGCACGGTATCGAGGTGGTCGGCAATCTCTTCGAGCGGCGCGAACCACACATCACGCTCGGCCATTGTCGTCTCCAGCCACTGCTCCACCAGCCGCCACCGGGCCAACCGCCCGGTCAGGAAGGGATGCAGGATCAACATGAAGAACCCACCCGCCTCGTATTGCGCCTCGAACTCTTCCCAGAAGCCTTCCAGCCCGGCAGAGGGGCCGCGCACGGGCATCATGTAGCCAATCTCATCATAGTGCGCGAAGGGCGGCCAATCATCGGTGCCCCAGTGGACCGGCATCTCATAAAGCGATCCCGCGTCGGTTTGCATTTTGTAGGGGATGTCATCGGCCATGAGAGAGCTGTCATAGCGGAACTCATGTTTGACCAGCAGGTCGATCACCTGGCCCGTCACGTTGTAGACCGGCGCGCGGTAGCCACGGGGCGCACGACCGGTGAGGCGCTTATGAGCATCGAGCGCCTTTTCAAACGCGTATTCCTGTTTGTCACCTTTGGTGGCGATCGGGTCTTCGTGAAGCCAGCCGTGATGGCCGATCTCATGGCCGCCCTTCAGGATCGCCTCTACCGCGTCGGGATAGGTATCCATGCACCAACCGGGGATGAAAAAGGACTGTTTGATCCCGAGGCGTTGGTACGTGTCGAGGATACGCGGGATGGCGACCGTGGGGCCGTAGCGCCCCATGGAGATGGGATAGAGACGGTCTTGTGAATCGCCGGGGCGCGCGATGTGGATCAGGCTGTCGGCGTCCATGTCAAAGGTGATGGCACAGGCGCAGCGCGCGCCGTTGGGCCAGGGAATGGGGTTTTGGATCATGTCTCCTCCATCAACAAATGCCCGTCACTGGCCGTCCAGCCGAGGGTGACCGTGTTGCCGGTTTCCAGGTTGAGGTCGGCGAGTGCACGTTCCTGCACTTGCACCTTGAGTTCTGTGCCGTCTTCGGCCTCCAGAAAGGCGGTGACCATAGAGCCCACGAACTCCTCAGAAATCACCGTGGCCGTCAGGCTGTTCTCGCCCGCGCCCACCTGCATCATATCACCTGCGACAACGATGGAGGCTTGCGCGCCTTTGGGGGCATCGCCTTTGACAGTGAACGCGCCCAAAGCGGTCTCGACAGTGACCACGCCCTTGGACGCAGAGGTCACTGTGCCGGGCAGGATATTGTTGCGGCCGACGAATTCGGCGACGAAGCGGGTTTTCGGCGCGCGGTACACCTCGCGCGGGGTACCCACCTGCGCGATATCGCCTTTGGACATGATGACCACGCGATCGGCCATGGCGAAGGCCTCGGACTGCGAATGGGTGACGTAGACGAAGGTGATGCCAAGCTCGCGTTGCAGTTTGGTGAGCACCGATTGCATGCGGATCACGAGATGCGCGTCGAGGGCGGAGAGCGGCTCATCCAGAAGGAGCAGCTTGGGTTCAGTGACAAGCGCACGGGCCAGCGCCACGCGTTGGCGTTGGCCGCCTGAGAGGGTTTCGACATTGCGCTCGGCGAACTCGGCGATCTCCATCCGATCCAGCCAGTTCATCGCGCGGGTGCGCCGCTCATCCGCTGCGACACCGCGCATCTTGAGGCCAAATTCCACGTTTTCACGGGCATTCAGAAACGGGAAGAGCGCGAGGCTTTGCCAGACCATAGGCGTGTCGCGTTTGTCTGCGGGGACGTCATTCATCACTTCGCCTGCGATACGGATTTCCCCGCTCGTCGGCGCATCGAGACCTGCGAGCATACGCAAGGTCGTGGTCTTGCCACAGCCGGACGGGCCCATGATGGCAATAAACTCCCCCTCGTTGATCGTGAGGTTGGCATCGCGGACGGCCACGAAATCATCAAAGCGTTTTTCGACCTGATCAAGCACGACAAGGGGTTGGGTCATGAGGCGGCCCTTTGCAGGCGGAAGAAGATAAGGAGCTGACTGATCACCACGAGCGTGATGGAGATGCCGAAGACGAGCGTGCCAATGGCGTTGACCTGCGGGTCGATGGTGCCTTGGACGATTTCCAGCACATGCACAGGTAGCGTTTTGTTGAGGCCGGAGACGAACCACGCCACGGTGAATTCATCAAAAGACACAGCCGCCGTGAGGAAGAGCGACGACAAGATCGCGGGTTTGCAGAAGGGCAGTATCACCTCCTGCATCGCGCGCCATTCACTGGCGCCCAGGTTCCAGGCAGCGGCCTCAAGGCTTTCGTCGATCTGGCTGAGCCTGAGCCGGATGATGGCCATGGCGAAGGGTGCGGTGAGGACGGTGTGCGCCGCGATGATCGACACGATCTGCCCAGACATGCCCACGCGGCTGAACCACGCCAGCATGGCCAGCGCGATGATGATGAGCGGGATCGTGGGCGGCAGCAGGATGATCGCGAGAAAGAGAGATTTGCCCCGAAAGCTGTAGCGGTAATCGGTGTAGGCGGTGCAAAAGCCGAGGAAGGTGGCGATGATACAGGTGGAGCCCGCGACGATCAGGCTGTTCTTGGCAGAGCGCCAGAAATCCGGGTCGGCGAAGATGGTCTGATACCACTCCAGGGTAAACCCGCTCATCGGCAAGGTCGGGAAGCGGTCGGAGTTGAAGGAAAACAGCATGCTCACGATGATCGGCAGAAACACAAAGCCGAAGATCAGCACGAGATAGGCGCGCAGGAAGATCGTCATCTGCTGGCCCTCTTGCGGTAGGCGAACATGATCGCGGCGAAAGCGATGGTGAAGAGCGTGAGCATCATCATCACGGCCACGACGGCGGCGCGGGGCCATTGCTGGCCCGCCTTGGTGGTGTCGATGATCAGGATCGGCATCGTCGGCGGGTTGGAGCCGCCGAGATAGAAGGGCGCCACGAAATCCCCGAAGGACAGGATAAACGCGAAAAGCGCTGCGATGATGAAGCCGGTTTTACCTGCGGGCAGGATGACAGACCGGATGGTGCGCGCCGAGGAACAGCCCAGATTGCGCGCGGCCTGGATCAGGCGGTCATCAATATTGGCCATGGTGACGGTTTGCAGGATCAGGACCAGCGGCAGGACAAAGGTGAGGTAGCCCACGAGCGTGCCAAATGGCGTGTTGAGCATGGTGAAAGGGCCAAGGCCCAAGAGCGCGAAACCACCGTTCAGAACGCCGGATTCGGCTAGGATAGTGTACCAGCTGAAGGTGCGGACGAGGTAGCTGGTGAAAAACGGGATGATAAGCAGCAGGATCGCCAATTGCCGCGCTTGCGCCGAGCAGCGGAAGGCGAGGAACCACGCGGCCGGAAAGGCCAGGAGCGAGGCCAGTGCAGCGGCGGAGCCTGCCATGACCAACGTGTAGCGATAAGCCGACCAAACGAAATCGCGGCTGATCATTTTCGACCAGCTGTCGAATTCAAAGGTTTCGACCATGCGGAAGTTCTTCACCACGAAAAACGACATGGCGATCACGAAAAGCAGCGGACCAATGAAAAACAGGGCCTGCCAGATGATGATCGGCAGGCGGAATGTCAGGGCATAGAGGTTGAGACGGCGCATCAGCTGCGCCGCCGGGTCTTTATCTTCACGGATCAGGCGTTCTTGTATTCCGACCAGAAATCATTCCAATCCTCGAGGCTCTGCTGCACCGGGATGTCACGATAGCTGATGCGACCCTCATTGATGAGCGTGATCGGATCCTGTGGATCGCCGTTCACCTGCTTGGAGCGTGCAGCCTCTGCCGGGTCGACCTCATTGAGCATGGCGCGACCGGCCTTGGTCACGGCATGACCCGGGTAGCCCAGCATCTGCGCCGTTTTCACCTGGCCTTCGGGCGACATGGTGTAGTCAAGATACTTCAGCGCCATCTCGGTCTTTTCAGAGGTTTTGGCGATGGAATAGCTTTCGGTCCACTGGATGCCGCCCTCTTTCGGCACGACAGACGACACCGGCGCGCCGTCACGCTCAAGGATACCGGTTACCCAGTCGCCAATGCCGACCATGGCCAGCATCTCGCCATTCTTGAGGCCAGAGAAAGTGCCGCCGAAATCGAAATAGCCACCGACCTGCGGCTTGAGCGACAGGGTTTTCTCCTGCACGGCCTTCCACGCATCTTCGCCAATATCGAAGGGCGATGCATTGCCCATCAGAAGGCTCATCTGACCAAGCGATGGCAGATGCCAATCGAAATGACCGACCTTACCGGTCAGACGCTCATCCCAGAAAATGTCATAGGTGGAGGCCTCTTCCGCGCTCATCACCTCTTTGTTGTAGGACACGCCCAGATGGCCAAAGCGGGTGATCAGTGAATAAAGCTTGCCGCTGTCATCCCAGTGGCCGGCGAAGGATTTGAAATCATCATGCAGCAGGTCATCAATGGGATAGGCGCTGGCATCCAGCTCCATCACCAGATCGTTGGCGACCAGCAGCTTGGCGTATTCGGCATCGGTGTGGATGATGTCAAATGTGCCGGGCGGGTTCTGCGCCAGAGCGGCCAGCATGTTGTCGCCACCCGCGTAGTATTTGGGGACGAATTTGACGTTGTTGGCTTCTTCAAACGCGCCGACCATGTCGGGCTCTGCGGTGCCGTACCAGCCCAGCATCGTCAGCTCGACCGTCTCCGCCCAGGCGCGGCCCACGAAGGGCGCGCTCAGCGCCACCGAGGCGAGGCCCGTCTTCAGAAAGGTCCGTTTGCTTTGATTAAATTTGAGGTCTGACATCCCCACACTCCCAGTTGGTTTGAGTTCCTTGACGGCACGTTTATGAATTCAGACGCGCAGGCGGGCATCCGATTCCCGGATAATAGCCCAGTTTCGCGCCAAAAACGCGTGCGGTGCACAAAAATTGTTCAAAAGGGTGAGGGAATGAACAGTAGAGAATTTCGCGCCTTTTTCGGAACGCACGGCCCGGTTGTTTTACCTGTGATCCATGTGCTTGAGACGGGTCGCACGCTGGCCAATATCGACATATTGACCGAGGCGGGCGCGCCGGGGTGTTTTCTGATCAATCATGATTTCGGGGTGGAGGAGTTTCTGCCGATCGTCCGCGAGGTGCGCGCGGCGCGGCCGGATTTGTGGCTGGGGTTGAACTTCCTGGCGGTGACGGGGCTACATGCGTTTCCGCGTTTGGCGGAGTTGGAGCGTGAGGGATGCCGCGTCGATGCCTATTGGGCCGATGACGCACGGATTGAGGAACGCACAGAGGCACAGCCCGAGGCGGAGGCGATTGCCAAGGCACGCGCAGGGTGGAACGGGCTTTATTTCGGGGGCACGGCGTTCAAGAAACAGCGGCCCGTGGCAGAGGCAGATTACGCCCGGGCGGCACGCACGGCCTGCGATTGGATGGAGGTTGTGTGCACCTCGGGCCAGGCGACAGGGGTCGAGGCAGAAGATGCCAAGGTCGCCACGTTTCGCGCAGCGATTGGGGAGACGCCGCTCGCGCTCGCCTCCGGTATCACGCCGGAAAACGCGCATCGTTACGCCACCGTGGATGCGTTCATGGTGGCCACGGGCATCAATTATGACAATAATTTCTATGATATAGACCCCGCGCGCCTGCAACGGTTGATGCAAGTGGCACAAGAGTTGGGAGAGACGACATGACCAAAGGCCCGCGCGATGATCGGTGGTATTTCAAGCTGATGGCGCCCAACACGAAGGGCAACAAGTTTGCCTGGCTCGACCCCACCTCGATCTACATCAACCAGTCGGCGTTTCAGGATTTGCTAACCGACCTGTTGGCCGATCTGGAGGGGGTTGAGTTTGACGTGGTCGGCGGTCTCGACGCTATGGGATTTGTCCTTGGCGCGGCGCTTGCAGCGCGGAGGGATGTGGGGTTTTTGCCCATTCGCAAGGCCGACAAGCTCTGCGTGGAGACCGACCGGGTGAGCTTTACCAACTATTCGGGCCGCACGCAGGATATGGAAATGCGCCTGCCTGCTTTCGCCGCTGGCACGCGGGTGTTGCTCGTGGATCAGTGGATTGAGACGGGCGGCACGATGGAAGGCGCGATTGAGCTGGTGGAGCGGCAAAAGGGCGTCGTGACCGGATTGGTGGCGATTGCGATGGAGGCCACGCCGCGTGCCAAGGAGTTGCGCGCGCGGTTTCCCACAATCACGGCCATTCAGCCCGGCACCCCTTGGCAGGAGGAATGCGATGCACAAACCCTGTCGAGCTTTGCGGGCTACACGCCTGAGCAGGCCTTTCCCGTGCAGTGATCACAGGGCGTGCAGGGCCGCGATGCGCAGGCCTTTTTCGCTGTCCGAGGTGATATCTGCCGCGATGCCATAGACACGGGCGAGACGGTCTTTGGTCAGCACATCCGCGGGCGGACCAGCCGCGTCCATGCGACCATTGCAGAGGCAGACCACCTGATCGCAGAACTGCGCTGTGAGGGACAGGTCATGCAGGGCCACGACCACGGCGATGTTTTTGTCGCGCGCCAGTTTGCGCAGGGTTTCAAAAACCAAAAGCTGGTTGCGCAAGTCGAGCGCGGCAGTTGGTTCATCTAGCAGAAGGATGCGCGGTTCGCGGAAAAGGGCCTGAGCAAGATATGTCAGTTGCCGTTGACCACCGCTGACGGCATCAAGCGTGCGATGCGACAAATGGGCGAGGCCAAAATCATCGAGCAGCGCCTCGACCGCGTCGATTAGATCTTGGCCAACGCGGAAGCCCAGCGTGTTGATCCGACCCAAAAGCACGACCTCCAGCAACGTCAGAGACGATCCCGCGCTGCTGTCCTGGGGCATGTAGGCCACGATCTCACGGCGCTGCGCCTCATTCATCTGAGCGGCATGCGCGGTGATCCTGCCTTTGGACGGCGCAAGTCCGGCAAGCGCTTTGAGCAAGGAGGATTTGCCGACGCCGTTGGGGCCAATGAGGCCTGTCACCTGACCCTCTTGCAGATCAAGCGACACGTCCGAGAGCACGGTCAGAGAGCCGTGACTGATGGTCAGGTTCTGGGTCGAAAGGCTCACCAATATCTCCTTTTGCCCATCACGATCAGTCCAAAGAGGAACGGCACGCCGAGGACGGCGGTGACGATGCCGATGGGGATGACCGATCCGGGCGAGATGAGTTTTGACAGGATCGACGCGCCGGTCATGACGATCGCCCCGGTGAGCGCGGCCATGGGCAACAAAGCGCGTTGATCCTCACCCACGAAACCGCGGGCGATGTGGGGGGCGACGAGGCCGACAAAGCCGATGGTGCCCACAAAGGCCACCGCCCCCGCCGTCAGAAGCGCAACAATCACGAACATGCGGACGCGCAGGCGGGTGACGTTGACGCCGACCGCAGCTGCGCGTTCATCGCCCATGCGCAGCGCGGTGAGGCGCCAGAGGTCGGGCAGGATGGCGGCGACGCAGAAGACGAGGATCGCGAAGGTGACAGGAAGGTTATCCCACGATGCCTTGAGGAGCGAGCCGAAGAGCCAGAAAACGATGGCCTGCAGCACCTCGGGCGAGGCCATGTATTGCACCATGGATTGCAGGGATTGGAAGAGGAAGAGCGTGGCGATGCCCGCAAGGATCATCACCTCGGGCGTCATGCCCCGTGCCCGCGAGAGGCCATAGACCAGAGCGGCAGAGACGAGCGTCGCGCCAAAGGCCGAAACCGGCACGGTGAGCCATGCGAGGATCGGCAAGGTGAAGCCCGTGAGAATGACGACAGCTGCGCCAAAACCCGCAGCGGCCGAAAAACCGAGCGTATAAGGGCTGGCCAGCGGGTTACCCAGGATCGTTTGCATGATCACGCCGGAAATGGCCAAGGCCGCACCCACGGTGATCGCCATCAAAGACATCGGCAGGCGGATGTCCCAGACGATAACATTGGTCATGGCGGAGGCCGATTGCGACCCAAGCAAGGATTGCACCACATCCCCCATGCCCAGCATGGCCGGGCCGGTCAGGATATCGACCAGTGTGCAAAACACCAAAAGCACCCCGGCCCCGATCAGGGACGTGACCCGTCGGGCAGAGAGGGTACGATAGGAGGAGGGGGCGGCCTCAGCCGCCCCGCTATCTGCCGTCATGGCAACTGTGTCATATATGTGCCGTCAAAACTGATCGGCATGTAGGTCTCAAAGAAGCCGGTGAGGTTGGCCTGAGGATCGACGTCTTCGAACAGCTCCGGGTGTAGCGTTTTCGCGATGTACTGAAAGAACGCGAAGTCATAGAGCGTGCGCGCCCCGCCGTGGTAGAGGCCGTGCACCTCACCGCTGGTGACGGCGTCAAGCTTGTCCCAGCCGGGGCGACCGAGATACGGCTCCATCCGCGCGTGCACCTTTTCGGCGCCAATGCCCGGGCCCATGATCACAGCCTTGTCGCGGCTCAGCCAGCCGGAGCCCGCGAAGAACACGAATTCCGGGTTCTGGGCGAGCACATATTCCGGGCTGAGCGGGCCCCATTTGGCGACCTGCTCCATGGCGATGTTTTCACCGCCAGCGGAATCAATCAGCGCGCCCCACATGGTGTTGCCATAGGAATTGTCGACCTCATCGGCGCCTTTGCGGCCAAGCTCCACGTAGACGCGCGGTTTGCTTTCGGCCTTGGCCACGCGCGCGGCGACATCGGCATGGGCACCGGCGTAGAGATCAGCCAGTTCCTTGGCGCGGTCCTCTTCACCCAGGATGGCCCCGAGAGCGAGGGTGGAGGTGACGTGTTTCTCAACCTGTTGTGCGTTGTAGTCGAGAACGACAACCGGCACGCCCGCATCTTCCATACGGCCCACGGCATCGCCCAGCACATTGTATTGCCAGGCCGCGATGATGGCGACGTCCGGTTGCGTGGCCAGTGCTGCCTCCAGAGAAAAGGTGCCCGCATCCACTTCGCCCACATCGGCGATCTCATCAATGCGGGGAACAGCCTCAACATAGGCTTGCCATTGCAGCCCGCGCCAGCCTTCCCACGCATCGCGGGAAATGCCGACGACGCGCTCATACACGTCCGGGCCACCGACGGCGAAAGTGTCTTCAAAGTAGAAACCCAGCAAAATGCGCTGCGGGTTTTCCGGGACCTCAACCTGACGATCCAGCACATCCGTGACGGTGATCGTTTGGGCCAAAGCAGGCAGCGGCAGCAACAGCGCTGCGCCAACGAGACCGCCAAAGAGGCGGCGAGAAAGGGCGTGTATCATATCAGTATCCTTAGAGTTCAGGTTGCCAGACAGACGCGCCCAAACGGGCGGCGCCAATTTGCGATGTGGGCTGGATGTCTCTGCATCTGGCCAAAGCGGCCTTCCCCTATGGTCACGCGTCTTGCGCGCCGTCCTTTGGGGTGGGTGACAAGTTTGGGAGGTTAGAGAACGGGCGGCGCGCGCGACGTCCTTGAGAAATCAAACGCGATGTGGCGCGTGAGCTGCGCGATATGGCTCAGCTCCGCCTGATCCGCATCGGTGGGTACCCGTGAGCCCAACACCATTGGGTTCGGCAGAACCACGTCTTGACCCAGCACACAGGCCGGACAATGCACGCCTGATCCTGTCTCTGAGGTGCCAGTCAGATCGCAGAGGTCAGATATCTGCCCCCCTGATGCGACGAACGCGGCGACGGCTGGATCCAACGGCTCAGCGACAGCATGATGCCTGTGGCCCAAGCTCAGCAACATCACGGACACCAAGACCACAAGGGTCAGGGCGCGGTGGGCGGCTGTGATCAAACGAGTTGCGTTCATGGGATCACTTAAACGGGTTTTGAGCGTCTTTCCAAGACCATTCTCACCGCCCTTCACGGAGGCGCACAAAATGTCTCATGGCACGCGTCGGTTGCCCTGCTCGCAGTCTCGTGGCAGGGCTGTCGCGATGCAAAAATTGGGGTTCACGTGTCATATACGCTGTACAATAGATCCGGGTCAGGCGGGTTTGTGGTTGAGGCCGTGTTGGAGCTTGCAGGCGCGCCCTATCGGTTGGAAAGTATCGCCTACCTGCCCAATGAGCCCTTGAGCGACAAGATCGGGCATCTCAACCCCTGGGGTCAGGTGCCTGTGCTGGTGTTGGACGATGGCACCGTGATGACAGAGCTGGCCGCGATCCTGGCCTATCTGGCGCAGGTGGAGCCCGGCCTGCGCGACGGGCCGCATCTTTGGATCGACAGTGATCCGCTGTTTTTGCGGTGGTCTGTGTTCCTGTGCGTCAATGCCTATGAGGGGATTTTGCGGCGGACCTATCCGAAACGGTTTTGCGTCACGCAGGGCGATGAGGTGGCTGATCAAGCCATGATCGCAAGCGTCACTGAGGCTGCCGAGGCGCGCACCCATGCGGCGTTTCAATGTCTTGAGCAGGGGTTGGGCAAAGGCGGGTTTATTCTGGGCGCGCGGATGTCGGCCTGCGATGTTTTGCTGGCGATGCTTTGTGCCTGGCACAAAGAGCGCCCGGATCTGCCGGGCTGCGCGGCGATCACGGCGCATGTGGCCCGGCACCCGGTGGTGCAACCGATCTGGCACAAAAACTTTGAAACGCGGCTGAGCCACAAATGGCACCGCGACGCGTGATCACCGCATCTCGCGCCTCTTGGTGCTGAACAGCAGAACAAAGACAAAAATTGCGCCAAGCGAGGTGGTGACAATGCCCACCGGGATCTCCTGCGGGGCCAGAACGAGGCGGGAAACGATATCAGATGCGGTGAGCAGCATGGCCCCAATGATGGCCGCCGTTGGAATGAGGGGTGTATGGAGCGCGCCGACGATCCCGCGTGCCAGATGGGGCACCATAAGACCGATGAAGCCGATCACACCCGCAACAGACACAAACGTGGCTGTGGCCAAGGCGGCGACGAGGAACATGGAAATGCGCAACCGCGTGACCGGGACACCAAGGCTCACCGCGGCGGCATCACCCGCCAAAAGCGCATCGAGCCAGCGGCGGCGGAAACTGGCATAGCCAAGGATCAAAACCAGCCCGAAAAGGACCAAGGGAAGCGTTTCCCAGCGCGAGAGGCCCAGCCCGCCCAGCATCCAGAAAACGATGGAATGGGCGGCGCGGCTATCGCCTGCGAAGATCAGGTAATTGGTCAGCGCGGCAAAGAGGAATGAGACGGCGAGCCCGGCGAGGATCAGCTTTTCCGGGGCAGAGCTGCGCAGGTTGTGCACCAACGCCAGCACACTGAGCGAGGCCACGATGCCGCCGCAAAAGGCTGCCAGCGGGAGGGTCCAAATGCCCAAAACATCGCCCGTGACCGTGATGACGAAAACGGCCCCGGCGGCGGCCCCGGCAGACAGGCCAAAGAGAAACGGATCGGCCAGATCATTGCGCGTGGTGGTTTGAAGGACGACCCCGACGATACCAAGACCTGCGCCGATGATGGCGGAGAACAGCGCGCGGGGCAGGCGCAATTCAAAAACAATGCGGTGCATCGGTGTGGGCTCTGCGTCCGTCAGACCGAGGCCGGTCGACATGGCTCCAATGATGTCGCGAAACGGAATTTTCGTGGTGCCGTAGAACACGGACAAAAAGATGAGGGCGGCCAGGATGGCCACCCCCGCAAGCATGACAAACCCAAATCGGCTCAAGTCAGAACAGGCCCGGGTGCATCGCATCGGCCATCTTTTCAATGGCGTCGATATTGGCGGGCCCAGGGGTCAGCTCTTCGTAGCGCAGCCCGATCCAGCGTTCGTTCTTCACCGCGTCGACGCCGGACATGACCGGATGCTCTTGCAGGAACTTGAACGTGTCCGCCGCACCATTGCCGGTTTGATAATCCAGCAGCACGAGGAACTCCGGGTTGGCCGCCGCGACAGCCTCCCAAGAGGTGCGGCCCCAGCTGGTGTCGAGGTCATGGGTGATGTTTTCCCCACCCGCCGCCGTGATCATGGCATCGGGAATGGCGAACTTACCGGCGGTGAATGGCGCATCGGCGGGACCGTCGAGGAGGAAAACGCGCGGCTTGGCCTGATCCGCGGTTTTAGCCTCAATCGCAGAGAGCTGATCCTTCCAACCCGTGACCAGCTCTTCGGCCTTGGTGGAGACATCCATCACCTGGCCCAGGCGCAGCACGTCATCAAAAAGCAGGTCCATTGTGGCGACAGGGCGGTTGTCATGCAGGTGAACACAGCTTTCGGTCAAAACCATGGTTTGAATGCCGAAAGGTTCCAGCGTGTCGGGCGTGACCTCTCCGCCCGGTTTCATGCCGTAATACCATCCCGCAAAGAACATATCGGGCGAGGCCGCGACAAGGTTTTCGACGGTCGGATATTTGGGCGCAAGCTCCGGGATATCACCGCGTGCTTCATCGAAGGTGGGGCTGGTTTTGTACCACCCGGTGATGCCTGTGAGGCCCACGATCTTATCCTGCAGACCCAGCGCAAAGGCCATCTCGGTCATGTTCATGTCATGCACGACGAGGCGTTCGGGCGTCTGTTCTACTGTCAGCGTCTCACCACAGTTATCAACGGTCACCCCCGCCATGGCCGTGCTGGCCGAGGCGAGGAAGATGGCGGTTGTCCATAGGGTTTTCATGTGTCCCTCCTTTAGAGTTGGATTTCAGTTTTTCGGATGTCCAGCGCGGGGATCTGCCGGCCGTCAAAGGGCAAAAGCAGATACTCCACGCCGAATGTCTCGCGCACGGTTTGCGGCGTCAGCACCTCGGCGGCAGGCCCGAAGGCAGTGAGGCGCGCATCTTTCATCAAGGCCACGTGGCTGGCAAATTCGGGGATCATGACAAGGTCGTGGACGACCATGACAACCGTGATGCCCATACCAGCGACAAGCGACAGCACGCGGCCTTTGGCATCAGGATCCAGGTGGTTGGTGGGCTCATCCAGAAAGAGCAGTTTCGGTTTCTGCGCCAAGGCACGCGCGATATGGGCACGCTGACATTCGCCACCAGACAGCTGTGCCATGGTCTGGTTTTGCAGGTCGTTCAGCCGGGTGAGCGACAACACCTCATCCAGCGCATCGGCGTGCTCAGCGGCGGAATGCGCGGCCCAGATCGGCATTTTCCCCAGCGCCACGTAATCGCGCAGGCGCAGACGGTCATCGGGGTTGGCATGCTGGCCAACAACAGCGATCTTTTGTGCGCGCTCATGCGGTTTGAGCGACGCAAGTGCCGTTCTACCGATTGTGATCTCGCCGCCTGTTGGACCCAACAGACCAGACAAAAGCTGAAGTAGCGTTGTTTTTCCCGCCCCGTTCGGCCCGGCAATGGCAAGTGTCGCGCCATGCCCCAGATCAAAGGACACGTCTTTCACAAGGGTCTGCCCCTGTGCTGTGGCAAAGCTCAGATCGCTGGCTTGAAGGATAGGAGGGGTGGTTTTAGCGCATTGCATAACATCGATC
>ERZ1740070.978-NODE-978-length-18451-cov-4.495325_pt1 | contig 18451 bp, 14 predicted proteins | sample MGYA00581734_ERZ1740070 | MGnify/ENA primary metagenome ERZ1740070 (study PRJEB43018, sample SAMN04849744) | marine metagenome | isolation source: floating plastic debris | place: Pacific Ocean | collected 2008-09-01 | study: EMG produced TPA metagenomics assembly...
TGCAGTAATCCTCGCCTTGGGGGCGGCGGTGCTGAACCCATCGGGCGCGGCGCGTCAAAGCGATGTCCAGGCCTTGTCCAGCGACGATGCGATCGCGATTGATCTCTACCAGCGGGGCCGGGCCGTATGGCGGCAGCGCGGCGAAGCGGGCAATCGCCAAGCCATCGCCTTGCTTACATCTGCGGTCAAACAGGACGAAGGCTTTGGCGAAGCGTGGGCTGCCTTGGCTTCGGCGTGGTTGACCTATCCGAACTACGTGCCCGGCGCTGATCTTGATGAGGCGGTTGAAAAGGCGCTGCTCGCGGCTGGCCGCGCGCTTGCGCTGGATCCCGATTTGATTGAGCCGCGCTCTGTCCTGGCCATCAACGCCCAGCGCCAAGGCGATTGGATAGGATCGAGGCAAATCTTCGAGGCCGCCCATGAACGCGATCCGGATAACCCTACAATCAGCCTCTGGCTGGCTGAGCATTACAGGTATCTGGGAATGATTGAGCTATCGAAACCCTTGCTGGCGACCGCGCGCAAGGCCGAACCCAATTCCCCGCCGATCCTGACTGAAATGGCCATGAACCTCTATTTTCAAGGCCAGCTTGGCGAAGGGGCGCGGGTAACGGACAGGCTGTGGTTTGACCTTGGCCATCAGACGCCGAGCGTTTGGGCGACGCGCTGGTTCATAGCGATGGAACAAGGCGAATTCGGAGCGGCGCGCGTGTGGGTTGGGGAAGCGCCTTTCGAGGCGGATCGCAGCGTCTTGCTGGCCTTCGTGGACCGGATGGAAACGGGCGAAGCACCGGATCAAGCGGCGCTTGCTCGGCCGATCCAGAAGGCCATTCAGGAGGGGCTTCCCCCTTGGGCGGCGTACCATATGCTGGACCTTGCCGGTCTGTCCGACAGCGCGCTGCAAACGTTGGACGATGAGGCGCGCGATGGAATGTTCGAGGAATCCTTCATCCTGTCCTTTGCGCGCGGGTCAACCCTTTGGAACAGACAAGGTCGCGCATAATCCGCCGCCGGGCTTTGAGCGAACGCTGACATCGTGTCCGGGCCGCGCGCCATATTCCCAAACAAGGTGAAGGCCCAACCCATGCCCCTCGCTGTCCTCGCCCTTGGTGTAAGCTTGGCTGGAGCGTTCGATCTCGTCTTCCGCCATTCCAATCCCATTATCGATCACGCGGATCAGTACGGCGTCCCCGCGCGGCTGCGCAGCGACCAGAACGCGGCTGGCCGTGGCGTGTTTCAAGGCGTTCGATACCAGATTGCTGCGCGCGCGCATCAGATCGACCGGGTCGGTCGTCACCGCCAAGGCGGATGATCGGATTTTGAGGTCCACGCCCGCGCTTTGCGCCTCGGCGCGAAACATGCTGGCGCAGTTTTCAAGGGCGAGGCTGAGCGCAAAGGTCTCCGCGCCTTCCTGAGGCTTTTCGCCCGCCAGAGCGTCCTCCTCAGCCTCATTGGAAAGCCCGCTGGCGGTCACCTTGTGCAGATAATCCAGCGCCGCCTTGGTCGCCTCGGCCGCCTGCGGATCGTTGTTGGAAAGGCGCTCAAGGCTCTGGCGCAAGGACACCAGTGGCTGCTGCAGATCGTGCGAGGTTGAGACGATCCGCGCGCGCAGACTGTCCGCTAGATTGCGGGCGCTGTCATAGCGCTGATTGCTGGATTGCAGCGCTTGCGCAAGCTCCAGCTTTTCGCGCGTCGTCGCCACTTCGGCGGCCAGTGAACGCGACAATTCGGACTGGATCGCCAGCATGCGCACGAGGATCGCGACAAGGAAGGCGAGGCTTTCAAACAGGACGGTCACGTGGAAGTAGTCGAGCGCGACGGTCAGCGGAAACCGGCCGGGCGACAACAGCACGGCGGATATTGTGACCACGGTGAAAAGGATCGCCAATGATCCAGCGATAAAGGGCACAGCGCCCAGAACTTTGGCCCGCCACGCCAGCACCGCGATGGCAAAATAGGACAGCGCAACGACAGGCACGATCAGGAAGATAAGCCAGCGCATGGCGTCAAACTGCCAGAACAGCGCGCTAGCTAATCCCAGAGCGACCAGAACCCCCGAAAGGCCCAGCGCGCCCATGTTGGCGCGCGGGTAGTGGCTCTTGAGATCGGCAAAGAGGCGCGCAAACTGCAAGAGCGACAGCATCATCCCGATCAGGAACAGCAGGTTTGCGGGCTCATACGCGCCCATGTTTTCGGGCCAGACGAACCGGTGCAGATAGCCTTCGTTGTTGGCGACAAACAGCGCGCTTAGCGTCGCATAGCTCGCAAAGGCGAGCACCAGGGGCCAGCCCACCAGCCGCCCCATCGAAAGCGCTACGATTACCAGCGCGGCCATGGCGCCGTTGATGATCCAGTTAAAGCGCGCTTCCTGCATATGCGCGGTGCGCATCCGTTCGGGCGTTGCAAAGGTAAGCGGGATCCAGCTGCCGGTCGAAGAGGTCAGGCCAACAAGGATATGCGCCTCCTCGCCCGCCTCCATCCACAAGGGCGCAACCAGATACTGGCTGACCACAGGGCGCGCATCGAAAGGCATGGAACGGTCAAAGGCGAACAGCGTCTCGTGGCTTCCATCGAGCGCGATCTTGGTGACGCTGAGATTATCGACGAACGGTCGCTGGATATCGACCATCCATTCGCCGCCGCGCTCGCCTGTGTTCTCAACCGAGACAAGCAGCCAGATGGCGCCGTCCTGATCGCCGAAATCGACCCATGGGCTGTTGACCGGTGAGAACTCGGCTCGCCGCGCAAAGGCGGCTTCGGGGTCAAGTCGCGTGTCTTGCGTAATAAGATAAGTCAGCGCGCCGAACGGCTGAAGATGCGCGTTGCCTTGCGGCAGAGCGACGGGCGCGTGCCCACTTGCGTCCTGCGCATGGGCGGGCACCACCAGCGCCAGAAGCGCGGCCAGCGTCAGCGCAAACTGTACGAGTGCGCTTAGCTTGGAACGAACAGTCGAGAACACACAATCTCTCATGCCATCACGCCTAACGCGAACAGCGCGCCAGACCATAGGGCCAATCCCCCATTCAAAGCAGTGAGGCTTTGTGAATGGCGGACATCACAGCTGGCGATGCTCATCCAAAAGCCCCTCGCGCAGCGCCAGCGTCATCAAGGCTGAGATCGAGTTTACGCCCAGTTTGGACATCAGGCTGGCGCGGTGTTTCTCGACCGTCTTGGGACTGATGAACAGTTTTTCGCCAATCGCCACGTTCTGATGGCCCGAAGCGATAAGCGAGAGCACTTCGCGCTCGCGATCCGTCAATTCGGGCAGCGAGGGTTCGTTCTCCAGCTTGTCGGACACCTCTTGCGAGACAAATCTTCCGCCAGCGAGCACAACTTCAAAGCCCTGGCGCATTTCAGACGGCTCAGCGCTTTTGAGAAACAGGCCGTCCACTCCGGCGGATAGCCAATCGGCGAGCAAGGTGGTCGATGTGAACCCTGTGACCACCACAACGCGTGTGTCCGGCGACCAACGGCGCGCTTCGCTGTAGACTTGGACCCCGCGCGCCAGAGGCATCGCGGCGTCGAGCAACAGCAAATCGGGCTTGTGCTGTTTGACGAGCGCGATCGTCTCAAGGCCGTTCGCGGCCTCGGCGACCACTTCGATATCGCTGATCTCGCCAAGGATCGCGGCCAGCGAGGTGCGCACGATGGCGTGATCATCGGCGATGACCACGCGTCTTGCGCCTGTTCCTGCGTCTATTTCCCCCGACATACCAGTGCGCTATAGGTGCGAATTGTGGTGCGGGGCAAATCGGATGGGGGATCCACCCCATGGGCGGCGGGGATCGCGCGGCCTAGAGTTCAAGCATCAAACGTGAAACCACTTGAGGGGAACTGCGATGCAAAGCACCTTGAAAACTCTTTTGATGGCCGGGGCTCTGGCCACGACTACCGCAATGGCGAGCGCTCCCGCGCACGCCCAGATCCCGGCCTTCCTTCCAGCGGTCGAAGAGGTCGCCCCCAGCGAGGCAACCGATGTGGACGGCACCTATATGGTTTCCACCATCAACAAGCGGATCACGATCGAGAACGGGCGCGCCTTTGTGATCGATCCATGGACCCACGCCTTTATCTTGAAGGTTCAGCCGGGAATGGTGACCTTGCAGAACTTTCGCCAGACAGGCCCGAACACCTACGAGGCGGACGATCTGCCGATGATGGGCAAAGTGGTCTTCAACCGCCAGCCCAATGGCACGTTGCAAGGCGTTGTCCAAGGGGCTCTGGGTACGGCGAAATACGCGCTGGTCCCCACCGAATACGCGGGCGCGCCGGTTGGCGGTGGTCCCGGTGGTACGCCTGGCGGCAATCCGATTGAGGATGATCCGGGCCTTGGCGCTCCGCCACCTTCGAACGAGCCATGGGTCTATCGCCTGCATGTGAGCGGCGGCCAGTGCAGCGGATCTAAGTTCGGGCGCCTCAAGTATAACGGTCAGGTCCGCATGACGATCATGGACCGCGAGAATGACAAGCGCGAATCCAAGGATCGCAATTTCCGGGTCCAATGCACCAAGAAGGGTGTGCGCACGCAGAGCTACAAGTTTTACGAAAACGGACCGGGGGCGTTCACGCTTATCACTCCGCCCGGAGAAGTCGCGTTCAGCGATCTGCGTATCGCGGGCAAGGCCAATGGCGGGATCGGCGGCCTGTACTTCGCCAACGACAAAAACGATGTCCTGTCCAAAGCGCGTGACAAGGGAGCCAGCGTCCGAGTGGGCGACCGCTTCACCGACAAGGTCACCGTGCTGGGCGATAAGGCCAAGCTGAACTTCACCGTCACTCTGGAGCGGGTGAAGTAATCATGCGCGCCGCGTTCCTTGCCATAGCCGCCGCCTCGATGAGCGCGAGCACTATGCTCACGCCCATCGAGCCGGTCTCCGCGCAAATCCCGGCCTTTCTGCCTAACAAAACCAGCGTGCCCGCTGGCGAAGCGATGGAGATCGACGGCGATTGGCGGGTGAACACCATCAACAAGGTGATCCGGATCGAAGGCGGGCGCGCTTACGCGGTGGAAGGGTGGACCCACGCCTTTGTCCTGCGGGTGCAGCCCGACATGGTGACGATCCGCAACATCCGGCGTGTCGACGATACCACAATTGTGGGCGATGCTCTGCCGATGATGGGGCAGGTGACTATGAATCTGGGGCCGCCCGACCGGATCGAGGCGAGCGTCCCCGGCCTGTTTGGTCCCGCGCGCTACACCCTAACGCGCGTGGCCCCTGCGGCCACCTTTGCGGCGGGTCCGGACACGTCCACCCCTGCGCCCGATTACACACCTCCTGGCGGCGCTGACGCTCTTCCGCGCCCCAGTCCGTTGCCGACCAAGACCTTTGCATCGCTCGAACAGGCGTTCGGCGAGCCGCGTCCCATGGCTGACGCCTTTCGAGGCTGCGCTATCCCGGATGCAGCCAAGCGGGGCGCACCCACAGCCGTGTCCGAGCCAGGGGCTTCTACCCCGCGGGACCGCGTAACCAACCGGCAATTCGCGCCGGTCGCCAGCGAAGAAACGGACGACCGGGTCGATAATGGCGCTGCGTGCTGGACCCGGCTCGACGGCGTTTGGGCCGAGAACACCGGCCCCGTGTTCGACACCAGTAAGAACGATGGCAGCGGGTGGGGCACCAGCGACAACCTGCTCTCGCGCCTGCTGCACGGCAATTACACCACGCCTGAAACCCTGTTTATCGTACCGGGCGATGATCCTGAGCAAGAGCTCTATGTCATGTCCGGTGTGAGCGATGTTCGTTTCACGCGCTTTGTCGCGCAGGACGAGGTTGATGTTGCAAGCCTGATAGGTGAAGTGGGAGCGCGCAAAACCTACATAGCCGAAACACGCACACCACTCGGTGTTGAGCTGGTGCTCGACTACACCGCCGGGGGCACGTTGCGCATTCGCCTCGACCGTCGCCAGTTCCAGCGCCCGCCCGCGCTCACGCCCAATTCGCTCTCGATGGATGATGTCTTCGCCATCCAGTTCCAGACCGATAATTTTGCCGCCAATCTGAAAGGCTATAACGTCCTTGAGCAGGATCCCTTCCTGCTGATGGACAACCCCAACGCCGAAATCTTCGCGCGCCGGGCCAACAACGAATACAGCATTCAGGAAAAGTTCGCCGTTCCCTTTGGCTTCGTGCTTCGCAACGAGCTGTCGCAAGGCAATCTCTACCGCCAGCAGGTTCTGTCCAGCGGGCGCGAAATGCAGAACTCGACCACCACCAGCTTTGGCGCCAACGCGAATTTGAGCGTTTCGGGTGCGGTCAATTCGGCGCTGGCCTTCATTCCCGGCACCGGTCAGGTCGCAGACACGGGCGCGAGCGTGGGCTATTCGGCCACCCGGTCGACCATGCAGCAAATGCTCGAAAACCAGTCGGTCGGCCAGGTGGTCGGCTATTCGCGGGCCAAGAATTACGCGATCATTGTCGATCCGGCGAACACCAAGCTGTCCGCTGACTTCCTCACCGCGGTGGGCGATGCGCAGAACGAAGGGGGCTATGACACGCTGATTGAGCGTTTCGGCACCCACTACGCCTACGCCGTCACCTATGGCGCTAGCGCGAAGATGTGGCGCGATGTGCGCGCTGAAGACTTCGCCGAAGTGCGGGGTGAAACCAACGGCGACAAGACCCAAGGCGAAGCGCGTTATCTGGGCAGCTCGGGCAGTGGTTTTCAGGAAAGCCTCAACAGCGGGCTCAGCGGCAGCAGCGGCTCTATGAGCGATGAGCGCGGCTACTTCTACGCGGTCGGCGGCAACGGGTCCTACGATTCCAGCAGCTTTGCGCGCGGCGATCGTCTAGCGCCGATCCTGCTTGACCTGAGGCCGATTGACGAGCTTTTGAATTTTATTAATGTTACGGAGAAGACCGATTTCTACACCCGCGTGCGTGCGGAACTGGCGCTGGCGGTGAACCGCTATCTCGCCAGTCGGCAACGGTTCTTAAGCTCGGACCGCCCGATTGAGCGGATTACGATGAAGACCCCGCCGCCCGAGCCGGAACCCGAGGTCGACAAGGGCCCGCCCATTGAGGAATGGCTGGTCTACGTACGCCATATCAACTGCCGCAAAGTGGGCATCGGCACGACCAACCGCGTCTCTGGCACTATCCGCATTTCCAGTGTGGGCGGCGCGCGCAACGGCTTCGCCCAAGGCAAGGAATTGGCGGTCGATTGCGAAAAGGGCGGCAACGGCAAGCGCGAGACTTACGGCTATAACCGGAGGGAGAACGAGCCGGGTCTGATGATCCTTCGCGGCACGCGCGAAGAGCTCAAACGCTACGATTTGAAGTTCGATTTCAACTGGCGTTATGGCGGTGTGACCAACGGCAAGAACCGCAATTCCAGCCGCACGCTGACCAGCACCCCACTGCAAGTCAACGGTCTTGAACCCGACACATCCGACACGACGACTTGGACGGTTAGCCCGAATAAGCGACCCGTCGTCAAACTCTACCTGCGCGTAAAGCGCGTCAAATAAGCGGCCGAGGAGACCCTTTATGAAACCTGTCCTTTTCACCGCGCTGGCGTTGGCGATCAGCCCGCTGGCTCCGATGGCCGCTTCGGCCCAGGATTACACACCCGATGTGATCGAACTTTCCGAAACGGGGCCGTTTGCGTTTGAACCCGCGCCGCAGCTGGACTTGTCGGGCGGAGGAGCGGTTGAGTTCTGGATCGCGCCCAGCTGGACCGCTGATCCGGGTTATGATCCGCCCGTGATCGTCAATATTGGGCCTCAAGGCATCGCTTACATGGTCTCCGTCACGCGCGATCGGGATGCCCTGATTTTTGCCAACGACGCCGATGAAGACGTCTTCGTGACCGATTTGGCCGATGGCCAATTACACCATGTCGCGATCAACGTGATGGAAGACGGGGTCGAGGTTTATGTCGACGGGGTCGTGATCGGCACCAGCGCGCTTCGCCCCTTGGCTCTGCCTTCCTCGGGCTTGTTTGTGGGCGGCCTTGGCACCGAAGGCTCGGGCGCGTTCGAAGGCGCAATTGCGCAGCTGCGTTTCTGGAAAGAGCCGCTCTACGCCGAGGACATCGTCGCCTTTCGCCTGCGCGACGTGGTGGATCCGGTGGCGGGCGATCACCCCGATGTCGACAACCTTGCCGCAGTGAGCGATTTCACCACACAGGAATTGCTGTTGGTGGACGGCGTGGAGGACACGCCATGAAGGGTCTCTGGCTCCTTGCGCTAAGCGGCGCGCTCGCGATCACGACCACAGGCCTGGTGCCGGGCCAAGCGATCACCCCTCAGGCCAGCGCCGCGGGAAAGGCGTCTAACAGCGCACCCCCGCGCAAAACCACGCGCGGAAAGCCGCGCGAGGTTCGTTTCCGCTCTACTCAGCAGGCGGCGAAGAACGTCCCGGCCACCAAACAGGCCGCCAGTTCGGACAAGAAGACCCAGCGCCAGTCCAGCGGTCAAAGCGCCAAGGCCGCCGTGCCTTCGACATCCGCTGCGCCGGTTGCCGCATCGACGCCAAAGCGCGCTCGCCGCAAGACCGGATCCGGCAAGCGCGTCTCGACGACAGCGGTTGCGGGTGTTCCTATGTCGAGCGCCGCGCCAACCACCGCGGCGGCGGGCCCAAGCGGGCGCGCCAGCTTGAACGTGAATCAAAGCGCGACCTCGCCGCGCCCGGCGCGCTCGCGCAAGGTCAGCCGTGGCTCGAACGCGCGCAGCGCGCGGAACGGCACCAAAAAGCGCAGTCGGACCACGCGCGGTCGCAGCGTCAAAAGCGCGGTCAGAACTCCCGGCACCGCGAACAACGCCAAGCCCACGCTAAGCGCCACGCCGCAAGCGCCCGCGAACGCGCGCGCCAGCGGGGTCTCGAGCGCTTCCAGCGTCTTGACGCGCCAGGGCACGGCCGGAGGGGCGGTTCAACAAACCACCCCGCAGCGCCAGCAAGGCCGGTTCAGCCGGTTTGTTGGCCGGATCCGCAGCGCGCTAGGCTGGAAATGAGGCGGTAAGGCGCAGTTCGCACTTCGCCTAGTCGCCCAGCACCGGATAGCCCGACCACGCCTTGACCTCGCGGATCGAGAAGCTGCTTTTCATCGAGGCAACACCGGGAAGCTTGGCCAAGGCTTCGCGGTGTATCCGGTCAAAGTGGTCGAGGTCTCTCGCCGCGATGCGCAGCGTGTAATCCGCATCGCCCGACAACAGATGGCACGAGAGGATTTCGTCAAAGCGCAGCGCCGCCTCTTCAAAGCGCTCCATCGCCTCCTGGCTTTGGCTGGCAAGAGTGATCTCGACAAAGACCTGCATGCGCAGGCCCAGCGCGCGCGGATCAAGCCTTGCGGTGTAGCCGCTTATCGCCCCCTCAGCCTCCAACGCGCGAACGCGGCGATGAACCGCCGAACTCGACATGCCCACGATCTCCGCCAATTCGGCGATTGAGCGGTTGGAATCGGCCTGCAAGGAGCGCAGAAGCTTGTGATCCGTGTTTGGCAAAGTGTCCCCTCCAGAAAGTCAATGATGAAATATGATCCCGGCTTGGTAGGATCAGGCGCCCCAAAATGGGAGCCTTTTTCGTCAATCTGGTGATAATCTCCGCTTCATGAAATCAGCGATTGCCGTGGAGAGCGTCATGCGTGTTGGATGTCCCAAAGAGATCAAGAACCACGAATACCGGGTCGGCCTGACGCCGGAAAGCGTTCGCGAACTGGTGACCAGAGGCCACGAGGTCTGGATCGAAGCGGGTGCGGGCCTTGGCATTGGCGCAACCGATGAAAGCTATCGCGGCGCGGGCGCCAAGATCGTCGATGGCCCCGACGCGATATTCGCTGAGTGCGAAATGGTGGTCAAAGTCAAAGAGCCGCAAGCGGTTGAACGCGCCAAGCTGCGCGAAGGCCAGGTGCTCTACACTTACCTTCACCTCGCGCCCGATCCCGAACAGACCGCCGATTTGGTAAAGTCCAGGGTGACCGCCATTGCCTATGAAACGGTCACCAGCGCGCACGGCTCGCTGCCGCTCCTCAAACCGATGAGTCAGGTCGCTGGGCGCATGAGTGTCCAGGCGGGCGCGACGGCTCTTGAAAAAGCGCATGGCGGGCGAGGGGTTCTGCTGGGCGGCGTTCCAGGCGTGCTGCCCGCCAAGGTTACCGTGATTGGCGGCGGCGTTGTGGGCTTTAACGCCGCGCAAATGGCGGCCGGGCTGGGCGCGGATGTCACGATCCTTGATCGCAACCCCGAAGTGCTGGAAAAAGTGGGCATTCACTTTGAATCGCGCGCCAAAACGCGCTTTTCCAACCTCACCAATTTGCACGAAGCTGTGTGCGAGGCGGATCTTGTCATCGGTGCGGTGCTAATCCCGGGAGCCGCGGCGCCCAAGCTGGTCTCGCGCGCGACGCTGGCGGATATGCAGCCGGGCGCTGTCCTGGTGGACGTGGCGATCGATCAGGGCGGATGCTTTGAAACTTCGAAACCCACAACGCACGCCGAGCCGACTTATTTGGTTGATGACATTGTGCACTATTGCGTCGCGAACATGCCCGGCGCGGTGGCGCGCACCAGCACCTACGCGCTCAATAACGTGACTTTGCCGCACGCTCTGCGCATCGCGGATCTGGGCTGGAAAGCGGCGTTGCGCCAAGACCCGCATTTGGCCGAAGGGCTGAACGTTCACGCGGGGCGCGTGTGCTACGAAGCGGTCGCGCGCGAGCTAGGCTACGACTACACGCCGATACGCGATATTCTGAGCTAAGCGCGCATGCGTTAAGGCCCCTTGTCTATGGGCGAAGCGCGCCTTTTGCCCTATCCGATCAGCGAAGAGGCGAGGCGGCGCGGTGGCGAGCGTCCTTCTTTGTGAGGCAAAGGATATGGCTATGAATGATCCACGACATCCTGCGCGCGCTTCTGACTTCGCGCGCCCCGCTGCCGCCGCTGACCTTACACTGCCCGCCCCGGCGCAGGACACCCCATCCGGCGAAGATGGCCAGACGCTGGTCTATGCGGCGACTGAGACGCCGTTTGCCTTTGTCCCGCATACGCCCGCCGAGGCCGCCGATGGCCTGGTGGCGACCGCGCGCGAGACCTTTGAGAGCGGCCCATGGCGGCGCATGCCGGTGACCGAACGCGCCGCGATCATGCGCAAGATCAGCGCGCTGATCCTGGAGAACGCGGACGAGCTGGCGCGGCTGCAAACGCTCGAAACCTCAATCGTGATCTCGCAAAGCGGCGGCATGCACGTGTCGCGCACGGCGGAAAACTTCACCTTCTTTGCCGATCTGCTCGCCGGGCATGCGGGCGAAAGCTATGAGCAATCGGGGCGCTATCTGTCGATTGTGACGCGCGAGCCTGTGGGCATCGCGGTGCTGATTGCGCCGTGGAACGCGCCGCTGGTTCTGGCTTCGATGAAGCTGGCCGCTGCGCTGTCTTTGGGCAACTCAGTGATCCTGAAACCGTCGGAATACGCTCCGCTTGCGGTTCTGCGTCTGGTTGAGCTAGTGCACGAGGCGGGCGTTCCGGAAGGCGTGGTGCAAGTCGCTTGCGGCACGGGGCCGGGCATCGGCAACGCTCTGGTCGCGCATCCGGGCGTGGATGTGGTGGGCTTTATCGGCGGCACCGAAACGGGCAAGCGCATCATGGCAACCGCCGCCGGATCGCTCAAAAAAGTGGGGCTGGAGCTGGGCGGCAAATCGGCCAATATCATCCTGGCCTCCGCTGATTTGGAGCGCGCGGTCGATGGATCGTTGCTGGGCATTTACGCAGGGAACGGCGAGCAATGCCTCGCGGGATCGCGCATGCTGGTCGAAGACAGCGTCGCGGATGAGTTTATCGCGGCGTTCGTCGCGCGTTCCAAAGCGCTGAAGATCGGCGATCCCTTCGATCCGGCGAGCGAAATTGGCCCGATGGCGTTCGGCGCGCACTTTGAAAAGCTGCTGGCGTTTGGCGAGACCGCTCACAGCGATCCGGCCTATAGGGTGCTGACCGGCGCGGGCCGGGTGCCGGGGCACGAGACCGGCTATTTCTTCGCGCCCACGGTGGTCGAGGCCACGAGCAATTCAACCGATCTGTGCCAGAAAGAGCTGTTTGGCCCCTTTGCCATGGTGCAGCGTGTGTCAGGCCTGGATGAAGCGCTGGCGATTGCCAATGACAGCGAGTTTGGCCTTGCGTCCTATGTCTGGTCCAACGATCTGCCGTCCGTGATGAAGGCGCGCCGCGAAATCCGCGCGGGGACGGTGTGGGTCAACACCCCGATGACGCGCGATCTGCGCTCGCCATTTGGTGGGTACAAGCAATCGGGCATCGGGCGCGACGGCCTGCCAGGCGCGATCGAGCTTTTCACCGAAGAGAAAACGACGCTGATCCCGCAAGACCCGCTGATGCTGCCCAAGATGGGCGGTGGCTGAGGCGGTCGCCTTTTAAGCCGCTTTCAGCTGCGCCTCGCGCACGCTTTCGATCATCGACTGGCGCAGCAGGAACGCGCGGCGTTCGTCGGCGTTGTCGACCAGCTTTTGCATCGCCGCCTTGCGCAGACCATGCTCGCCGCTCGCGCCTTCGCGCATATAGGCCATGTTGAGCTTGGTCTGGGCCTGCACGAAATCGTGCGTCTGGGTTTGCCGCTCGCGATCAAATTGCGACAGCAGCGGATCGGCCTCGGCGCCCTCGTTCAAGATGCGCACCAGTTTGGGGCACAGATTGAAGGCGTCATGGATGCCGGAATTCATCCCGAACCCGCCCAGCGGGTTGTTGAGGTGCGCCGAATCGCCGATGATCGACACGCGCCCTTTGCGGAAGTTCTTCGCGACGCGTTGGTGCACGCGGTAGATTGTGCGGTGATGCGTTTCCACCTCGGGCTTGTTGATCAGCCCGCCGAACACCGCCTCTTTATTTGCATCGGACAAAAGGTCCGAATCCGCCACATCCGAATCCGCCGGCACCAAAACGCGCCAGAGCGAAGGCACGCGCAGCAGCACGGTCCATTCTTTCGGGTCTGAGACGTAATTGACGAGCGCGAGGTTCTCGAGGTGCTCTTCCAGCGGCTCTTCGGTGGTGAGGCACAGGAACTTTTCAGGGTAAGTGAACCCGTCAAATTCGACGCCCATCAGCTTGCGAACGATCGAGTTCGAACCATCCGCGCCGATCAGATATTGCGCCTGAACCCGCTCAACCGAATAGGGGGTTTCCAGCAGAACTTCGACCCCGTCCGCGCTTTCAGAATAATGCAGCATCCGGTGGTTGAACAAAACATGCGCGTTGTCCGCGCCTTCCAGCTTTGCGGCCAGCATCCGCGCAAGGTGGTATTGCTCGCACTGGATGCGGAAGGGATAGCGGGTCGCATCGGCGATCTCGGAGAGGTCGAACTCGAAGACCTCGCCCGTTTGGCGCTCGCGCCAGTGATAGATCGGGGCTTTCAAACCCTTGGCGATCAATTCGTCCGTGATGCCGAGTGTATCAAGCATCTCAAGAGTGGGCGGATGAAAAGTCGAGGCGCGCAGGTCAGCGGCGCAATCCGGCCCGTTTTCCGCGAGCACCACGTCGATGCCGTTTTGAGCCAGATAATAGGCGGCGACGCACCCGACGGGGCCCGCTCCGATAATAGCCACTTGCGTTTTGATCATGACCGATCTTTCGTCCCTGCTTGCGGCTGGTTTGGCGCCTCTCGAATGCGGAGTGAGAAACACAGCCAGCGTCACACGCGAACGGGACACGCGCGAATGCCGGTGTTGGCACAGGCGCGATGATCCCAATCGCAAAGGCACTTTGCCCCTCACGATGGCGAAACCAATCGGCGCGCGCAGGTTTATCCGCCTTCCGATCAGATTGCGCCCATCACGAGTGTTCGACAGGCGGCCAGCGATGCCGCATAACGCGCTGAAGTCCAGCGGCTGGACTAGGTTGGAAGCGGTTTTGAAAGGACAGCGCACCGATGGGGCATGAACAAGCAATCGCGTCAGAAATGAACGCTCAAGAGGCCGGGTTTGGCTTTGCCCCCAACCACGACGAGACCGCACGGCTCGCCTTTGTCGGTGCGCTCAAGAAATTTGCGAATTTCAACGTTGAGGGACGCGTCGCGAAGCTGTTCGACGAGGAGCTGCTTCCTGCGCATATCGCGAAGGGAAACCCTGTGCCGCAGATCCGCAAGCAAGCCGCCTCGTTGATCGAAGACCACCCGCTTTATCAATTGTGGGGCTCGCTCACCTTTCACAGCCAGAACCTGATGTGGGACGCGGTGCAGGTCACTACGGACCGCACCCTCGATGCACAGATCGCGCAATATCAAGCCACCGCGTCAAGCGGGGATGCGCAGGGCTCTGTCGCCCTGTCCGACGAATTGCTGGTCAAGGCGCCGGTCGCGACCACCGAAATTCACCGCCAGCCCGGCGGGTACTGGCGTGAGACGCGCGCAGATGACCTTGAAGCCGCGCTGAACTATTCTGGCACCGTTGAACTGTACCGCATTGCCAAGGGCATGGCCGCTGGGGACAGCCCGCCCGACGATGCCTTTGGCCGTTTTGTCAGCGGGGTGGCCAAGAAATACGCGCCCGACCTCAACCCCACCGCCATCCTTGATATGGGTTGCGGCACCGGAGAGCAGACGCTGGCTTACAAGCGCGTCTTTCCTGAAGCCGAGGTTCACGCCATTGATGTCGCGCGCCCGTTCATCCGCTTTGCCCACGCCAACGCCGAAGACGCCGGTGTCGCGGCGCACTTTGCGGAAATGGACGCAGGCGCCACCACGTATGAGGACGAGAGCTTTGATCTGATCGTCTCGATCATCATGTTCCACGAAACCAGCAAAGCCCAAGCGCACGACATCATGAAAGAGTGCCATCGCTTGCTGAAGCCCGGCGGTCTCGCGCTGCACCTCGATGTGCCCTATCAGCCCAGCCAAATTCCGCTGATCAAGCAAGTCACCAACAATTGGCAGGTGCGCCATAATGGCGAGCCGTTCTGGAGCGGTTTTGCCGATCTCGACATGAAAGAGGTCGCGATCAATGCCGGGTTCGACGCCGACAGCGCCTTTGCCACCTATGAAGCGGTTGGCCCGGCGGCCTATCACTTCTTTGGCGGGCGCAAGGCGTCATGAGCGAGCATGATGCGTCCGACAGCTTTCCCGAAGGCCCGCGTCCGGGCGACCGGCACACCACGTTTTTCGATGATCCGGTGAAAGAGCATCTGCTGCGCGGCCTAATCACCGTTTCGATGGAGCTTTCGGTGACGCGTGAACGGGTGGCGACGCTTGAGGCGTTGCTGGTGGAGACGGGCGCGATCAAGGCCGGGCAGGCCGACGCGTATCAGCCCGCCCTTGAAGACGCCACCGCGCGCGGTGAAGCGCGCGAAAAGCTGATCGAAAGCGTTCTGGGGTTGTTTTTGGAAAGCCTAGCCAAAGCCGACTAACGCTGTGTCGGGGCGTGTTTACCCGTCGAGGTGCGCCCATTGCTTGTCGAGCTCGTAAACCTCGTCAAACCCGATCAGCGAGCACATCTCGGCAAAACTGAACAGGTCCACATCATCGTGGATGCTGGTGCCGCTTTCCTTCAGGCGCTTCAGCGCGTGGAGGCTGGCCGCCGCTGAGGCGAGCGCGGTGATCGCCGGGAACAGCGCGCCGGCAAACCCGATTTCCTGCAGCGTTGCGGCGGGCAGGATCTTGGTGTCGCCGCCATCGGCCATGTTCACGATCGCGGGGATCGGCAGGCGCTCGGCGACGTAGGCCATCTCTTTCTCGTCGCTCAAGGCTTCGGGGAACAGCAGGTCGGCGCCCGCTTTGGCGTAGGCTTCCAGCCGCCGAATCATCGAATCGACGTTTTCGGGCTGGCGCGCGTCCGAGCGCGCGATGATCAGCGGGGCATCGGGGCCTTCGCGCGCTTCGCTGGCCACGGTGATGCGCGCGACCATTTCTTCGGTCGAGACCACTTTCTTGCCCTTGGTGTGGCCGCAGCGCTTGGGAAATTCCTGATCTTCCAGCTGCACCGCCGCCACGCCCGCTTTCTGGTATCCTTTCATCGTATGGCGCACGTTGAGCAGGCCGCCATAGCCAGTGTCCGCGTCCGCGATGATCGCCATTCCGTCGGTGGATTGTACCAGCGTGGAGACCCGGTCGAGCATCTGCGTGTAGGTGGCCAGGCCCACATCGGGCATCCCATAGGTCGAGGCGGTGAGCCAGTATCCGCTGGCAAAGCCAATGTCGAAGCCAGCGACGCGCGCCAGCTTGGCCGCCATCATGTCGTGCATACCGGGGGCAACGAAGAACTCGCCCTTGGCAAGAGCGTCTTTAAGAGCGTTGGGGGCGGGCATGGGCGGTCTCCGGTGATGGCTTTGTGTTTGCGGTTCCCTATGGCGAAGGCGCGGGGCCACAGCGAGTTGGCACCGCCAAGCCTTCCGCTCAGCGGATAAACCGCGACGCTAAGGCTGCGCGCGGGCGCGGCTGGGGTCACAGGCCCTTTGCACGGATGAGGGACACACACGCAGCATGATAATCCAGGATGTCATTTTCGCGCCGGTGCGCGGCGGGTTTTTCTACGACGATCAGGCCGCCATCCGACAAGGGCGCGAGCAGGACGGTGTCGCGTATCTGGGCGAACCGGTGACCCAAGGCTTTACCAAAGTGCGCCAGCCCGCCACCGCCCTAAGTGTCGGATTGGTCCTCGACGATGGCGCGGTGGTCTGGGGCGACATGGTCAGCGTGCAATATTCCGGAGCGGCGGGCCGCGATCCCGTCTTTATCCCAGAGGCGATTGAAGCCATCGCGCGCGAGCGGGTGGTGCCCCGCCTGATCGGGCGCGATGCGGGCGATGCGGCGCGCAATTGCGCAGACGTCTTTGCCTTTGGCGACGAAGGCCGCTTGCCGCTGGCGATCGAATATGGGGTGAGCCAAGCCCTGCTGCGCGCCGCCGCGCGGGCGAGGGCGTGCACGATGGCCGAGATTGTGGCGGACGCGCTCGGCCTTCCAGCCCCCACCGACCCCATCCCGCTTTTCGCGCAAAGCGGCGATGACCGGTACGACGCGGTCGATGTCATGGCGCTCAAAGGCGTCGATGTTCTGCCCCATGGCCTGATCAATTCGGCGGAGAAGTTCGGGAAGGACGGCGAGACGTTTCGCGACTATGTGCGCTGGGTGGCCGAGCGCACCCGCGCTTTGGGCGAGCCGGGCTATCACCCCATTTTGCATTTTGACGTTTATGGCTGGGTTGGCCTTGGCATTTCGATGGAGCCGGATGCCATCGCGGATTTCATCGCCAGCCTTGCGGACGAGGTGCCCGATCACACGCTGCATATCGAATGCCCCGCCGATTACGGTTCACGCGACGCCACGATTGAGGCCTACGCGCAGATTGTCGAGCGGCTTGATACGCAAAGCCCCAACGCCCGGATCGTTGCGGACGAACACTGCAACACGTTGGCGGATATCGAGGCTTTCATCGCCGCGCGCGCGGCGCATGTCATTCAGGTCAAGACCCCGGATGTCGGCGATCTGATGGACTCCGCGCGCGTCATCCGCGTCGTTAATGCGGCTGGCTTTGGCGCGTTCTGCGGGGGAACCTGGGCGGAAACGGACCTCTCCGCGCGTGCCTGCGTCCATGTCGCGTTGACCGCGCGCGCCAGCATGATGTTGGCAAAGCCGGGCATGGGTGTGAACGAAGGCCTTGTTATCGTTGGCAATGAACAAGCCCGCGCGCTGGCTCAGATCAAGAGCCGCAGGACCCATTAAGCCGCTTGGGCCTTTCCCTTTGGGTTACTTTGGTTTAGTCTTACCGCATTCGCGTGAAAGGGATCGCACGCCAGACATCGCAAACCAGGGTTTCGGCGGGAAGGCCGGGCTCGAAAGAAGAGCGAGATATGGAACGAGGCGTACCCATTAGAGCGATCAGCCGAGGCTTGGCTGTTCTTGCATCCATCAACCGTGACGGCCCTATCTCGATGATGGGCATTTCGCGCGCCGCACAGGTGCCTTATCCCACCGCTTGCCGGATCGTTCAGACGCTGCTGCACGAGGGGCTGATCGAGAAAGAGCCAGCCCGCAAACGCTATCGCGTGACCTCGCTGGTGCAGACCCTGTCGACCGGTTTCCAGACTGAGGATCAGCTAGTGTCCGCCGGCCGCTCGCATATAGAAGCGTTGTGCACCGATGTCGGTTGGCCGGTCTCGGTCGCCACGCGGGTGGGCACGCGCATGATGGTGCGCGACAGCACCCACAACATGACCTCGCTCACCTTCTCGCACTATTATCCGGGCTACACTCTACCCATCGCCGAATGCGCGCCGGGCAAGGTGCATCTGGCCTTCTGCGACGAGGACGAACGCGCCGCGATTGTTGAGGGGTGGAAGGCGATCGAAACCGACGCTTCGAACATGGGCATGCTGCTTCTCAGCGACGATTTCATGCTGCAAAAAATCCGCCGCGATGGCTACGCGATGCAGGCGCGCAACGTTTACACTGCCGCTCCCGGCAAAACGTCCAGCATTGCCGTGCCCTTGTTTGGCGCGGACAATTCGCTGCTCGGCGCGCTGGCGTTG
>ERZ1740070.979-NODE-979-length-18444-cov-28.494154_pt1 | contig 18444 bp, 16 predicted proteins | sample MGYA00581734_ERZ1740070 | MGnify/ENA primary metagenome ERZ1740070 (study PRJEB43018, sample SAMN04849744) | marine metagenome | isolation source: floating plastic debris | place: Pacific Ocean | collected 2008-09-01 | study: EMG produced TPA metagenomics...
TCATGATGATGGTGGTGCACTTCGCCCCGCGCATCCATGTCAGCCTCTGACCCGATCCCCTGTCCGAGCAAGACATCGAGAGGCAGCGCGCCCATCGTGGCGCGGACAACCTGAACCCCGTCGCGGGACTCATCTTTGAGTTTTCCGACGAGCTCCCCGGTTTCTGCCTCACCCAAAAGATCGGCTTTGTTCACCACGATCATGTCGGCACAGGCCACCTGATCTTCAAAAAGCTCCGACAATGGTGTTTCGTGATCGAGATTTTCGTCCGCGGCGCGCTGGGCATCCACGGCAGCCACATCATGGGCAAAGCGCCCTTCTGACACGGCTTGGCCGTCGACAACGGTGACCACACCGTCGACTGTCACGCGCGTGGAAATCTCAGGCCAGTTAAACGCCCGGACCAGAGGTTGCGGCAGCGCAAGACCGGACGTTTCGATCACAATGTGATCGGGTGCCTCTGGACGGTCGAGCAGCTTTTCCATTGTCGGCACGAAATCTTCGGCCACGGTGCAGCAGATGCAGCCGTTTGACAGCTCCATCACGTCTTCCTCGGCACAGCCTTCGATGCCGCAGCCCTTCAGGATGCCGCCATCGACGCCCAGATCGCCAAACTCATTGATGATGAGCGCGATGCGTTTGCCATTGGCGTTTTCCAACATGTGACGGATCAGCGTCGTTTTCCCGGCGCCAAGAAAACCGGTCACCACAGTGGCGGGGATTTTTGCGGGCATTGTCTGGTGTCCTTATTCGATGACCAGTGTTTCGACAGCCTCGACGGGCGTGCCATCCACGGCGAGTTGACTGTGATCATTTGAGTTCAAAGTGACGCGTACTTCATGCGTGCCGACAGGCAGGGCTTCAAGATGCATCCATGGCCCGTAGGCGCGGCCGATTTTGATGTTGTTGATGTAGACATGGGCATGCCCCTGTCCTTCGATATGCGCGCCATTCACGGCGAGAGGATCGAAGGCGAAATTCTCAACCTGCATTTCCAGGTTACGGCTTTGCCGCCCATCAGGATGGAACACGAGACTGATCGATGGCGCGGGGCCGGTCACATCCCTAAGCCGGCTATGATCATGGTCCATGGCCGCATGGTCATGGGCGGAATGGTCATGAACGGCACTGTCGGTGGACCCCATGGCGTGGTCGCTCATAGGATCAGAGCCTGTGGCCGCGAAAAGAAAGCCCAGGCCCGTGCCGAAGAAGAGGCCAATTATCAAAAAGACAAGTGTCTTTGGCATTCTATCCTCACCCAAGCTGTGCCGCGTCGCGACCGAGCTCCTTTCATTCCTATGTAAGCAATCCACATGGGCGCAAAAGCCCTGACGCCACCTCATCAGGTGTCCTGCCATCGTCCGGCATACCTTCCAAAGACCAGTGGGTCATCTTCCGTCTCCTCCTGCGCCTCTCACCCGAGGCGGTTTCATAGGCGTAGGGCTGGTCTCCTGGCTTGCGGGTCATGGCCTGATCTGCCGCCTTCCCGGGTGCGTATCCCAGTGGCATGTGGCAGGGGCTCTCCGCTCACAGTCGCGGGGGCGGCTGACGATTGAGCGCCCGATTTGGGTCCGCGGTCACGTCATTCCCATTTCATCCCTTGGCGCGTCGCGCTTCAGGAACCTTACCGGTTTGGTATGTGCTGCGGTGTCAAAGCCGTCAAGACGGATTGCGACCTCTTGAGCGATGTGGGCGGCGCTTCTTGGAATTGGGGCTTGGCAAAGGCTGTGGGCTTGGTCCACGTTCGCCATCACAGGATCAATGCAAAGGTGGGCGATCATGTTGTGCCGGATTGGAGAGATTGAGGTTTGGCGTATCCTGGAATGGCAGGGTTTGTTTTTGCCGCCGGAGGAGCTTTTCCCCAATGCGCCACCCGATGTTGCACAGATCATGGAAGATCTTGCCCCTGGAACCGTTGATGCCGGGTCTGGTCGGATCATTCTGCCGGTGCAGGCCTATCTTTTGAAAACACCCGACCAAGTCGTGCTGGTTGATACCGGCATTGGCAACCACAAAACGTCAAAGTCGCTGCCCTTTTGGAGCGATCTGACCGACACCCGTTTTCTGTCGGCTTTGGCCGCAGCGGGGATTGCCCCTCAAGACGTGGACTTCGTTGTCTTCACCCATTTGCACACGGATCATGTGGGTTGGAATACGACCCTGCGGGACGGCGCTTGGATCCCAACGTTCCCGAACGCCAGATATCTTATGCCGGACGCAGATGTAGAGATGCTCAGCGGACGTGGCCTGGCAATTTATGATGAAAGCCTTGCGCCGGTCATTGATGCGGGGCTGGTTGATCGTATCGGTGCTGACTTCCCGCACAATGATCAGATCTCGCTTTTGGCAACGCCCGGCCATTCCCCTGGCCATGTTTCCGTGCTTTTGAGCAGTCAAGGTCAGGAGGCCGTTTTGACCGGAGATGCTTTGCATTCGACCGCGCAGTGCCAGCATCCCCATTGGCAATTCAAGTTCGACTCGGATCCAGATCTCGCCGTGGCATCTCGCAGGACGCTGTTGGAGACATGTGTCGCACGGGATCTGACCGTGATTGGCAGCCATTTCACACTGCCCTCGATTGGCAAGGTTACATCTGATGGGGATGTGTTTCGCTGGACGGAGCCGTAACCTCAGGGATGAATAGACGACGATTTTGCGCAATATCTTGTGGATAAGCCTAAATCGCTTTCCATATCGTGGGGTTTTGCATTGACAGCCTGAGGCGCTGACCCTCTCTATAGGTGCCAAGATCGGAATCGGCGACACGTATGGCATCGAAGGGGCCGCAGGACACAACGTGCAGTTTTCAAAGCTCAGGCTGACCGGGTTCAAAAGCTTCGTTGACCCTACCGACTTGTTCATTCAAGGCGGGCTTACGGGCGTGGTCGGCCCTAACGGCTGTGGCAAGTCCAACCTGCTTGAGGCTTTGCGCTGGGTCATGGGGGAAAACCGCCCCACCTCGATGCGCGGCGCTGGCATGGAAGATGTCATCTTTGCGGGTGCCGCCACGCGCCCGGCGCGCGGGTTTGCGGAAGTCTCAGTTCATATCGACAATTCGGATCGCTTGGCACCGGCTGCGTTCAACGATGCCGATCACCTTGAAATTGTCCGCCGTATCACGCGGGATGTGGGTTCTGCCTATAAGGTAAACGGCAAGGATGTCCGTGCCCGCGATGTTCAGATGCTGTTTGCGGATGCCTCAACTGGCGCGCATTCGCCAGCGCTCGTGCGGCAGGGTCAGATCTCTGAGCTGATCAACGCCAAGCCGAAAGCGCGCCGTCGCGTTTTGGAAGAGGCGGCGGGCATCTCTGGCCTCTATCAGCGCCGCCATGAGGCGGAGCTGAAACTCAACGGGGCTGAGACCAATCTCACCCGTGTCGATGACGTAATCGAACAACTGGCGGCGCAATTGGCGCAGTTGGCGCGGCAAGCTAAGCAAGCGGCCCGCTATCGCGCGATCGGTGAAGAGTTGCGCCATGCTGAAGGGCTCTTGCTGTATCGACGCTGGAGAGAAGCGGAGGACGCACGCTTGCGCGCCGAAGAAGATTTGCGCGATCGCACAACAGCTGCGGCCCGGGCGGAAGGAAATGCGCGTGATGCGGCGAAGCTGCGCGAAACAGCAGAAACCGCGCTGCCCCCGCTTCGTGAAGAAGAGGCGATCGCAGCCGCGGTGCTGCAGCGGCTTCAAGTCGCTTTTGATTCGCTCAGCGAGCAGGAAACTGCGGCTGTCGGGCGCATAGAGACGCTTGAAAACCGGATCGAACAGCTTGGCCTGGATCTGGAGCGTGAAGCAAACCTGAACCGCGATGCGGGCGAAACGATCGCGCGGCTGGAGGCCGAGGCCGAAGAGCTGAGTGCCGCCGAAGACGGACACGAAGACGCACTTGCCGCTGCAGATGCGGAAGCCAAAGATTCCGCCGCAATCCTTCAACAGCGCGAAACCGAGCTCAGTCAACTCACAGAAGACGTCGCCCGTCTGGCGGCGCGCCATCAGTCCTCGCAGCGCTTGGTGCACGACAATCGCACGACCTTGGAGAAAAGCGAATCTGAGGCGCTGCGCGCGCGTGAGGCCGCCGAAACAGCCAAAGCGGCCGTGACCACCGCACAAGATGCATATGAGACGGCCCTGAAAGCCGAAGCGATCGCGGTCAAAACAGCGACGAGCGCCGAGGAAACCCTGGCCCTGGCCGACGAAGCGCAGGCCGATGCGCAATCTCGCGAGGCCGATGCCCGCGCGGAGCGGTCCTCTGCGGAAGGGGAGGTCAGTGCGCTGTCGGCTGAGGTGACGGCCTTGGCCCGTCTGGTGGAGCGGGATACAGCCGAAGGCGGGCAAATTCTGGATGTTTTGAACGTCACCGGCGGCTATGAAAAAGCGTTGGGTGCGGCTTTGTCGGATGATTTACGCGCCCCTCAGGTTGAAGTCGACGGCCCATCGGGTTGGACAGTTTTGCCGGATTATGATGCGGCACAACCCTTGCCGCAAGGTGTTGCGCCGCTCTCGGATCATGTCCGCGCGCCCGGCGTCCTGGCCCGTCGTTTGGGGCAGATCGGCGTGGTGGACGCAGAAGCTGGTCCCGAATTGCAAGCCGGGCTGCAACCGGGGCAACGACTTGTCAGCATGGAAGGCGATTTGTGGCGCTGGGATGGCTATCGCGCCTGGGCGGAAGATGCGCCATCCGCGGCAGCGCTCCGTTTGCAGCAACTGAACCGTTTGGAAGAGCTCAAACAGCAACTCAGCCATGCCACAGCGCGCGCGGAAGGTGCAGCACGTGCTCACGACACGCTGCGGGCGCGCTTGAAGGAGCTGGTGGCCGCTGATCAACAGGCCCGCGATGCCCGCCGGACGGCTGACACGGCTGTGAACGAGGCCAATCGCGCTCTGTCGCGGGCAGAAGCGGATCGCAACCTTGCCGGCTCTCGGCTTGAGGCGCTTGGCCTTGCAGTGGCCCGTCACGAAGAAGAGGCTATCGCCTCGCGGCAGGCGCTTGCAGAGGCGGAGAAAGGTCTCGATGGCCTGGAAGATCTGGGTGACGCGCGTGCAAGAGTTGACGATGTGAAACTGACGGTCGAGGCCGCGCGCCTGACCATGATGACCAAACGCGCCGGTCACGATGAGCTGCGCCGGGAAGGCGAGGCTCGGGTGCGTCGGTCTACCGAGATTGTCAAAGAGGTCAAGAGCTGGCGCGACCGCCTGGCCACGGCAGAGGCGCGCAGTGCAGAATTGCAAGAGCGGCAGGTCCAATCGCAAGACGATCTGGAAGACGCGCGTGCCAAACCCGAAGAGCTCGCCAATCAGCGTGTCGACCTGAACGGCCAGATCACCACGGCCGAGACGCGCAAGGCGAGTGCCACAGATGACTTGACCCAGGCCGAAAGCGCGCTTCGCCATTCTGTGCAAGCTGAAAGAGAGGCCGAACGCGCCGCTTCTGAGGCCCGAGAAATGCGCGCCGCAAGCGAGGCCCGCACGGAGGCCGCGCGTGAAACGCAGAGTTTGGCGCGGGATCGGATCTCAGAAGACCAAGACACAACGCCCGAAGCCTTGCTGGAGAAGCTGGACGCCGATCCTGACAACATGCCGTCCGCCGATAAGGTTGAAAGCGATGTGAACCGTCTCAAGCGCCAACGGGATGCTTTGGGCGCGGTCAACCTGCGCGCCGAAGAGGATGCCCGCGAGGTCGAAGAAGAGCACAATGCGCTTGTGGCCGAAAAAGAAGATCTTGAGGAGGCGATCCGCACCCTTCGCAACGGTATCGCATCGCTCAATCGCGAAGGCCGGGAACGTCTGCTGACGGCTTTTGAGCAGGTGAATTCGAACTTCAACGTTCTCTTCAAGCATCTCTTTGGTGGTGGCGATGCCAATCTGGTGATGGTCGAAAGTGATGACCCGCTTGAGGCGGGTCTTGAGATCATGTGTCAGCCACCGGGCAAGAAACTGGCCACGCTTTCGCTTCTGTCAGGCGGCGAGCAAACGCTCACAGCGCTTGCCCTGATCTTTGCCGTCTTCCTCGCCAATCCGGCGCCGATTTGCGTGTTAGACGAGGTGGACGCGCCGCTGGACGATGCCAATGTGGGACGGTTCTGCGATCTCTTGGATGAAATGTGCCGCAGGACTGAGACGCGATTCCTGATCATCACCCACCATGCCGTCACTATGAGCCGGATGGACCGCCTTTTCGGTGTGACCATGGGCGAACAGGGCGTGAGCCAGCTTGTGTCGGTCGACCTCAAGAAGGCCGAGGCGATGGTCGCTTAACCTGCACGGTGACCATTTCGTCGACCCCCAGGTCGCGATCAAACAAACGCTGACCCCACGCGATAGAGATCAATATCATCGCGGCCCCCGGCAACAGGGCCGGGCCAGGATCCTCGCCAAGAAATACCATCGCGATCAGCACAGCCGCCAGCGGTGCAAATGATGCTGCAAGAGAGATCGTGCTCGCCCTGGCGGTCTTCAGGGCCAGGGCCCATAAAAGCTGTCCCAACACCAAAACGATGCCTGCATAAACCCACACCCACTGCCACAGTATAGGGGCAAAGAGATCTTGGAAAACGGCTGGGCCATAGAGGATGCAGGCCCCAGAAAAGTAGATCAAACCACCTGCCACTGCTCGGTAGACCGAAAACAGGCCGAGCGGCACGCGTTTGAGCCCGGCGCGAGACACCAAGGTCGACGCAACGTAGGACAGGGTTGCCGCCAGCGCCGCCATCTCTCCAAGGCCAAAGCCGGCCCATCCGTCTTGGACCTTTCCCGGATGTTGCGCGGAGATGATCAGGAGAGCCCCGGTCAGGGCGATGAGCGCTGCAAAAAGGGCGCGCGGCTCAATCCGCTCTCCCAACAAAAAGAGTGCCCCCAAAAGGAAGAGTGGCGGTTCAATGCGGCTGATCAGTGTCACGTTGCTGACGCTTGTGTGCGCCAAAGCCACAAAGAAAAGCGCGGGTGTCAGTGCGGACGACAAGAACGCCGACAGCGTCAGGAGACCCCAATCTCTGCGGTGTAAACGCCCGACACGAACAGGCTTCAAATCGTTGCGAAAAATATAGGCCAGCGGCACAACCGAGATCAGCGTGCCCAGAAAGTAGAGGTTGGAAAACGTCAGCGCGTTTCGACCGTTCTCCACCGGTAGCATGGCTCCAAGATCGACAAGGCTGACCACAATCGGGTTAGCCGCCGCATAGATCATCACCGCGGCCCACGCTGCCGCAACGCCCCAAAGCGCTGTCCGCATGCTTTGAGGCGTGCTGTCAGCGGTCACTTTTCGAAGCTCGATGGCTTGTCTCATGGCTGTCATCCGGGGTCGCGCGTTAGTGTTAAAAGCGAATTAGACCGCAAGATGACAGGTATCGATGACCTGAGGGGTCAAACCGATTCAATCCGCTGTGAGGTGTCGCGACCAGGCCGTGCAGGACCGTGTCAGAAGTGTGTCACGTGTTTGTCTTGACCAAGATGCGCGTTTTCGAAACGCCTTGTTTTAAGGCGTTTCCCGCATCAAAGCACTTGGATCACTCAGGTTACATCTTCGTGAAGCTCAGGTGATCGTGCCTGTTTTGTAGAGCCGAATTTTTACCCCGCCGTGGTCGATGTAAGGCCCCGGTGGGCCAAACGGCAAACCCGTTGCCCGGGCAAGGCCGGTCTCCGATGTTACCAGACCCACGCGCCAACCTTGAAACGAGGTGCGCATTGCATTTCCGAACGCCGCATAGAGACCGTAAAGCAGTTTCTTGTTCCCGATCCGCGCGCCGTAGGGCGGATTGACCATGACAAGCCCGGCGGAGCCGTCTGGCGGGGTAGCCGCGTTGACCGGCGCGCACTGAAACTTGCAAAGGGCCTCAACGCCCGCCCGCTCTGCATTCGCCACCGCGAATTGGGTCGCGCCTTGGTCGCGGTCGCTGCCAAAGCCGATCACGCCATCCTGCATCTTGGGCGTTTCTTGCTGCAAATCGGCCCACTGTGCCGGATCAAAGCTTGCCAACTGCTCAAAGGCAAAAGACCGCGCGCGCCCGGGCATGAGACCGGCGGTTCTTTCTGCGGCTTCAAGGACGAAGGTGCCTGATCCACACATCGGATCGACCATGTGCTCTCCGGGCCGGTATCCGCATTGCCTGAGAAAAAGCGCGGCCAGTGTTTCGCGCATGGGCGCCTTGCTGACGGCTTGTTTCAACCCTCTTTGATGCAACGGCGCGCCTGACGTATCGAGGCTGATCGTGCACAGATCATCCTCAATCCGCACCATAATGCGCAACGCGGCTTTGGCCTCAACCGGCGCGCCGAGCTCTTCATTGATGGCTCGCGCCACCCGCTGTGCGGCCGCCTTGTTGTGGTAGATCTTTGAGGCGCGACAGGTCGCGTCCACCTTCACGGCCACATCCTTGCGCAGAACCGCGCCCCACGCGACCTTACGCGCCCGCTTGTCCAGTTGCGCCAGATGCATCGCACGAAACTGTGCCACCCGCACCAAGACGCGACCCGCGCCCCGCAAGCTGAGATTGGCGCGCCACACCTCTGGCCACCCGCCGGACAAGAGCACGCCACCAGACACAGACCCGGCGACAGCAAATCCGCCCTCGCGCGCTTCTTCTTCCAGAACAGCCTCGAGCCCCGGCTGAACCGTCAGGAAAATCTCAAAGGCGTCAGCATCCAAACCCGAGCTTCTTTCTTTTCTCAAATACCCCTGGGGAAGCGGCAAAGCCCAAAGCTTTGCCTTTTGGGGGCAGACCCACTCAAAGCCTGTTCAAAAGCGCCGCCGTGGGCCAGGCATCTGCGGGCATGCCAAGCTGCTTTTGCACATCCTGCACAGCCGCCCGCGTGCCTGCGCCAAGGATGCCGTCAATCTTTCCCACATTGAATCCCCGCGCCTGCAGCTTTTGCTGCAGCGCCTTCATCTGCCCGCTGCCGAGCCCGGGCTCTGGCGCGCCTGCATCAAAGACCGGTGCGCCCTGCAGACGGTTTGCAAAGTAGGCGGCCGTCAGCACGTAGGTGAACGATTGGTTCCATTCGAAGTACACCCGGAAGTTCGGATAGGCGATGAAGGCCGGCCCTTTGCGACCTTGCGGGATAATGATGCTTGCTGGCAGGTTTCCGGCCAATTGTCCGTGGCGCCCGCGCACCCCGAGGGCGGCCCACTCAGATGCGCTCATCTGCGTGCGCAGCCCTGTTTTGGACCAATCCAAATTCGCTGGCAGCACGACCTCTTGCAGCCATGGCTCTCCAGCTCGCCAGCCAAGGTGCTGAAGCATTTTGCCACCAGACATAAGCGCATCGGGCGCAGAGCGTTTCAGATCCACCCGTCCGTCGCCATCTCCGTCGACACCATTATCGAGAATGTCTTGCGGCAGCATCTGCACCATGCCAATCTCACCGGCCCAGGCCCCCGTCGTGCGCTGCGGGTCAAAGTTGCCTTTCTCGAAAAGCTTCAGCGCCGCAAATACCTGTGGACGGAAGAGCTGCGGGCGGCGGCAATCATGGCTCAGCGTCACCAGCGCATTCAACGTGTTGAAATCGCCCTGAAAGCCGCCAAAATCGGTTTCAAAGGCCCAAAACGCCAAAAGCACGCCGCGGCTGACGCCAAATTGGCTTTCAACGCTGTCAAACACGTTTGAAAACTGACGGCCTTTGGCGATCCCGGTGTTCAGCCGATTTGCCGAAATCAACTGTCGCGCGAAATCCGTAAATGGTTTTTGAAAGAAGCCCTGGCCGCGATCCGCCCGCAACACCGCGCTGTCCTGACCTACCGAGGCAAAGAAACTGTCCACCGTGTTCTGGTTGTGCCCGCGCGACACCGCCTCGGCCTTCATATCTTGCACAAATCCCGAAAAAGAACCGCCGCATTGTTGCGCCAAAACGCTCGTGGCGCTGAAAATGATCGCGGCGGCTGTGGTGGAAAATAGCTTCATCTTACCCTCGTTAATGAAATGAGTGTTTCAGAGTGTAGTCGGCAATTTTCTAAGTGGAAACCGGGTAAACGATCACGTTCTAGGCGATGACGACACCTGCAAGCGTGCACAGTATCAGGACCGCCACCCAAACCCGCCAAAGAACGCTGACAGAGCCGTCAATGTCGTCCGGTCCAACGTCATGCTTGCCTTCCGGGTTCACGTAGGGAAAGTCGCGCATTTCGCCGTCGTAGGATCGCGGTCCCGACAAAGCGACGCCCAAGACTTGCGCCATTGCGGCCTCAGGCCACCCGGCGTTGGGGGAGCGATGCTGCAGCGCGCTCTCAGAGATGTCTGAAAACTGCGCAAGATGACCGTAGAGCGCGGCAATCCCGGCCGCCGTCAGACGCGCTGGAACGAGATTGAGCACATCATCAAACCGCGCCGCCGCCCAGCCAAATTCTTCATGCTTAGGTGTGCGATAGCCGATCATGCTGTCAGCTGTGTTGGTGACTTTGTAAATGAGTATCCCCGGCAGCCCGCCTAAAAGAAACCAAAAGGCCGGCGCGATGATCCCGTCAGAGAAATTTTCAGCCGCCGACTCAATTGCGGCCCGTGAAACGGCCGGGCCATCCATATCCGAGGTATCACGTCCCACAATCTGAGCAACGGCCATGCGTCCGTCTTGCACCGAGATCCGGAGCGCGTCTGCAACCGCCGTGACATGTTGTGCCAGCGATTTCTGCGCCAGGAGGACAGCCGCGACGATCACCTCAACCAGCCAGCCAAACTGTGCCAGGATCACGCCTAGCAGCCATGCGCCAGCGACCAAAATGATCAGGGTCAGCACACCTTTGACCCACTGTGATGAGCCGTTGTTCAATGTCTTGTCTAGATACCCAACGGCTCGCCCCATCAACACCGCCGGATGCGGGAACCTGTCCCACAGCCATTTCGGCTCTCCCAAAGCGCCGTCCAGTGCCATGGCAACGACAAGCACCAAGAAGGTGTTCATGACCCGACCGTCATTTCTGATGCAAGAACGTTCACGCGTCCCCCGTCATCCCTTTCGGGCGTGTAAAAGCGGATATGGGGATGCGTTACAAGTCACACAAGCTGGGTTTTGATCAATGCGCTGCTTTCCAAGGTGCGATGCACTGGGCACCGATCAGCGATTTCCAGAAGCTTCTGCCGCTGTTCTTCGCTCAAATCTCCGTCGAGGGTGATCACACGGCGAAACGTATCTGCTTTGCCGCCCGGTTGATGCCCCGCATCTTGCGCGTGCACTTTGTCGTGGCTCACATCTACCTGGACCTGGGTCAGAGGCCATCCCTTGCGGCGGGCATACATGCGAATGGTCATGGACGTACACGCACCCAGCCCGGCTGTTAGAAACCCATAGGGCGTCAACCCGCGATCGGTGCCGCCATAGGCCTCTGGCTCATCGGCAAAAACATGGTGTTTTGGCCCTGCATTCACATCTTGCAAGAACCCGTTGGGATCGGCCTCTCGCACGCGAACAATCCCTTCTGGTGTGTCCGGAGGCGGGGCCGGCGGACGCAGGTCGAGATAGCGCGTCGCCCAGGTTGCGATCAGCTCAGCCGCGTATTCGGCGTCTTCTGGAGCGCTGATCAGATGATCAGCATTGTCCAGCGTGACAAAAGACTTGGGATGCTTGGCGGTCCGAAAGATTGCGCTGGCATTCTCAATGCCGACAGTGGCATCTCTGGGCGCATGAAGCACCAAGAGCGCGCGCTTGAGGTTGGCGATCTCACCTTCCAGGTGTTCGGCTTTCACATTCTCCACAAAGTTTTGTCCGATGCGTATTGGCCGGCCACCTAGCATGACCTCAGAGGCGCCTTTTGCCGCTATATCCTCAAGGGCGCCGCCAAAGTTGTGCGTCACATGGCCGGGATCGAATGGGGCCCCAATGGTCACAACGGCGCGCACACTTTCAATCTGGCGGGCTGCCCCCAGGACGGCCGCACCGCCAAGTGAGTGCCCGATCAGCATTTGTGGGCCCATGCCGCGCGCCTCAAGTGCTTTTGCCGCCTCTAGGAGGTCATCAATGTTGGTGCGAAAGGTGGTGTTTTCGAACTCGCCACCTGAATGCCCGAGGCCTGTGAAGTCAAATCGAAGAACAGCGATACCCGCCCCCGCGAGCCGGGCCGATATGCGTCGCGCAGCCGGGATATCCTTGGAACAGGTGAAACAATGCGCGAAAAGAGCCGTCGCCAGGACAGGCCCGTCGGGCAGATCAAGCCGCGCGGCGAGTGTCTCGCCGCTGTGTCCGGAAAAGGTGATGCGTTCTGTGGGCATGGGTACTCCTTTCCCTTGGCCGTGATCGAAGGTAGGGAACGCTGCAGGATTGCACCAGTCGTTTGACGCCTATGTCACGGCAAGGTGAGAGATGTGACATGCGAGTGATACGAGTTTTCATAGGACTGGTCGTGGCTGCCCTCGCCATGAGTTTCATGGGCGCGGTGCATCCTCTGGGAGACAGCCTGGCGGTGTTTCGCATCGCTTTCTGCCTTGTGCTTTTGGTTTGCGTTCTGGCGCTTCCGCGAGGCGGTTATGCTCAAACCTTTCTTATCGGCACGGCCCTGCTTGGTCTTGGATCCGCGCTGTGGCACAGGATCCCCGTAACCGAACCAGGCCCTGTGACAATCTACCAAAAAAATGTTCTGCACTGGAACGCAGAACTTTCGTTGCTTGCGGCCGATATTCTGTCAGCCAAACCAGATTTCGTGACACTGCAAGAGGTCTCAGAGCAAGGAGAGGCGCTTTTGCATGCATTGAAGACGGCATATCCGTATCAGCATTTATGCCGCTTTTCATCGCTTAGTGGTGTCGCGGTTCTGAGCCGATTGGAGCCTATAGATGACGGGTATTGCCGAATTGATTATGGCATGGCCCTGATAACCGTTGATTTGCCATCGGGCCCTCATCATGTCGCGGCAGTGCATTTGTCCTGGCCTTTTCCGCGCAATCAGGCGGCTCAGCTCAAGCTGCTTTCGTCAGATCTGCGCAAATTTGAGCATCCCTTCTTGATCGGAGGTGATTTCAACATGGTGCCATGGTCACACGCATTGACGCAGGTGGCCAAAGCGTCTGGAACGCAGCGCTCTAGCCCGGCGCGGACCACGTTTCTCATTGGCAGTGTACCTCTTGCAATCGACCATATCTTTGCCCCGGGCGGCGGTTATGTGGAAACACGCCCCCTGCTGGGCGCGGATCATTTTGGCCTTGTGGCGCGGGTCCACCCTGCGCCGCAAACATCTGTTCGGATCAATGCGAATTGAATTGCGCCTTTTTGGCGTCGTTTTGATCGTCATTCGTTAATCACACCGCTGTAGTCCAACCATTGGGTTAGTGGAGAGACGGGATGACCATTCGTTTGCGGACGATACGGGATGTGCGGACGTTTTCTGTCGCGGTGACGGCAGTCGTCATTCTGAGCAGCATGGCACTGCAACAGCTCCTTATTCCATTTGACATCGCCACCCAAATTCGCTGGCCTGGCATGCTCATATCCTTCATCATTGCTGCGCCAGTGAGTTTCTTCATTGGCCTCCGCATGCTTGAGATCCACCGCCTGAACACGCATTTGGAACAAACGGTGAAGCATGACCTTTTGACGGGCTTGCTCAATCGACATGCCTTTATGGACCACATAGAGGAAGAGCAACGCTTGCCCGGCGCGATCATTATGGCTGATATCGACCATTTCAAACTGTTCAATGACACCTACGGCCATGCCGCTGGTGATGCCGCCTTGAAACAGGTGGCCCGCACGTTTTTGTCCCTTTGTCGGGTCGATGATCTGGTGGCGCGCTATGGCGGTGAAGAATTCATCGTCTTTTTAGCGGATACCAACCTAGAAGACGGGGTGAAAGTTGCCGAGCGCCTGCGCGCGCGGCTGGCAAGAAAGCCCTTGGTCCATAACGGTCGCGCGATCCAGATCTCAGGAAGTTTTGGCGTGGCTGTGCTCGACCATCCAGATCATGCCGACGAGGCGATGGCGCGAGCCGACGCCGCGCTTTATGCGGCGAAACACCAAGGCCGCAACTGCGTAAAAGCCGAAGCGTCAGTGGATATCGCTTAGCCTCGAAACTCTGTTTAGTTGTAATCTTTGAGGCTTTGTTGACCCACGACGCGCTCAAACTCCGCCGTCTCGGGCGGCGGCTTCTAGGATCGGGGCTAGGCGTGATGCCCATGTTCTTTGGTGATGGATCTCTGAGATGAGATCATTGCGCAGTTCGATCAACACATTGGCGCGTCCGTGCAAGATCGCGTGCCGCTCAATTGCGTCCCCTTCCAAAGCGCCATCGTAGGGTTCATTGTCACCGATGCACAGATCTGGCTCTGCCCTCAGACGATTGATCAATGGGCGGGTCAGACGTTCATCCGAGTTGTAGAGAATGCCCACATGCCAAGGTCTTGGCGGGCGTCCTCTGAACTGTCGCGTGAAACTATGGACCGAGACAATCACAGTGTCTTCTTGCCGTGCCGCCAGACGCGCAACCGCATCATGATAGGGTCGGTAATACTGATCAAGCCGCCGCTCCCGCTCTTTATGATCGGCATATCGATTGCCGGGTATGATTGTCCCGTCGTATAGTTTCATCAAGATGGTCGGATCATCCTCGCCACGGTTGGGGTCAATCACCAGCCGAGAGAAATTGGCGAAGACCGCCGGAGCATCCAAGGACGCCGCCAATGCAGAGGCCAGCCCTTCGGCACCGATGTCGTAGGCGATGTGGCGTTCCATATCGGCCGGATCCAAACCCAAACTCCCCCCGTTTACGCAAGGCGGCACGACATTTACGGCGTGATCGCAGGTGATCAGCCACCGCGCAGGCCGGTCTTGGCCTTCAATGCGGAATGGTGTGTATGTCATTGAGGTGTCATATACATTTTTGACGGGGGGTAGGACTGCTCGAAATCTGATCGCCACGTTTGGTGACGCGCATGAGTTGGTCTATGACAGTTGCGGACAGAAGGGAATTGCGTAATAAGCGAGAGGCGAACACGTTAGCGATAACGCGCCCCACCTTTTGCCCGGCGTTCTGCGTCGGCTTTCAAATAATGAAGGACAGAGCGCCGTATGAGACGCCACCGCAACGTTAAGATTGTCGCCACGCTTGGCCCGGCCTCGGACACATATGACACCATTCGCGCGCTTCATGAGGCGGGCGCAGATGTGTTTCGCCTGAACATGAGCCACGGGGATCATGGTTCGATCCGTGAGAAGCACCGCATCATTCGGCAGATCGAAGACGACCTGGATAGCCCGATCGCGATCCTTGCGGACCTACAAGGCCCGAAACTGCGCGTTGGAGCGTTTTCAGCGGGCGAAGAAGAGCTAAAGCCCGGCGCGGCCTTCAGGCTCGATCTGGATCCAAAAGAGGGCGATGTGACCCGTGTTTGTTTGCCCCACTCAGAGATCTTTGAGGCGTTAAAACCGGGTGCGTCCTTGTTGGTCAATGACGGGAAGATCCGCCTCAAAGTCACCGAATGCGGCGCGGACTTTGCGGAAACCGAGGTGGTTGTGGGGGGTACGATCTCTGATCGCAAAGGCGTAAACGTACCCGATGTCGTGTTGCCGCTGGCCGCTTTGTCGGAAAAGGACCGCGAAGATCTGGAATTCGTCTGTGAACTCGGCGTCGATTGGCTTGCTCTTAGCTTTGTGCAGCGCGCGGCGGACGTGGAAGAGGCGCGCCAGCTTGTCAACGGACGTGCGGCGCTTTTGTCGAAGATTGAAAAGCCCTCTGCAGTGGAATGGTTTGATAGCATTCTTGAAGCCTCGGACGGCATCATGGTGGCCCGCGGAGACCTGGGGGTCGAACTTCCGGTTCAGAATGTACCCCCGATCCAAAAACGTCTGGTTCGCAAATGCCGTGCCAAGGCCAAACCAGTCATTGTGGCCACGCAGATGCTGGAATCCATGATCGAAAGCCCAATGCCCACGCGCGCCGAAGTCTCTGATGTGGCCGCGGCGATCTACGAAGGCAGTGATGCCGTCATGCTGAGTGCCGAATCCGCCGCTGGCAGCTACCCGATCGAAGCTGTGACCACGATGGACAACGTGGCACGCGAAGTGGAAGACGATCCGACCTACACCCAGATCATAGAAGCCAGCCGCGTGGCCGCCCGCACCTCCGTCGCGGACGGTATTGTGGTGGCGGCAAGAGAGATTGCCGAAGCCACAGACATTCGCGCGATTTGCTGTTTCACACAATCGGGCACAACTGCGCTTTTGACGGCGCGTGAACGGCCCCGTGTTCCGATTATAGCCATGACCAATTATCGCGGCACCGCGCGGCGGCTCGCGCTGACTTGGGGCGTCAATTGTGTCATGACCGACACGTTGGAGCGGTTTAAGATGGCCGTTCTGGCGGCTGCCCGCGCGGCGCGAGAGCAGGGGTACGCGGAAGCCTTGGATCAGATCGTTGTCACGGCTGGCGTGCCGTTCAACGTGCCAGGTACGACAAACATTCTTCGCGTGGCCCCATGTCAGGAGAGTTTGATCTATTCCACGGACCCGGGCTAATCGGATCAACCGGCCAACCACACCAAGAGGCGAACGGAATGCATCCTGACATCATGATGGCCTTTGGGATCTTCCTGCTGGTGCTCTCCGTGCCATCGCTGATTGCTGCCATTATTGATCGCAGACCGCCGCGGATGGCAGCCCTTACGGCGATCGTTGCGGGCGGGCTCATTGTCTACACGCTTCAAAACAATCCTGGTGTGTATAGCGTAAGGGATGTGCCCGATGTGTTCATCCGCGTGGCGGCGATGATCATCTGATCTCGGATGCTGAGGCGTCTGCCAAAACCCACGAAATCACGAGATCCACATGCGGCGTGCGCTTGCGATTGCGTCGGGCGAGCAGGAAAAACTCGACCGGCTCTTCAAGGGCGACCTCAGAGATCTGGATCAGTCGCCCGGCGCGCAAATCCTGCTCGACCAGAAACCGGCTGGCCAGGGCGACCCCTTGTCCTGCGATGGCTGCGTCGATCGCCAGTGCCGTTTGGCTAAAGCGCATACCCCGATCATCCGGCATGTCATGCCCGAGGACGCGGTAGAACTCCGGCCAGAGATCATGCGTGTCGTGCAGCTTCGGCAGATCGACGAGGTGATCTTGTGCAAACTGCGGCGCTGCAACGGCTATCGCTTCGCTGCGAAAGAGCGGCCAGGCCTCCAGTGTTGCGCCAAATGGAGGAGAGCCCTGACGCACGGCAAGATCGATGCCATCTGCTGCAAAGCTCGACATGTGTTCAGTGGCCAGAACGCGCAGATCGATATCGGGGTGTTGCGCGGAAAAGTTCGGCAGGTGCGGTATCAGCCATTTTGAGGCGAAGGTGGGCGTGACCGAGATGATCACCTTTTGCGGTGACGGACGCACCTGATCGGTGGCCTGACGCAGGGCGTCAAACGCTCCTGCTATGTTGGCATGATACTCATGCCCAACCTGTGTCAGCGCCACGCCCTTGGGTCGGCGTTCAAAGAGCGTGACATCAAGGTGTTTCTCCAACGCGCGCACATGTTGAGCGACAGCGCCCTGCGTAACGCGCAACTCTTCGGCCGCACGCCTGAAATTCAGATGCCGGCCCGCAGCGTCAAACGCCCGTAGCGCATTGAGAGGTGGGAGAGATGTATTAGGCAATAGTTTTTCTATAGTTAAATGCGACTCGAATGATCTTCTCTCATTCCGCAAAACAAGTAAATTTAGTGAGGGCGGTAGGAGAAAATCAGATGACAGACCGAAAAGTGGCTTTGATCACAGCGGGCGGCAGCGGCATGGGCGCAGACGCCGCTCGCAAATTGGCAGCAGATGGCTTCAAGGTCGGTATCTTGTCGTCTTCGGGAAAGGGTGAGGCCCTGGGCAAAGAGCTCGGCGGATTTGGGGTCACTGGATCAAACCTGGACGTCGCGGATCTCACAAAGCTCGTCGATGGCGCCAAGGATCTCTATGGCCGCGTGGATGTCGTGATCAATTCGGCAGGGCACGGGCCCAAGGGCGGTGTCCTTGAGATGTCGGATGAGGATTATCACAAAGGCATGGATGTCTACCTGATGAACGTGGTGCGCATGGCGCGTTTGGTGACACCGTTGATGCAGGCCCAAGGTGGGGGCACGATGATCAACATCTCAACCTTCGCAGTGTTTGAACCAGATCCCCTGTTCCCCCTGTCTGGCATGTTCCGAGCAAGTCTCGCCGCGTTTACAAAGCTCTTCGCCGATAAGTACGCCGCCGAGGCCATCCGGATGAACAATGTCCTGCCCGGCTTTATCGACAGCCTGCCAGGGGCCGAGGATCGTTTGGCGCGCATTCCGATGGGACGCTATGGGCGTATGGAAGAAGTCTCGGCCATGATATCCTGGCTCGCGTCGGACAATGCCGCCTACGTAACCGGTCAGAACTTCCGCATCGATGGGGGGCTGACACGGTCCGTTTGATCCGGGATTTCCCCTTGCCATATGACGCGTGCGGGCCTATACGGCGCCTTCATCCGCGTGGCCGGCCAAAGTGGCATGCCGAGTCGCGCGTTCTACCGCCTTTGAGAC
>ERZ1740070.980-NODE-980-length-18437-cov-5.009847_pt1 | contig 18437 bp, 14 predicted proteins | sample MGYA00581734_ERZ1740070 | MGnify/ENA primary metagenome ERZ1740070 (study PRJEB43018, sample SAMN04849744) | marine metagenome | isolation source: floating plastic debris | place: Pacific Ocean | collected 2008-09-01 | study: EMG produced TPA metagenomics assembly...
CGGCCAAGACGCTGTTTGTCGCGGTCACCTTGTGCCTTGTCGCCTCGATGGCGGTGTCGGCCTTCGCCGTCTCGCTTCGCCCCATTCAAGAGGTGAACAAGCGCCTCGATAAGCAGATCAACATCCTGCAAGTCGCCGGGGTTTACGAAGAAGGCGCGGACATCGCGGAAAGCTTTGCCGCCTTCGAACCACGCGTTCTGGAAATCGAAAGCGGCACCTTCACCGACGCGTTTGACGCGGCCACCTTCGATGATCGCGCCGCCGCCGATGATCCCGCCACCTCGATCAAGCTGACCGAAGACCCCGCCGGGATTGGCCGCCGCACCCAGTACGCCACGGTCTATCTGCTGCGCGACGAAGCGGGCGCGATTGATAAGGTGGTGCTACCGGTCCACGGCTATGGCCTTTGGTCCACGCTCTATGGCTTTATCGCCATAGAAGAGAACGGCGATGATATTTACGGCCTGCAATTCTACGAACACGGCGAGACGCCGGGCCTTGGCGCGGAAGTCGACAATCCGCGCTGGAAGGCTTTGTGGAACGGCAAGCAATTGCTGGACGATGAGGGCGAGCTGGCCATCACCGTTGCTAAAACCGCCCCGCCCCAGGGCGATGAATACCATGTCGATGCGCTTTCGGGCGCGACGCTGACCTCGAACGGGGTCGATAATCTGGTGCGCTTCTGGATGGGCGACCAAGGCTACGGCGCCTTCCTCGACAATCTTCGCGAAGGAGAGATCTGATGGGACAGACACGCAAGGAATTGCTGACCGACCCGATGGTCGCCAACACTCCGATCACGCTTCAGGTGCTCGGCATTTGTTCCGCGCTGGCGGTGACATCCTCGATGACGGTCGCGCTGGTGATGACCATCGCGGTGACGATTGTGACCGGATTTTCCTCGATGTTTATCTCGATGATCCGCCACCAGATCCCCAGCTCGATCCGCATCATCGTGCAGATGGTGATCATCGCCTCGCTGGTGATCATGGTCGATCAGGTGCTCAAGGCCTACGCGTTCGAGATATCGAAGACGCTGTCGGTTTTTGTCGGCCTCATCATCACCAATTGCATCGTCATGGGCCGCGCCGAAGCTTTCGCGATGAAGAACCCGCCCATTGCCTCGTTCCTTGACGGGATCGGCAACGGGCTTGGCTATGGCCTGATCCTGATGAGCGTCGGCTTTATCCGCGAGCTGTTTGGTTCGGGATCGCTTTTTGGTTTCACCGTGCTGGAAACGGTCAACAACGGCGGCTGGTACGTGCCCAACGGTATGCTGCTGCTGCCGCCGTCGGCCTTCTTCGTCATTGGCCTCCTCATCTGGGCGGTGCGCGCGTGGAAGCCGGAACAGGTGGAAGAGCGCGAATATGAGATCCAGACGGCGGAGGCCCACTGATGGAAAACCTGCTCTCCATCGCGGTCAAAGCCATTTTCGTTGAGAATCTGGCGCTGTCCTTCTTCCTTGGCATGTGCACCTTTATCGCGGTGTCCAAGAAAATCTCGACCGCGATTGGCCTGGGGATTTCGGTCATGGTGGTCCAAGCGATCACCGTGCCCGCCAACAATCTGATCCTCACCTATCTGCTAAAACCCGGCGCGCTGGCCTGGGCGGGGTTTGCCGATGTGGACCTCACCTTCCTGGGCCTCATCTCCTATATCGGCGTCATCGCGGCGCTGGTTCAGATCCTGGAAATGGTGCTCGATAAGTATTTCCCGCCGCTCTACAACGCACTGGGCGTGTTCCTGCCGCTGATCACGGTGAACTGCGCGATCCTTGGCGGGTCGCTGTTCATGGTGGAGCGCGATTACACTTTCGCCGAAAGCGCGACCTACGGCATCTCGTCCGGGTTCGGCTGGGCGCTGGCGATTACCGCGATGGCGGGCGTGCGCGAAAAGCTCAAGTATTCCGACATTCCCGATGGCCTCCAAGGCCTTGGCATCACCTTCATCACGGCGGGCCTGATGTCGCTCGCCTTCATGTCGTTCGGCGGCATCAAGCTTTAAGGACTGCGCATCATGGCGACCTTCTCGCTCGGTATTCTGCTCTTCACGATCATCGTGATCGCCCTTGTCGGCATCATCATGGTCGCGCGTTCGCGGCTGGTCTCGACTGGCAACGTCAACATCACGATCAACGATGAAAAGACGATCAGCGTGCCCGCCGGGGGCAAGTTGTTGCAAACACTGGCTGAACAGCAATTGTTCGTGCCTTCTGCGTGCGGGGGCGGGGGCACCTGCGCGCAGTGCAAGGTTCAGATCAAGGAAGGCGGCGGCTCGATCTTGCCGACCGAGGAAAGCCACATCACCAAGCGCGAGGCGGCCTGCGGCGATCGCCTGTCGTGTCAGGTGGCGGTGAAACAGGACATGCGCATCTTCGTGCCCGAAGAAGTCTTCGGCGTGAAGAAATGGGAATGCGAGGTTGTCTCGAACGAAAACGTCGCGACCTTCATCAAACAACTCGTCCTACGCCTGCCCGAAGGCGAAGACGTGAACTTTCGCGCCGGCGGCTATATCCAGATCGCCGCGCCCGATCACATCGTCGATTACAAGGAATTCGACGTTGAGAACGAATACCGCGAGGATTGGGACAAGTTCAATCTGTGGCAATACACCTCGAAGGTGAGCGAGCCGATTGAGCGCGCCTATTCGATGGCGAACTACCCGGAGGAAAAGGGCATCATCATGCTCAACGTGCGGATCGCCTCGCCCCCGCCGGGCAGCGATGTGCCGCCGGGGCAGATGTCGTCCTATATCTTCAATCTGAAGCCGGGCGACAAGGTCACGATATCTGGCCCCTTTGGCGAATTTTACGCGCGCGATACCGAGAAAGAGATGGTGTTCATCGGCGGCGGCGCAGGAATGGCCCCGATGCGCAGCCACATCTTTGACCAGCTCAAGCGCCTGAAGAACCGCAACCGCAAGATCAGTTTCTGGTACGGTGCGCGCTCCAAGCGCGAGATGTTCTACGTCGAGGATTTTGATGAGCTCGACAAGGAATTCGACAATTTCGAATGGCATGGCGCGCTGTCCGACGCGATGCCTGATGATGAATGGGACGGCTACACCGGCTTCATCCACAACGTGCTCTACGAGGAATACCTCAAGGATCACCCCGCGCCCGAAGACTGCGAATATTACATGTGCGGCCCGCCGATTATGAACCAGTCGGTCACCAACATGCTGCTTGATCTGGGCGTCGACAAAGAAGACATCATGCTCGACGACTTTGGCGGGTGATCGGCCTCGCTGGTGAGTGTAAGCGCTCGCGTTTACACGTACTCCACATTGCGCGACCGTGCTTTTGAGCGGCGGTGGCCATCAAGTTCTTGCATGAGACAAGACTCTACTTAAACTTGGCGCAATGTTACGTTACGATGTCTCCAAGCTGTATTGACTGAATCTGTGGCAAAAAGGGACCGCGACTTATGCGGAACGATCAGGGCCATCAAATCCACGACCCGGCTGAGCTTCTCAGCGCGCGGATTCTTATCGTTTTCGCCACGCATAACGGGTCCAACACCTTGCACACCATGCTGGCGGCGTATGAGGAGGTAGAGCAACCAACGCGGTCGTGGGCGATTGTGGCTGTCGACAACGCCAGCACGGATGAAACCTCGCAGGTTCTGGCGCGTTACGCGAAAAGCCTCCCGCTTGTGACACTCGATGAAGCCCAACCGGGCAAGAACCACGCGCTTAACCGCGCCTTGGACGCGGTTGGGTCAAGCGCAGACCTGTACATCTTCACCGACGACGACGCGGTTCCCGAACGCGATTTCCTTACGCAATGGGAAGCCGTTTTGGAGGCAAAGCCAGACACCGAATTGTTCGGCGGCGCGGTGACGCCCTATTTTGAGCAAGAGCCGCCAGGCTGGCTGCGCAAGTATCGCCCGCATTTTCCAGAGCTCTACGCGATCACTGACCACGCCGAAGGGCCGATTGCAGCGGAGCGGATTTTTGGGCCCAACATGGCGGTGCGCGGGTCGATCCTTGCCAAGGGCGTGCGCTTCAACGGCGAAATTGGCCCCAACGCGAGCCAGTCTGAATACCCTATGGGCAGCGAGACCGAGTTTTGCCAACGCGCGGTCCAGCACACATCCGCCTCGCCCTGGTTCGCCGCGAAACCCCGGGTCCAGCACATTGTGCGCCCCTTCCAGATGACCAAGGACTATGTCGGCCAGCGCGCCTATCGGCACGGGCGCGGCACCGCCCTGCGGCAATTCATTGCCCAGCCCGATCAAATGGCCTTTTACACCAGCCTCAAGAGCCGCCTTTTCACGGCCCTGGCGAGACTTGCCGGTTCCGCCCAAATCGGTCGCTTCTGGTGGACGTATAACTGGCGCCGAGGCTTTGCTAGCTGGCAAGACGTGGTTGCAGCCAAGCGCTCAGCGGCCGAACACACACAAACGCCTCCATCGAAGGCCCCACGCACCGCCGCTTAGTCGCGCGCAAAGGTGCCGCTTGCCTGCGAGACTTCCTGAGCAATCGCGCGCCGATACGGTCGAACCCGCAATCACGGCTCCCGTCCGGCAACGAGTTTATTGGCGCGGCGTTCGCGGCGCCATCGGCGCAGATGCCGAAACGTATTAGCCCAGGGATCGGGATAAATCTGCCGCAGGATCCGCCGCGCGGTCGCATCGCGCAGGATTTTAAGGCCAGAGGGGCGCAAGAGTGAACGAAACACTTCAAAGCTGTGATTGTCGAGCGAGCGCTCGACACTCGCCAGCGCCTTTCCATCCAAGTCGAAGCGCTTGAGAAAGCCGTGATGCTTGATGAGTTGGAAACCGTGCTGATTAAAATAGGGGATCCGGTCCCCATGGCTGACGGACCGATAGATATCGACACCGTGACCTCGCACGCTTCCAACGAAGGTGGAAAACACTGCGCGGCGCGCATCGCTGGCCAGGTCAACCCACATAGCGTGATCTTCGCCAGCGATTCGCAGACGTTCGTCAAAGCGGTGGCGCGCCATCGCGGAATTCTGGCGAAAGACGATCGTGGACGTGTGCGAAGCGTAACACCGAAGCAGGTTTGACAGCGTCTCTTCGCCCGTCATCGCGAACAAATCATCAAACCGCGATGGCCGAGTTGTGTACACCATATCCGGGGCCGGGAAGCCATCCAAGGAAAACAGAGTTGTGTCTTTATCGAACTGAGAATTGCAGAAATACAGATCGCATTCGGGATCGTTAAACGCCTCGATCGCGCGCACGAGGTGATCGTGTTCCCACACATCATCGGAATCCAGAAAGGCCACCAAATCGCTGCCCACCGCAGCGTCCAAGCCCGTGTTTCGCGCAGCGCCGGGTCCACCATTGCTGCGTCGGATGATCTCGCAGGTCATCCATGCAGGCCAAGTGGCCTCGCTGATTTCCGTGGAAGGATCCAACGGGGAGGCGTCGTCGATGACCAGCGCCTTTACATGCAACCCTTCAGGATGCGTTTGCGCCGCAACCGATTGCAGCGCGCGGGAAAGCAAGCCGGGCTCTTTCTGGTAGAAGGGGATGATGAGTGAGAGCCGCATGGAATCCAGAGTGTTTTCTCTTATGCTTTGTCCCAACCCGGATCACCCGTTTGCCGTGACAAACCCGTACCGTCAATTTTCAGTTGTATTCTCCGATTGTGTTCGCCTAGGCCCGGAGCCCTCGAGGCTCGCTGGCAAAACGGCAAAACGCTGCGCAGCGTCTAGAGAAAGGCCAACGCGAGGCAACGGTTCAGGGTCAGGATATCGGCGCACTGGTTGGCGCATCGACTTGTCAGATTTACGGGGCAAACAAGCGTTTTGAGCGGAACATCTCTTCAAATTCGGGTGGTGTCCTTTGCGGATGCCACAGACCGGCGCGAACGGTTTGCCAAGATGATGGCGCCTTTAGGAGACCTCAACTGGGACTTTCACGATGTTGTGCCCGCCGAAGGGCTGCCGGTGCCCTATGATGAGATAACCGCATACCGGATCGGTGGATCTGTCCTTTCACCCGCCGAGCGCAGCTGTGCGGCCAGTCACTTGACCATGATGGCGCAATTTCTGGACAGCGATGACGACTATCTGATGGCGGTCGAAGACGATGTGCTGTTTGACCCAGCGGTCCAGATCCAAGCGCATGTTACCGTCATGCAGACGTGCGGGCTTGATTTCTATAAACTGTACGCGCGGTATTTTACCCCCGCAATGTACCTGCGTGCCCTTGGGCGCACCGTGTTCTATCGTGCCAGCTGGCCCACACTGGGCACGCAATGCTACATCGTATCGCGGCGCGGCGCGCAGATTCTGCTCGACCATGCGGCGGCCAATGGCGGGCTAACCGCGCCGATCGATGACACGAACGACACGTTTTGGGACACAGGTCTGCCGATTGTGTTCCCTTATCCAATCCCGGTGATGGAGATCGGGGGCACCTCTTCGATCCACGCCGCCCGGCCCGACATTGTTCGGCGAAACGCGGAACTGGCCAGGGAATATGGCAGGCCTACGCGGTTTGATCGGATCAAGAAGCAAGTAAAGCGCAAGCTGGCCGACCGCGCGCTAAGACGGTTTGACGCCAACCTGCGCCAAACGCTGGATGAAAACCGCAAGGAGCTGTTCGCCGCTTTCAAACGCTGAAGGCACAGGGCTTCTCTGCGGGCGCCTTCGCCGGGCAAAATCCTGTGCGGCAAGACGCGCTTTATGATACACTGTTACATGTAAGTGTCAGTTTTTCTGGACATTTTTAGATGTCAGGCTCAAACGGGCTTGGGGTCACGATGTGCGGAAAGGCAAGAGCGATGCGGTCTACCGAAACAGGGGCGGGAAACAGGCAATCAGGACCAGCTAAGCTAGGCTCACTTGTGAACACCTTTGCGGCGGCCTTGGCACTGGCGGCTTTGGCATCAAGCGGGGCAGCGCTCGCCAAGAAAAACAAGGACAAAGACAAAAAGGATGATCCCCCCGAATTCGTCGCCATGACGGAAGCGGAAGGGCCCTACCCCTCGACCTACACGCCCTATCCCGGCGTCGCGACGGCGCTGGTCGGGGCCACCGTCTTTGATGGCGCAGGCGGGCGAATCGAAAACGGCACCGTGCTGTTCAAGGATGCGAAGGTGGTCGCGGTGGGCGACGCGTCGCTCTCCACCGAAGGCTATTCGGTCATCGATGGCACCGGCAAGTTCGTGACGCCCGGCATCATCGACATTCACTCGCACCTTGGCGATTATCCCAGCCCCTCGGTCGACGCGCACAGCGACGGGAACGAGGCGACCGCGCCCACCACACCCGACGTGTGGGCCGAACATTCGGTCTGGCCGCAAGACCCCGGCTTCAGCCGCGCGATGGCCAATGGCGGGGTGACGGCGCTGCAAATTCTGCCGGGTTCGGCCAACCTGATGGGCGGGCGCTCGGTCACACTCAAAAACGTGCCCGCGCGTACGGTGCAGGGCATGAAGTTCCCCGGCGCGCCTTACGGCTTCAAGATGGCCTGCGGCGAAAACCCCAAGCGCGTCTATGGCTCGCGCGGGCGTATGCCGTCGACGCGCATGGGCAACCTTGCCATCAACCGCCAGACCTGGTTCGACGCGATCAATTACGCCAACGACAAGGAAGCCAAGCGCAACCTCGAAATGGAAACGCTGGTGGGCGTGCTCAAAGGCGATATCCTCGTTCACAACCACTGCTATCGCGCCGATGAGATGGCGATCGTCATGGATATGGCGAAAGAGGCCGGTTACCGCGTCAGCGCGTTCCACCACGCGGTCGAAAGCTACAAGATCGGCGACCTTTTGCGCGAAAACGGCGTGTGCAGCGCGATCTGGGCGGACTGGTACGGCTTCAAGATGGAAGCCTATGACGGCATCCTAGAAAACGGCGCGCTGTTGCACAAAGCGGGCGCGTGCGTGGTAATCCACTCCGACGACGCTAACGACATCCAACGCCTCAATCAGGAAGCGGCCAAGGCGCAGGCCGCGGGCAAGCGTCTGGGGATCGAGATTTCCGACGCCACCACGATCAGCTGGATCACGCTGACCGCGGCCAAAGCGACGGGCAGCGACGCGATGACCGGCAGCCTTGAGGAAGGCAAAATGGCCGATGTGGTGCTGTGGAATGGAGATCCCTTGAGCGTCTATTCGCGGCCCGAAAAGGTCTGGATCGACGGCGCGCTGATGTACGACATGATGGATCGCAAACGCCGCGCGGTGAGCGATTTCGAGCTTGGGCAACCGGGTGAAGGAGACGTGAAATGAACCGCCTGTTGGCTCTGGCCGCATCGGCCCTCGCTCTGATCACAGCGCCGGCTGTGGCGCAGGACCTGGTCATCACCAACGCCACGGTCGCGCTGGGCGATGGCAGCGAACCGATTGAAGGCGGCACCGTGGTCGTGCGCGGCGGCAATGTCGTCGCAGCGGGCGCGGATGTCGTCGTTCCCGCTGATATCCCGGCGATGGACGCGAAAGGCGGCTGGGTGACCCCGGGCCTGTTTGCGACCATCACCACGCTGGGCATCTGGGATGTTGGCGCGGTCAGCCAGTCGAACGATCAACGTGCGGGCGGCGCTCCGTTCAGCGCCGCGCTCGACACTTCCACCATCATCAACCCCAAGGCGCAGCACGTTCTGATCCACCGCGAGGCGGGCATCACGCGCGCGGCCACCTCCACCTTGCCTTCGGCTTCGATCTTTTCCGGCCAAGGCGCGATCCTCAATCTGGGCAGCGAGAAAGAGCCGGTGATGAAAGCCAAAGCGTTCCAGATGGTGGCGCTGGGCGAGGCCGGTGCGGGGATCGCGGGCGGCAGCCGCGCAGCCAGCCACGCTCTGCTCAGGGTCGCCTTGCGCGAAGCCTCCGCCGTGCGCCGCGGCATGATGCGCACGCACGATTTGGAAGCGGACAGCGATGTCCTGCTGGGCTCCTACGATATCGAGGCCTTGCGCCATGTCATCAGCGGCGCGCACCCGCTTTACGTCTATGTTGAACGCGCCTCGGATATCCGCGCGGCGCTGTCCCTTAAGGACGAATTTGCCGATCTCGACATGGTGCTGGTGGGGGCGAGCGAGGGTTGGCTGGTGGCCGACGACATCGCCAAAGCGGGCGTGCCGGTTATCGCGCAGGCGCTGAACGATCTGCCCGATAGTTTTGAGCAATTGGCTGCCACGCAAAGCAATATCGGCCGCATGAAGCGCGCCGGGGTGAAGGTGGCGATCAACGCATCGGGCCTCAACCACGCGCGCCGCCTGCCGCAGGTCGCAGGCAATCTGGTGGCGCTCAACAAAGTGCCGGGCGCCGCGGGCCTGAGCTGGGGCGAAGCCTTCGCCGCGATCAGCGGGGTCCCCGCCGATATCAGCGGCTATGGCGGCGTTGCCGGCGTGCTGAAACCCGGCGCGATGGGCGATGTCGTGATCTGGGATGGCGACCCGCTGGAGCTGGGTTCGATCCCGACCAAGGTTTACATCAGCGGGGTCGAGCAATCGCTGGAAAACCACCAGAGCCGCCTGCGCGACCGCTATGGGAAGAGCGACCAGAGCGCCCTTCCCAAAGCCTACGATTGGTGATGGCCTAGGCTATCATGGTTTCCTCGCGGCGGTGAGCGGGCGATGCGTCCCACGCCCCGCTACCCGCGACCCCGCGCGCGTAATCGGCAAAGTCCTTGGGCGCGCGGCCCAAGGCGCGCTGAACCCCGTCGGCCAGCGTCGCGTTGCGCCCGTCCAGCACGGTGGCGAACAGATAGTCCAGCATCCAGATCACATCGGTCGGCGCGCCGGACTTCGTGAGTTCGCCGATAAAGCCGTCGTGCGGGACATCGACATAGGCGATGGCGCGGCCCGTCGCGGCTGACAGCTCGGCGGCGATATCGGTCATCGTCATCAGGCGCGGGCCGGTGACCTCGTAAATCTCGCCATCATGGCCATCCTGCGTCAACGCCGCGATCGCAACGTCAGCGATATCATCAACGTCCACGAAAGGCTCAGGCGTGTCGCCCGCGGGCAAAGTGATCGCTCCGCCCAGCACCATGTCGATAAAGGCGCCTTCGGAGAAATTCTGGTTGAACCAGCTGGCGCGCACCACGGTGGCTTCAAGGCCGCTGTTAAGAACAATCTGCTCGCACGCCTGCGCTTCGGGTTCGCCGCGCCCTGACAGGATCACCAGCCGCCGGACGCCTGCGCGCTTGGCCTTGTGGACCAGCGCCTGAATGGCGTCGGCGGCTCCCGGCATGGCGAGATCGGGCGAATAGGTGATGTAGACGCTGGTCACCCCTTCCAGCGCGGCGTCCCAACCATCGGCGCGGTTCCAGTCAAAGCCGGGGATCGCCGAGCGTGAGCCAAGCCGGACCGCGCGGCCCATGGCTTGCAACCCTTCGGCGACGCGGCGCCCGGTCTTGCCGGTCGCGCCGATGACAAGGGTGAGGTCAGTGTTGGATGATGCGGTGTTCATAGGTGTGCTCCTTCTTGTGGTGACACACCCTGGATAGGCAGGACGGCCCGCGCGCTCTTGCCCGCCCGCGCCAGTCTTTTGCCCCCTCACGCCAAACGCACGCCCAACGCGCGCCGAACGTCACAGGCTGGTGAGGCGATAGGATCGCGGCGTTTGCCCCTGCCATCGTTTGAACGCGCGGGTGAAACCGCTTTGCTCGGCAAAACCGGTCAGGAACGCGATTTCGGCAAGGCTATACTCGGTCTCGCGCAGCAATTGCGAGGCGAGATCGCGGCGCGCCAGATCAACCAGCGACTGGAAGGATTGCCCATCTTGCGCCAGCCGCCGTTGCAGCGTGCGCCCGCTCATCCCAAGATCCGAGGCAATGCGCGAGAGCGGCGGCACCCCTTCGCTCAGCGTCTGCGCAACCGCCAGGCACACGCGCTTTTCCAACGTGTCGCGCGTGGCGCGCTTGGCCAGCTCCTGCTTCAGATGCTGGTCAAAAAAGCGCGCGATGCTTTCATCGCCAAGGATGTTGGGCGCATCAAGGCAATCGCGATCAAGCTGAAGCGCGTCGCGTCCGCTTTCAAAGCGAACGGGACAGCCAAAATGCGCTTCGTAAATCGAACGCTCGCCGCGCGGGGCGTGTTTGAAATGCACGGCGCGCGGCTGAAAGCGCGCGGTGCTGACCTCGTCGCTGATCGCGGCGACGGCGGCCATGCTGGCCTCGTTGGAGGCGCGCACGCCGGGGCTGTCCTCGCCATCCTTGTCGAGCGCGAAGAACAGGCCGCCGGGCCCTTCTTCCAGAGTGTAGCGCTCCGCGTTGCCCAGCACCTGACCGTAACGCTGCGAGCGGGCGAACGAACCGCGCAAATTGGGCGCGGATTTCCACGCCAGGCCGAACGCGCCGTATTCATCGATGCGCATCGCCGCGCCTATGCGCAGGGGCAGCGCCGCGCCATCGGGCTCGCGCGCGCACAGATCAGCAAAGAAGCGGTAGTAATCCGCCGAGGGCACCATTTTCAAAGGGTCGATGGGGCCATCGGGTGACAGGCCCAAGCCTTCGATCAGGTCGCGCGTCTCCACACCCGCGCTGGCTTGCCTCGCGACTTTGTAGACATAGAGGGAAGTGATCTCGCTCATGGCGCGAGCTTAACCGCTGGGCGCGTCGAAAGGGAGCGCTTTGTGGCGGGTGGTGGGATGCCTAGGTCTGCTGCGCCAAAGCGAGGACGAGAAAGACCAGCGAGGCGGTGCAGGACAGCGTGCGAATATGGTTCCAACAGGTCCATTGGCGCATATACATCGCCCAGACCGCCTTGGCCTCGGGACCATCGGCCCCAGTCGCAATCGCAGTCGCTTCCAAGGTGTTGTTCAAGGGCACATTGCCCACCAGTGTCACGCCGAACATGCCCACGACATACAGCGCTGCGCCAGCCATCGTCCAAAGCGCGCCGGGCGCGGCCATATCCAAGCTGGCGCAAACCACCAGAGCCGCGCACACCAGCGTGCTGGCAAAGAAGATCGGCAGGAAGGCCGACTTCACAATGATCCGGTTGATCGATTGCATCGCCTTCATGCCCGCGGGCGCTTCGATGGCGTCAAGCGAGCGCATTACAAAGGCGGAAAAGGTGAAATAGACCCCGGCCATGATCGCGACCGAGACGATTGAGAACCAGAGCGCGGCGTGTGTCAGAATATCCATATGGGGCCTTCCCAGTGTTTGGTGTGGGGCCCTTTATGGCGCGCAGAGCGCAGCCCCTCTTGCGCGATCACGCCAGACTTTTGCCCCAACGCGCCAGCGTTAGGGGAAAGGTCAGGCTCAGGCCGCAGCGCCAAGGCGCGCGATGGCTTGCCCCATGCGCACGGGGGTGCCCGCGCCTAGGTTGTCCAGCCATTCAACCCTGCCCGCCTCGAACAGCAGAATGACGGTTGAGCCGAGATAGAACCGACCCATCTCATCGCCCGCCTTCAGATCGACCGCCCCTTGGTCGAAGGTTTCGCGCACCAAGGTCCGGCCATGCGTGTCAAAGCTCTTGGGCCAGACTGTATCGATCCCCGCGACGATCATCGCGCCCACCATCACGCTGGCAAAGCCGCCCAGCGCGCCTTCAAAGTGGCACACCAACCGCTCGTTGCGCGCGAACAGCGCGTCCACGCCTTGCGCGGTTTCCTGATTGACCGAAAACAGCTTGCCCGGAACATAGACGCTTGATCGCAGCGCCCCATCGGCGGGCATGTGCACCCGGTGATAATCGCGCGGCGATAGGTAAATCGTGGCGAAAGAGCCACCGCGATAGCGCGCAGCCTGCTCCTCATCGCCGCCCAGCAGGGCGCTGACCGAATAGGATCGCCCTTTGGCTTGAAAGATCTGCCCGTCCTTAATCGCGCCGATCTGGCTGATTGCGCCATCGGCGGGGCAGGCTAGGAATTGCTGCGTGTCGGCCAGCGGACGCGCGCCTTCGCGCAATTCGCGGGTGAAGAAGTCGTTGAAGCTTTCAAACTGGTCGATCCCGCGCGCGGCTTGCGACAGGTCGACGTCAAACGCCTTCACGAACCGCCGGATCAGCGCGTTCTTGATCCACGGCGTGGTGCTGGCCGCGAACCCGCCTGCCCATTTGGAGATCAAGTGCTGAGGCGCAATGTGTTGAGACAGGACGAAGAGGGAAGGCATGATAAGGGGCGGGCTTTGCGCCTACTTCTCTTCTTCAACCACCAGCACCTCGGCCATCAGGTCGCGGCCCGTGCGAGAAGAGGGCGCGGGGCGTTTGAACGCTTCGACGCGGCTCTCGATCATTTTGCGCGGATAGTGGTTGTTTGAGATATCGGCGTCGGCGGTTTCCAGGTTGGGATCGACCTCGACCGACGCCAGCTCCTTGCCCTTGTCGAACACCAGCAGCTTGCTGACCTTGCGCGAATTGCGGCGCCAGATTTCCGCCGGGATATAGACACGCTCGGTCGTTCCATCGCTGAACGTGAGGGCAAGGATGATCGGCATCACGAGGCCGCCCTTGTTCGAGAAGTTGAGGACGTAGTAATTCTTGTCCTCTTCCACCGCGCGGTCGAACACGCGCCGCTCCCAATCGTCCAGACCCTCTAGGAAGCTCTCATAGCTCTTGGTGTCTTTGGGCGTGACGGTGAACTGGTCGTTCTCGTCGTAGAAATCGGTCACACCGGGGTTTTCGAGCACCCAGATCGGCAGACCCTGTTCGCGGTTCAGGCGCACGCCGACTTTTTCGGGCATGTCGGCCCGTTCCTGACGGCGACGGCTCAAGTCGATATCCGGGTTCTTCGTGTCCATCCGCAGGCGGTGGATCGTGTCGAGCGCAATATCGACGTGATCGGTGGTATAGAACCATCCGCGCCAGTACCAATCGAGATCGGTGCCAGACGCCTCTTCCATCGTGCGGAAGAAATCTTCGGGTGTGGGCCGTTTGAACTTCCACCGCCGCGCAAATTCCTTGAGCGCAAAGTCAAACCGCTCGCGCCCGATCACCGTGTCGCGCAGAATGTTCAGCGCCGCCGAAGGCTTGGTGTAGGCGTTGGGACCAAAGCGCAAAACACTGTCCGCATGCGTCATGATCGGCACCTGATTTTGCGAGATCATATAGCCGATCACGTCCACCGGCAGACGCCCGCGCCACGGCATGTCGGGGTCCCATTCGTATTTGGCGATCGAATCGAGGAAGGAATTGATCCCCTCATCCATCCAGGTCCAGGTGCGTTCGTCGGTGTTGATCGTCATGGGCACATAGATGTGGCCGATCTCGTGGATCACGACGCCGATCAGATAGATCTTCTCGCTCAAGGAATAGGTGCGCGTGCCATCTTCGTTGAGGGTGGAGCGCGGCCCGTTGAAGGTGATCATCGGGTATTCCATGCCGCCCACCGGCCCGTTGACGCTTTGCGCGGTGGGATAGGGGTAATCAAAGCTGAAGCGCGAATAAACCTCCATCGTGTGGATGACGGCGGCGGTTGAATATTTCTGCCACAGCTCGCCGCCCTCCTTGGGATAGAAAGACATCGCCATCACGGTCTCGTTCTGCGCTCCGGGCTGCTTGTGCCCTTGCGCGTCCCAAGCAAATTTGCGGCTGGAGGCCCAGGCGAAATCGCGCACATTTTTGGCGGTAAAACGCCAGGTCTTGGTGCCGGTGGGGTCAGTGGCTTCGTTGGCTTCGGCCTCTTCCGGCGTCACGATAAAGACCGGCGCGTCCGCGTCGCGCGCCTCTACCAAACGCTGGCGCGGCGTCGCGGTCAAAACCGACGACGCGTTAGCCAGTACCCCGGTGGACGAGACGATGTGATCGTCGGGCACGGTCATCGAAACATCGTAATCGCCAAATTCGAGCGTGAACTGGCCCGCGCCCAGAAACTCCTTGTTGTGCCAGCCTTCATAGTCCGAATAGACCACAAGGCGCGGAAACCACTGCGCAAACAGGAAGATATCGTTGCCGCCTTCGCGCGGATCATCGGGGAAATGTTCAAACCCCTGACGCGCGCGGATCGGGGTTTCTTCCAGAATGTTGTACGCCCACTCCATCGTGAAGCGCACGCTTTGCCCTGGGCGCAGCGGCGTCGCGAGGTCGACCCGCATCATCGAACCCACAATCGTGTAGTCGAGCGCGCGCCCACTCGGCAGCGCGACCGAGGCGATCTCATAACCATAGGGGCGGTCCTCAGGCGCTTGCTGGCGCTGAAGCTCGCGCAAGGATAGCCGCGCCGGGCTGTCGCCTGATCCGGGCGAGCGTGCAGGCCCATAGCGGCCAAGCCCGCCAAACGGATCGGCCATTTCGTGCATGCTGTCGGTGCGGAAGCGGTTTTGATCCAGCTGCAACCAGATCCACGGCAGCGTGTCGGGCGAGTTGTTGGTGTAGGTGATCGTGCCGCTCGCGCTCAACCGCCGCGCGTCCTCGTCCAATCGGGCGCGGATCACATAGTCGGCTTCCTGCTGCCAATATTGATGGCCCGGCGCGCCGCTGGCGTTGCGATAGACGTTGGGGGTGCGCAGCACTTCGTCCAGCTGGCGAAACTTATCTTCAAAGTCTCCTTTGGTTTGCTGGATACCTTGCGCAGAAAGGGGCGCGCCCACAGGGACGCACAGCAACGCGATCAAAACCGCAACAACAAACCGCAAAGCACTTTCTCCTGGCAATCCGCCAAACCCGGCCCGCGCGTAACAGCACGGGCCACGCCGCTCGTAAAGACATCCGCTCGATCCCTCAACCGAAGGGTTGGGGGGGCTTACCCCTCGTCCGGCTCCAGCATCGGGTAAACGCGCGCGCTGCCCGCCGCCTCCACACCCAGATCAATCCGCCGCGCGTCGGCCGAGATCGTGGCCATCACGCCCGATCCGCGGATCAGTGAGCGACCCTCGCCCGCAACCGTCTTTTGATCAAAGGCCCACTCGGCCCCTTTCAGGTTGGTTTGAAACAGCAGCATCGCGTTGCCCGAGGCTCTGATTTCGCCCAGCCAATTGGCTGGCGCCTTCAGCGTTGTCTCGCGGCCCAGTTTCTTGTGAAGCGCGTAAACCAGGTGATCATCGCCCGAAACAAAAGCGAAATTGACGTGTGCGGGAATGGCGGCGGCGCAGGTGGTGAAGAAGTATTCCCATTGCGCTTGGCTGTGACGCTCCCAGCCTTCGACCCTTTTGGCGCTGAAGCTGGAAAAGCTGCTTTGCGCGGCAAAGATCACCAGCTTTGTCGTGGGAGCCAGCTCCGCAATCCTCTGCTTCACCCAGGCCAGCTGGGTGGCCGAGATGTATTGCTGGGACGGGATACGCTCGGTCCGCGTGTCGAGCAGGATCAGCTCGGTCTGGCCATGCACCCAGTGCTTGTACCGCGCGCGTTCGCTGGGCCGGTCGATCAGGTGCCGGGTGAACCAATCGTCCATCAGCCCAAGGCCGTTGGTCCACAGGGTCGAGACCGGCGGCAGGCCGTGATTGGCGTTCTGCGCGCCGTACCACGCGTCCGCCAAGGTGTCGGCGTTCGCGCCGCCGGGCGCAGTGGTGGCGTCGCCTTCGTTGATCCACTGGTGATCATCGGGCGTCGCGATAAAGGGGCCGCGTCGAAACTTGGCGTGCTGGGCGAAATCGCTGGCAAATTCGCGCAGCATGACTTCGAAATCGTCGCGGGTGATAGGCGGGTTGGGCTCAAGATATTTCGGCTTCTTCTTGTAGACCGCGCATTCGTAATACTGATCGCCTAGATGCAACGTGCCCAGATAGCTCTCGCCCGCCGCTTTCACGGTGTAGGCATCGTCGCGGTACGGGTGGCCATAGGCCTGATTGACGTGGCAGCTTTCGAAATTGATCTGGCTCGCCGCGCTCTCGCCCGCCTTTGCCAAGGTGCGAAAGCGATAGGGATCGCTGGCATGGATCACCGCGCCCGCCGCGTCGCCAATTTCGAACTGATAGGCGTAGGGCGTATCGGGCGCGAGGCCGCTCAGACCGATCGGCACGATGTTTTGCGCCGCTTTGTCGAGCGCGACCCATTCCCCCACCGCGCCGCCGCTTGGATCGGTGCCAACGGCGTATCGCACGCGCGCTTTTTCGGCGCCGCGAAACAGGCCTTGAGGGCAAAACAGCGCCAGCGCGGCTTGCGTGTGCGTGCGGTCGCGCGTGCCCGAACCGGCGAGATAGAAATCGCGGTCCATCTCATCAAAGCCGGTGTCGCTGATCGCGGTGGCGGAGAAACGAATGTCACAGGGCTCAGCGGCGCCAAGGCATCCCCAGCGAAAGGCGATAATCCCGCTTGTGGCGAGCCCCGATTTGATCGCTTCGCTTTGCCAGCCGGTGCCCGTGTTGGTCTCCAGCGTCAGCGCGCCGTCCTTACGGCCGATGCGCGCTTTTATCAGGCCGCCCAGCGGATAGGTGGTCGCCCCGGCCTCACCATCCAGCACAAACCGAAAGCCGCCCGAAACACGGCGCACACCCAGCGCGAAGACCGGATCAGCCAAAGCGGGCTCAGCGTAGGCCGCAAACACGGTCGCGCTCCCTTCGACAACCGCCAATTCGGCCTGCCAATAGAAGTCGCGCATCGCCACATCGCCAAAGTCGGCGTCTTCCAGGCGTTGGCCATGCGCGAAGAAGCGCAGCCATTCGGTGTGGAAGGCTGATCCGGATGAGGCCGCGCAGCGCAGAAGCTGGCCGCGCGGGTGGCTGTCATCCGGGTTATCGGCCAGCTGAAGCGCGCCGTCGGCGCTGGTCGTCACGCCGTGGTTGAGGCCCCAGATGCGCAAGGACAGCGGATCGCACAGCACCCGCATGCCAGCCGTCGGGCTTTCCGCGTGCGGCTGGCTGGGGGTGACACCGGACGCTTCGCCAAGAAAGCCATCCGCCGAACACGCCGTCACCGCCGCCGCCCCTGAACGCGCGGCAAATCCGCGCCGGGATACCGAGCCCGCAGCGCCGGTCTTAGAGCCGTGATCGGTGTCCGAGCTCATGAGGCAGGCCTACTCAGCCAGCTGATCCACCGCTGCGTTCACCACAACCGGCTCACCCAGACCCAGAGCCGACAGCCGCTCCAGTTGCGTCTCAGCGTCTCCCACGATCACGTAATGCATCTGATCGGGCCGGATATACTGGTTCGCGAGGCGCACGATCTCCTCAACGCTCATCGCTTCGACAATCGCGTTTTCCTGCGCGACATAGTCGTAGGGCAGATCGTAGAGATCGACGTTGCCAAGGATGCCCAGCTTTGCGCCAAAGCTTTCGAACTGGCGCGCCTTGGAATTGAGGAAGAAGCTTTTGGTGACGGCCAAATCCTGCGGCGTGTAGGTTTGCGCGTAATCAAGCAGGATGTCGCGCACCAGTTGCGTCGCCTCCAGCGTCACGTTTGAGCGGATCTGGCTGAACAGCTGAAAGCTTCCTTCGCGAGGCGAGGTGTCAAAGCTGGACCGAATGCCATAGGTGTAGCCCTTGCCCTCGCGCAGTTGCTGGGTCAGGCGCGAGGCAAAACCGCCGCCGCCCAAGCGATAATTCGCCACCGTCGCCGGGTAGTAATCGGGATCGGTGCGCGAAATCGCCGGATGCGTGAAGGTGAAGACCGACTGCTTGGCGCCCGGAAAATCGT
>ERZ1740070.981-NODE-981-length-18437-cov-4.853226_pt1 | contig 18437 bp, 14 predicted proteins | sample MGYA00581734_ERZ1740070 | MGnify/ENA primary metagenome ERZ1740070 (study PRJEB43018, sample SAMN04849744) | marine metagenome | isolation source: floating plastic debris | place: Pacific Ocean | collected 2008-09-01 | study: EMG produced TPA metagenomics assembly...
TGGCGACATCAACACGTAAGGGCGCAAATCCACGTGACGCGGGGCGAGGCCTTTCTTGGTGTAGATCGGGCAAGTCGACAACGAGAGCGTAGGCTGCGCGATGTAGTTTTCCGGATTGGCTTCCAATTTTGCGCGAAACGCCTTGATCTCTTTCTTGGATGCGGTGGGGCCAATCAGCATGCCATAGCCGCCTGATCCGTGCACTTCCTTGACCACCAGTTCGGCCAAATTGTCGAGCACATAGGCGAGGCTTTCAGGATCAGCGCAGCGCCAGGTCTGGACGTTGGGCAGGAGCGGATTCTCGCCAGTGTAGAATTCAACGATATCAGGCATGTAGCTGGAGATTGCCTTGTCGTCTGCGATCCCCGTGCCGGGCGCGTTGGCGATGGTGATGCCGCCCGCGCGGTAGACATCCATGATCCCCGGCACGCCCAGCACGCTATCGGGATGGAAGGTCAGCGGGTCGAGAAACTCGTCGTCCACTCGGCGGTAAATCACATCAATCGGCTTGTAGCCGCGCGTCGTGCGCATCTGGACGCGGCCATCGACCACGCGCAGGTCGGAGCCCTCGACCAATTCCGCCCCCATCTGGTCTGCGAGGAAGGCGTGTTCGAAATAGGCCGAATTGAAGATTCCGGGAGTTAGAACCGCGACGGTCGGCTTCGCTCCACCGCTCGCGCTGAAAGCGGGCGGCGCACAGGACGCAAGGCTGCGCGCGAGACGGCGCGGATAGTTCGAGACCTGCTCAACCGGAACCCGGCTGAACAGGTCCGGGAACATCGCCATCATCGTCTCGCGGTTCTCCAACATATAGGAGACACCCGAAGGTGTGCGCGCGTTATCTTCAAGCACGAAGAAATCATCGGGTCCGGTGCGGACCAGATCGATACCCACAATGTGAGTGTAGATCCCGCCCGGCGGTGTGAAGCCAACCATATGAGGCAACCAAGCGTCATTTTGGCGAAACAAGCGTTCGGGTACGCGTCCAGCGCGGATTATCTCTTGCCTGTGATACAGATCGTAAAGGAAGGAATTGAGCGCGCGCACACGTTGCTCAATGCCGCGCGTAAGCTTGCGCCACTCCGACGCTTTAATGATCCGCGGCACCATATCAAACGGGATCAAGCGCTCTTCGGCTTCATCCTCGCCATAGACATTGAACGTGATGCCTGTGCGGCGAAAACTCTCATCAGCCTCAGCGCTTTTGCGCTTCAACGCAGCGCTGTCCTGTTCGCCGAGCCAGCCGCAATAATCGGCGTAAGCGGGGCGCACAGCTCCACTTGCGTCGGTCATCTCGTCAAAATTGACGACGTTCTCAGATTGAGCTTGCTCGCCTGATCCCGATTGCGATTGCTGCATGGGCGAAGACACTAACAAGCCTGCGCGAAAAGAAAAGGCGTCAAACGCTTAGCCTTGTCCGCTCAAAGGACGACGCCGAACCCAATCCATCTGCCAACAGGTGGGCCTTACTCACAATCGCCAATGCGCTTTTGCTTGTAGGCCGCCTTGATCGACAGATCGCCAAGCTCTGGTACGGATCCATTCATTGACATGGTCATATCCGAACTCGTTGGCGTAACCGTGCCGGTTAGCGACATGTCCATTTGACCGGGTCCGTTTTCGGCAGTCCTGCACGTCATCGACATATCGATGTCTCCGCCGTCAAGCGTGAACGAATTAACCGTGCAGTCGCCGTTTTGGCCTTCCTTAAGCGAGTCTTCAAAGCCCTTCTCTGCCATTTCAGGGGTCACGCACAATTCAATCGTGGTGCCCATGGCAGAGCTCATCATGTCCTTCATCGCTTGGGGAGCGCCGGGCATATCGACCTCTACGACTTCCATTGTCGTTTCGTACAAGCCGGGCTCAGGCCGAACTTGATCACCAGAGGCCGCAACGGCTTCGTTTACTTCGGCTGCGGTGACATTGCCGTCCCCATCAGCGTCCGCGTCAACCGCGCCGCCTCCGCAAGCGGTAAGCGTGACGGCCATTAAAGCTAGTCCGAAAATGTTGCGCATACAAAAATCCCCCAAAAGCAGTTCAAAAACTTTAGCAATCGCCAACGCGGCTCTGTTGCACACGCATCGACATAGAACCCGGCCCAGTGCCCATATCGCCGTTCATTTTCATGGTGACGTCGGAACTTGTCTTGGTCCCGGTGCCTTGCATGACCATGGTCATTTCCCCATTTTCGGTGTCGCACACAAGCTCTGCGTCAATGGCCCCACCGCCCGCTGAAAAGCGCTTGTATCGGCATTCCCCATCCTGAGCTTTGCGTAGCGCGTCCTTGTATCCTTCTTCCACCTCTTCCGGCGTTAGGCAGATCGTGGTTTTGCGCTCAAAAACCCCTTTCATCATGCCCATCATGTTCGCGGGCATCCCGGGAATATTCATAGAAATCAGAGTGATCTGGGAATCGTATCTTCCCGGTTGAGGTTTCGTCGCCTCATCCACCGTCTGTGCAATCACCGCGCCGGTACCCAACAGCGCCGTAGCGCCCGCCAACCAAACCTTCATGCGATGTTCCCTCCAAGAATCGCGTCCTACGTACGCTAAGCTGCACGCGCCCACTTCACAAGCGAGCTGCCTGCGCACATATCCTCAATCATGTCAGAACTCGTAATACGCAGAGGCCTCGAAGAGCCCGAAACCGGCGAAGACTTCACCCCGCACCGCCCCACCCGGCCCGAAAAATCGATGCCGGGCAAACGCTTCGAGATCGTTTCGGACTACGAACCCGCGGGCGACCAGCCGACTGCGATTGCCGAGCTGGTGCAAGGCGCGCGCGAAGACGAAAAGACGCAGCCGCTGCTTGGCGTCACGGGCTCAGGCAAGACATTCACCATGGCCAAGGTCATCGAGGAATTGCAGCGCCCAGCGGTGATCCTGGCCCCCAACAAGATCCTCGCCGCCCAGCTTTATGGCGAAATGAAGAGCTTTTTCCCCAACAACGCGGTCGAGTACTTCGTCAGCTACTACGACTATTACCAACCTGAAGCCTATGTCCCGCGCTCTGATACCTACATCGAGAAAGAGTCGAGCGTAAACGAGGCGATCGACCGGATGCGCCACTCGGCGACGCGTTCCCTGCTGGAACGCGATGACGTCATCATCGTGGCCTCAGTCTCATGCCTTTACGGGATCGGTTCGGTCGAGACTTACTCGGCGATGATTTTCGATATCAAGAAGGATGAGGTCATCGACCAGCGCGAACTGATCCGGAAACTCGTGGCCCTGCAATACAAGCGCAACGACGCCGCCTTCACGCGCGGATGCTTCCGAGTGCGCGGCGACAATCTGGAGATCTTCCCGAGCCACTATGAAGACATGGCTTGGCGCATCAGCCTTTTTGGCGACGAGATTGAGGAGATCGCCGAATTTGATCCGTTAACGGGCAAAACAGGTGCCAAGCTCGATAAGGTGCGCGTCTACGCCAATTCGCACTATGTGACCCCCGGCCCAACGATGAAACAGGCTTCCGAAGCGATCAAATTCGAGCTACAAGAGCGCCTCAAAGAGCTTGAGGAAGAGGGTAAGCTGCTTGAGCACCAGCGCCTTGAACAGCGCACTCATTTCGACCTTGAGATGATCGCTGCGACAGGCAGCTGCAACGGGATCGAGAATTACAGCCGGTTCCTGACGGGTCGCCTGCCCGGCGAACCGCCGCCCACTCTCTTTGAATATCTGCCCGAAAACGCGCTGCTTTTTGTCGATGAAAGCCACCAGACGGTGCCCCAAATTGGCGCAATGGCGCGCGGGGACCACCGGCGCAAAATCACTCTCGCCGAATACGGCTTTCGCCTGCCTTCCTGCATCGACAACCGCCCGCTGCGCTTCAACGAATGGGACGCGATGCGCCCGCAGACCTTCTGCGTCTCGGCCACACCCGGCCCTTGGGAATTGGAGCAAACCGGCGGTGTCTTTGCCGAACAGGTCATCCGCCCGACCGGTCTCATCGATCCACCTGTCACCATCCGCCCGGTCGAAGATCAGGTGCAGGATTGCATTCAGGAATGCCTCGCCACCGCCAAGAAGGGCTACCGCACGCTGGTAACCACTTTGACTAAGCGGATGGCGGAAGACCTCACCGAGTTCATGCACGAGGCGGGCGTGCGCGTTCGCTACATGCACTCCGATGTCGAAACGCTGGAGCGTATCGAGCTTATCCGCGACCTGCGCCTTGGCGTTTACGATGTGCTGATCGGGATCAACCTCTTGCGCGAGGGCCTCGATATCCCTGAATGCGGGCTCGTCTGCATTCTGGACGCCGACAAAGAAGGCTTCCTTCGCTCCGAGACGAGTCTAGTCCAAACCATTGGCCGAGCCGCGCGCAACGTTGATGGCCGCGTGATCCTCTACGCCGATCGCATCACTGGCTCCATGGAACGCGCGATGGCCGAAACCGACCGCCGCCGCGCCAAGCAGGAAGAGTTCAATAAAGAACACGGCATTACGCCCAAGACGATCAAGCGCGACATCGCCGATATCGTCGCCGATGCAGCGTCGAAAGACGGCGTCACGGTCGAGATCGAGGACGAGGAGGTCAACAACCTCGTCGGCCATAACCTTCGGTCGTACATTGAGGACTTGGAGAAACGCATGCGCGACGCGGCGGCGAACCTCGAATTTGAAGAGGCCGGCCGACTGCGCGACGAAATCCGGCGGCTGGAGAATGACGAGCTGGGCCTACCCGATGGCGAGAAGAAAGCGCCGATTGTTGGGCGCTCTAACGAGGGCAAACCGGGGACGCGAAAAACCCGTTATGGGAAGACGCGGTACAAGCGGATGGGCGGGAAACCATAGGGGCACCCCCTTGATCGTTCGCCAGACGCCTGCTTAACAGCACGCCATGAAAACCAGCCTCCTAAGCGCTCTAAGCGCCGCCGCCCTTACCCTCACTCTCACCGCTTCCCCGGCGCACGCCGATGGTCACGACGGGGCCAAAGCGGCATCCGCAAAAATTACACCGCAAGAAAAGACCACGCAGCATTCGGGCACTTTTGGCGGCGTGCGCATGAACTACGCGGCGACGATCAAGGAGACGATCCTTGAAGGAGATGACGGCAAGCAAGAGGCCGTCATCGTCACAACCACATACATGAAGGACCCGGCAGACAAGACCCGCCCCGTTTTCTTCATCTACAATGGCGGGCCGGGATCGGGATCGGTATGGCTACAGATGGGCGCGTTTGGCCCAAAGCGCGTTGCGATCCCCTCCGACGCCGAGGATGACGGCGCGCCGCCCTATCCGATCCTCAATAACCCGGCGAGCTTGCTCGACGTCGCGGACCTTGTGTTCATTGATCCGCCGGGCACAGGCTTCAGCTATCTAACGCCGGGCACAGACACCAAGAAGTATTACGGCCTGCGCCAGGACGCGCGAGCGGTGGCGACCGTCATCCGCCGTTGGATCAGCGACAATGGCCGCTGGAACAGCCCCAAATATCTGGGCGGCGAGAGCTACGGCACCACCCGCACCGCCATGGTCGTAGACGAGTTGGAGGGGGCAACCTACAATGACGTTGCGCTCAACGGCTTGATCCTGGTCTCAACCATCCTCGATTTCGGGGCCGAAGCAACGGTGCCGGGCAACGAGATGGCCTATGTCATGCTGCTGCCGAACATGGCGACAGCGGCCTATTATCACGGCAAGGTTGAGGCACCCTCGGTCGAGGCTGTCGCACAGGAAGCGCGCGAATTCGCAATCGGACCTTACGCCACCGCGCTACTCAAAGGTCAGGACTTGCCGCAGGCCGAGCACGAGGCGGTGCGCAAGAAGCTTTCCGAGCTCACAGGTTTGTCCGAGCAGTATCTTGAGCAAGCCAATCTGCGCGTCACCGATCAACGTTTCTACAAGGAATTGCTGCGCGACCGGGGATTGACCATTGGCCGCTTGGACTCGCGCTACACCGGCGTCGATTACGACAGCGCGGGCGAATACCCGGACAACGCTCCCAGCTTCTACGGCATCGCCGCAGGCTACACAGCCGCGATCAACCAATGGGCGCGCGAAGGGCTGAACTTTGAGACCGACCGGCCCTACAGCTCAATCGGTGGGCTTGGCGGAAGTTGGGACTGGTCCCTGGGCGGGCGTGGCCGCGGCGCCTATCTCAACGTGGCGCCCTTTATCGGCAGGGCGATGCGGCAAAACAGCGGCCTCAGGGTCTTCAACGCGCAAGGCTGGTACGATTTCGCAACGCCCTTTTTCGGTGCAGAATACTCGCTGAACCGCATGGGCATTCCGCAGGATCGGATGACGTATAAGTACTACGACGCGGGCCACATGATGTATATTCGCGACGAAGACCGAGCGCAGCTATCCGCCGACATCCGCGCCTTCATCAAGGCCCGATGAGCCGCACGGCGGCATTTTATTGGGTCACGCTTGTCATAGGTGTTGGCGGGCTTGCCGGATGCAAGCCGCCGCCGACCGACGCGAATTTGACGCGCGGTGTGCGGGGACCGGAGCCGGTGTACGCGTCCGATCCACTGCCCTCGCCTGATACGCAAGGCGCCGATTGGGTGGTGAGTCCGCAAGACGAGGAGCGCTTGATCTATGGCGTTCCCGGTGCGCCCGCGCTGGTGGCGCTTAAATGCCTCGGCGACTCCGTACCGCGGCGTCTGCGTATCACGCGGCTCAGCCCAGCAGACGAAGGGGCAGGTGCGCTCATGGCGTTAGTTGGCAACGGCCATATCGGGCGGATTGCGGTCGATGCTCTGGAAGTGAGCGGGCGCCGTGTCTGGGAGGGTGAAGCCTTGGCCAAGGACATCGCCTTCGAACCCCTCGCTGGCCCCCGTTCGCTAACCGTGACGGTACCCGGCGCGGGCATGGTCACCATCAACGAAGGCGAGGCCGCGATGCAGTTTCTGGAAAATTGCCGCTCGCGTTAGCGGGGCCGGTTGGCGAGCTCGACCAGACTATCGGGCGCCAGCACTTGCGGCAGTTGGTCGGGCTCTTGGCCCGGCTCGTACCACAAATAGAGCGGCACCCCGGCCGCGCCCTGCTTGGTCAGGAATACGGTGATCTCTTCATCGCGTACGGTCCAATCGCCGACCATGGGGATAACGCCGGCCTTTTCGAACGCTTCGCGCGTGGCCTCACGTTCAATCGCCACACTTTCGTTTACTTTGCAGGTCACACACCAATCCGCTGTGAACCAGAGAAAGACAGGCTGGCCGGAACCGCGCGCGGTAGCCAGCGCCTCGGTCGAAAATTCCTGCGTGGCCAAAACCGATGCGCCGACGTCACGGCTCGGGCGCTCAAAACTGGAAGGCAAGGCGATGGCTCCGAACACGAGGAATGGAGCCACGACTAAGGCAAAAGCTGGCCACGCCATCTTTCCCGCGCGCTGAAGCTTGCCCACGACCCAAAAGGCTAGGATCACGCCAAACGTCATCACCAGCGCGAAGAGCGCAAAGCCCTGCCCGCCCAATTGCGCGGTCAGCCAGATGAGCGCCAACGCTGTCAGCCCCATCGGGATCGCCATCACGCGGCGAAACGTATCCATCCAAGCGCCGGGCTTCGGCAGGCGATTGCGCAATGCGGGAACAAAGCCAAGCGCAAGGAAAGGCAGCGCAAGGCCCAGCCCCAGCAGCGCGAACAGCCACAGCGCGATTGGTGTGGGCAACAGCAACGCGGCGCCCAACGCGGCCGCCATGAAAGGCCCGGTGCACGGTGTTGCCGCAAAGGCGGCGAGCAGGCCGGTTGCAAAGGCCCCGCCCGCGCCCTTTCGTGCGCCCGAGCCGGTGTCGATGCTCGGCAGCTCAAAAACGCCAGCAAAATTGGCGGTGATCGCGGCGGCAAGCACCAGTAGGACGATCACGACGGATGGCTCTTGCAATTGGAACGCCCAACCCACTTGTTCGCCCGCTGCGCGCAGGGCCAGCATGACTGCGCCCAGCGCCACACAAGCCAGCACAACGCCAGCCGTGTAGGCCACGCCTTCCACGCGCGCCGCGGCTTCGCTTTCGCCAGCGCGCGCCAAGCTCAACGCCTTGAGGCTGAGGATCGGGAAAACACATGGCATGATGTTGAGGATCAACCCGCCAACCAGCGCGCCCAAAGCCAGCGTCCAAAGCGGCGGCAGTTCAGGCCCCATGGGACCCGAAATCTGCTTGCCGCCTTCAGGAACCTCACCGGGTTGCGCTTTAAACCGCACACCCGTTTCGCCGCCGAAGGACAAGATACCCTCAATGGCTTCGGGTTGAGTGTCTTCGGACTTCAGAGGGATATCGACAGTCAGCGTATCTCCATCGCGGCGAAAGACTTGCCCAGCGGCGTACTCGACCAGTTCCGCGTTCGCGATAAAAGCGTGCGGAGCGTTCAGTTCCACACTCGCTGGCAGTGGAACAGCGAGGCGCAGAACGTCGCCGGTGATTTCGAAAGCCCCTTTAGCATCCAGCAATGGGGCAATTTGCGCGCGCCATTTCGGAAAATCGCCAATTCCGATCGACGCTTCGAGCGCGGCATCCTGCGGAACGCAGACACGGTCCGTACAAGCGAGGAATTCGACATATCCCAAAAGGCTGGGAATGCCTTCGATCTCGGCGTCGGCTGGAACACTGACAGGTACGAGGACGGCGTATTCGCCTTCGTAAATGTGGTTCATTAACTTGCCGATCAGCAAACGCTGGGGAACCGGGTAGCGCGCTTCGCCCATTTCCCAACCCTCCGGCAGATCGAGCGATAGCCGCAGCCCCTGCCCCGCATCGCCCGGGTTTTTCCAATAGCCATGCCACTCGGGAGCGCTCGGACTGAAAGTGAGCGCGAGTGTCCATTCTTCGCCGGGCTTCGGCAAACCGTCGGCAAGCAACTCAACCGCGATATTCTGGTCCCCATAGTAAGGCGGTTGCCTATCGGACTGCGCATTCGCGGTGCTCGCCAGTACGAGGCTTGCGAGGAGCGCAAACACCCATGCAGCGAAGTGTTTGACCAAAAGGGGGAAGAATCTTGCGTGGATCACGGATGAGCCTTTAGAGCGGATGACATGGTATTCGCAATCCGAGCGAACAAGGTGACACGATGAGTTCGACACAAGAAACCCGCGACCTTCTGATTTTGGGTGGAGGCCTTGTTGGGATGGCGCTCGCGCTAGCGGCGGCCAAAAAAGGTTTGTCCAGCCACGTTATTGATCGCGCAGACCCTGCCGAACTGACCGCTGAGGGGTTTGATGATCGCGCCACCGCAATCAGCACCGCCAGCTGGCACATGTTTACCAATATCGGGATCGCCGAGGGGCTTGAAGAATTTGCCTGCGACATCGCGTTGATCGCCGTGACCGACCAGCAAAAGCCGGGCCGCATCGATTTTCAGCCTGATGAAACGCAAGGCACTCTTGGCCGGATGTTCCCAAACCGCCGGCTCCGCCTCGCGCTGTTTGAGGCGGCGGCCAAGGAGCCGCTCATCAATTGGGTCGCGAAGGCCGAGGTAGTTGAGCGCGAGCGCACCGAATTCGGGGTTGCAGCAATCCTCGCGAGTGGCGAAAAACTCAAGGGCCGCCTGATGATCGCCGCTGAGGGACGCGGATCGCCCACGCGCGAAGAAGCCGGGTTCAACCTAGCCAAATGGGATTATCAACACCGTGCCGTGATCGCTGGGCTCACGCATTCCAAGCCGCACGACATCGTCGCATGGGAAATCTTTTACCCGGCCGGACCCTTCGCCTTGCTTCCGATGAACGACGATGCGGACGGGACGCATCGATCTTCGCTGGTCTGGACGGTCTCGGAAGAGGACGGGAAAGGCGTCATGAAGCTGGGCGACCGGGCTTTCCTGGCCGAGGTGCAAAAGCGCATGGGCGACGTATTGGGTGAGGTAACCAGCGTGGGAAGTCGCTCCAGTTGGCCGCTTGGCTTTCACCATACCGCCAAAATCACTGATGAGCGCCTCGCGCTTGTAGGCGACGCGGCACACGGAATTCATCCCATTGCCGGGCAGGGCCTCAATCTGGGACTGCGCGATGCGGCGGCTCTCGTTGAAGTCCTGACCGATGGCGCGCGCCTCGGGCTCGATCCAGGGGATGCCCAATTGCTCAAGCGGTATGAGAACTGGCGCGGGCTCGATAGCTTTATGGTCAGCCTTGCGACCGACACCCTGACTCGCCTTTTCGGTTTGCCCGGCCCGCTGGCCTCGGCGGCGCGCCGCATCGGGATGGCCGGTGTGCAGCGCTCTGGTGCGCTCAAGACGTTCTTTATGGATGAAGCCCGCGGTGTTTCAGGCGATCTACCCGAGCTCCTCAAAGCCTAGGTACTCAGAGGAATCAGCTACCGCCATTGACGGGACTAGGCTGCGCCACTCGGTTACCTGAACCGTCACGCAACCCGCGCTGGTCCAGCACCGCTGCGGTTTCGATATTCTCCAACGCTTCCATAGCGCTTGCGAAGCGCTCGGCGTCGGCAATCCACGCATCGGCGCGATCCGCACCGGGAAGGCCTCTCACTTCTTCGATAGCGCTGCGATAACGGCCCTGTTCCATCGCAAATCGCGCTCGCTGAAGCCGCCTTTCGGGCTGGCTTGATGGAGTCGACTCGCGCCTGATCACGAACAGTTCGCTAATCTCCCGAGCAAAGGCATCCCAAGAAGGGCCTTCGCTCCGCTCTTGAAGTTGAGGCCCCAGCCCATCGAGCCGCGCCAAAAGGCCGTCCAGGCGAATGGGCGGATCGCTGCGCGAAAAGCTGATGATTGTGTTCACCGCGTTGGGACGTTCATCCCCGAACCGCAGTCGCAATTGATCAGCCAGATAGCCCAATTCTTCCCCGCGCTCGATCAAACGACGTGTGGCAAAGGCGATCAACAGCGCTTCTGCTCGAGCCGCGTTCCCAGCGGCTGCTTGGGCCTGAATATCCAAACGCGTCAGGCGCTGCTCGGCGGCGGCCAAACGCTGATCAAGACCGCCTTGCTGTTCAGCCACACGTGTTACCACCTCCACCGCTTCTTCAGGAGTATCAGCCTCCTCAATCGCCTCGACAAGCGGCGTCGGTGAAGGAGTAATCGCGCCGCTTGGCGGCGTAGCCGGTGTGGAACTCGGATTGAGTGAGGCTACCCCTTCCACCTGAGCGCTGGGTTCCTCAGCCTTTTCGCTGTTGTAGTAGAAGATGTAGCCGACCAGAGCCCCGCCGATGACAAATGACGCGGCGGAAGCCATCAGCGGTCCCCTGAGGGACGGGCTTTTTCGCCGACTGCCATACTTCGAATCCATCCGTGTCTTGTCTTTTCTTGCGTTAAGCGCGCCAGATTTTAAGGCTCGCTGTCAAAGGCTTCAACAGCCGCAACGGCCCAGAATTCTTAGGACCTGCGTAAAGGCGGCATCCGTGACCTTTATTGGCACAGGCCTCTTACCAAGGCCAGCAAGGCTTCATCGTTGGGCTCGCTCGAAGTGTGGATACCCGCCCAATTCCCTGACTGGCGCGCACGCGCCGGTTCGACGATCCGCTCACCCATGGCCGCCAGTGTGATGCGGCTGGTATCGACGCCCAGTCGCTCGCATTCGGATACAAACTGACGGGTCATCGCGGCCGAATGCAGAAGAACAATTGGATCGCTCTTCAACAGCGAGACAGCTTGGGAGGGAAAGACGCTTGGTTCCATTTCGTAGACCTGAACCGGCTCAAAGGTCACGCCTTCCGGCCATGCAAGATCAACATATTCGTTACCGACAAGACGCAGGTAATGGATGGGCGAGATAAGGGCATCCAGCACGGTTTGCAAACCGCCTTTGCCCAGCCGTTCAATAGAAAACCCGGCTGCCCTCGCCTCGCGCGCCGTCGCTTCACCAACAGCGTGCACTGGCAAATGCACCAATTTTGAAAGGTTCGCGCCGCCAAGCCGCATGGCGTTGGCGCTGCCAACTAGCAAAGCATCGAAACGTCCGGTTGTCGGGATATTCCAGTCGACAGCCTTCACTTTACACAAAGCGTAACCGTCCATGTTGAGGCCCATGTTTCGGCCGAGCGTCAGTGTCGACGAAAGCCCGGGCTCAGGGCGGATCGCAAGAACAGGAGTATCGGACGCGCTCATGCCTCTCGAAAATGCTCTGTCACAGCCTCGCTTGCACGCGACAGAAGGTCATCGGCGAGACCCATAATCGGACACTCTTCACCCGGTGAGAGTGTGACGCTGCCCTCCACTCGCTCCTTGCCATCCGGCGAAAAAATCGCGGCGTGCATTGTTAGCTTGCCTGCGTCGTGAGTACAAAGCACAGCGACAGGTGAATGGCATGTTCCACCCAAGGCCGCGAGCAAAGACCTCTCAGCAAACAGTTCAGCGTTCGTCTCTTCATGATTGAGCGCCGCAAGCATCGCCAAGATCTTGTCGTCTCCGGCCCGGCATTCAAGGGCAATAGCGCCTTGCGCCGCCGCAGGGATCCATTCCTCGGTATCGAGCGGTGAGCCGACATCACTCTGATCAAGCCGTTCCAAACCCGCCGCGGCCAGAAAGGTCACATCCGCCTCGCCCGCTTTCAATTTCTCAAGGCGCGTTGCCACGTTGCCTCGAAAGGTGACAACAGTGCAATCTGGGCGAACGTTAAGCAGCTGCGCCGCGCGGCGAGGCGCGCTGGTGCCGACCACAGCCCCCTTCGGAATAGCGACGATGCTTGATGCACCGACAAGACAATCGCGCCGGTCTGCACGCGGAAGCACTGCGCCGAACACAAAAGCGTCAGGCCGTTCAGTCTCCACATCCTTGGCTGAATGCACGGCCACATCGATACGGCCCTCGTCGAGCCAGACATCGAGTTCCTTCGTCCAAAGCGCTTTACCGCCAATTTCGGCTAGCGGTCGGTCGAGCACCTTGTCGCCGCTAGCCACGACCGGAACAAGCTCGACCGCGTCCTGGCTCCAGCCGTGAGCCGTACATAAGCGCTCGCGCGTCTCGTAAGCTTGAGCCATCGCCAACGGCGAGCTGCGCGTGCCCAAGCGGATTTGCACCGACGTTTTCGGTTGATCAGTCATCCCAGTCCCTTCCGTCACGCTTGCTCTAGCGGGCGCAAACACTAGATGGAAGCGGGATGGGACACTCTTCGCCGAGAATTGTATTGGGCATCGAGTCCAGCTGCGATGAAACCGCTGTGGCGCTGGTTACGAGCGAACGGACCGTTTTGGCCGAACGTATCGCAAGCCAAGAGGCCGAGCATGCGCCTTATGGCGGCGTCGTTCCCGAGATTGCCGCGCGCGCGCATGCGGAGCGGCTCGCTCCAATGCTGGAAACGGTCTTCAGCGACGCCGGGCTCGGGCTTGACGAAGTCGATGCGATCGCTGCAACGGCGGGGCCAGGATTGATCGGCGGTGTCATGGTGGGCTTGGTTAGCGCCAAAGCCTTAGCGATGGCTTCGGACACACCGCTGCTTGCGATCAATCATCTGGAAGGGCACGCGTTGTCGCCACGCCTCGCCGACGAGAATCTCACCTTTCCCTACTTGCTGCTGCTGGTATCCGGCGGGCATTGTCAGATCTTGCTGGTTGAAGGCGTGGGCGAATATCGCCGCCTTGCCACCACAATTGATGATGCGTTGGGGGAAGCGTTTGACAAAACGGCCAAGATCCTTGGCTTGGGTTATCCGGGAGGGCCAGCTGTCGCGCGCCTAGCGCGAAGAGGTGATCCCGTGGCCGTGACCCTCCCTCGCCCCATGAAGAAATCAGTTTCCAGAGAGCGGCCAGCGAGTGTCTCGTGGACCGGCTTGAACGCTCTCTTGAGACCATAGATACACCCTCGGCTTTGGTGGTGGCCGGAGGAGTCGCAGCGAACCTAGCTGTTCGCGAAGGCCTAGAAAAATTGGCCGCTCGCAACGGCATCCGCTTTACCGCTCCGCCGCTTGACTTGTGTACCGATAACGCCGCGATGATTGCCTGGGCAGGCTGCGAGCGACTGGCTTTAGATGATGATCCGATTACGTCCGACCCATTTGATTTTCGAGCGCGCCCGCGATGGCCTCTCGATCCCGACGCCGCTTCGGTTCGCGGTGCCGGAGTAAAAGCGTGACACAGCGTGTTGGAGTGATCGGCGCGGGCGCCTGGGGCACGGCTCTTGCGCAAATGCTTGCAAGCGATGGACGCGATGTGCTGATCTGGGCCTATGAGGCCGAGGTTGTCGAGGCGATCAACGCTCATCGGCGCAACCCGCTTTATTTGCCTTCCGCCAAGCTGAGTGCGTCCATCAACGCCACCGGTGACTTCGGTGACTTCGATAGCGTCGAGATTGCCTTGGCCGTTACCCCAGCGCAAGTGATGGGCGATGTCCTTTCCGGTCTACCCTCTTCCCCATTGGACTTGGTTTTGTGTTCGAAGGGCATAGAGGCGGGGACGGGACGGCTGATGAACGAGGTCGCTCGGTCCGCATGCCCAAACAGCGATATTGCCGTCCTATCCGGCCCCACTTTCGCGCATGAGGTCGCCGCCGGCCTTCCGACCGCCGTTACTCTCGCTTGCGGAGGCGGCGAGAATCAGTGGAAACGGCTTTCTCCCGCGATCGCTCGCCCCGCATTCAGACCCTATTACTCTCATGACGTCAGCGGCGCGGAAATCGGCGGAGCGATCAAGAACGTTCTGGCGATCGCTTGCGGCGTGGTTGAAGGTCTTGGCCTTGGACAAAACGCGCGCGCCGCATTGATTGCCCGCGGGATGGCCGAGATGCTTCGGTTCGGCACCGCGCTCGGCGCGCAGGCTGACACCCTATCTGGCCTTTGCGGAATGGGAGACTTGGTTCTCACCTGTACATCAACTTCAAGCCGCAATTTCTCACTTGGCAAAGCCTTAGGCGGAGGACAGGCAGCCGCTGATCTTATGGCGGATCGGCGCACGGTCGCGGAAGGAGCGCACACCGCGCCGGTGCTTGCCCAATTGGCGATTGACCGCGATATCGCCATGCCGATCACCACGGCCGTCCACGCGATCCTGCAAGGCGCTCGACCGAACGAAGTGGTCGCCCAATTGCTAGCGCGTCCCCTGACGGCTGAGAATGAGGTGTGAGATGAGCGGGGCCGGCAAATCCGAAGAGCTTACCGTTCAGGATGATATGGCCACGCTGGCAAAGGGTGGGCGCACCAACACTCTGGGCTTCATTCTGCGGCTGCTCGGCGGGATCCCGTTCCTGTTCATCGGATTTCGACTGTATGGCGTAGATGAAATGGGGCGGTTTGCCGCAGCGTTCGTCGTCATTGAGCTGTTTGCGCTCGTGTGCGCGTTGGGTGAGAAGCGTGGTCTGGCCCAACGTCTTCGAGAGGGCGAGGAGGACCACGAGGGCCCTGAGGCCAATCTGGTGTTCGACGGCCTCCTTACCTCACTTCTGTTTTCCCTCGTCGCTTGCGCGATCCTTCTGGTCTTTCCGGCCATTATCTTTCCAAGCGGCACCAACAGCCCCTTGGATATGTGGATGATCGCAGCGATCCCTGCTTTCGCGCTGACGGAAATCCTTCTGGCGGCGCAGGCCTACAAGTACGACATTGCCACAACTGTTCGCGCCCGGGCTCTGGTAGAGCCTTGGACCAAGTCGCTGCTTGTTGTGGGGCTGTTCTTCATCCCAACCGTTTCCGAAGGGGGCCTTGCGCTTTCATTTTTGGTCGCGATTTACGCCGCCCTCTTCACCGCGCTTTGGGCCTTCTTGCGCACCTATGGCCTGCCCAAGGCCTGGCGCCCTCGCCCACGTTACCTTGTGAAGATGACCTCTCGCGCACTGCCTCTGATCGGCGCGGACGTGATTGAGCGCGGCACCCGGCTGCTCGATGTGTTTTTACTGGGTCAGTTTACCTCTGCCGGCACAGTGGGGATTTATTGGTTTGCCAAGGAAGTGGTCAGCCTTCCCCAAAAACTGAAGACAAGTTTCGAACCCATTCTCTCTCCCGTGATAACCAAAAATCTGAAGACCGGAAATATGAGCGCAATCGCCGCGCAAGTGCGTCAGGTGGGCTTTTGGATCATCGCACTTCAATTCGGTATCGCCCTCATGCTTGCCATTCCGGGCGAGGCCGTAATGGGGCTTGGCGGTCCAGATATTGTCGGGGGTACCGGCGCGCTGGTGATCCTGTTGGCCGCCGAAGTCATCGCTTCGATGGCGGTCGTCTCGGAAAGCGTGCTCGTTTACATCGCGCGCAAGCGAAACCTCGCGATCTCGGTCGGCGTGATCACCTTGCAAGCGGTGCTAACCGTTGGTCTTATCCTTTTAGCAAAAGAGCTCGAACTTGATGAGGGGTTCCAGGCCGCCGGCGCCGCTTTGGCCTTATTCCTTGCGCTGGGCACGTCCAGCCTGATCAAGGCAATCGTTCTCAAGACGCTCCTCAATGCGCCTATTTCGAACTGGCGCTGGGCGTTGGTCTACGCCGCTGCCCCCGCTGTCGTAGATGGCTTCCTCTTCACCGAATTTACACCCGAATGGGTCGAATTGCTCATCGGCGGCCCGGCTATTTTGGCATCGTATCTAGCGGGCATCTGGAAGCGCGGCTTTGACGATGCAGATAAAGTTCTGTTTCGCAAGAATGTGACGCCGGCTCCTTTAGCGGACGCCCAAGAAAGCAACTGACAACTCAGTCGCTTAGGGTCAAACGGCGAGACAAGGAAGATCAATTACGGCCAAAATAAGGCGGTTTTTGATCGAAACTCATGCACCGTTCATCTGACACAGCCATGCTTTTAAGCCTCACTTGGGGGTTAGCGTTGCGGAAGACAGGGCCGCGCGGGGTAAGGAGGACTGTATGCGTCATTCAGGAAAAGCGGCACCGAAACAAAGCCACGGCCAGCACAAGAAGTTTGGAACACTCGCTCTAACTTTTGCAACCCTGACGGTCTTGTCAGGATGTGCGTCGGAAGGCGGCTATTCAAGCCCAAGCGCTGACGCGAGCGCGCCGCCTTCTTCCTCGCCTGTGCCTCCGCCCTCGCCTCCCGCCCCTCCTCCGCCGACTACGGCCGAGGAGCAAGTGCTTGTGGTCACCGCCTCAAGGCGGACCGAGGCTGACCGCACGCGTGTCGCCAACCTTACACGCAAAGCCGAACGAGGCTTGGCAGGAGCTGTGCGTGGAGCGTCTGATTACGTATTGCCTGTTCAAACAGCGGTCGATCCGGGCCGCGAGCGGTATGAAGGCGAAGAGGTCTCCCCGGTTAAACTTACCCAATCCGAACCGGTCTCGACATTCAGTGTCGATGTTGACACCGGAGCCTACGCCAACACGCGGCGCTTCCTCAATCAAGGCCAGTTGCCCCCGCGCGCCGCTGTGCGAACCGAGGAGATGATCAACTACTTCCGTTACAATTACCCCCGCCCACAAAGCACGCAGGTGCCTTTCAGTGTCTCAACCGATGTCGCCAAAAGCCCGTGGAACGAGAACACGCACCTGATGCGCATCGGACTTCGGGGCTACGACATTGATCGCAGCGAACGTCCACCAGCCAATCTGGTCTTCCTTATGGATGTATCCGGCTCAATGCGCAGCCAGGACAAACTGCCGCTCGTTAAGACCGCGCTGTCTGCCCTTGCCGGAGAGCTTGGTCCTGAAGACACGGTCTCGATCGTCGTTTACGCTGGTGCAGCGGGCCTGGTGCTTGAGCCTACTAACGATGCGCGCGCAATCCGCCGAGCTTTGGACGAACTGGAAGCGGGCGGATCGACAGCTGGCGGCGCTGGCCTCAAACTCGCCTATAACATCGCAGAGGACAACTTCATCAAGGGCGGCGTCAACCGCGTCATCCTGGCAACCGATGGCGACTTCAATGTCGGCCTCTCAGACAAGGACGCGCTGGTTGAAATGATCGAAGCCAACCGCGACCGCGGCATCACACTGACCACACTGGGCTTTGGACAAGGCAATTACAACGAAGCGATGATGGAGCAAATCGCTAACAAGGGTAATGGCAACTACGCCTACATCGACAGCGCGTTAGAGGCCAAGAAGGTTCTTGGCGACGAGATGTCCTCAACCCTCTTTACCATCGCCAAAGACGTAAAAATCCAGGTTGAGTTCAACCCCGCGGTCATCAGTCAGTATCGCCTTGTCGGCTATGAAAACCGCGCGCTTCGCGAGGAAGACTTCAACAACGACACGGTGGACGCGGGCGATATCGGCGCGGGCCACCAGGTCACCGCGATCTACGAGGTCGCGTTGGCGGGTAAATCGGGATGGATCCCGGCGCGTCGGTATGAAGATCGCGTCGCCAGCACCGCTAGCCAGAAGGCCACTGAAGCTGCGTATGTAAAGCTGCGTTACAAACTGCCCGGCGGCGACGCATCGAAACTGATTGAGCGGGTTGTTGTCTCTGACCAGTTCAGGAGCGCACAATCGCCCTCAGGTGACTTTGCCTTCGCGGCCTCGGTTGCCGCGTTTGGCCAAGTCTTGCGCGGAGACGAACTGATGCAGGGTTTCGACTTTGACGATATCGGCGCTCTTGCTGGGGGACAGGACAATTTCTGGAGCCAGGATTTGCTGCAACGTAACGCTGGAGCCGCGGGTATGAATGGC
>ERZ1740070.983-NODE-983-length-18415-cov-10.878595_pt1 | contig 18415 bp, 12 predicted proteins | sample MGYA00581734_ERZ1740070 | MGnify/ENA primary metagenome ERZ1740070 (study PRJEB43018, sample SAMN04849744) | marine metagenome | isolation source: floating plastic debris | place: Pacific Ocean | collected 2008-09-01 | study: EMG produced TPA metagenomics...
AGCGAATATAAACGCTTCCAGTAAAACCACAGCCTATGCCTCACTCAGTTGCAGACAGGGGATCACCTGTTATCGCCTCAGCCCCTGACTGGTCTTTCAGCGTAAGCTGCAGCAAAGGAGGTGCTAAAAACGTGGTGATAATGACCATCACAATAATGGCAGCTTCTAGGGGGCGATCCAATACTCCGCTAGCAGAGCCAATGCCAGCAAAGACTAAGCCCACTTCCCCCCGAGGGATCATCCCTACACCGATGGCCGCGCGATTGATACCGGGCTTACCCCACACGGCCCAGCCTGTCACTAGCTTACCGACAATGGCCACCCCAATCAAAAACGCAGCGATGATCAACCCCGCCCGATTTTCAGCGACAGCAGGGTTCAGCACACCCAAATCGGCTTTTGCACCCACTGTGACAAAGAAGATAGGAACCAAAATGTCTGAAATTGGCATGACCTGCTGGTCTAATTCTTTGCGTTTGTCGGTTTCATCCAGCACTAGCCCGGCTGCAAATGCCCCTAAAATGGCCTCTAGATGGATCACGCTGGCTAAAAACGCCATCACTAAAGCAAAGGTTAGGGCTGGAATCAGCAGTGCCCCTCTGGTTTGCAGCTTGTCGGCAATGGCTACAAAACTGGTGTTAAAAAACTTACCCAATAGAATAGAGCCCAGCAAAAATGCGCTTGCTCCCACGATCAGGTAAACCACATTAAGTAAATCAACCTCACCCGTCTTGGCCAAGCTAGCCACGACGGCCAGGACAATAATTCCCAACACGTCATCAATGACGGCAGCACCGACGATGATTTGTCCCTCGGTGGATTTAAGATGCCCTAGATCCGACAACACCTTGGAGGTAATGCCAATACTCGTTGCTGTTAGGGCAGCCCCAGCAAAAACGGCTGGAATCACCGGCACACTAAAGAGGCTGACGAGACCTACGGTTCCCAGCAAAAACGGAGCTGCTACACCAACAACCGCTACGATGGCGGCCTGGTAGCCTACTTTGCCCAGCTCTCGCAGGTCAGATTCCAAACCAATTTCAAACAGCAAAATAATCACCCCCAGCTCTGCTAGGACTGAAATTACCTCGCTCTCACTTTGAAAAATATGAACGATGGCTTGCTCATCGAGATCTCCTAGCCACTGCAGAGCACCCATAATGACTGAGTTATTAGCGCCTAGAGTGTTTTCAGGAAACATTATCAAATGCAACGCCGAGATGCCGATGACAACACCCCCCACCAGTTCTCCTAAAACGGGTGGTAAGTTTAGCCGCTTTGAGAGTTCTCCCCCCAGCTTGCTGGCGAGATAAATGGTAACTAAACTTAGCAGCACCCCTGCTAGCACCCAGGAACCGTATTCGGAAGGCGGTGTTGTAGCAACAACCCAGGGCACCGATGGCCAAGCGTCCATCAACTGGCTTAGGGATATATCAAACCCAACGTTTAGCACGACAAACTTCTCCTTAAATTGAACGCATTCGTTGACATATTCCTCAAGTTAAACAGCCGTGGAAACATCAAAACCTGGAGCGGATTCTTCAGGTTTGGCTTCCTCAGCTTTTGGAAATAGACCAGACACCGCACGGCCTAGGGCCTCTGCACGGCTCACATAGAGATTTTCAGCGGGAATATGGTTGAAGATGCCTAGTTTTTCTAGGCGACGCTTAGTTTGGCCAGCTGCACCGACAATAAAAACCTGTCGATCTTTTTCAACGGCCTCCTGGATAGCGTTTTCCAACGCTAAGGACGCTGTCACACCTAGGTGGGGGACATCGCTGATATCAAAAACGATCGCATCGCAGTCCCCAATGGCGTTGTGCTCACGGGCAATGGCCTTAGCCACACCAAAGATCATAGGGCCACCCAGCTGAAACAACAGCACGCGACCGTTGGCTTCATCTAACCAGCGTTTTTCATCTCCGCTCAGCAAGATGGTATCGTCGGCATCGCTGATGGCTTGTACAGACTCTGACTGCAGGGCACTCATCCGATCAATGGTGAGAATATTAGCAACAAAGACACCAATGCCTACCGCTGCAATTAGATCCACAAGAACAGTTAGAAGAATGACCCCATACATAATCAGGGCACCCTTAATGGAAATCTGATGGGCACGTTTGAGAAAGTCCCAATCAATGATGTCGATACCTACCTTGAGGGCAATACCTGCTAAGACGGCGAGGGGAATCGTAGCGGCTAGATTGGCTGCTCCTAAAATAACCACCAGTAGAACGGCTGCCCGCACCAATCCAGAAAGTGCTGTTCTACCCCCGGTTTGGATGTTGACCACCGTACCCATGGTGGCCCCAGCACCGGCAATGCCACCAAACAGACCGGACATGACGTTACCAAGACCCTGACCAATCAGCTCTTTGTTGGAGTTATGCTCTGTTCGAGTCAAACTGTCAGCGACAACCGATGTCAGTAGGGCGTCAATACAGCCCAGCATGCCTAATACGGCTGCATCCACCATCATGAGTTGGAGCTTGTCAAGACTAAAGGTGGGTAGCTGGATAGCAGGAAACCCGGTGGGAATTTCGCCAATGCGGCGAATATCTAGGTCGGGGAACAATACTAGCGATAGAACTGTTCCTGCGATGAGCGCCACTAACTGTGGGGGAACTAATCGCTTGATCTTAGCTGGCATAAACCAGATGATGGCAACTGCGGTTGCAGCCAGCATGGTTTCAGCCGGTTGAATATTGCCTAGCAGTGCCGGTATCGATTGCAGGGTACCCACCACGCCCCCTGCGGGACTGGCCTGACCCATAAAGGGAGCTAGCTGCAAAATCACTAGGATAATACCGATTCCAGACATAAAGCCGGAAATTACGGTGTACGGCATCATGGTGACGTATTTGCCGAGCCTGAGGCTACCAAAAATGATTTGGAACACCCCGGCCATCATAACGACGGTAAAGGCCATCGCCAGACCATTTTCGGGATCGGCGGCGGTCAGGTTTGCGATCACCGCCGTCATGATCACGGTCATGGGGCCTGTCGGCTCAGAAATTAGGGTGGGTGTACCACCAAATAAAGCGGCAAAAAAGCCGACTAGCACAGCACCCCAGAGACCAGATGCAGCCCCGGCTCCGGAGGCAACACCAAAGGCTAAGGCCATGGGTAGCGCGATTACGGCGGCGGTGACACCTCCAAAAATATCGCCACGTAAATTTCGAAAGTGAATCCTATTGGTCAATTGCATGATACAGGCACCTAACTCACTAAATCACCGAGTTAACTTGGGTTGACAGACAAGCTGTGAATTAAAACGGCTGGGTTGTATTTCTACTGAGTTTCCTACAGCTGCCGAGATAAGTAAATCACCATGTGAGAGCGGGGATCGCAATGGCTACGTGGAAAGGAATGATTTGTCCATAGACTTGAGTTAATGAAACAAAAATCTTCATTGATTGAAGTCTATATAAAAAGCGACCCCATTGCAACACCAATGTCATTAGCAATGATTAATGACATTAGCGTTGGCGGATAACTGGCGCTGACGACCGGGATTGGTGGGCACCTGCCACTCTCGGTTAATTGGGGCTATGCGATCGCACCCAAACAAATATCGAGGTCTTTCTAATCATCGGGCCAACGCCCCTAAGGGCTGACGGACCAGGCTTGCCAAAAGACATAGGCTGCCAAGATCACTAGCAAACTGCGAAAGAGTTTGGTCACGATCTGCTCAGACAGCTTGGGTAAAAACCGCGTGCTAATCTGAACGCCCACAAGTCCACCGAGTCCCATAAGCACACCGGCCAGGGGTACGATGTCCCCCTTTATTGAGTTATTAATACAGGCAATTAATGAGGTCAGCACAATGACCCCGAGGCTATTACGCACGGCCTGTTTGATTTCTGTATCCAGCAGCAGCAGCTGGAGTGGCACCATAATCACTCCGCCACCGACGCCAAATAAACCCGCCATAAATCCCGCTGCGCCCCCGGTTATCAGACGAGAGGTATTAGGAGACAGCGGTGTGGGTTGGGTGCTCGCTGCTCGCTTTTTGAGGCTAACCAGGTAAAGATTGGCCAGCAGCAAACATCCAAAGCTGACCTGTCTTAGAAAATCTGACATCAGACCCCCGACTTCTGTCCCAATCAGGACTAAACAGACGGCAGGGGCCGCGAGAAATAGGACTTGCTTTGGCCTTAAATAGCCCATGCGCCAATTTTGCCAGCTGCCCGCACTGGCGGTAATCAAAATAGCCAGCAGGCTGGTGGCGGTCGCGTGGTCAATATCTAGCCCCAGCATCAGTAGCATTGGCACCATCAAAACCCCGCCGCCGATACCCAAAAAACCGGCTAAAATGCCTGCTGCTAAGCCAGCTAAGGCCATCACTAAAATACTTGTCAGGGGCATAGGCAAATTGAGGGGCGAGGATGGGCCAACCCGGAAATACCAGGCTGATTAGATTAATGTACGCCCCCAAGGCGTCAGCTGGCCGCACGGCATCTTGCTTTTTTAATGGCAATAGCCACAACCCGGTGGCCCAGCCCTCAATTTGTACTCGGCCCCCGATATCGCAGTATGGAAACCTGCCCAGGCGTTAGGACTGAGCCAATATCGGTTCTAAATCAATGTATTGCTCGACCGTATTAGCCAGGTCATTTAGCATGGCATCGCGCTGTTCGCGATAGTTGGCAATGCCCGTTGGTAGCGAGCCGAGACCGCGCTGCTGACGCAGACGGTTGAGCCAGGCCCGCCGCCAGGGGCCATTATCAAAAATACCGTGCAGATAGGTGCCCCATAGCGACTCGGTTTCATCCACAATGCCAAGGCTGCGGTCATCAAAAATAGGCTGAAACTTAGGCCCGGGCTCTCCACCTTCGGGGGTCATGACCAGCTGGGTACGACCGTGGTGAATCTCATAGCCGTTGACCGGTAGTCCCTCCTGGGGATATTTGGAGCTGACCGAGCGCTGACGGGCCACCTTATTTTGGGTAATGACCGTGCGCAGAGGTAATATACTCAATCCTCTAAAGCGCCCTTCCTGGCCCTCTAGCCCTTCTGGGTCGGCCAGCATCTGACCCATTAGCTGAAATCCACCACAGATACCGAGAACCGTGCCACCAGCCGCCGCATAGTTTTGAATCGCTTCTGCCATGCCGGTGCGCTGTAGGATCAGCAGGTCGGCAATGGCGGTCTTGGTACCGGGTAAAATAACGGCGTCGGGATGGCCTAGATCATCCTTGGGGCTGAGATATCTGACATTGACCGAGGGCTCAGCCTCTAATGGGTCAAAGTCCGTAAAGTTAGAAATACGGGGCAGTCGAATGACAGCCACATTGAGTTCTGCCGATTGTTTCTCTATGGGGCGCTCCATCAGCGAGAAGGCATTCTCCGTCGGAAATGCGCTGTTGAGCCAGGGTACTACGCCTAGCACAGGGATGCCTGTGCGCTCTTTTAGCCAATCTAGCCCTGGCTGTAGGAGGCTTTGCTGACCGCGAAACTTATTAATGATGATGCCTTTGATCAGGGCGCGCTCATCAGGCTCTAGGAGTTCTAGGGTGCCGACAATATGGGCAAACGCCCCACCTCGATCAATGTCAGTGACCAGTATGGTAGGAGCTTTTAGCGCCTTAGCAATCCGCATGTTGGCCAGGTCGCGGTGCTTGATGTTGATTTCGGTCGGGCTGCCGTCTCCTTCACAGATCAGCAGGTCAAACTCTTGCCCTAGGCGAGCCAGACTTTCCTGTACAGCCTGCCAGCCAGTCTCAAAATAGTTTTCGTAGTATTGGGTGAGGGTGGTTTGACCCACCAGCCGACCTTTGATGATCACTTGAAGCGCAGTGTTGCCCCGAGGCTTGAGGAGGACCGGGTTCATCTCGGCCTGGGGAGGGACGCCCGCTGCCCAGGCCTGTACGGCCTGGGAATAGCCAATCTCAGCCCCGTTACCGGTGACATAGGCGTTGGGTGCAGTGTTTTGTCCTTTAAAGGGTGCAACTCGCCAGCCACGGCGGCTCAGGATACGGCAAAGTGCTGTGACAAGTAGAGATTTTCCTGCATTGGAGGTGGTGCCCACTACCATAATGGCTTTCATGCTAAAGCGTCTCCCGGTCCAATTGGATGATTGATGGTTGAACTATCTGGTTGGAATATTTAATCGGAATAACGGCTTTTTTATACAGGCTGAGCAGTCTGGGCTAAGGCTGATCAGCCCTGGGCGGCTACGAACCACCGGTAGACATTGGGTAGGTACGCGCACTATTGCTTAAACTTACCCAAACGCAATCGTTTAGCCATCGTCGCTGCATTAGTCTGGTCTCAAAATTGACCTGACTAATACAGCCAGATCGGTAGTCTTAACCAACGGCTGCTGGCGTTGAGTAAATAATCCAGGGGGCTGCCTGTGGAATCCGGACAACCTGCTGCCTCCCATCGTTCCACCAGCTGCCGACCAATGGGGGTCAGTCGAAAGCTGTCGGTCAATCCCTGTCCGTCAACTTCCCGGCGGACGATGCCGACGGTCATCAGCCATCCCAGGTGACTATCGGCGGCCACATCTGATAGGGGTTGGCGAGTATAGCCGCTGAGGATACCGCGATCGTCACTGATGGCTCTGAGGGCGACACTTTGCGATCGCATCGCCACCAGCAGCTTCATATAAAACGGCGCACAGCGCACGGCTCGCTGGGCGCGGGATAACGTTTTGGGACGGATAGGTAGGGAAGAGGAAGCCATGGGAGGGGTGGATTGGCAAAAGGGGCAGGCATGGCCCACCGGGTTATGGGTTTACAAATTACGGGACTATGGGTCCTTTTCGTCATCGTCATCTGCTTCAGTGTCCCCATCTAGCACCTCAGGGGTATCACCAGCCTCATTCACAGGAAAACGGTTGATGAGATAAGCGGCCTGACGGGCCGTTGACTTGACAGTATCTGGCAGAAAGGGAACGTGGGGAATTTGGGAGAGAATATCTAGGGTGCGGCGGAGAATACGGACAACATCACCCTCATCGAGGCTGGTATTTTCACATAGCTCGTTCCATTCGGTTTCTAAGGCCCATTCTTCTACAAGAGCAATCAGGTTCCATTCCAGCGGGACCGGCAGGGTGACCTGGTAGTGGCGCTGCTGCTGAAACATCTGTCGACGAATGGCGCGCAGTTCTTCGAGGGATTCTTCGATCTCGTAGGAGGTGCGGTAGCGGGTCCAGGTATCGGGACGGCTGATTTCGGTGACAATGGCGGCGCAGGCGGCGGCGAACTGATGGGGGGGGAGGTGGTCAAATTCTCCAGAGCCCAGGGCCAGGGCTAGCCACAGTTCGTTTTCACCCCGGATGGCGGCGGCCATTTTGCCAAAATTTGTGGGCCGGTTGTTTTCGAGACCACCAAAGGCTTCGAGAATCGCCATCAGGTTGACGAACTCTTCCCAGTAACGGCTGGCGTATTTATCGTATTTGGCTTTGCGATCTTTGAGCTCCGCCTCTAGCAGCTTGAGCCGCTGCTGCTTTTTCAAAAATGACTTGGGTTTGCCAAACTGATTTAGTGGATGGTTTTCCAACCTGGCTTCTAAGGTGTACATGCGATCGCGCTGTTCTTTAACCTCGGGGGCTAGCTCATCGAGGGTAGGCAGCTCTTGGGGCACCAACGCCGCCACTGCAGCGCTAGTGCCATCGCCGGGACACTTGTTGCCTGCTTTCATCGCCAGCTCGGCGGGTGGAACCAGGGTATCCACCGCCGCAATGCGCTCATATTTTTCGTAGAGGCCAAAGACATCGCGGGGAGCCGCCATCATCCAGCGGTTGTCATCGGTCAGGCATACCAGATAGGGCACCTGAGCGGGCCCGCTCAGCTTGGCCACCAGCACCGCCGGGAGGGGGTTGGGCACCGGGATATGCTTCCCCTTAAGGGATAGCACCGTGCCCGTAACCGCAAAATTGAGCGCCGTGAGCAAATCGCCCGCCAGGGTTTCGGTGGCCTGTTTGTCTAAGATTTTGAGCAGACGGCGTTCCTCACGCAGCCGTTCGCGCAGCTTGGCATATTCGGCAATTGTGTCGTCTCCCACCGCTTCTACCTGCTCACGGATCAGGGCGATGGCCTGCTCAACGTCGTCAATGGCCTGCTGCTGGGGGCTGAGGTGCAGTGTGGAAAGATACTGACCAAAGCTGCGTTCTACCAGGTCACGGGTCTCAGCTAGGGAGTGGGTCTGCAGCAGATTGAGCACCATGCCGTAGCTAGGGGTGAACTGGCTAACCAGGGGATCGGGTTTGGCCAGGGCTAAATGTCCGGCTTCCTTCGCCCCCTCAAACGGCGTTTCCACCGTGACCACATGGCCCTCGGTGTCCATGCCGCGCCGACCGGCCCGGCCCGCCATTTGCAAAAATTCCGACGCATGGAGCAGACGGTGACCGCTGTCAGTACGTTTTGACAGACTCGAAATTACCGTGGTGCGAGCCGGCATGTTAATGCCAGCTGCCAGGGTTTCGGTGGCAAAAACAACCTTGATCAGCCCCGCTTGAAACAGCTCTTCCACCAGCCCTTTCCAGGCGGGTAACAGTCCCGCATGGTGGGCGGCTATACCGTAGTAGAGGGGCTCCACCTGGCCAACACGGGCCGCCTCAGGGTTCGCATCTAAAAATTCATCAATGCGGCGCTTGAGTACGATTGCCTCAGCCGGGTTGATCAACGCCAGATTACTAATGCTTTGCACCGCTTTGTCGCAGCCTTTACGACTAAAAATAAAGAAAATCGCCGGCAGCATATCTTCCTGCTGCAGCTGGGTGACGATAAATGCATTGTTGGCCGTAGGGGGCGTTCTCTTTTGACCCTTTTGGCGGCGGGGAGGCTTACGCTGCTTTTTTAGACGCCCGTGGAGGGCGGTTTTTTTGGTGTTTAGAAGAGGAAATATGCCCTTACCCGTAGCAAAGTGTATGGTCAGGGGCACGGGGCGAAAATCTGAATAGATCAGCTTACTGGGACCGTGGATTTTGGCAATCCAGTCGGTAAGCTGGTCACCATTGGCCACCGTGGCCGACAGTCCCACCAGCTGAATTTTGGGCGGACAGTAGATGATGGACTCTTCCCACACGGTGCCCCGCTGGCGATCGTTCATGTAGTGGCACTCATCTAGTACCACCGTCTGCACGCCCCGAACCGACTCTCCCACCTCTCCCATGGTGGTGCCATAGAGCATATTCCGAAAAATTTCGGTGGTCATTACCAAGACAGGAGCGTCACGGTTAATGGAGGTATCGCCCGTGAGTAGCCCTACGTTTTCCTTGCCAAACAGATTACGAAAATCCCGCAGTTTTTGATTGGACAGGGCCTTAAGGGGAGTTGTGTAAAAGACTCGCCTATTGGTGTGGAGCGCCCGGTGAATGGCATATTCGCCCACCAGGGTTTTACCGGAACCGGTGGGGGCACAGACGATCACAGATTGACCCTGATTGAGCGCCTCAATAGCTTCGACTTGAAACGGATCGAGCTTAAACGGAAATAACTTTTCAGGCGTTAAAACCAAAATCCTTGGCGACCTTTGCATTGCATAGAGTTTGACCACCTTATTGTGCCAGAGGAGCGCCTGTGTTGGGTTGAATTTACAAAAACCATAGATGGGAATGTCTGGGAACTATTCTGCCTTTGAATCAGCACCGAATGACTAAACCCATTCAGTGCTGGGGGTAGCCGGATGCGATCGCTACTGACAGTCACCAACGAAGCAAGTGCCACCTTTTTGGCCTATCAGCCCGTACCTGAACCTGGCACCGTCCTGGTCCGGTCGCTACCTCTAGGATTAGACTGTCTGACCCCGGACATCATCGGCTACCTTGACGACCACACCCCAGGCCATCCGCTGACGTCATCAGACACGTCCTTACGGGTGCTGCTTGTCAAAAAGGCACTGGTGACACTCTTTTGAGCGGTCCCAGGCTACGGTCAAATGGTCTCCAGGCTGTACTATGGATTCAGCTAACTCTCTGCCTCAATATCGAGAATGACATCAGCGTTCAACTAATCAGGGTAAAAGCTTAGGTTCAGGTCTTTTATTCAGACTGGTTTCTTTGCTAGTTCATCGAGTCTGAAATCACTTTGGAGACTCTTGACTGTTGGGCAGGGCTATTTTCTGGTGAATAACTGTTGCCGTCTACCCATGCCGCACAAACTTTTATTTATTAGCAACGGTCACGGTGAAGATAATCACTCTTCCCATATTATTCGTAGCCTTTGGGAGTTAGCACCAGAGTTAGATATTGCCGCTGCCCCCATTGTCGGCCAGGGCAACGCCTATCGCAGCATCAATGTGCCCATCGTTTCACCCACCCTGACGCTGCCGTCAGGAGGGTTTACATATACCAATCGGCTACGCCTAATCAATGATATTCGCGCCGGGTTGTTGACATCCACGTGGCGTCAGCTTCAGGCTGTTCGACACTACGCTACCCAGTGCAATTTGGTGTTTGCCACGGGTGACGTAGTCGGCCAGTGTTTTGCCTACTTGAGTGGCAAACCTTTTATCTCATTTACCTCACCTCTATCGGCCATGTATGAGGGCACTCTCAATATCGATATGGTGCTCAAGGCCGTGCTTAAATCCCCCCGCTGTCTGACGCTTTTTTCCCGTGATGCCTACACGGCTAAAGATTATCAAAGCCAAGGGTTTACTAAGGCTCAGTTTGGTGGTATACCCTCCCTCGATCGACTTAAACCCAAAGGTAAAGACCTCCAGCTTGATACGGCTCGACCAATGATGGCGCTGCTGCCGGGCTCGCGCATGCCTGAAGCCAGACGCAACCTTAAACTGCTCTTAGGACTAGCCAGAGAAATTGCCAACCTCAATCCCCAGGTACAGTTTCGCGCTGCCCTTGTTCCAGAACTTATGGCCGATTTGGAGACTGTTACCATCGGGACTGGCTGGTCCCATGACCAAAACAAACTCACCTATCGTGCCAGTGGAGAAACCGCTATTACGGTCCTATGCTTTAGCGATGCCTTTAATGACATTGTGTGTCACACCACCCTCGTTTTAGGTATGGCTGGGCTAGCCGTCGATCAGGCGATGGCCATTGGCAAACCCATTTTGCAAATTCCTGGCGGAGGGCCCCAATTTACCTATGCGTTTGCCGAGGCTCAGGATCGCTTGCTAGGCCTTTCCGTAAAAACGGTTGGCACTAAACCTGCCACCCCCACCATTCTCAAAGAAGCGGCCCACTATGCTGTGGAGGTTATTCAAGATAAAACCTATCTTGACGCCTGTATTGCTAACGGACAAGAGCGGTTTGGTCCTTTCGGAGCATCCTATCGCATCGCTAAAGTGATACTAGATACCCTGGAAAAGCTTGATGCAGCCGCCCCCTTCAGCGAACCGAACTGATTTCTTAGGCTTTGCAGCGGCGTCCCATACGGTATTTTGAATTTTAAGTTTTGAGTGATCCTCTATGCAACAACGACAGCGCTCGGTTTATTGGCAGCTGCTGCCTTTTCTAAAGCCCCAGTGGCCATTGTTTAGCTGGTCATTTGTGTGCATTTTTGGCTATGTGCTGTCGACTGTGGCACTGCCCTATCTGGCGGGACAGGTTACTTACTTTATCAGCCAGGGCCAGGTATCGGATATTGCTAAGTGGTTAGGTTTTACCACACTTGTTTTTCTGATTCAAAATCTTTTTCAATATGGTGAAAAAGTTCTTTCAATCCGGGCATCTTTGGCTGCTGTACTGGAGTTAAGAAAAAAGGTTTACGCCCATCTGCATCGGCTGAGTATAGATTATTTTGCCTCGACTAAAACCGGTGATCTCTCCTACCGTCTCACCGAAGACATCGACCGTATTGGCGAAGTGATCTATAAAATGTCGCAACAGTTTATCTCCTGCATCTTTCAGCTGATCGCTATCCCCATCTATATGTTTTACCTGAACTGGCCCCTGACGCTAGCAGGTTTTCTGATCGCTCCGCTGATGGCATGGCTGATTGGCAGTTTTGGTAATCGTATGCTGGCACTCTCTCGCCGCAGTCAAAATGAGATCTCTAATCTTTCTTCTCTACTGACTGAAGTATTGGGCAATATTCGCGTTGTTAAGGCATTTGCTGCCGATGACTATGAGGTCGGGCGCTTCAGTGATGTTGCCGATCAAAACCGAACAGCCAAATACCGTACTGAACATCTGACGGCCATTCAATACCCTGTGGTGGGTTTTTTAGAAGCTGTAAGTATTATGTTCTTGTTTTTATTAGGAGGCTGGCAAATTGCCCTAGGAAATCTGCAGCCCCAGGAGTTTGTTAGTTTTTTAGTGGCAGTGGCGCTATTGATTGATCCTATTAATTTGGTTGCTCAGCATTACAATGCGTTTAAGCAAACTGAAGCCTCAGCGGAACGAGTATTTGATCTCTTTGCCGAAAAACCCACCCTTAGCGATCGCTCAGATGCCCAGGTTTTGCCCCCCATTACCGGTAAAGTAGAGTATCGCAATATCAGTTTCGCCTATGGTTCTGGCAAGCCCGTATTCGAGCAACTCTCATTGCTAGTACACCCAGGGGATGTGGTGGCATTGGTCGGCCCATCAGGGGCAGGAAAAACAACCTTAGTTAATCTGTTAGCCAGGTTTTACGATCCCCAGACAGGTGAGGTTTTAGTCGATGGCATGGACGTACGGGATGTAACTCTCCGAAGTTTACGTCGTCAAATTGGGATTGTTCCCCAGGAAACGACACTGTTTTCTGGAAGCATTGCTCAAAATATTGCCTATGGGCAAACAGAACTCAACCATGCTGACATTGAAGCGGCGGCTCACATAGCCAATGCCCACAAATTTATCCGACAGTTTTCCCAGGGGTATCAAACCTGGGTAGGAGAGCGAGGGGTAAATCTATCAGGCGGTCAGCGACAGCGAATTGCTATCGCTCGGGCAATCTTGTTAAACCCACGCATCTTGATTTTGGATGAGGCAACCTCAGCATTAGATTCTGAATCGGAGGCATTGGTGCAGGAAGCCCTAGAGAGAGCCATGGAAAATCGTACGGTCTTTGTAATCGCCCATCGGTTTAGTACCGTGCGTAAGGCGGATCGAATTTTGTTTATTGAGAATGGTCAAATCGCCGAGTCAGGCACACATTTTCAGTTGCTAGAACAGCGTGGTCGTTACGAACAGTTCTATGCGCAGCAGTTTAAGGAATAATAGAAAACCCTTGATTTCTCAGTAGTTGGACTGATTAGAAATTCAATCCGGCTAGCTCGAAACCATCAGTTAGTTAGGGAGTGAGAATTTGAAAAACAGTAGGAACAAAATCTGAGTCTGAGGTGGTCTAAGGCGATCACGTTACGCCTACACCATCGATAGAACCATTAGTGCTTGGACTCAAACTGGAGCAAAGGAGCGTCATCGAAAATAAGTTATTCAAACAGACAGAGCATCCTACTAAAAAGCAGTAAAGGAAATTAAAAAATCAGCTGCTGTGGCTTTAGTCTTGCCAGAATAAGGCAGTTTACATCTATTATGAAATAGAATCAAAAGCACAATTAAATATTCTTTTTGCACAATAAATATTTTTCGTTAAATAACAAATAGGAATTTGGCTACTGTATTGAATGTTTTGAAACTGTCTCTAGTTAGGATTAGAGAAATGCTTTCCACTAGCTACCATGTCGGATTGAGTACATTGCTGCTTCTTCAGCTCTAGGCATATGGACATACAGGAACGTATTAGCCGCCAACGAGTACAGCATATTATCGATAGCTATCAGCTAGATGGTGACGATGGCGATGGGTTTACAGACTATATGGACCAGCTGTTGGAAACCTATGCCTACCCCCTGATCGAGTTGGCTCTAACTGAAGCCATTATTAAAGGCTGGTCAGAAATACCCATGAAGAAAGGGCTAACCTTTATCCATGGTGTGCACGAACGTCTACGGTTTTGGCAGCCTGATTTAGAACCCCTAGCCCGTGTTCCCGGGCAGCTCAAACCTTTGAATCCTAGATTTTTAGGGACGACATCCTTAGGCGTTAGGGCAACCAATCAAAGTCCGATAGACCCAACGTCCGTAGATATAACGTTAACACCTGAGCAATTTGAACAAATTACGGGTTTGGATGCCAGTCTGGTATTTGATCAAGAGGGTCAGGTATTGACAGCTAGACCGACGGGGACACAAAAACCGCTCGAGCCACAGTAGCAATTCCTGTAACGGTGTAGCCCGCCTGTATCAGGGGGATAAGAGCTGCCTGGGCGGTTGTTCCTGTGGTGTAGATGTCGTCAATCAGTAAAATTTGCCTAGCTTTTGACGGCAAACCGGTGCCAAGTCGAAATGCATCGGCGAGGTTTGTCTGTCTCGCGTTTACTCCTAGGCCGTACATAGCTTCGGTGGCCTTAATGCGTACTAGACCATGCTCTACTAAAGAAAGTCCGGTCACTCGACAAAATCCCGCCGCAATCAGCGCCGCTTGGTTATACCCTCGCTGCTGACGTCGCTCTTCATGTAAGGGGATTGGGACAACCACGGGTAGCTGACGATAGGCTGTACGGCGCTGGCTAGTTTGCCAGTATTGACCCAGTAGGTGCCCTAACCACAGACCAATATCGGTTTGGTCACCATACTTTAAAAGGGCTAATACTTGCTTGAGTACACCCTGGTACCGGCCCCATGCCAAGACCGATAGGGCACTGTCGTCGTGCAAGGTTAGAGTAGGAGCACTGGTATTTTGAGTCGTGTTTCCGCGAGTCGCGCTAGGCCACCGGCAGGTTTGAATCTGCCGATAGCAGTCGGTGCACAACACCGGTGAAGCGGGGCGCTGGCACAGCGGACAGGGAACCGTCAGAAAAACTTTGGTCAACCGTCTTAGGGACCTGGATAAATGCATCTGAAGACCTAGCTGATGTAACCTTCAGATCCTATGAACAAACTTTCTTCTGACGTAGCTTTACATTGGTAACTTGGCCGTCGGGATAGACCAACACCATCGTATTTTCTTGAGCTTGCTGTGTTTTAGACGAAGCCTGGCCCCTTGCAGTCGGCTGACTGTGGGTATCTAGTCCAGCTGCATTCCGAGTAGATTTCATAGAAATTAACTTAGATGGATGTTACCTTTTATTCTTGGCTGATCTGAACGAGAATTGTTAGGGTAAAATCATTGATTTTAGATAGTTTGCTCTAAAGATACCGTAAAGCCCTGAAAGTATAGAAAAAGTATAGAAATGACTGACTTTCGAGCTGGGCTTTCTGCACTGGGTATAACTATTGGCTTTGGGTTTGAAAAGTTCGATTTTTTAAATTTGCCCATTTGATGTCTTTGGATTTATTACAGCGCTAGGAAACTGGGAGTGTATCCGCCAGTAGTCCGATTAAACCTAAGCCGATGTGCATAGGCTTGATGATGCCCTCACCAAATGTGCTGACGTATTGATCCGGTTGAGTCTGGTGAATATCACGTACAATCAACACTGTTTGACTTAGCACAGTACAGTCAGAAGAGGATAAACCCTTGAAATTGCGTGTGATTGTGGTTCGGCACGGTGAAAGTACATTTAACGTAAAACGTATTATTCAAGGGCACCATGATGAGTCTACTCTCACGGAAAAAGGAGAAGCCCAAGCGGGTCAGGTAGGGCAGTTTTTGCAGGGTATTACCATTGATGCCGTCTACTGTAGCCCGCTTAAGCGGGCGGCTCGAACCGCAGCGCTGATTACGCAAAATTTAGGCCAGGGTGCGCCTGTTCCACAAACCACTGAATTACTTAAAGAGATTAGCCTCCCCCTTTGGGAAGCCAAGTCGTTTACAGAGATTGAGGCCAACTATCCGGAGGCTTACCAGGCCTGGAGACATGAGCCCAACGAATTCAAAATGGCTGTTCCCCAGGCCGATGGAACTACCCAGGAATTTTATCCGGTGCGGGCCGTATGGCAGCAGGCATCTGAGTTTTGGCAAGGGCTACTGGAGCAGCACCAGGATCAGACTGTTTTGGTGGTGGCCCACAGTGCAATTAATCGTGCCCTAGTGGGAACGGCCATTGGTCTGGGTCCAGAAGCACTCAATCGCATGTATCAGGCTAATTGTGGAATCAGTGTGCTCAATTTTCCAGGGGTTTGGGGAGAGCCTGCTCAGCTAGAATCCATGAATTTAACCGGTCATACTGGGGCTGCGGTCCCTGTGCTCCGGCGCGGATTTAAAGGACCCCGACTGCTGCTGGTGCGCCATGGGGAAACGGAATGGAACCGAGAGTCGAGATTCCAGGGGCAGATCGATATCCCGCTCAACGATAACGGTCGAGCCCAGGCGTCTCAGGCTGGGGAGTTTCTTAGGGCAATTCCCATTGATGGGGCAGTCTCCAGCTCTATGATGCGTCCGAAGGAAACCGCTGAGATTATATTGAAACATCATTCCGAGGTATCTTTAGCCGTTACTGACGATTTATGGGAAATCAGCCACGGCCAGTGGGAAGGCAAGTTTGAGCATGAAATTGAGGCCGGTTTTCCGGGGATGCTGGATGCTTGGAAATCGCAGCCTGAAACGGTCCAAATGCCCGCTGGTGAGAACCTGCAGGATGTGTGGGAGCGGGTTGCTAAGGCCTGGGATGAGCTGGTTCGTCAGTACAGTCAGCAAGACAGTCCTAAAACTGTTTTAGTGGTGGCCCATGACGCGGTTAACAAGTCTATTTTGTGTCAGGTTACAGGGCTAGGACCAGAGGCTTTCTGGCAGTTTAAGCAGGGAAATGGTGCTGTCAGTGTGATTGACTATCCGGATGGTGTGGGTAGTGAACCAATGCTTAGTGCCGCTAATATTACGACCCATCTGTCGGGGAGCCTGTTTGATACGACGGCGGCAGGGGCGCTGTAAAGAAAGGGTAAGACAAGCTGAGAGCAAAGAGATATGGATAGCTGGATACGGCAGGTACGCATCCTGGATCCGCTGACGCAGCGGGACCATTTGGGCGATGTGCTGGTCCGAGATGGCAAGATTCAGGCGCTCGGTGGGTCTCTTGATCTGGCTAGCAATACTGGGGGCACAGAAATTGATGGTCGAGGCTGTATCCTCGCCCCTGGGCTGGTGGATCTGTACAGCCAAACGGGTGAGCCGGGGCATGAATCACGGGAGACCCTAGGGCAGCTGCTGGCAGCGGCGGCAAAGGGTGGATTTACAAGGGTGGGGATTTTACCGAATACGGTGCCAGCTATGGATCATCCGGCCCAGGTAGCCCGGCTGTTAACCCAGGCTGCTATGGCCCAGCCACAGATACTGCCCTGGGGCGCGATCACCCAGGGCGCTCAGGGGCAGCGGCTGACGGATCTTATGGAGCTAAGCGGGGCTGGCATCGTGGGGTTTTGCGATGGATATCCCCTGGGCGATGGGCTGATGGTGCAGCGTTTGTTGGAATATACCCAGCCGCTGTCATTGCCGCTGGCGCTGTGGCCGTGCGATCGCGCCCCTGACCTGTCAGCTAACCTCCAAACCGGCACCTGTCGCGAGGGGGCAGACGCGATCCGGCTGGGGCTGTTGCCGCTGCCAGCTACGGCTGAAACCATACCCCTCAGCGCCCTATTAGAGCAGGTGGCCGCCTGTCTGCGACCGGTGCATCTGATGCGAATTTCCACCGCCCGCAGCGTTGACCTGATTCGCACGGCTAAGGCCCGTGGGTTGCCGATTACCGCCAGCGTTACCTGGTTACATCTGCTATTGAGCACCGCCGATCTGGCTAGCTATGCCCCCAGTCTGCGGCTAGCGCCGCCGTTGGGTACCCCTGGGGATAGGGAGGCGCTAATCCGAGGTTTGGAAGATGGCACGTTGGATGCGATCGCAGTTGACCACCATGCCCATACCTATGAAGAAAAAGCGGTTCCCTTTAGCGTTGCGCCACCCGGCGCGATTGGGTTACAGCTAGCCCTGCCGGTACTCTGGCATACCTTTGTTGCCACCCGGCGCTGGAGCGCGCTGCAGCTGTGGAGCTACTTGAGCCTGCAACCCGCCCAATGCCTGGGTATTGCTCCAGCCACCCTACAAATTGATGCCCCAGCCAACCTGGTCCTATTTGACCCCAACCATCCCTGGACAGCCACCCCAGCCACCCTAGGCTGTGCCGTGACCAACACCTGCTACGGTCACCAGACAATCCGGGGACAGGCGACACACCTATGGGTGCCTGCGGTCTGAATTAATCCAAACCACCAACGCGAGTCAGGGGCCAAAACCGTACAACCGCCTTACCGATGATCTGATCCTCTGGCACAAAGGGTTGAGAAATATCCCAGGCATGGCTGTCGTAGCTCTGGTTACGATTATCTCCCAGCACAAAATAGCTCTCTGCCGGAATCATCACCGGCTCCTGTTCGTAGGTCGGTGGTGCCTGGATATAGCTTTCATCTAACGCTTCGTCGTTGACCAAAACTGTACCATCGGTCACCTCCACCGTATCCCCCGGTATCCCAACAATGCGCTTGATAAACGCATCTCGCCGTTGGCCTGCAGGTACGATTTCTGACG
>ERZ1740070.987-NODE-987-length-18355-cov-5.564262_pt1 | contig 18355 bp, 10 predicted proteins | sample MGYA00581734_ERZ1740070 | MGnify/ENA primary metagenome ERZ1740070 (study PRJEB43018, sample SAMN04849744) | marine metagenome | isolation source: floating plastic debris | place: Pacific Ocean | collected 2008-09-01 | study: EMG produced TPA metagenomics assembly...
CCCGAAATGGCCCTTGGGGATGCCGATGCGCCGCAATTGATACAGCGGTGAGTGATGTAGCCTGCAGCGGGGGAAAGCATTCCCTTGTGGGTTCTCTAGGTTTAACCGTTTTTTCGGATTGAGCTGAAGCGGCCACTGGCGCAGCCGCAGCGAAATGGTGCTTAGTCCGCATCTTACCAGTTGATGCGCGTGGCAGCGAACGGCACTCCGCCCCGGACCCGCCGTTCATGGATCACGCCGCGAAGGTATCGAGAGAGCCCAACCCGTCCGTTGCGATTTTGTGCTGCGTGCGCTCGCAGCGTGAAAAATGCTGCATGAGCGAAAAATTTTGTGCTGCCGCGCAGCGGTTCAACTGGCCATTCGTGGATGTCGCGGCATCGATCAGGCGTCGAATTTACAAGATGCGGACTAAGCTGACTTGCGCAACTAAAGCCATTCCTGACGCAGCATTCTTTTTGCGTGTGCACTACGATAAACACTGCGGTGCAGCGTAACTTGCCTTTCCGGTCATTCGCGTGTGTGGGTTTCGATTAAACCGAAACTCTGCTTCCGCTACAAGCAGGTCGAGCCTTTTTGACGCTAACAAGGCGGCCATCAACAACGAAACTTGGTATTCTGACGCAATCGGGATGGGTACCTTCGAAGTGTACCAAAGAAAGATGCAATCATGAAAGCACTTCAAGACGACATTGATGATGCACTCGCCAAAGTCCGACATGATGGTTTCCTCCTGCGGCGGGTTTTGGAGAAACATGAAGACTTTGCACCGGGGTGCTACTTTGGGGGCTCTCCACAGCTGCCCCCACATTTGGAATGGCCATATACAGATTGCTACGACGCCCCGACCATACAGCTATACTTCATCGCGCAGATCAATTTTGCATCAATGCCTGTTTTAGAAGGACATCCAAAGGCTCCGGAGAAGGGCACGTTATTTTTCTTCATAGAACCGAAGTATGGTCCAAGTCATGAGTATGCCTCTGGAACTGCAACCGTACTCTGGACAAGTGAGGACACCCGTCATCTAGGCGTTATCTTCAGCAGATATCACCAGGCCAATGCATGATCTTTATCCCTGGCAACCATTGAAACAGCGCATGCGATCCACCCATGCGGCTGGGTTTTTTGTGCCCGGGCGCAGGATCGTTGCCGCGCGCGAGGATGTGCCATTTTCCAAAACGGATGATCCAGGGAGTCCGCCTGCATAAGCAGACAACGAGCGAGTCGCAAAAGACGGTAGTCAAGCGCAGTCATGCGCAGGGTTTTAATGGTTTCGGATCCGGAATTCGCTCCGGAGTGTGCCACATGCATAACGACATGGCCGTGATCAATATGCTAGGACACTCAGACGCTCCAACAAGACGACGGTGGTCCTGGCGAACGAGAACGCTGGATGTGGGTTGAACGCTGAAGTTGCGGAGGCGAATCAAGCTGCCGAATGCAGGTACGTCGAAGGCTATAGAGTTTATCCTGAATTTCGATGATGCTTCCTTCGCATGTGCAGCGGAATCGATTGGAAGCAAACGCATTTATGAGCGAGGTTAGCCAGCCGATCACTGGCCAACCTGCATCATGTGATCCTAGAAGAACCCCATCGGGTTCTCGTCATAGCTGACGAGCAGATTCTTCGTATTGCGGTAGTGATCCAGCATCATCTTGTGGTTCTCACGCCCGATCCCGGATTTTTTGTAACCCCCAAAGGCCGCATGCGCGGGATAATGGTGGTAACAATTGGTCCAAACCCGGCCGGCCTCAATCGCGCGACCGACGCGGAAGGCGGTGTTGCCGTTGCGTGTCCAGACACCAGCGCCAAGACCGTAGGTCGTGTCATTGGCAATAGCGATCGCCTCAGCCTCATCCTTGAAGGTTGTTACAGACAGGACCGGGCCAAAGATTTCTTCCTGGAAGATCCGCATGGAGTTTTCACCGCGAAAAACGGTTGGCTGGATGTAATAACCGTCATTCAGGCCCTCGCCCAATGAGGCCGCTTCGCCACCGACGAGGACTTTGGCACCTTCTTCTTTGCCCAGCTTCAGATAGCCAGTGATTTTTTCCATCTGCTCTGTCGAGGCTTGTCCGCCGACCATCGTCTCCATCTGTAGCGGATTGCCTTGCTGGATTGCTTTGACCCGCTCGACCGCACGTTCAAGAAACGCCTCGGCAATGCTTTCGTGCACAAGGGCGCGTGAGGGGCATGTGCAGACCTCACCTTGATTGAGCGCGAACATCGCGAACCCTTCAAGACATTTGTCAAAGAACGCATCATCCGCTTCCATGATATCGCCAAAGAAAATGTTGGGGGACTTCCCGCCAAGTTCCAGCGTGACCGGAATGAGGTTTTCAGAAGCAGCCTTCATAATGATCTTACCGGTGGTCGTCTCGCCCGTAAAGGCGAGCTTGGCGATCCGGTCGGATGTGGACAGTGCTGCACCTGCCTCTTCACCGTAGCCGTTGATGACATTCACGATGCCCGGTGGGATCAGATCTGCCAGTAATTCCATCAAAACCATAATGCTTGCCGGGGTCTGTTCCGCCGGTTTCAAAACTACAGCGTTTCCGGCCGCAAGGGCTGGCGCCAGTTTCCAGACCGCCATCAGGATCGGGAAGTTCCAGGGAATGATCTGACCAACAACACCCAATGGCTCATGGAAGTGATAGGCGTAGGTGTTGGCGTCAATCTCAGCGATTGACCCTTCGTCGGCCCGGATCACACCACCAAAGTAACGGAAATGATCAATGGCCAGCGCGATGTCTGCATTCACCGACTCGCGAATAGGCTTGCCGTTGTCCAAAGTCTCGGCCACGGCCAGCGTCATCAGGTTTTCTTCGATGCGGTCCGCGATCCGGAACAGCATCGTAGACCGCTCTGTCAGCGACGTGCGCCCAAATGCTGGGGCCGCGGCATGGGCTGCGTCCAGCGCGGCCTCAATATCAGCGGCGTCCGAGCGTGCGACCTCGCAAATGCCCTCGCCGGTCACAGGGGTGACGTTTTCGAACCACTTACCCGATTTCGGATCAACAAACTCACCATTGATAAAATTGCCATAGCGCGGCTTGAACGGGAAACTCACGTCAAGATGGCTCGTATCGAGTGCTGCGCTTGGGCCGTTTGGATTTGAATGAACGTTCATAACTTCCTCCCATAGGTCTAAAATTCAGTCCCGAGGCACGGAACTGACCCACGCTAGCTGGTCAAGAATTATGGCTGGCGGGCCTTAAGCGTGACACAGAAGAAGGATTCGGGGAATAGCTGAGGCGTTGTGACGAATTGCCCTAATTCCGGTCAGACGACGTTGATACGCGGCAGCATGCCCGCGTCGCTCATCCATCAATATGATTGCAGGAGCGCCCCATATCGGATAACCCGGCATGGCTAGCGAAATCGCAACACCGCGACAGCCAGACCCCACCTCACATAATTCCGCCTTGATCGCGACAGTCGTCGCGTGCACGGCCCAGCCAAGGAGCAGTGTTTTGCTTGCCTTGCCGTCAGATTCCTTGTTGTACGACCCAACACTTGAGCATAGTTCGTGTGGCGTTGGTTTTCTGACCCGCAAAGATGGTGTGCAATCGCATGACGTCTTGCTGAAAGGGCATGAAGCTTTGTGTGCCGTTCCACATCGCGGTGGGATGTCATCACAAGGTGTCGGTGATGGTGCTGGCGTATCGGTGGATCTATCGGTTGGTTTCTTTTCAAAACTAACAGGGGTGGATTTGGGCCCAGGCACGTTTGGTGTTGGGAATTTCTTTTTGCCAAGCGGTCCAAAACTGGCGGATAAGGCAGGGATCGTCATTGAAACGGCGCTGGCTGATGCGGGTTTCCAGACGCTGACGATCCGAGATGTGCCCGTAAATCGCGAAGCAATACCAGAACGGTCTGCCGCGTATCAGCTCCCAATGGCCCAGTGGGTGTTTCAGGCTAAGGATGGCGCATCTGGCGCAGAATTGGACAGACGTATTCACTCCGCCCTGCTGGCAATTGAGGCGCAGGCTTATACCGATCCTTCCAATGACGGGCTTTATCCCGTCTCCCTGTCAGCCCGGATGCAGGTTTTTAAGGGGCGGCTGAATTCGTGGGAGATCATCCCCTATTTCGCGGATCTGTCCGACCCTGATCATGCTGTCCATACGATGTATTTCCACACGCGGTTTTCGACCAATACTGATCCGCATCCGTCTATGGCGCAGCCATTTCGCCTGATGGCCCATAATGGTGAGTTGAATACCGACAAAAAGAACCGGCTGTCAGAGTCTGCGATTGCTCTGGCACGCAACAAGGCCATCGTGCGGCCGAAAGGGCAGTCAGATAGCTGCCGTCTTGATCAGACGCTGAACAGCCGGGTTTATGAAGAAGGCTTGGATCTGGTCACCGCCGTTGTCGCGATGATGCCGCCTGCCTGGGAAAATGACACGGGGATCTCGCCCAAGGTGCGCGCGATGCTGGAATATTTCTCGCTGTCTGAGGAAAAGAACGACGGCCCTGCGGCTCTGATCTTTGGCGATGGCAACGTGATCGGCGCCCGGCTTGATCGCCTGGGCCTGCGCCCGCTGCGGTCGGTTGAAACAGAAGACTATCTTGCCGTGATGTCAGAGGCAGGCCAGATTGGCTTTCCCTGTGAAACCGTGCTGCGCCGGGGCCGGGTTGAGGCGGGTGGGATGATCTATTTTGACCACGTCCAGGGCCGGTCGTTTGAAACAGAAGAGGCGCTGGAGTTGCTGGCAGAGGCACAGGACTATACCGACTTGCTTGCCAAGGCGCAGGTTCATGTCGACGATTTGCCGGAGGCCATGCAAGATCCGAAGGCGGCCGCGACACGCTATGAAGGTGATCTCAACACAGCCGCCCGCTTTGTCGCCTACACGCTCAATCAGGAAAGCTTCAAATTCTTAATGGACCCGATGCTGCAAACCGGCGTCGAAAAGGTCTCTGCCATGGGATATGGCAACGCGATCAACGCGCTTTCGGATAACGAAGGAGGTGTGGCCAAGTATTTCAGCCAGCGCTTTGCCCAGGTCACCAACCCTCCGCTGGACTCCATTCGAGAGGCGGATGGGATGACGTTGCGGGTCGCCTTGGGCGAGAAACCGCATTTGGGTGTAAGCCGGTCGCGGCAGATTGTGTTGAACTCTCCCGTTTTGCGCATGTCTGACGTCCTCAAGATCAAAGCGCAGACAGAAACGCCATGGGATCGTTTTGATACGCTATACAAACCGGCGTTCGACGATCCGGTGGCGAACGAAAAGGCGCTTACTGATGCAACTGATGCGGTGGCTGATGCGGTTGTCGCCTTCGCCCGCGACAAAGGCGGTATTGCGATCCTGACAGACAGACACGTCTGCAAGGACAAGGCCCCGTTGCCAATGACGCTGGCTGTGTCGGCGATTAACCAGCGTCTGATCGAAGAAGGCATGCGATTTAAGGTCAGCCTGGTAGTAGAAAGCGGGCAGATTTGTTCGTCCCATCACATCGCCTGTGCCTTGGGCTTCGGTGCTGCGGCGGTTTATCCGCTGGCCGTGCGCCTTCGGGCCGACGACCAGTTTGGCGAAGATGCCACAGCGGCCTACCTGAAGTTCAAAAAAGCCTCTGAAAAGGCCTTGATGAAGACGATGGGCAAGGTCGGACTGTGTACTGTCGAAAGCTATTCGGGCGGCGAGTTCTTTGAGCCGAACTTCCTCGATACCAATGATTCAGTTTTTGCAAAGTATTTCCCCAATATGAAGACGCCCGTTGGTGGGGTTCGCTTCGATGTGATCGCGAAATCAGTCTCCGATTGGCATGCCCGGGCGCTGACAGTTGAGAGCGACAAAGACATCCCAATCTTGGGCCTGTTCAAGGAACGCTCCGAAGGGGCGGGTCATTCTTATGGCACAACAGCCGTGCGCGGCTTTGTCGATCTGACTGAGGAAAAGATCAGCTTTGCTGAAGCAGAGGGGGAAACGGACCCTTTCCGCCTGCTAACGCTGCGCCAGATGGATGATGCCTTTGGGATCAATGAAACCGGCTATGTGAACACATCTTTTGATAAGCTGTCGCAAGAGCAGATCGATGGCTTCGAGATCACGCCGGGCTATCGCGCCTTTAGTCAGATGATGGCAGAGGAACGACATCGGCGCCCCGCCGCCTTGCGCGACGTGCTGGCGTTTCCGGCTGATATTACCTTCCTCGATACCGTTCCCCAGATGAAGCGCGAGATGAAGCTTTTCAATCGTGCAGGTAACCGTGACTTTGTGATCCGGGGCCTTGCAGTTGAGGCGTTGTTTGGGGGCGAGTATTTGATACGCCTCACCGGTCCAAAGAAACGCGACATCGGGCGGCTGGATGTGCTCGCAGAAACGCTGGTAGAGCGGTTCGGTAAAGATGTTGAGGGGCACTTCATCACCAAAAGTGCCTTGAAGGTCGCGGTCAAGGGCGAGGCGCTTGATTACGTTTCCCGCCTCAGGGCGGCACCCGATCAAAATGAATTGGCCGAGGTTCAGCGGGCGTCACAGATAACCAGTCGCCTAGCCTCTGGTGCCATGTAACACGTAGCGCTTGTGTCCTCTGCCCACGAAGCCGTCGCACACGGCACTAACATGGCAGGCGGCATGTCGAATTCTGGCGAAGGGGGCGAGCATATCACCCGCTACGGCACCATCCGCGCCAGCCGGATCAAACAATTTGCGTCCGGCCGTTTTGGGGTCTGGGCAGGGTATCTGGCGGACCCAAACCTGGAAGAGATCGAGATCAAGATCGGTCAGGGTGCGAAACCTGGCGAAGGTGGTCAGCTCCCCGCGCCCAAAGTCACGGTTGAGATTGCTGCGGCACGGGGCGGAACCCCCGGCGTGGAACTGATCAGCCCGCCACCGCACCACGACACCTACTCCATCGAAGACCTAGGGCAGTTGATCCACGACGCGAAAGCCGCCCGCGTACGGGTGATTGTGAAACTCGTCTCGTCCGAAGGCATCGGAACGATTGCCGTTGGCGTGGCCAAGGCCGGGGCCGCCGTGATCAACGTCGCAGGCAACACGGGTGGAACTGGTGCGGCGGCAGTCACATCTTTGAAATACACCGGTCGCGCGGCGGAAATTGGGATCGCCGAAGTGCATCAGGCGCTGTGCGCCAACGGCATCCGGCAAAAGGTTATGCTGCGCTGCTCTGGCGCGATGCAGACTGGCTCTGACGTGGTCAAAGGCTCGCTACTGGGGGGTGACAGTTTTGAGTTTGGGACCACCGCGCTGATGATGCTGAAATGCGTGATGGCGAAGAACTGCAACGTCAAATGTCCCGCAGGTCTGACGACAAACCCCGAAGTGTTTGACGGTGATCCGCGCGCGCTTGCGCAGTATTTGCTGAACATCGCTCATGAGGTGCGCGAGATCCTCGCCAAAATGGGCCTTAAGAGCCTTGATGAGGCGCGCGGTCGGGCGGATTTGCTTCATCTGCTGGATCACCCCTCCTCTGTTGGCAAGCTCGACCTGCGCGCGATGCTCCAACATGTACCAGAGGTGAAGGTCGCTGATCCGATCTACCTCGAAAAGGATTTTGAAGTTGATGACGCGCTGCTGGATCAGGTGAAAGCGCGGATCATCAAAGGGGGCGAACACGCGATTGAATTGCGCCCGAACACCCCGCTCAATAACCGCAACAAGACTGTTGGTGGGCAGCTTGGGATCGATATCGAACGTATGTTGAACCACGAGCTTGAAACGCTGCCCGCTGCTGCTTTCGAAGATGCGCGCGGACGGCGGTATCTCGACCCCCGGTCGGTTAAGGTCGTCACGCAAGGCTCTGCCGGGCAAAGCTTTGGTGCTTTCTGCAACGACGGCATGGTGATGGAGCATACGGGCACCTGCAACGATGGCGTTGGCAAGGGGGCCAGCGGTGGCGAGATCATCGTGCGCAGCCCCGGTGGCGCGCAGGGCCGCGAAAACGTGCTGATTGGCAATTTTGCCTTGTTCGGTGCGACAGGCGGACGGACGTTTATCGAAGGTCAGGCGGGCGACCGGTTCGCAGTCCGCAACTCTGGTGCGACGGCTGTGGTCGAGGGGGTGGGTGATTTCTGCGCCGAATACATGACCAACGGCGCGCTTTTGAACCTTGGCGGTTTCGCAAAAGGTTACGGCAACGGGATGTCGGGTGGGTTCGCCTATCAGTATGACCCCGAGGGTCGCTTAGCAGAGATGATCAGCGCGGATTCGGTGTTGATGGGCACGCTGACCGATGGGTCAGACCATGCGGCGATCCATGAAGACGCTGTGAAACAGATGCTCGAATGGCATGTAGAAGCAACAGAGTCCGCAATTGGCCACGCTCTGCTGGCCTGTTGGGAAGAGACCCGGGAACACATGTCGTGGATCATGCCCAAAGCTTTGCTGCAGTATCAGGACGCGGACGCAATCCTTTCGGCGCGCAGCCGGAAAGAGTTGCTAGAGGAATTGGCCACGGCCCTTTCGACCCGCCAGATCACGACGCTGAAAGCCGCGTGGAAGGCGGGGCGCCCTGTGCATAAGGGCGCTGTCCCAGACTATGGCACGATGGACACGGATGAGATGTTCCGCTTGCTCAACAGTTATACCGTGCTGGAACAGGCGCAGGTCTTGGCAGCCAAACGGGTTGGCGGCAGCGATAAGCTGGCGCGGGACAAGGCCGCGCGCAACCTGATCCTGACCGAAGACTTCAGCCTGATGGCGGCATTGGCCAAACACGCTCGCAAGGCGGTGGACGGCTATGATGACGCGGCTCTGGCGGTTTTGGTCTCGAATAAGCGGCTCAGCGACTTCAAACGCGCCCTTAGCCTGCGCAACATACTCAGTATGGACAGCCCCGGCACCTATGCCTGGATCCTGCACCAAGACCGCAAGAACCGCGCCGCGATTGGCGAGGTGCCCAGCTTTGACGAACTATTTGCCCAAAACGCGCTGCCCGATGTGGTGGCCCGCACCGCTGCGGAGTGATCATGAACGATATGACCAAAGTCCCCTACATTCCTGCCGATGCCCCGTTCTCAGGCGAGCAGAAAACCTGGCTGGGCGGGTTCCTGGCGGGGTTGCATTCCCGGCTGATGGTTGGCGGCGGTCAAGCCGCGCCAAATGCCGCGCCGGTTGAGGCGAAACCGATTGATATCATCTACGGCTCTCAGACCGGTACAGCCGAGATTTTGGCCACAGATGCGGCTGAAAAGGCCCGCGCTATCGGCTTTCATCCCCGCGTGGCCGAAATGGACGAGGTCGAGATGGAGCACCTCGCAGGCATGCAAAACCTGCTAGTTGTTGTGTCGACCTATGGTGAGGGTGAGATGCCCGACAACGCCCACCAGTTTTGGGAGGCTTTGTCGGCCAACACCGCTCCCCGGCTTGAAAGTCTGAATTACGGCGTGTTGGCTTTGGGCGACACTAGCTATGAACATTTCTGCCAAGCAGGAAAGCTTGTGGATACGCGTCTCGAACAACTGGGCGCAAAGCGACTGGGGGATCGGGTCGATTGCGACATCGATTATGAAGAACTGGCCGAGGCCTGGATAGGTGCGATTATGCCCGACCCGGGCGAGGTTGCGACTGCAGAGACTGTGGCGGCTCCTATCGAAAGCAAGGCCAAGTCTGGCTATGGACGAAAGAATCCGTATGTCTCGACCATGCGCGACAATCGTAACTTGTCTGGGGTTAAATCGGCCAAGGAAATCCGTCATATCTCTTTTGATCTCGGCGATAGCGGCATGGCCTATGAAGCGGGTGACGCGCTGGGCGTGATGCCCGTGAACGCGCCCGATCTGGTGCAAAACTGGCTCGACCGACTTGGCGCTAAGACAGACACGGATATTGGTGGCGTGCCACTGGACCAACAGCTGACAACAGGGCTTGAGATCATGACGCCGAGCCGCGAGATGATCCGCGCCGTAGAAAAACGCGCGTGCCATGATGAACTGACCCACGTTGTGAGTAACGGTGACAAGGAGGCGCTAGAGAATTTTCTATGGGGAATGGATGCGCTTGACCTGTTGAACCTGAACCCAGAACTAAAGTTCGACCCGGCCGAAGTTGTCAGTTGGCTGAAGCCGTTGCAGCACCGCGCGTATTCGATCTCTTCCTGTCCCAAGGCCCATGAGGGTGAAGTGCACCTGACCGTCGCCGCCGTGCGCTGGATGCACAAAAACCGGTCGCATCGCGGCGTCTGCTCAACCTTCCTCGCCGATCACGTGCCGGAAGGTGCCAGCGCCGGCATCTTTATGTCCCCCAACAAAAGCTTCCGCGTGCCTCAGGATGACAGCGTGCCGATGATCATGGTCGGACCCGGCACCGGCATCGCCCCTTTCCGCGCATTCTTGGAGGAACGGCGCGAACGCGGGGCGACCGGGGCGAACTGGCTCTTTTTTGGCGATCAACACAGGGCGGATGATTTTATCTACCAAGATGAGATTGGGGCGTTCAGCGAAAGTGGGCTGTTGACCCGGCTCGACCTCGCATTCTCGCGCGATCAGGCCGAAAAGATCTATGTCCAGCACCGGATGACCGAAAACGGCAAAGACCTGTTTGGCTATCTCGAAGAAGGCGGTCATTTTTACGTCTGTGGCGATGCAACCCGCATGGCCAAGGACGTTGACGCAGCCTTGCATCACATCATCGAAACCCAGGGCGGCATGACCCCCGAGGCGGCAACCGACTACGTCAACCGCCTGAAGCGCGATAAGCGTTATCTGCGGGACGTCTATTAACGAAAGCGTTTCGCCGTGCAAAAGGCTGCAACCACTGCTTTCCCGCCTTGTCTCACCCAAGCACCCTTGCCGCGTAGTTTGGCCGAATACACCGCCTTGGCTGACCTCACTGACATAGGCGCGGCCTTCGAGCCGCTGGCGCTGGCAGGCACGCTTTTTGATGATGCTTTGATCACAACACAGAATGCAGGAGCCTTGATATCTTGTCGCGGTGGGTATGGTGCGTTGCAACGGTCAGACATGCCGCTCCGCCTGACGCGATCTGAGCGGCGCGCTGACATCCGATTTGCATGCTCCCAATCGGTGAACATGACAAAGGTCCGGCAGGACGATTCCATCTCACTGATTGCTTTAGATCGCGATTGTCTTGTCCAGCACCGCGTTCAGTTGGGCACGATAAGCGACATCTCTGTGGCACATAACCTCGAAGGTCATCCACATGACGCGCCGTCAGCGACCCCACCAGATGCGTCAAATGTCATCCCTTTTGGCGCGATAAGACGTGCGCGGCATGACTGGCAGGCGTCGGACGTCGGACAGCACCTGAATGACTTCCTGATAAATAGAGGCCGTCTGCGTTTTCAGACACTGCCTTACGCTGGGCGCAACAAAGCGTGGGAGGTCGGATTGCGCGTTTTGCCCAGTTTCGTGACGTTTCTAAGCGATAAGGCGTTCAGTACGGCGCGCATGGTTGTTGGGGATGGATTGATCCACATGGATGTCGGGGCTCTGACTGACGCTGAAACCTACGGCGACGTGGTGATGGCCGGGTTCGGCACGCGTCGTTTTGCGTTGGATTTTAGGCGGGTGCGACATGCTTGGGTCACATATGTGAAGGGATGCGCACAGCTTGAACTTTATGATGATAGGGGGGCAGCCTTGGCAATCATCGGGGCCGATCCATACGCCAACATAGGTGAATTTGCTGATATGCTTCTCGCATTGCCGCCGCTACGACGCTGAGATTGGCAGATGTGTAATGGAAAGTTCAATACCCGGCACCACCTTGGCCCTTTACTGGCGAAATTGGCATCATCCAGGGCCTGAAATCTACGCGCGCAGAAAGTGAAAACCTATAGGTGAGGCAGTATCCATGAAGAATACGAAGGTGAGTATCGGTTTAAGGATGATGGATCGATACACGTCGTGCGGTGTCGCTCGCGTCTTCAGTGTTACCGCGCTCGCTTTTTGGATTATCACAAGCGCCGTTTGGGCAGACACCGCTCCCAAAACTCAGCTTCAGATCGAAATCGACACGCGCACCGGATCTTTCACCGCAACTGCCGTGTTGGAAGATCCGATTGGCGTCATTGCGCTTCCGGAAGCTGAATGGCTGACAATAGACGGGCTGTCTTTCCAAGGTATGGACATCCCGACCGCAGATGTTTCATCCGCCGTAATCGACGCCGCTTTTCACCAGAACAGAGACCTCAGGATGACCGTCTCCGGAGATTTTCCCAAGCCCGATGGCAACTTCGCTTCATCGGCTTCAAGCACAGACGCGACGTACAGCATTGGTCCGGTCTGGTTTCCCGTCGATGCAACAGCCATCCGCGACCACCACGTGACCGTCATTGTGCCAGAACCACAGCAGATTGCCGGAACGGGGCGACTAATGCGCGTGTCGCGCGAAGACGGCTTTGAAGAAGTGCGTCTTGCGTTCACGGGCAGTAGCGACGATTTTGGCCTCTTCGTGGGCCCTTATGTCACAGAAACGTCAGAACGCGCAGGCGTGCCTCTTCACACATATTTCTATGAAGCCGACGCCGAACTGTCCGAGCGCTATTTTGACGCGAGCGGGACATTCATATCGCGTTTCGAAGCAGAAATCGGCGCGTATCCGTATGACGAATTTTCCGTGGTCGCCACGCCCATGCCTGTCGGCTTGGGATTTGCCGGGCTGACATATGTCAGTCGTGATATCCTGTCTCATCGCTATATGACGGGCCGCTCGTTGGCCCATGAAATCCTGCACAGCTGGTGGGGAAATGCTGTTGGGGTCACGTATGAGAGCGGAAACTGGTCCGAGGGTCTTACGACGTTTCAGGCAGACTACGGTTTGGCCGAAGACCAAGGACCTGACGCTGCGCGGGACATGCGAGTTGGATGGATACGGGCCTTGGCGCAGCTATCTGATGATCAGCGCGAACCACTTTCGGCATTCCGATCAAGCACCCACAATGGCAGCCAGGTTGAGGGCTACGGCAAAGCGGCCATGGTGTTTCACATGCTGCGCGATGAGCTTGGCACCGCAGCTTTCCAAGGGGGCATTCGAGGCTTCTATGCGACCAATCGCGGTGCGATTGCCGCATGGGCAGACCTTCAGACGGCATTTGAGACTGCCGCAGGTAAAGATCTGGCTTGGTTCTTTGATCAGTGGATCAATGAGGCCGGCATGCCCAACCTTCAACTGCAGGCTGGAGACGTCACAAGGGGCGAGGATGGCACGTATCAGGCCGCTCTAAAACTGACCCAGACCGCACCAGCCTATCGCCTGTCTGTGCCTGTTGTCATCGAAACCGTCGATGGCCCGATCAAACAGCACATGAATGTAAGCGGCCTTTCACATGAGGCAGTGATCACCCTGCCAACAGAACCTATTTCCGTTCAATTGGACCCTGATTTTGACCTCGTACGGCATCCGCTTGCTGGTGAGCTTGCTCCGACGCTTCGGTCCATCAAAGGCCAAACTCTGGTGGCGTTCGCAACGTCGCCGTCAGGCGGCGAAGGTGCTATAGCCGCGGCTCTTGAGCCAATATTGAGCGGCGCGTCGGTGACCTGGCAGGATGAACTGGACATCGCTTACGATGGACCAAAGCTCGTTGTCGGATCAGCAGACGAACTTGCAGACCTGCGGCCCGATGCCTTGGGTCCAATGCCCGAGAACGTCGGACAAAGTGCTACATCGCTTTGGATTGAAAGAGATCAGATGGGTCAGCTTTGGCTTTTCCTGACTTTTGACACTGTTGAAAGCCTGTCTGAAGATCTTCGATTGCTGAGGTTCTACACAGGACAGAGCTTTGTTCATGCATCGAATGGTTCGGTGTCCCTTTCAGGTGTCTGGCCCGATGGGAACGCAAACTTGCAAGTGCCTTTTGACCCGGTCGATTGACTTTAAGGATACTTGTTCAGCAGTCATCCAGATCGCTGAGGGTGTTTACATTCACCCTTCGATCAACTCTCTAACACACGCACAAAGCCAGCCAGCCCCGTTTTCTGATGCTCGATCACATGGCAATGAAAGGCCCAATCGCCCGGATTGTCGGCAACAAAGGCGATGTCGATGGTCTCTTCACGTTGAAGCAAAACCGTATCAGTCCAATTGGGCGGCAACCTGCGCTTGTTGGATGCGATCGGACGAAATGCCAGCCCATGGAGATGGATGGGATGGTCATTCGGGCTTTCATTGCGCAGCCGCAAGATGACGCTTTCATCCTTGCGGAACGTCGCCAAGGGACCAACACCTTCTACCGCATCCCCGGGCCAAGGTGTGCGATTGATAGACCAGAACGTATATGGCAGGGAACCGCATACGCCATTGTTGGGAAGTCCCCCTTCGGGAGACCACCCAAATACGAATTCCTCACGACGCGCACCCGCTAGATCGGGTTCGGGCACCGGATTGGGCGGAAGCGGTACGAGGTCAGCTAGCGATTTGTTTTCAGAAGCCCCCGTCGCAACAAGCCGTGCCAGAACACGCGCATTGCCTGGTGCATCTGTAAACAACGTCGCGATCTGCCCTGCCACGCGCGGCATCATCAAGGCAATGTCTGCGCGCTGCCCCGGGCCAAGCAAAACAGCGTCTTCCTCGGTCTTTGGCATATCAATCAGGGCAGGCAACGGATGCCCGTCCAATGCAATGATCTTCGCCTTGGCGTCGGGCAAGAACAGCTTGTAAATCCGCGTCGTATCCGTCGCCGCGACCCGTAGCCGGACGATCCCTCCGGACGGGGCTTCGTATACCGGTTCTGTGCGCCAGTTCGTTGTCATGATCGTGCCAAATGTGCCGCCACGCGCTGCACCGCGCGCGGTCCAAAGGTCGATCCACTCGCCATTACTATCAAGGCGGAAATCCCGCAGGTTCAAAGGAACTTCGGCGTCAAACCCGGGGTTTTCATCCTCTTCCACGATCAGGATTCCGGTCAGTCCTAGCGCCATCTGATCCATCGTCATGCAATGGGGGTGGTACCAGAATGTCCCGGCATCAGGCGAGAATAGCTTGTATTCATAGGTCTCGTTCTGCGCTATGGGGAATTGCGTCAGATAAGGGACGCCGTCCATTGCGTTGTCCAGCCGTAGCCCATGCCAATGCATTGCAGTATAGTCGTCCAGCCGATTGGTAACGCGCGCAAGATACGGCGTGTTGCGCCGCATGCGGATGACCGGCGGCGGGGCATCAGGACGGGTCGATACCAAGCCTTTAGTCGTAGTGCCCTCAATCAACGAAAATCGGGCGCTTCGAATGTCGATGTGAAATCCAAGATCCGCCGATTGCGATGTGAGCGCCAGTGGCGCTGCCGCACTCATGCCAGCTCCGGCCATCAGACCAAGCACTTTCCTGCGTTTTAGGTGAATTGGCATGTCATCGCCCTTCTCTTTCACGACTTCGGAAGTAAGAGACGTCGTATTTGCAGACAGCAGGACAATGCGCTGAACGCCAGGTCTTGGCGGCAATTTATAGCTGCCTTTCGCATTTCACTCGGCATCAGGCGCCCTCCAGAAACCAGATATCCGCAAATCCGCAGCGTCCCGACCAGCGGCCTTTGCGGCCTCTCGTAAGACTTTGGCGTCTTCACGCTCGCCAGCAAACCAGATCTTGGAAGCAGCATGCGACGGCAACAGGGCCAGTGTTGCGTCTCGCAGCTTCTCGCCACCTGCGCGCGACAACCACGTTACTTTTATGCCCTGCGGCGCCTCGATGGGATAGGCGCAAGCCGCGCCATTCTCGGCTTCCAGCAGGAGATCTCCGGTTGCGTCTTCAGGCATATTTTCCAAAAGGCGTGCGGCAGCGGGAAAGCCGGTTTCATCAGTGGCCATCAGAACCCGATCAGCTTCTAACAGGCCACCGCCAGAAGGACCAAGCAGGCCAACAACTCGGCGGGCGGCGGGCTTTTCAAGGTGCCCGCGTGCCCAGTTGGTCACGCGCCCGCCTTCATGGATGTACACGTCCATAATCAGAGTGTTTGTATCATGATCGACCGATCGCGTCGTGTAGACCGGTCGGTGCGGTGCATCCGGCCCGTCCGGCCACACGACCGAACCATTGGCCGCCACCGAGGGCCAACGCGGCGCGCTACCCTCAGCTGGCAGCACCAGTCGAAAGTGGATCGCCGCATCACCTTGTTCTGTTAGGTCTTCGCCTTTGAACGTTACACGATAGAAATTCGGGCCCAATTCACTGACATCGCGAACTTCAACAAAGGCAAAATTCGGGGGCAAGGCACCCTCTTCCGGCCCGTTTGACCAGCGCATCTTCGCGGCGACTTCGGGCATTACATGGTCCATTTGCGAGACGACCGCGTTCTTCATAATGAACAACCAATGCTCATCCACTGCACCGACAAAGCCGGCGGTTTCTGATGCACCACCGTGACGCAGACCGATAAGGCCATGGGCGGTTTCGACTGTCAGGTGCTGCTCTTCGTCCTGCAGAACCGTCAGGTTGGCGGACTTAACCTGCAGAAGGATCATCTGCCGCATAGCGGTAAAGCTGACCCCGGGAAGGTCCGCAGTTGCTGTGAAAGGGTAATCTGCTTGTGTCACTATCTCAATCTCGCTCCAGTCATTGAAAGGCTGGCTATCAGAGACGGCTGGCAAAAAGAGCGTTCTAACGGATTTTAGGAACGCTATACGGACCAGTGTCAGCCTATAGATACCAATTGTCGAGTGGTTCAGGTGCCGCAGTCTTTTGAAGTGAATTTCAACGCCTCCTGGCCGCCTGCGACTAAGTGATCAACACGAAATTGACCGTGCGACGATCTTTTGAATACAAACCGTCAGAGGGTACATGAGGCACATGTTCGGCAGACGCTTAATACGATCAGAACTCATTTCTCTTTTTGCTGCCGCGCAATTTGCAAACACCGTTTTCAAGACTTCGTGAGTCAGGCTTGGGCTTGTTCTGCGCCTTGTGAGTTGTTGAAAAACGCTGCAAGGACATGGTTCTGTTCATGGTCAAAACACTGTTCCCAAGCGACCACCTCAGGGACTTGCTCTGCATAGCAGCCAAAGGCCCACTGGTTGCGTAAAAGATGTTGTCCCAACGGATTCCGGAACTTGTGAATGACGGCTGATTTGCAGATCCTAGCTGCAAGATGACCCCGCGACGATGGTGCGCGTTAGATTTCAAATATTCCGCCGCCCATCAATGACCGGTCTGGCGACATTTGCCGCGCGGAGGCGAGTTAAGTACTGCATGTGCGAACGGATGCTGCGTCAGCAACATCCAGAAACATCAATGACTGCAATGTCCCGCGTTGCAGGCGTTCCAATTCGGCAATTTGAATGACCGTTCTTTAGTCTGTGCGAAGGTTTTAGTCCAGGCAACTACGTTCATCTGGAAAGTTCGGCAACGGTGGAACAAGACACCAATGGCTTGGAGTTACAGGCCCATAGCCAAACTGCCCAGGTGCGGACAGCCGAAGAGCATTGCTGTAAATCTCAATGGCCCAAGTCTGTTCATCTTCGACCCAGAAAAGTTTGCCAAAGTGATCTGTGATAGCTTCTCCGGATGCGTCGTCAATCCGAAAGTACCCAACAACCCTATCGGATTCGAGTTCGACTTGTGTCGGAGCCCGATCTTTGAAGGCTATCCACGATGTTGCAGGGTCTGTCATATCTACCGCCGCCCCAGTCTTCGAAGACGCGCTAGTTGCGCAAGCATTTGGGACCCGGCTCCCGGTGACCCTGTGTCGCTTGCCTGACTCGTCTGTCCCATCCCTTGCCGCACTGGCATCTGCTGCACACCGAAAAACTGCCTCGCCCTGAGGGCGGCATATTCTGCGCCACTCGCCCCACCGATAAGGTAGCGGTTGTAGGCTAGCTGACTGCCCATGGCAGCGCGGGCGAAGCTGTATCCGCCGCCGAGGCCACCGGAGAGGGCGGGCATCATAATGTTTCCCGAGATCGCTCGAACAATAAAGGGTGTGGCGATGATGAAGCCCTTGGCCATGAGGACCATCATGAAGAAAGGGATGAGGGCACCTATGTTGGTGGCTCCTTCCGGGTCGCCTAGCTCACCAATCAGGGCGGATGAAACGCCGGTGATTGTCGCGAACACACCTGCGACGACGATGGGATAGAGCGCAAAGGAAACCAGTGCCGACAGCCAGCGCGCGAAATAATCCTTGGTCACTTCGAAGAGGGTCAGGAATATCATTACCGGCGCGATTCCGATCAGAAGTGCGATCATCAAACGCGAGGCCACGAGGATAAAGGCAGCCAGCCCGCCAAGGATTGAGAGTAGAAGAACACCTACGATGTCGAGCATGGCCCCTGCCATCCAGTTCAACTCGGACCCGGCGGCGTTGAGATAGTCCCCTAGTTCCGCGATCAGCCGGTCAAACTCTTCGGCGAAAGTTCCAGAGGGTCCGGGGGCGCCGCCACCGACCGAGGCGACAAGCGCGCCTGCAATGCTGTCGATGCCGGTCAGGATAGCGGCGGAA
>ERZ1740070.990-NODE-990-length-18346-cov-5.535072_pt1 | contig 18346 bp, 14 predicted proteins | sample MGYA00581734_ERZ1740070 | MGnify/ENA primary metagenome ERZ1740070 (study PRJEB43018, sample SAMN04849744) | marine metagenome | isolation source: floating plastic debris | place: Pacific Ocean | collected 2008-09-01 | study: EMG produced TPA metagenomics assembly...
GAGAAGCAGATGTAGAGCGGACCATGCCCATATAGGTCTTCCCGTACATCTGCTTCTCGGTCCAGATGCCGAGAGCGTCAGACAGGCCACCTTCTTCCGCGTCGGTGGCGAGCGGCGTCGTCAAATCGTGCTTGGCGATGAAGTTCTGGTGCTTTTTCGCGCTGTCCTTACTCACGCCGAGCAGTTCCACTCCCGCGGCGTCAAAATCGCTCTTCAGAGCCGTGAAGTCCTTGGCCTCCGTGGTGCAGCCGGGCGTGTTGTCTTTGGGATAGAAGAAAACGACCAGCTTCTTGCCCGCGAAATCGCTCGCTTTGACGGTGCCGCCATCGGGCGTGCCCATTTCGATATCGGGCATGGCATCGCCCACCCCTGGAAAGTCACTCATGCTCTTTTGCTCCGCTTGGAATGTGTGAGACATCGCTTTACGAAATGTCTGCGCCAAAGGTCTGGTTCCAAAGCGCGCATACACGCCCACGCGCAGCGGTAAAACCGTCAAGCAAATCGGCGTAATCGGAAGCTTGGCACGCTTTGGCTAAAGCGCCAGCCGCGCACATCGGAGGCTCGCCGCCACCCGGCGCCAAAAGTCGCAAAGCGACCAGCATGCGAGTCAGCAAATCGTAATCCGGCCGAAAGCTCGTCGGGAGTATCCCGGCCCGGATAAGCGCTGGGATCGCGGTGCCCAAATCGGGCGAATAGGCCTCCGGATGCTCACGGGCCAGCGGCGCGCCGCCTTTGGTGACGCCGCGCAATTGGAAAAAGTGAACCAGAAATTCGCAATCGACCAAGCCGCCGCGCAAGCGTTTCACATCAAGCGGGCCGGCTGCGGCTTTGTGCTCGGCCATTTGCTCACGCATGTCGCCCACAGTCTTGCGCAGCGCTTCCGGATCGCGCGCGCGCTGTATGACATTGCGCATGATCGCGTTGAGAGTCTCCCGACCATCGTGAGAACCGACCAAAACCCGTGCGCGAGAAAGCGCCATATGCTCCCATGTCCAAGCGGCTTCGAGCTGATACTTTTCAAACGCCGCGCAGCTTACAGCCAGCGGACCTTGGGCTCCCTGGGGTCGCAAGCGGGTGTCGACTTCGTAAAGCGCGCCCAGCGCCGTTGGGACCGATAAAGCGGCCGTCACGCGGCTGGCCAACCGATTGTAGTAATTAGTCGCTGACAAAGAACGCGCCCCATCCGAGGGTCCCTTTGCGTCGCCCGAGTAGAGGTAGACCACGTCAAGGTCGGAGGCATGGGTCAGCGCGCCTCCGCCAAAACGCCCCAGGCCAAGAACCAGCAGCTCGGTGCCCTTTATTCGGCCATGCCTTTGCGCAAACTCCGAATGCGCCGCTGGAACGGCCAGCATCAAGGCCGCCTCGGCGATACGCGAGAGCGCGGCTCCAATATTGATCGGGTCCGCCAATCCCTCGATAAGCTGGACACCCAGCGCAAAGCGCAACTCGCCAGTCACGCGCCGGATCGCATCAAGCAGCGCCTCGTAATCATCCCGCTCAGCCGCGCGCTGGATGTGGTCGGCGATCTCTGCGACCGTGCCCGGCAATTCCAAAGCGTTGCGATCAAGGAGGATATCCAAAAGCTCTGGCCGCCGCGCCAGTTCATCAGACAACGTAGGCGCCAGCGTCAAGGCCGCGACCAACCGGTCAAGCAGGTCTGGTTGAGCGTGCAGAAGGCGGAACAAAGTAACCGCCGATGGAGCGCGCTCAAGCAGGCTTTCCCAGCGGGTAAGCGCGCGGGTCGGATCATCGCTGGCAGCAAAGGCATCCAAAAGCGCGGGCGTCAGCGCGTCAAAAGCGGCCAACGCCTGCTCGCTGCGCAGCGTTTGGTACCGGCCATCGCGCCACGCTGCGATCCGATCAGAGAGATCTTTCGCATCATCGAAACCAAGCGTGTCGAGCCGCTCTTCGCGCTCTTGGGTTGGCATGGGTTCTGGCGCGACAGCCGCGCTCGCTGGGTGGGGATCGCCAATCAGCTCAGCGAATATCGCAGCGGTTTGATCGGTTATCGTCGCCAGCTCTTCGATCAAAGCGCCGCCAGCAGGCAGGCCGTCAAGCTTGGCGACCTCGTCCAGAGCTTCGCCTTCGGGCAAGCTGTGGGTCTGGCGATCGTTGGTCATCTGAAGGCGGTGTTCGACCGTGCGAAGGCGATCGTAATTTGCGCCGAGTGTCTCGGCGTGGTCTGGCTCAAGGCGGCCGGCCCGCGCCAAAGCGTCGAGCGCATCGCGCGTCCCTCGCACCCGCAACAGGGGATCGCGCCCGCCATGGATTAGCTGGTGGGTTTGAACAATGAACTCGATCTCGCGAATGCCACCACGCCCGCGCTTGACGTTGTAGCCCGGCCCAGGGTGCAGGGGGCCATCCGCCGCGCTTCGAATGCGGGCGGTCAGCGAACGGATCTCTTCCATCGCCCCGAAATCGAGCGTGGGACGCCATACGAAGGGCCGGATGTCCTCAAGAAAGGCCTTACCCGCCGCGATATCGCCCGCCGCCGCCCGCGCACGGGTGAAAGCGGCGCGTTCCCACGGCAGAGCCGCGCTCTGATAGTGCTCAAGCGCCAGCGCGCGCGGAACCGCCATCGGGCTGATCTCGCTTGCAGGACGCAAACGCAGATCGACCCTCTGAACATAACCCTCGCTTGTGTTCTCAGCGAGCAGTTTAACGATCCGGCGAGCGTAGCGTTGGGCCGCCTCGCCCGGATCATCCTTGGCGCGGTGCGACAGGGTACCGGGATCATAGATAAAGATCGGATCGATATCGGACGAATAGTTAAGCTCGCCCGCGCCCTGCTTGCCGAGCGCCAGAGCGATAAAGCCAGCAGCCGTTTCCTCCCCGGTTCGTTCATGGATCGCGGTGCGGATCGCGGTGTCGAGCGCGCGATCGGCAAAGTGGGTCAGTTCGGAGACGACGCGCGCCAGCGGGAAGGCCCCGGCCAGATCACCAATGGCCAAAGCGGTGGCGAGAGCCAGACGTTCGCGGCGCAGCGCAATTCCTGTGTCCTCATGCTCGCCTCGGCGGCACGCCCAGGCCAACGCAGCCTCGTCATCCCCAGCCGCCAGCAGCTCTTCCAGTTCGGGTTGCCGATCAAGTGAGCGCGCCAGAAAGGGCGCGTAGCGGCGCGCTCGTTCGAGCGCGTTGGTCCAGGCGGTGTGATCAGTCGTCACAACCTGTCCTCTGACGCGCGGCGCGCGTCTTCGCAAGGGCTTGTCTTTGCGGCCCTGCGCGAAGGCTGTAAGGCGCGCAGCACGCGCTTTGTAAGAAGAAAGGGCCGCCGATGCCTCCCGTCCAGATGCCCCCCGAATGGGCACCGCAAGAATGGCTCTGGATCGGCTTTCCCCATCTGGCGGAAGAATGGCCGGGCTATCTCGAAGCCGCGCAGGAACAGATCGCCGCCTTCGCCAACGCCGTTGTAGAAAGCGGCCAACGCGTACGCCTCTTGGTGCGGGACGAGGCCAACGAAGAGCGCGCGCGTCGCCTAGTAAGCGAGGGCGTTGTTCTTCAACGCCGCATTTATGGCGACATCTGGCTGCGCGACACCGGTCCGCTTATTGTGCGCGAGGGACAAAGCCGCGCCGCGCGCCGCTTTGGCTTCAACGGGTGGGGAGGCAAGTACGAAATGCCCGGCGACGAGACGATCGGCGCGCAACTGGCTGGCGAAACGGGTCTCTCTCTAGAGACCAGCGAGATGGTTTTGGAAGGCGGCGCGATAGACACCGATGGCACTGGGCTGGCCATCACCACCGAGCAATGCCTGCTCAACCCCAATCGCAACCGCTGGATGGCGCGAGGGGACATCGAAGTGGAACTGGCGCGCCAACTTGGTTTTGATCGCGTGATCTGGCTTGGCGAGGGCCTGATCAACGATCACACTGACGGGCATGTCGACAATCTTGCGCGCTTTGTGTCGCCGGGCCGTATCGTCGTGCCGGAAGCGACGGGGAGCGATGATCCCAACGTCGATATCTACGCCGATGCGAAAGCGCGCGCCGAGACCGCTGGACTTGGCGTCGTGTCCATCCCTTCCCCCGGACGCCTAGAGCGCGAGGGCAGGGTTGAACCGGCAAGCTATGTGAACTTTGCCATCACCACGAACCTTGTCGTTGTACCAACCTTCGGCTCCCCGCACGATGCCGACGGCGTAGCGGCGATTGCAGCGCTTTTCCCCGATCGGGACACCGTCGGGCTTCGCGCCGACGCGGTGTTGGCGGGAGGCGGCGGATTTCACTGCGCCAGCCAGCAGATGCCCGCCGCCCTGGCAGGGGCGGATTAACGATCCCTTAGGAGTTTTGGGCGATCTTTCGCTAATGCGCACAGCCAAAGCTCTTTCGATCCAGGCCTTCACAGCGGCCCGCCTGCAAGCCGATCTGGCGAGCGGTGCGATCGTGCTGGCATGCGCCGCAGCGCTGATCCTCGCCGGTCAGCCCCTGCCGCTCTAAAAGGCGCCCCTTCTCACAGCGATGTAACCGGCGCGCTTTTGCGTGCGAAAACCTTCTGGATGCATTCAGAATGGGACTCGCCATGCTCAAACCCTTCCTCGCCGCGACTCTAGCCATCGGATCTGTGCTGGGAGCCTTTATCGGCCTTGGACAATCGGGATCAGCGCAAATACCCGGCGGCCCGCTTGCCGATGACCCCGTTCTGATCGAGCTCTTCACGAGCCAGGGCTGTTCATCGTGCCCGCCCGCTGACCGGCTTGCGGAGCAAATGGCAGACGAAGCGAACCTCGTCATCATCTCTCGCCCTGTTGATTACTGGGATCGGCTGGGGTGGAAAGACACGCTGGCCTCACCGGAAAACACAGCCCTGCAACGCGCTTACGCGCTTCGGGGCTTGGACGGCTATAATGGGGTCTACACCCCGCAAACCGTGGTTGACGGGGCCTTTGGCGAAGTGGGCTCGGACGAACGGCGTTTGCGCGCACAGATCCGCGCCGCCCGAGCGCTTGAGCGACCAGCCAAACTTCATGTGATCAAAGTCGAGGGCGAAGGCTACGCGGTCGGCCTAGCTGGGTCGACAACCACGCCCGCTCAGCTCATTCTGACAGGGGTAGCGACCAGCCGCGACATTGCCATCCAGCGCGGCGAAAACCGCGGTCGCACCGTGCGTTACAGCAACGCCTTGATCGGCCAGAAAATCCTCACGATTTGGCAAGGCGGAAAAGACAGCGTGGCTATCAAGCAACAACGCCTCAGCATGCCGGGAGCGGATCGGTACGCGGTTATCCTGCGCGAACCACGCGGGGGACGCGTCCTCGCCGCGCGCTGGTTAGAATAAGCGCGAGAGGGCCGCGATAGCCGTCGCGCCCAGAACCACACCTACAAAAGCGCGCCACACCGTGTCGCTCACCTTGCCAAAGGCGAGCGATCCCAGCCAATTGCCCAACAGAACCAGCGGGAACAGCGCCAGACCAAGGACGACAAGCTGCGTGGACAACACGCCCAGCGCTGCGCCGGAACTGACACCCGCCAATGCGGCGATGCCAAAGATGCACACCATCGACGCTTTGGCCACGGCGCGAGGGATCGCTCGGCCCACATAATAGGGCACGACAGGCGGCCCCGGCATGGCGGCAAAGCCCGTTAGGACACCAGCCGAAAGCCCGGTGGCCGTCGTCGCCGCCACCCCCGGTTGCTGCGCTCCACGCTGGGGCACAAGGATCGCAACAAAGGCCGATAAGGCGACCAAAGCTATGAGCAGCCGCGCAATATCCGGCGGTGTGATCGAAAGCAGCCAAAGCCCAGGCCCCGTGCCCACAACCACCAGAGCGCCGATCGCAAAAGCGCTGCGCTCCGCCTCGCGCAGGATCATGCGAATCTCGGTGAAGGCCAAGCCGCCCGCCATGATGTTGATCGCCAGAACCGCTTCCACCGGCGACAAAGCCAGCGCCAGGATTGGCACCAACAAAATGCCAAAGCCAAACCCCGCCAGCCCGCGAATGAACGCAGCGCCCAAGGTCGCCATAACGGCCACCGCAATCTGCGGCGCGCTGAAGGCGTCGAGAAATTCCACCTAAGGCGTCGTTCGATTGAAGATGAGGAACAGGGTCACGGTGTGAAACGCCGCAATCGCAAGGTTGCTGGTAACGACCGGATTGCTAAGCGTTCCCACGCTGAACGGCGTGATCACCTTATAGATGATCTGCACCGCGAGGAGCGCCGCCACCATGTCCGGGGCCGGACGGACCAGCAGTCCAACCGAAGCGATAAGGATCGCCAGATAAACCGCCAACAAAATGCCACGCGCGGGGCTTGCCTCGCCGTAGGCCTCGCCCGTCCAAGCCGCGTCTGTGACAAGGCCAAGTGTCACTGGGACAAGCACCGCCACATTGAGCAGCAAGGATAGGACGATCATGGTCTTCATACGAGGATCAGCGTTTCCTAGGCCAAATCGGGCGGCAAGGCCGCCTTGGTCAAATGAGCGATCGCCTCATCGAGCGAGAGGAACTTTTGCTCCTTCTCGCCCAGCGTCCGCATCGCCACAGTGCCTTCTTCGGCTTCGCGTTTACCGACCACCAAAAGGTGTGGAACCTTGGCCAGCGAGTGTTCGCGCACTTTGTAGTTGATCTTCTCGTTGCGAAGATCGGTGTCCACGCGAAGACCAGCCGCTTTCAGCTTGGCTTCAACGTCGAGCGCGTAATCATCCGCGTCCGAGACAATCGTCGCCACAACGGCCTGCTTGGGCGCGAGCCACAGGGGTAGCTTACCCGCGTAGTGCTCAATCAAGATGCCAATAAAGCGCTCGAGCGACCCAAACAGCGCGCGGTGGAGCATCACCGGACGGTGCTTCTCTCCATCTTCACCAACATAGCTGATGTCGAACGCTTCGGGCAGATTCATGTCGACCTGCAAGGTGCCGCACTGCCAATCGCGCCCAATCGCGTCACGCAGGACAAACTCCAGCTTGGGCCCGTAGAACGCGCCTTCGCCTTCGTTGATCGTGTATGACAGACCCATTCCATCGAGCGTGTCGGTCAACGATCCTTCGAGCACGTCCCAGATCTCGTCCGACCCCATGCGATTTTCGGGCCGCGTCGACAGTTTGATGCGCACATCGTCGAAGCCGAACTCCTTGTAGATGTCGAGGATCAGCTCGACGACATCGCGGTTCTCGTCATTAAGCTGTTCAGGCGTGCAGAAGATATGCGCGTCGTCCTGCGTGAAATGGCGCACGCGCATAAGGCCATGGAGCGCTCCTGACGGCTCGTATCGGTGTACCTTGCCAAATTCAGCCATACGCAGCGGCAGGTCGCGATAGCTTTTGAGGCCATGCGCAAACAGCGAAACACCACCGGGGCAGTTCATCGGCTTCAACGCAAAGACCCGCTCGTCTTCGGTCTGCGTCGTGAACATATGCTCGCCATAGTTGAACCAGTGGCCCGACGTCTCCCACAGGCTGCGGTCCATTACGTCGGGCGTGTTGACCTCAACATAGCCCGCACGCTCTTGACGGCGGCGCATATAGGTCAGCAGGCCCTGAAACATCGACCAGCCATGCGGATGCCAGAAGACGGCACCGGGCGCGAAATCCTCAAAGTGGAAAAGATCCAACTCGCGGCCCAACTTGCGGTGATCGCGTTTCGCCGCCTCTTCCAGACGGTGGAGATGCGCTTTAAGCTGCTTCTTGTTAAGCCAGCCCGTGCCGTAAATCCGCGTGAGCTGCGCGTTGTTCTGATCGCCGCGCCAATAGGCGCCAGCGGTGCGCATCAGCTTGAAGGCCTGCGGATCAAGCTTGCCCGTCGAAGCCAAATGCGGACCGCGGCACATATCGAGCCACGCGCCTTCCGAGCCCGGCTCACCTGACCAATAGACCGTCAGATCCTCGCCCTCAGGCAATTCCTTGGCCCATTCGGCCTTGAAGCTCTCGCCTTCGGCTTCCCACTTCGCGATCAGATCATCGCGCGACCACACTTCGCGGATCAAGGGTTTGTCCGCCTTGATGATCTCGCGCATCTTCTCTTCGATGGCGGGAAGATCTTCGAGCCCGAACGGCTCGCGGTCGGCTGGGGCCATCACGTCGTAGTAAAAACCGTCATCGGTCGCGGGACCAAAGGTGATCTGCGTACCCGGCCATAATGCCTGCACCGCTTCGGCGAGGACGTGGGCGTAATCGTGGCGCACCAATTCGAGGGCGTCTTCTTCATCCTTGGAAGTGATGAGAGCGAGCTCAGCATCGCCCTCAAAAGGACGACCCATATCGCGAACTTCGCCATCCACGCGCGCAGCCATGGCCGCTTTTGCGAGGCCGGGACCGATCGCTGCGGCAACATCAGCGGGCGTCGAGCCCGCTTCCATTTCGCGCACCGATCCATCGGGCAGGCTTATCTTGAACATCTTGGTCATCGTCGTCTTCCGTCTCGTTTGTAGCGCGCCTTAGGACAAGCGGCGGCGCGCGCAAAGGGGCGGCGTGAGCGTTTCGTGACGATTTCGGGAAGACACCGCGCCACCCGAAACCGGGTGGCAGTGGTTGGCGCTTAACGCGCGACCGACCGCCCCCGGAGATCCGAGGTGGTAGTGGTCACTGTTGTGGTCAGCGCGTGGGCCATGAGCGGCAAATAGGGTCGCCGGGTTAAGAAGTCACCCCCTAAGCTGGGCTTCGTTCAGCAAGTACAGGCGTAAGCGGCGTTTTTCTTTCCATTGTTGAAAGGGTACTTGGCTGATGACTGATATCGCCAAAGCTATCGTATGGGCCGCCCTCATCCTCTCCGTGGCCTTTGTAATGAAGACGTAAGGGGTCAACGCCTCGGCCAGCGCCGGGGTCACCGCGGCCCTCCCTGCCGTTGGCTTTCAGTATCGCTGATGTGTTCGAGCTGCCGATTGAGGGGATTTTTAGCCGAGATGAAGGGTGAGCCGATGGGCTAAAGCCAGCCCGCCTCGCGCAAAGGTCCGGTCATCGCCCGGCTTACAGGCACATCCATACCGTTTGAAAGCGATAAGCGCAGATCGCGCCCTTTGCGATGATGAGCGCACACTGCGCTACGCGCCACCCACCAACTGCGATGCACCTGCATGCCTTCATCGGGAGGCAAAAGCGCAAAGGCATCGCGCAGCGGCATCAACACCAAATGGCTCTGATCTTCAGCAATGACGCGCACGTAATGGTCTTCCACTGACACGGCGAGAATTGGCGGAAAGCTGGCGGGCAAGCTGTTGTGTAAAGCGGTGTCAATGGCTCCTTTCGTTTCAGCGAGCGCCCCTGTTGCCACAGCATCGCCTTGCGGCGTCTCGAACCTCGCATTCGCTCGGCCTGCGCGCCAATAGAGTGCGAAAAAGAGCGCGAAGAAGCCGAGGCCAATCAAAAGCGAGCGCGGCCAGATCCGTGTGAAACCTTCGCCCAGCGCTGCGGGCAGACCGCCTGCAAGCCACAAAACGGCCCATGCCAAAAGCGCTGACCCCAGGGGTATCGCAAAAGCGTAGCCCCATATTGCGTTCACTCCGACCAAACGCGCCATCGCCGCACCAACCACCGCCAAGAGACGAACCACGCCCCAAGCAATGGCGGCCCCGGCGAGGCCTTGAAGAAGGCGCGCGCTGAGCGATGCATCGGCTGGGGAAAGCACGCCGAGTGCGCCAACAGCCGCACCCACGACAACCACAACTCCGAATTCGGCCAGCAAGCGCTCTCTTGAACTCAGTCGCATGCGGACCGTCCACGCATTGGACCGACCAAACGCGCATCAAGGCGACGATCCGCGAATTGCGCCTTTTGCGCGCTTCGAGATGTTCCCAGAAACAGCATCCAAACTCGTTTAAGCCTTTCAACGCGAAGGAAACAAGCATGCCCTCCCCCGAACAGCCTCAAAGCGAAAACCCTCGTGTCAGTCTTAAGATCACGGTGGTGGCCACGATCGTAATCACCGCGCTGGTCACCGGGCTGACGATGCTTTTGGGAGGCTTCGGGTCGCAAGGGACGGATTTTGAGAGCGCACAGCGCCTCAGCGTGCCCATTCAGATCCATTTGTGGACCGCGCTCCCCGCGCTCGTTCTTGGCCCGGTCGTTTTGCTGCGGCGAAAGGGAGACAAGACGCATCGGTGGCTTGGTCGGCTTTGGGTGTCGCTTATGCTGGTAACCGCGGTCGCTTCGGCGTTTATCCGGGCCCCGGGGGCGGGCCTTGCTGGATCGGGTTTCAGCTTAATCCACATCTTCACGATATGGACGCTTGTGAACGCTCCGCTTGGCGTCTGGCTGGCGCGCAAAGGCCGTGTGCGCGCGCATCGCGTCGCTATGACGGGCCTTTACGCAGGGCTGGTCATTGCAGGCGCCTTCACGCTGATCCCGGGCCGGCTTATCGGGAATCTGGTCTTTGCCTAGAACAACGGTGACAGAGTCTGGGTGGATCTGACCCCGGCAAATGGCGACCACCCTACAAGGATAACGTCACCGCCCTTATCTGGGGTGAATGGCCTTTCTGCCCTACCTCTTCGGCACGCTGGCGCTGATACTCGGCGCGCTTTGGCTGCGGCGTTATCTCCGCCAGCGGCGGCGCGCGCGGCTGCTGGCGTCTCCACTTACGCCCGAACAGCGCCATATCGTTGCGCAATTGGTGCCGATGACGCGGCGCTTGCCATCGGATCTGCGCTCCAAGCTGGAAGGGCGGATCAATCTGTTCCTCGACCAGATCACTTTCCACGGGCGCGGCGGGCTGGAGGTGACCGAGCCCATGCGCCTGTCGATCGCGGCGCAGGCCTGCCTGCTGATCGTCAACTCTCAGGTCTGGTACGAAACCTTGCGCACCATTCTGATCTACCCGTCCGCCTTTCGCGCGCTGCGCCCCGAACATCAGGGGCTGGTCGTCCACGAACGCACCGCCACCATGCTGGGCGAGAGCTGGACGCGCGGGCCGGTGGTGCTCTCGTGGGATCACGCGCTGCAGGGAGGCCTTGATGAAAGCGACGGGCACAACGTCGTGATCCACGAATTCGCGCACCAGCTGGACGCGCTGACCGGGCACACGAACGGCATTCCGATCCTGTCCAAAGGCCAGCACTACGAGGGGTGGGAAGAGGCGATGCTGGAAGGGTATGAGCGCCACCGCGAACGCGTCATGGCGGGCCATCCGACTGTGATCGACCCATATGGCGCGACCAACCATCAGGAATATCTGGCCGAGGCGATCGTTGCCTTTTTTGAGCGGTCCTACGCTCTGAAACGCGAGGAGCCCGCGCTTTATTCTCAGGTCTCAAAGCTGCTGGCGCTTGACCCGGCTGGGTGGAATTAAAGCGGGCGCGCTCTGCCTCTCATCACAATCGCACCTTGAAACAAATCTGAAACGAAACCGCCGTGATCGTGTCACGGACGCTGCCTAACGGGCTTTGGCACTCTCCCCTAATCAAAGGCCATTCTCTCGTGACCAAAAAACTGATGACCGCCGCGCTTCTCTCCAGCGTGGCTGCTGTTCCGACGCAAGTCTGGGCGCAAGACCAAGAGCAGCAAGACGACACCGCCACCTCCGGCAACCAGATCATCGTGACCGCGCAAAAGGTTGAGCAGCGCGCGCAGGACGTGCCGATCACCATCACCGCCACCAGCGGCGAGCGGATCGAGCAATTGGGCGTCACCGACCTCGATGAGCTGTCAAACTATGTTCCGGGCCTGCTGATCCAAGAGCAAAGCGCCAACAATCCCGGCGTCGTGATCCGCGGCATCACCTCGGACAGCGGCTCGGCCCAGCAAGGCCCGCGCGTCACGCTCTATTACAACGGCGTCGACATCTCGCGCTCACGCGGCAGCTATCAGGCGATCTACGATCTGGAACGCGTCGAGGTGATCAAGGGCCCGCAAGCGACCCTGTTCGGCACCGCGTCAGCAGTCGGCGCGATCAGCTTGGTATCGGCCAAGCCGCGCGAAGGCTTTTCGGCTGAACTACGCGGCGGTTATGGCAACTTTGACCAGACCCTGCTGGGCGGCTTTATCAACGCGGGTTCCGACGTGCTCGCCGGGCGCATCGCGTTCGAATACCGCAATCGCGACGGCTATGTCGAAAACCTGAACCCCAATCAGGAGGAAGAGCTGTACGCGCAGGACCAGCTGGGTGTGCGCGCCTCGCTGCGCTACACGCCTTCGGCGGACTTCACGCTGGATCTGATCGCAACCTACGACCAGCAGCGCAACGGCGGCACGCCGTTTATCTCGGGCACGTTCCCGGCCTTTGCGGGCGCTCCGGGCGGCGCGGCCAACGCGTTTGAAGACGCAAACCTGGGCGGCAACCCGGCGGGCGCGGCGGCGCTGGGCGATGACCAGCTGGGCCTTAGCCGCGCGGTCTACGACCTCAACCTCACCGCTGAATACCAGTTCGCCGACGATTGGACCTTCACGACCGTCAACGGATACCGCGAATTTGACAGCCGCGAAGTGTTCGACGCCGACGGAACCGCGGCGCCGTTCCTCGAATTCAGCGAGATCGCGGATGGCTGGCAGTTTAGCCACGAAGGCCGCTTCACCTACACCAGCAGCGATGTGCGCGCGAGCTTTGGCTACAACCTCTTTATCGAAGACGGCGTGCAGAACGTGCCGTTTGCGACCGAAGAAGGGCTTTACCTTCAGTGTCTGACGGGCCTGTTTGGGGTTCCCACCGCGCTGCGCCCTTTCGGCGATACGCCGTGCGTCGCCGCAGACGGTTCGTCGCCCGCCACCGGCATCACCAACATCCCTTACGTCTCCGTGTTCGAGAACCAGGGTCGCAACGAGGCCTATTCAGTCTTTGCAGACGTGACGTGGATCGCGACGGACGCGCTGGAGCTGACCGCCGGTGTTCGTGTTCTTGAGGAATATCGCCAGTCGGGCTTTTTCGCGGATATCCCGCAAAGTGTCCTAAACACAGGAAACGCACCGCTCATCCCGGGCCAGGTCGACACGAACGGCCAGACCTTCGAGGCGGATCGCAATTTCTCGGCCATCCTGCCGCGTCTTAACGCGCTCTATCGCATCAGCGATGACGTAAACGTGTTCGCGACCGTTTCGAAGGGGCGCCGTTCCCCGGTCGTCCAGCTTGGCGCATCGGCTGGCGACAGCGGCATCGCCCAGCCCAACATCACCGATGTTCCCGAAGAAACCGTGTGGAACTACGAAGCCGGGATCAAGCTGGCGAGCGGACCGGTGTCCGGCTCGGTTGGCGTCTACTACCAGGTCTACGACAACTTCCAGGTCACGATCCCCGAGTTCGACGACAACGGCAACCCCACCGGCAACACGCGGACCGATTCCGCGGGCAGCGCCAGTAACCTTGGTTTCGAAGCGGAACTGGCGGTTGAACTGGCCGACTGGCTGCAGGTCTTCGGCAATGTCGGCTATATCGATGGCGGGGTCGACAACGATCCGGAGAACGGCATCTTCGCCGGGGCCCGCTTCCGCCTGCAACCGGAACTCCAGGCCTCGGGCGGCTTCACTATCGACCACGAATTCGCTGGCGGCGTGCGCTTCTTTGCAACGCCCAGCGTCACGCACCGCAGCAGCATCGTGTTTGAGCTGCCAACGCTTGCCCGCCCGATCCCGATCGAGCAGGAAGCGGTCACTCTGGTCAACGCGCGTGCCGGTTTCAGCTTTAGCGATCGCCGCTACGAGATCGCCGGCTTTATCCGCAACGCCTTCAATGAAGACTACCTTCTGGATGCGGGCAACACCGGCGGCGCCTTTGGCATCCCGACCTTTATCCCGGCAGAGCCGCGCTTTTACGGCATCCAGCTGACCGCCCGTTTCGGCGACTAAACACCCAGCGCCTAAAGCGCTTAACACAAAAGACGCGGCCAGGCCTCACAGCGGGCTTGGCCGCGTTTCTTGTTTCTTGAGCGTTCCTGCAATTGCGATACAACCGCCCAAACACGAACAGAAATTCGGGGAGCGGCGGGTGTTCAAGAAAATTGCGCTGGGCCTTTTGGCCTTGCTCTTGGTGGGTGTCGGCTTTGCCTACGTCTCCTACGGATCGGTCGGGCGCGCGGGCAGCGGCTACGCGGCCAAGAACCTGTGTTCGGGCTATTTCCTAAGCGGTTTCCCCTTGGACGTTATTCAGGAGGAAGCGCTGGTTGGCGCGTCCGACTTGCTCGCCAACATCTCCTACACGCTTGATGAAGACAATCGCCGCGTCACCACGCGCTTCTTCGGCCTGTTTGAACGCACCGCGGTGTTCACACCGGGGGTTGGCTGCACGCTGATCCCGCCGGGCGAGGAAACCTCCTCTATCGAGGTGCAGGCTCTGCCCGCATTGCCGCGCGCGGCGGACAAGCCTTGGCCTCAAGGCACCGCTCCCGTCGCCACCAACGCCGCCGTCCAATCGATCATCGACACCGGCTTTGTCGAAGACGATCCCGCCGGACCTCTCAACACCAAGGCGATTGCGGTGGTGCACAAGGGCGAGCTGATCGCGGAACGCTACGCGCCCGGCGTCACCGCACAAACGCCGCTGTTGGGCTGGTCGATGAGCAAAAGTGTGACCGCGCTTTTGGTGGGCCTGCTGGTCCAGGATGGTAAACTCGAGGTGATGGCGCCCGCCGACGTGCCGCAATGGCAAGAGACGCCCGATGATCCGCGCGCCGCCATTACACTTGACCAATTGATGCGCATGAGCAGCGGGTTGGAGTTTGTCGAAACCTATTCCGCCGCGACCGATGTGACGCAAATGCTCTCGCTTGAAAGCGACGCCGCCGGTTTCGCTGCGTCCAAACCGCTGGAATTCGCGCCCGATACGAACTGGTCCTATTCCTCAGGCACCACCAACATCATATCGGGGATCGTGCGCCGCGCGACGGGCGGCTCGGTGCAGGAAGCCTACGCCTACTCGCAAAACCGCCTGTTCCGACCGCTCCAGATCGCCACCGCGACTATTGAGCCCGACCCCAGCGGCACGTTCATCGGTTCATCCTACACCTACGCCTCCGCGCGCGATTGGGCGCGGCTGGGGCAGCTCGTGCTGCAAGACGGCGTGTGGGAGGGCGAGCGGCTCTTACCCAAAGGGTGGGTCGACTACCTCACCACGCCAACCAAAACGGCGAGCTGGAACCTCTATGGCGCGCAAGTGTGGCTCAACCGCGATCCGGATGATCCGGAACGGGGGCGCCTATTCCCCGCGCTGCCGCCCGACGCCTATTATTTCGGCGGCTTTCAGGGGCAGATCGTGCTGGTCATCCCGTCGGCCGATCTGGTGATCACGCGCTTCGGCTTCACGCCAGCCGAGAACACCAAGATCGAAGACATCGCCGCGCAAATCATCGCTGAGTTGGCGAGCGGGGCCGACGCTTCAGAAGAGTTTGCCGAAGCCGCCTGAGCGCAAGAGAGCGCCGCTGGTAGAGCGGTGATGCGATTTGGTGGAAGGCCGCAAGCGCGCGCGAGAATGCGGCTCCAAGCTGCCACAAGCTGGATTGCAGAGAGGACCATAGCATGTGGAAGCTAGGATTGGCGGCGATTAGCCTGACGGCGTGCGCTGCGGCTTCAGACCGGATTATCACCGCGCCTGAGGCGATTGATCCCCCGCGCCGGATCGAAGCCGCCGACCCGGCCCACGCCTGGACCCAAAGCACCCTTAAGGCCCATGGCATCGCCGATACGACGATCACGGACATGGTCCGCCAGCTTGATGAGGGCGCGTATCCCGGCGTCACCAGCGTGCTGTTGGCGCATAAGGGCGAGCTGGTGCTCGAACGCTATTTCGAAGGCGCGAAGGCTGACGATCTGCAGAACACGCGCTCGGCCTCCAAGACGATCACATCGGCCTTAATCGGGATCGCGCTGGATCGCGGCGAGCTCGCGACGGTCGATCAGCCGGTCCTGCCGCTCTTTCCCGAATATGAGCGGGACGCCTTGGAGGATGATCCGCGCAAAGGGGCCATTACGCTCGCGCATCTGCTCTCGATGCGTTCCGGGGTGCGCGGCAACGAGGACGCGATGTACCCGACCGACGATTGGGTCGGCTTTTATTGGGATCAGCCGCTCGTCGCGGAGCCCGGGAAGCGGTTCTCCTACGCCACCAGCGGGCCGGTTGTTCTGGGCAGTGTGATCATTCGCGCTGGAGGCCTGCGCGTGCCCGATTACGCAAACCGCCATTTGTTCGAGCCGATGGGCATTCGCTCCTATCGCTGGCCCATCTCCAACTCACGCGGCAGCCAGGGCTTGGCGATGACCGGTGGCGGACTGCATTTGCGCCCGCGCGACATGGCCAAATTTGGCCAGCTCTATCTTGATGGCGGGCTTTGGAAGGGCAAGCGCATCGTGTCGGAAGAATGGATCACCGCCTCAACCACGCAGAAAGCCACCAGCAACCTTTACGGCGAGGATTACGGCTATTTCTGGCGCATGATGGATCGCAAGACGCCGTCGGGCACCGCGCGCTCCTACGAAGCGTGGGGCAATGGCGGGCAGTTCATCATGGTGTTTCCGGCGCTTGATCTGGTCGCGGTGTTCACTGGCACCAATTACGGCAAAATGCCGGAGATGGAGCGACCGTTTGAGCTGATGGAGCGCTTTATTCTGCCCGCATTTGCGCCCAGAAGCGCGCCTTAATACGGCGTCAGCGCCCGCGTCCAAAGCGTTTTCGCACCGCCTTACGCGCCGCGAACCAGCCCACTTTTTCGCCGTAGACCCGGTACACCTCACGCAGCGCGTCGTAGGCAGGGCGAACGCTCGGCTCCACCGCCACATGGCCGCGCACCGGGCTATCGAGGGCGATCAGCGCCTCGCTGTAATGCTCTACAAACCGCTCTCGCGTCGGCTCGCGCGCGTCGCCCAGCCTTGGGGAAGGCACAACGGAAGGGTTGGTGTTGATCTCAAAGGTTTGCACGCGCCCATCGACGACGCCGTAGTCAATCCGCCCGTATTCGATGTTTGCGAGCTCAAAGATACGGGCAATCTGTTCGCGATGCGGTTGATTTTGGACATAGTCGTATTCGAACGCCACGCGTCCAGGATCACCCGCCTGCCCCGCGCCGAACTTCACCACCCATTGATCGTCGAACAGAACGTGCTGGGTCATGATCCGCCCGTTTACGCAATAGCCGCCATATTTGATGAAGGGACCGCCATCCTTGCGGGTTTCCTGGTACTCGATGACCATCCATCCGCTTAGCGATTGGCCATCATCAAGGCGCGCGGCCAGCCACCGATCCAGAGCGTCCTGATCGTCGATCAAGGGCGACGTGGGGCCGTCGTGATCGTTTGCATCGCGCACAAAGACCGGGAAACGCGCGGGCCGCGGATTGTCGCCTGCGCGGTAGACGCCAAAGTCGTTCAACCCGGCCTCGTGAAGCGTTTGCAGTAAGGCAAAGCGCCGCTTGGATTTGAGCGGATGGTTGATCCGCAGCCCGCCCGGATCGCTCGCCTCCAGCGATGCATGAATGCGCGCGGCGGCTTCCTGCTCAAAGGGGGAAAGCCGCTCAATATCGGTGAAGATATAGGTGCACAAAGGCAGCTTCTTGGCGTGCAACAGGTTTTCGTAGGTTTCCAGCCGGACCATGGCGCGCAAATCAGGGCGCCAATAGTCGAGAAATCGATCGTTCAGCGTGTAGTCGTGGTACCTTTTGGTGACATAAACGATCATCTGCAGGACCTGATTCCGACTACAAAGCGAGAGTTATCAACCCTGTGGCGATGATCGTTTGCCACCGCAAGTGAACAAAGCGAACGCGCGGGGAAATGGGGGGGTGAAGGATCGGCGGAACGAAGCAGCGATAGGCTCGCGCAGTCTAGGCCGCCGCTTTGGCTCCTTGTCTGGCCTCCTCGCGGATCAGGTCAGCCGCTTTTTCCGCAATCGCGATCGTGGGCGCGTTTGTGTTGCCGCTGACCAGTTTGGGCATGACCGATGCGTCCACCACGCGCAGAGCTTCGACCCCGCGCACGCGCAGTTGAGCGTCCACAACGCCCATCGGATCGTCCTTTACGCCCATTTTGCAGGTGCCCACCGGGTGATAGATCGTGCCGCCCACTTCGCGCGCAAACGCAAGCAATTCGGCGTCGGACTGCAGCGCGTCTCCGGGCTGCAATTCATGGTCGATATAGCGCGCCAGCACCGCCTGTTCGGCGAATTTGCGCGCCCAGCGCAAGCCGGCAATCGCGGTTTCCTGGTCCAACGGATCGGAGAGGTAGTTGGGCCGGATCGCAGGGTGCGCGGTGTGCGAGGTGGCCTTGATGTGAACGCTCCCCCGGCTTTCCGGGCGCAGTTGGCACGGCGCAATCGTCAAGCCGGGTTCTTTCTCCAGCTGCATATTGCCATTGTCGGTCATCTCCTTGAAGTCCATGGTCGCGGGCAGGATGTGATACTGCACATCGGGCGTGGCGAGTTCGGGCCTTGTCTTGATGAACGCCGCGACGTGCGCCGCTGAAAGCGTCAACAGCCCCTTGCGCTGGGTCAGGAATTTGAACACCTCGC
>ERZ1740070.993-NODE-993-length-18330-cov-4.992175_pt1 | contig 18330 bp, 15 predicted proteins | sample MGYA00581734_ERZ1740070 | MGnify/ENA primary metagenome ERZ1740070 (study PRJEB43018, sample SAMN04849744) | marine metagenome | isolation source: floating plastic debris | place: Pacific Ocean | collected 2008-09-01 | study: EMG produced TPA metagenomics assembly...
ATCATTGCGGGCATCAGGGAATTCTTGTGCAATCGTAGCAATTACCTGATTGCCGATGTCGTTAGCGGCACCCGGTGTAGCTTCCACCTCTTCAGGTAAACGAAGCCGGATCGACACCTGATTGGGCGCGCCGAATTCCTGCACTAGCGGGCTGCCATAGCCAAGCCCGCCCACCAATTCGCGAAGCGCGGGGATCGGGGCTTCCTCGCGCTCCTCAAAGGTAATGCGCACTTCCTGTCCGCCTGCAAAGTCGACGCCGTAATTGAGGCCTTGGATCAGAACCATCGCCCAACTCGCCGCGATCAACAGCAGGCTGACGATAAAGAAAGGCACACGGACTTTGAGGAACTTGATGTTCGTATCCGGCGGGACGAGCTTGAGAAGTTTCATGGTGCGTATCGCTCGTTAAAGGATCAGATGTTGATGTCGGCCGGGCGGCTTTTGAGCCAGCCGGCAGCCCACATGCGCGTGAGGAACAGCGCGGTGAAAACGGTCGTGGCAAGGCCAATGACCAGCACGATCGCAAAGCCGCGAATGGGCCCAGAGCCGAAGAAGAACAGCAGCGCGCCCGCGATCAGGTTGGTGATGTTCGCATCGTAAATCGCGCGGCTGGCTTCCTTATATCCGGTTTCCACCGCCGCCAGGACTTTGCGCCCTCGCTTGCGTTCTTCGCGGATGCGCTCGTTGATCAGCACGTTCGCGTCCACCGCTGCGCCGACCGTCAGCACAAAGCCGGCGATACCCGGCAGCGTCAGCGTCGCGTTCAAACCCGCCATCAGGCCCAGCAGGATGAGCACGTTGAAGAACAGGGCAACGGTCGCGTAGACGCCAAAGCGGCCATAGGTGGCGACCATAAGCGTGATCACCGCGATTGAGCCGATCAGCATGGCGATAAGGCCCTTGCGGATCGAATCCGCGCCCAATTCCGCACCCACGCTGCGCTCTTCGATAACCGTCAGCTCCACCGGCAGAGCGCCCGAGTTCAGCTGGATCGCCAGCTTTTTGGCCGTCTCGGCGGTAAAGCTGCCCGAAATCTGCGCCGACCCGCCCAGAATAGGCTCGTTAAATTCCGGAGCCGAAAGGATCTTGCCGTCAAGGATAATAGCAAAGCGGTAACCCACGTTCTCGGTCGAAAGCTTGGCAAATTTTGTCGCGCCCTGATTGTCAAAGCGGATGTTGACCACGTCCTGGTTGTTGCGCGGATCCTTGCCCGGGCTCGCCTCGGTCAGATTGTCTCCGCGAATACCGCCTAGACGTTCCACCGCCAGAGACGTGCCGGCAAAATCGCTTTCCTCGACAAACGGGAAAATCTCGCTGCCCGGAGGCGCAATGCCCGCTTGCACGTTGGTGGGCAGCGCGTCGCGATCCACCAGCTTGAATTCCAGCACCGCCGTTTCGCCGAGCAGTTCCTTCAACGCTTCTGGATCTTCCAGACCCGGCACCTGCACCACGATCCGGTTTTCACCTTGGCGAATGATCGTCGGCTCGCGCGTGCCCAGCTCGTCGATACGGTTGCGCACAACCTCGACAGCGCCGTTCATCGCCGTGTCGAGCGCGGTGTCGAGCCCAGTCTGCGTGGGCGTGAGAACCATTCGCTGCGAATCAACGACTTGCAAGTCCCACTCCGCGGTAACGCCTTGCCCCGCGATCAGCGGCTCCAACAGATCGCGCGCGCGATCAATCTCTGCGGGATCATCAAGGATAAACGACAGTGAACCGCCCGAGGTAGAGATATCGCCAATGCGGATACGCGGTTCGGCGTTGCGCATCGCGACCCGCACCGATTCTTCCAAATTTTCAAGCCGAGTGGCCGCGACGAAATCCTGACCGCCCTCGAGCAGAAGGTGCGAACCGCCCGCCAAGTCGAGCCCCAGATTAACCTGCGGCATATCCTCCCAAGTCGAGGCGGGGCCAACCCCGCCCGCTCCGAAAAGCGACGGGATCGCCAGCGCGGCGAGGACCAGGGTCATGACCCAGAGCGAAGTCTTTTTCCAAATGGGAAAATCGAGCATGGCGCGTGTCGTGTCTTCTTAATACGCCGCTCGCCGACGCGGATCGCGCGCGAGCGGTCGAAGGGAATTGCTCTTAATCGTTGGCCGGTTTGCCACCGGGCGGGATGATATCGCCGATCGTCTGTTTGACCGCCTTGACCCGCACATCTTTGGCAATGTCGATTTCGACGTAATTGTCGTCCACCTTGGCCACCTTGCCAACAAGGCCGCCAGCGGTGACGACTTGATCGCCCTTCTTGACCGACGCGATCTTCTCACGGTGAGCCTTTTGTTGCTTCATTTGAGGGCGCAACAAGAGGAAATAGAAAATTGCCACCATGCCGATGATAGGCAGGAAAGTGATCCAAGCTGGCGGCTCGGCTGGAGCGCCAGCCGCGGCCAGAGTGGCGGTCAAGATTTCGAACATCGCTTTTTCGTACCCGTCAGATCGTAATTAAAGATGGTGGTTGCCAAAAGAGGTGTCTCCGCGCCCTCGCTCTTTCAAAGAGCCATGCACGAAGCTTCCCCTCAAATCCCACAAGTGGGCGCGCCTAGCAGCCTTTCAACCAGCCGGCAATCGCAGGGGCGGGCTAAGGGCGCGAGCTGTGTGAAACTCGCACCAATTTGGATGACGTGGCAGAGCTCGCCGAGACAAAAGTGCAGCGGGAGGCGAGCCGTGAGAGCATTCGCGGGTTGCCAGACACCAGCCTCGCCCGTATAGGCCGCGCCTCCACTGGTCTCGGGAAGTAGCGCAGCCTGGTAGCGCATCACACTGGGGGTGTGGGGGTCGCAGGTTCGAATCCTGTCTTCCCGACCAGTGGGTTCGTCGATTTCGACTTTTCAAAAGCGCCGGTTGCGACCACGGAACCAATCCCCTATGCCGTGGTTATTACGAAAATTCTTATGAGTAATACTCGCATCCTCCTGAGCGCTGGCGCCTTCGCGCTTGCGACCGCTCTGATCGCGGCCCCGGTGGCTGCGAACGAAGAAAAGCGCCAAGTCGCCAAGGAAGAAAGCCAATCCCGCGATGCGGCGATGGAAGACAAGGCCGGCGGCACAACCGCGCGGCGCAGCTACACGCCTGAAGACTTCGCCCGTTTTGCGCCGCGCAGCGCGCTCGACATGGCGCGCCAAGTGCCCGGCTTTCAGATCCGCGAAGGCGATGGCGCGCGCGGCCTTGGCCAAGCCGATACGAACGTGCTGATCAACGGGCGACGGATTTCAGGCAAATCGAACGGGCCGGTCGCCGCGCTTCAGCGTATTCCCACCGAAGAGGTCATGCGGCTGGAACTGGTCGATGGCGCCAGCCTCGATATTGGCGGACTGACGGGCCAGGTGCTCAATGTCATCACCTCGGGCAGTGGCAAGATCAGCGGTCAGTTCCGCTACGCGCCGCAGTTTCGCAGCTTTGGTGTCGGGCCGCGCCTTCGCGAAGGCCGCGTCGCCATCGCTGGCGGCGGCAGTAAAACCGACTGGACGCTTGCGCTAGAGAATAACGCCTCGCGGCGGGGCGATGAGGGACCGGAATTCGTTTTTGATGGCGCGGGCGTCTTGATCGACACACGCGAGGAACAGCGCAACGCCGACACCGATAACCCAAGCCTGTCGGGTTCGTTCACCCGTGTTGCTGATAACGGCAACGTCCTCAATCTGACTGGCGAAGTGAATGGCTTTTTCTTTCGCGAAAAGGAAATATCCGAACGCTCAGGCCTGATTGATCCAGCCGATCGAGTGCGCGATTTTCGCTTTTCCGAAGACGAGTTCAATTTCGAACTTGGGGCGGATTATCAGTTTGAATTTGGGCCAGGAAAGCTCAAGCTGATCGCCTATCATCGCTATGAAGACAGCCCAACGGTCTCGACCCAGATTACCACTTTCTCGGACGGAAGCGACGCGTCAGGCAGCCGCTTCACGCGCGACGCGGATGAGGGCGAGACCATTGCGCGCGCCGAGTACAGTTTCCCAGCGTTCGGCGGCGATCTGCTGATAGCCGGCGAAGGTGTGCGCAACTTTCTCGACATCAACAGCACGCTGAAAGAGCTGGATGCGGCGGGCGACTTCGTGCCCGTCGAATTCGATGGCGCGACCGCGCGCGTCGACGAAGACCGCGCCGAAGTGCAGGCAACTTACAGCCGCCCACTCGCTTCGAACTTGCAGTTCCAGCTGTCGCTTGCGGGCGAATATTCCAAGATCAGCCAAAGCGGCGTCCAGGGCCAGACCCGCACGTTCTATCGCCCCAAAGGCTTCGTCGCGCTCGACTGGAAGGTCAAAGAAGGCATCAACATCGCCGCGCGCGTGGAACGGATCGTTGGCCAGCTTAATTTCTTCGATTTCATCGCGACGGTTGATCTCAACCAGGATCGCGAAAACGTGACCAACGCGGACCTTGTCCCGCAGCAAAGCTGGCGGGCCGAGGTCGAAGCGAACATCGCGCTTGGCAAACTGGGCACGATCAATCTGCGCCCCTTTTACGAGGATATCGTGGATATTGTCGACCAGATCCCAATTCCAGGCGGCGGCCAAGCGCCAGGCAACTTGCCTTCGGCGCGGCAATATGGCGTCGAAGCTGATCTGACCCTCTTGTCAGAGGGGATTGGTTGGCGCGGCACTCGTCTTGATCTGTCAATCGCTGGGCGTGGAAGCTCAATACGCGATCCATTGTTGGGCTTTAATCGGGAGCTGTCTGGTTTTCGCACGATCAACATCAACACCGATATTCGCCACGATGTCCCAAACACCAGTTGGGCCTTTGGAGGCAGTTTCTTCTTCGATGATAACGCCAACAACGTGCGTCTCGATGAGATCTTCGTGGTGAACGAGCCTTTCCCTGGCTTCACTGGCGTCTTTGTCGAAAATAAGGATGTCTACGGCCTTACGCTGCGGTTCACCGTCAATAACCTTACGGACCGCGCGAACCTTTTCGATCGCACAGTCTTCGCCGACCGTGCGGCTGGCATCGTGGATTTCGTTGAAGACCGGAACCGCCGTTTCGGTCGGATCTTCAATTTCGAGATTGAAGGCTCGTTCTAGCGCGCGTACCCCTTGCGCAGTGTGAGGGTGAAGGCATGACGCAAAGAATGCGCAGTTGGCTGTTTGCGCCGGGCGACAGCGAAAAGAAAATGACCAAGGCGATCGCAAGCGAGGCGGATATTGCCCTGCTTGATCTTGAGGATTCGGTCACACCGGCCAACAAGCCGTCCGCGCGTCAGATGGTCGCGGATACGCTGAAAGCTTGCGATGACGCATCGCGCGTATGGGTGCGGATCAACCCGCTCGATACGCACGACGCCATCCTTGACCTCACCGCTGTGGTACCAGGACGGCCCGGCGGCGTGCTGCTGCCCAAGGTGGAAGGCGCGGCGCATCTGACGCAGGCGCACCACTATCTGACCGCGCTTGAAGTCGCGCATGGCGTTGCAGTGGGATCGACGCGCATAGCCGCGATCATCACCGAAACGCCCGGAGCCATGTTCGCCGCAGGCCAATACGCCGAGGATTATCCGGGACGCGAGCGTCTGGTGGGGTTAAGCTGGGGCGCAGAAGACCTTTCATCAGCCCTTGGCGCAAGAGAACAGCGCGGCCCCGATGGCGAATACGCGCATGTTTACGAAATGGCGCGCAGCCTATGCCTCCTCGCTTCCGTCAACGCGGGCGTGATGCCGCTTGAGACGGTGCAGCCCGAGTTTCGCGATCTTGAAGCGCTTGAACAGCGGGCTAAACGCTGCCGCGCGGCGGGTTTTCGGGGAATGCTGGCCATCCATCCGGCGCAAATCGGTCCGATCAACGCCGCCTTTACGCCATCAGCTGAAGAGATCGCCCACGCGCGCGCCGTGGTGCGGGCTTTCGCGGATAATCCGGGCGCCGGTACGATCGCCATAGACGGCGCGATGCTGGATCGCCCGCACCTGACGCTCGCTCAGCGCCTGCTGGCCGAAGCGGGCGTGGAAGCCTAATCACGTCGCGCGCGCTTGCTACGCGTTTTCCTACACTAACCAGATAGGTTATGTGAATCCTGATTCGAACCAATCAGGAGCTGCGCACCCATGGCCTTACTCGAAACGCTCATCGGCCCGATTACCTCTATCATCGACAAGATCATCCCCGACAAGGAAGCGCGCGCCAAAGCGAAGCTTGAACTGCTCAAGCTCGAAGGCACGCAGGAAATGAACCTGATCGAAGCGCGCCTGCAAGCGATCGTGGCCGAGGCCCATTCGAAGGACCCGTGGACCAGCCGCGCGCGGCCCAGCTTTCTCTACATTATGTACATCATGATCTTGTGGGCGTTGCCCATGGGCGTTCTGGCCGCGTTCAATCCGGCGGCGGCGAAGGAAATCGCGGAGGGCATGAACGCGTATCTCAACGGTCTTCCCGAACCGCTCTACGCGTTGTTTGGCACGGGCTACCTAGGCTACACCGCCGCGCGTCAATGGGGCAAAGTGAAAGGCGTCGATCAGTAACCGTTCGTCCCAACCTGCCATCATCAGCCAAGGCAAACGATTAGAAGAGATTCAGTGCGTTAACGAAAACTTTGGAGCTTGGCTCTAGGGTCTCAGGCGTTGATATAGGCCAAAGCTTTGGGGGCTTAGATGGCAAACGAAGACAAAGACCGACTGGCGAGTGATCGCCGCAAGAATGATCGCCGCAAGGCGCAAGTCCCGTATGACGGACCTGATCGCCGCCGGGCGAGTCGTCGCGCGGGCACGGATCGCCGAACAAGCGTCCGGCGTTCGGGCGATCGTTTCTGAATACTCATAGCGCGCTTGCTTTAACGCAGGCGCTTTGCCCGGACGCGCAGACGCGCTAGAAGCGCCGCGTGATGAGCAACATCGTCTACGTCCTTAACGGCCCCAATCTCAATCTTCTGGGTCTGCGCGAGCCTGAGATTTACGGCTCCACCACTCTCGATGAAATCGCCGGGATGCTTGAGGATCGCGCGAGCGAGCTGGGCCTTGTCATCGACATGCGCCAGACCAATCACGAAGGCATGCTGGTGGATTGGCTGCACGAGGCGCAGGCTGAGGATGCTCGCGCGGTGCTGATCAACGCCGGGGCTTACACGCACACCTCCATCGCCTTGCTTGACGCCGCGCGCGCCATTGTCACGCCGGTCATCGAAGTGCACCTGTCCAACCCCAAGACTCGCGAATCCTACCGCCACACTTCGTATATCGGCGAAGCGGCGGCAAAAACATTCGAAGGCCATGGACCCGACAGCTATCGTTTGGCGTTGGAATACGTAGCGTCGAGCCTTTCCTGACCCGAAAGCGCGGCTAGCGACCACATTTTGCACCATTTGCCACTTGCCAGCCGCAATTGGCGTGAATAGTCACCGCCCTCTGCTCGTGGAGGGGCCAAAGCCTGGGGCCAAGACCCGCAAGGCACAACAAGGGGAACGCATGGCTGACAAGAAGCCTGGCGCCGGACGCGCATCCGGCATGAATATCGATACCGCGCTGGTGCGCGAGCTGGCCGAGCTGTTGAACGAGACCGGCCTTACAGAAATCGAAGTCGAAGACGATGATCGCAAGATCCGCGTGGCCAAGGGAGGCACCACAGTGGCGGCCGTCTCCGCTTCCGCGCCGGTGGCGGCGCCCGCTCCGGTAGCCGCAACTGCGCCGGCGCCGGCGGCCAGTGATGCACCTTCAGCGGATACCGCTGGTGCGCTCAAATCACCCAAGGTGGGCACCGGCAATCTGGCGACAGAGCCCGGCAAGCCCAACTTTGTGAAAGTGGGCGACACCGTTTCGGCGGGCGATACGCTGTTGATCGTCGAAGCCATGAAAGTCATGAACCCGATCACCGCCGACAAGGCAGGCACCATCAAGGCGATTATGGTCGACAACGCGCAGCCGGTCGAATTTGACCAGCCGCTGGCTGTGATCGGATAACCGGGAAATCCCATGACAATCTCCCGCATCTTGATCGCCAATCGCGGCGAAATCGCTCTGCGCATTCACCGCGCGGCGCACGAAATGGGGATCGAGACGGTCGCGGTGCACTCCACCGCCGACGCCGATGCCATGCATGTGCGCCTGGCCGACGCGGCCGTTTGCATCGGCCCCCCGGCTGCCGCTGAAAGCTATCTGAACCACGCCGCGATCATCTCGGCCGCCGAAGTGTCGGGCTGCGACGCGATCCATCCCGGCTATGGCTTCCTATCCGAGAACGCGAAGTTCGCCGAAATCGTCGAAGCGCACGATCTGGCGTGGATCGGCCCCAAGCCTGAGCACATTCGCACGATGGGCGACAAGGTGATGGCCAAGAAGACCGCCGGAGAGCTTGGCCTGCCGTTGGTGCCTGGTTCGGATGGCGCGGTCAGCGATCCAGAGGAAGGCAAGAAAATCGCCGCCGAAATCGGCTATCCGGTGATTATCAAGGCGGCGAGCGGCGGCGGCGGGCGCGGCATGAAAGTCTGCGAAAGCGAAGACAAGCTTGAGACGCTGATGAGCCAGGCCGGGTCCGAAGCCAAAGCCGCGTTTGGCGACGCCACGGTCTATATCGAGAAATACCTGGGCAATCCGCGTCACATTGAATTTCAGGTGTTCGGCGATGGCAACGGCAACGCCATCCATTTGGGCGAGCGCGATTGCGCGCTCCAACGCCGTCACCAGAAAGTGCTCGAAGAAGCGCCCTCGCCCGTCATTGACGACGCCGAGCGTGAACGCATGGGCGAGGTTTGCGCCAAAGCGATGCGTGACATGGCCTATCGCGGCGCGGGCACGATCGAATTTCTTTGGGAAGACGGCAAGTTCTACTTCATCGAAATGAACACGCGTCTGCAGGTCGAACACCCGGTGACCGAAGCGATCACCGGCGTTGATCTGGTCCGCGAACAAATCCGCATCGCGGCGGGCAAGCCGCTATCGGTCAAGCAGGAAGAGCTTGAGTTTCGCGGCCACGCCATCGAATGCCGGATCAACGCCGAAGACCCCTTCACCTTTGCCCCTTCACCGGGCGAAGTGTCGTACTACCATGCGGCGGGCTGGCTTCACGTGCGCGTCGATTCCGGGCTTTATGCCGGATACCGTATCCCGCCCTATTACGATTCCATGATCGCCAAACTGATCGTCTATGGCCGCACGCGCGAAGGCTGCATAATGCGCCTGCGACGCGCGCTGGAAGAAATGGTGGTCGAAGGCGTGAAAACGAATATCCCGCTGCATCAAGAGCTGCTGCGACAGAACGACGTTCTCCACGGTGACTATTCGATTAAGTGGCTGGAGAAGTGGCTGGAAGAGCGAGAGAGTTGAGGATTTGATTTTGCTAGAGCGTTTGATGGTAGACCAGCTTTACCCCGGTCGCCTCTAGACGGTCCAAGAGGCCCGTGATCTCCCACATCCAATGGTCGGCTTCGGCTTGGGCTAAAAGCGCTGCAATCTGGGTTTCGACCTCAGCGAATTGATCATCCGGCAACAATAAGAGGTATTCGATCAGCATGCGTCCGTTATCGTGTGCCATAAACTGGTTTTCACCTTCATAAAAGGCGACTGCCTCAAGCGCAGCTATTATGTCTTCTGAACTCTCTGAAAGCGCAGTCTTGTTGTCGGCGAGAACGTCAAAATTCCAATGCAAGTCGCGCGAGGTGGGCGCTTGAACAAGCGCGCGAATATCCTCGATCTGACCTTGAAGCTTATTCCCCTTCAAGTCCTTTATGATCTTTGCAAAGCGACTGGAGAGATCGATTGGAAGCGATCCCGCTTGACGATCCGCTGGTGCAACCGGATTCAGGCCAAGCGCGCGCGCGAACAGCGCTGTTTCGCGGCCGTATCGGGTATCGCCTGAGATAATTGGCGTAAACGAATCGCGCCAGAAAACCATCCCGCATTCCCAACTCGGAGCCGCCGAATTGAGCGCGCATCCCATAATGGGCATCGGAAACCAAGTCAGCGGCGAGGCAACGCCACCTCTAAGATCAAAGGTGTTGCCATCGGGCATCGTGACCATCGTGGTGGTCGTCCGAACGGGAAGACGCGACAAAAGAACCGGATTATTCGTTTCAACCGTCTCCTTCTTCACGGTCACGGCAGGAAGCGTAGGTTTCTCGTTTAGGGTCACTGTACAAAAACGATTGTCAGACCGCCGCTTGGTAACATCGCCGCCATCGCGAATTCCGCTTGCCCGAATGACATTTGGGGGTTCAACCATGCTGGATCGGACAAGATCGCACGTTTCCTTGCCGATCAGGCGTGTTGCCAGATACCCTTCGGGCACCGTTGTGTTGGCCGAATACGCCACGTTCAGGTCGTAATCCGGCGTCAGCCTCACTCTCGCATCGCTGTTTTCGAAGACGAGCGAATGACGGGTTTGATCGAACGGCACCAGCACGTGCTGATTAGCTGCATCATACGTCGATCTGAGCGTTTCGAACGCCATGCGTTCCGAGCCAGCGACAGCGAAGTATCCTGCGTAAAAGACAAACGGCACCAACGCCCAGGCTCTGTACACGCGCCCGCTCAGCGCTTCGACAGCGATCCCGATCATTCCGACGTTGATAAGCAGCACCGACCAAAACATGGCCAACATAAACATCAAGAAAATGCCTATGACGGGGATCATCTGAAGCAGGTAAACCAGCCCTGTGGCGACAAAGAACACCAAAGACAGGGGAAACATGCGCGCCATGAGATTCGTTATGGCGCGAATTCGCTAAGAAAACCTAGTCGAACGTAAACCCAGCCGCCTCAGCCTCGGCTATGATCTCGGAACCGGTCTTCATCGGGCTTTTTTGCGCCAGATCGTACCAGCCCGGCTTCTCATCGACGAAGATCTGGTGCTTGATCGGCAGATCATCGGGCAGATCGAACATGCCAGCCAGGAACGTGCGGTTACCCGTCGGCTTGAACAGGAACCAAAGGCTTGACCCACAAGTCTTGCAAAAGGCGCGCTCGGCCCATTTGCTGGACTGGTAGACGCTGATGTGATCCTCGCCCGTGATGGTGAACTCGGGGGCTTCAATCCCGGCGTACATTGACCCCGTCCATTGCTGGCACATCGAACAGTGGCAGATATCCACCTCGCGGTGTGTGTTGCGCATCGTGATCGTAACCGCGCCGCACAGACAGCTTCCCGTGAGAGGCTCAGCAATGCAGTCGGCGTCACTCATCGATCAGCGCCCTACAGTGGTACGCCCGGCTCGTGCTTGGCGGTGCGGATAGTCAGCGAGGTTTTCACGCTGTCCACGTTGGGAGCCGGAGTGAGGCTGCCCGTTAGAAACTCCTGAAAGTTCTGCAGATCTTCGCTGACAATCTTCAGAATAAAATCGATCTCGCCGTTCAGCATATGGCATTCGCGCACTTCGGGAAGGCCTCGCATGTGCTCTTCGAACTCGCGCAGCGCGCTTTCCGCCTGACTTTTGAGGCTAACCATCGCAAAGACGGTGATTGCAAAACCTAGCTTCGATGGATCAAGATCTGCGTGATAGCCGCGGATAACCCCGTCTTCCTCAAGGCCGCGAACGCGGCGCAAACAGGGGGGCGCGGTAAGGCCAACCCTTTGAGCAAGCTCGACATTTGTAACCCGGCCCTCAGCCTGAAGCTCGCTCAGCAGACGCTTGTCGAGCTCATCAAGATATGCCAGGGGGTTTCCACTCTCCGACATATTCGAACCCACGCGGTCTCGAATTCACCGGCGCGGTAACAAAAGAAGGCAAGAACAGACGCAAAATAGCGCCCGCGCAACTAATATTATTAGGTTTGGCAGCAATTGTCCCGCTTTGCAACGCAGCTTCTGCGACACGATGCCCCCGAACACGCTTGCTGATACAGTTTTGTAGAATCGCCTCGAAGTGCGCTTCGCGCTAAGCGATGAAGTCTATGTCCACGCGGCCAACCCGATACCACCGCAAACCACAGGAGGCGGCACCGATGTTCTTCGACGACCGTCTCACAACGGTTTTGCGACAGGAAGGCTCGTCCGAAGCGGCCCGGCGCACGCAGTTTCGCCAGTTGCTCGACATTTTGGGCAATCGAAAGTTCGGCCCGGCTGGGCGCACCGATCCCAGCCTTGTGGCGGCGGCTTGGCTGCGCATGGACGCGCTGGGGCGCAGCATTCCGGCCAAGGATCGGGCTGCTATGATCCGTGAGCCAAGCTGGCGCTTTCGCAGCGCGGATCTGGCGGTGCATCTGGCCGATTTCGAGCCCGAGGTTGCGTCGGCGGCTCTCAATCGCGCGCAATTGAGCAGCGACGACTGGATTGCGCTGATCCCGAGGCTGCCCTTGGTTGCGCGCGGTTTTCTGCGTCTGCGACGCGACCTTCCGCTCGACGCGAACGCGATGCTGGATCAACTCGGCGTATACGATCGCGGCTTGCCCATGCCCCGCCCTGCGCCCACGGCTCTGAATCCCTCTGCGCCTGAGCCGGCCGAGCCCGTCATAAATGACAACGAGGCGCCCGAGCCGTTGACGCTAGACGAGCCGCTCGAACTGTCTTCTGAAACCATCGTGGACTTTGAACCGCCAGCGAAACCGGACGCTGACCGAAAGCCCGCAGCGATTGACCCTATTGAAGCGGGCCGAAGCGAAATCTCCGCATTGGTCGAACGGATCGCCCTGTTTCGCAAGACGCGCGAGACCCTTGATCCCGACGACCTAACCGATAGCGAGCGAAGCCCCCGGCTGCCCTTGGACGAAGGCCAGGACGCACCGACCCGAAGGCTGAGCGGATTCGCCTTCTCGACCAACGCGGCGGGCCGGATTGACTGGGCCGAAGGCGAAGCGGCGGCGATGGTGATCGGAACGAAACTGATCAGCCCACAAGCGCTGGGCATCCCCTTGGATGAGACGGATATAGACGCGGCCATCACACGCGCGTTTCTTCAGCGCCAGCCGATAGAGGCCGCGCAAACCGAACTGGTGGGCGCTCCGGCCATTGCGGGGGAATGGCACCTCGACGCTCAGCCCAGCTTTACCTCGGAAGGCCAGTTCACAGGCTATGTCGGGCGTTATCGCAGGCTGGCCGGTGACGATGCAGAGGATACGGAACAGTCCACGCAAGAGGCGGATCGCATTCGCCAGTTGCTGCACGAATTGCGCACACCGGTAACCGCGGTTCAAGGGTATGCGGAAGTGATCCAGCAGCAGCTTTTCGGCCCCGCTCCGCACGAATACCGCGCCCTAGCCGCAGCCATCGCAGCGGACGCCGCCTTCATTCTGGCCGGTTTCGAAGAGCTGGACCGCCTCGCGCGGCTGGAGATCGGGACCCTGGGCGTTGAACCCGGTGAAAGCGATCTTGCCGCGATTGCGCAACAAATCGAAAGGCAATTGGCGCCGGTTCTGGCCCCGCGTCAGGCTGGCCTCGCCATCAACGTTCAAGACAGCGCGCCCTGCCTTGTTCCGATCGACACCGAAGACGCCGAAAGGCTTATCTGGCGCCTTATGGCGACCCTGGCGGGCGCGTGCGATAGAGACGAGAAACTCAGCGCGGAGCTTGAGGCGCAAGGCGAATTCCTAAGACTTACGAGTGACCTGCCTCAGTCGCTGCGCGGCGAAGAGGACGTGTTTGCCAACACCGCCAAGCCGGTTGAATCCACGATAAACGCCGGGGTCTTTGGCGCCGGGTTTACACTGCGGCTGGCCCGGGCTGAAGCGCGCGCGAGCGGCGGAAATCTGCGCCGCGATGGCGACCGGATTGCGCTTTCGCTTCCAAGGCTTGAACAGGGCGACGAACCGGCAAGCTTGACCCGGCCCTAGCACCCCAATAGCCATCGCACAGGCGTAGACGCGCTTCGCAAAAGGCCAAGCGCCCATATTGGGCTAAAACCGGGGGTCAGTAAGGCAGATGACGGCAAGCGGGCCCGGCTCCCTCGGCAACTTCCCGCTCTTGGCCCCTTCGTCTGCCCAAGCCGCGCCTTTTCCAGCCAGCTTAGGCCAACGCGTCATCTTGACCGTCGACACCGAGGAAGAGTTTGATTGGAACGGCCCGTTTCAACGCACCGGCCACGGGCTTGAGCATGTCAGCCAACTGCCGCGCTTTCAGACCTTTTGCGAGGAGATTGGCGCGCTTCCCATCTATCTGGTCGATTGGCCTATCACCGAGGCAGCGCAAGCGGTTGAAGTCATTGGTGAGGCTGTCGCTCGCGGCGCAGCGCAACTGGGTATGCAATTGCACCCATGGGTGAACCCGCCCTTCGAAGAGGAACTGGGCACGCGAAACTCGTTTCCCGGAAACTTGCCGCCCGAGCTTGAGGCCGCCAAACTCCACGCCTTGCGCGAGCGGATCGAAAGCGTTTTCGGCGCCTCTCCCATTATATACCGCGCGGGCCGATACGGCGCGGGGCCAGCGACCGCAGCGATGCTGGCCCAAGCGGGGATCGCGATCGACACATCGGTGCGTTCGCTTTTCGACTACAGCGCGCAAGGGGGGCCTGATTTTTCGAACAGCCCCCTCCAGCCCTATTGGATGGACGACACGCAAAAGGTCCTGGAACTGCCGGTGACATCCGCCTTTTGGGGCCCATTGCGGCGGCAAGGTCATCTGATCCATCGACTGCAACGGCACGTGCCCACCTTCTTTGCAGCCTTTAGCCGGTTAGGCCTGCTGGAAAGGATCGCGCTAACCCCCGAAGGCGTCAGCGTCGATGAAGCGATCCGAGGCATCGATATCGCGCTGGATGATGGTCTCCCGCTGCTGGTCCTGTCGTTTCATTCGCCCAGTCTCGCGCCTGGCTTTACGCCCTACGCGCCCGATGAGGCCGGGGTTGAAGCGATCTACGCGTGGCTGCGCGCCATCTACGCTTACCTGCGCCAACGCGGTGTTTCCAACGCGACGCTGGCCGAGATCGTCGACGCGGCCCGATCCAACTTGTGATTGAGCGAACACAGACGCTTGTAAGCCGACAAACCTCGCTGTAGGGGGCTGCGCATGGCGACACGCCAAAGGCATACCGCGTAAGGGCCTGTAGCTCAGCGGTTAGAGCTGGCCGCTCATAACGGCTAGGTCGCGGGTTCGAATCCTGCCGGGCCCACCGGTGTGCACTGAAGGTCTTGGAAGTGGTTGTCGTGATGAAAGAGTCGGGGAGTGGCGCAGCCTGGTAGCGCACCTGTTTTGGGTACAGGGGGTCGCTGGTTCGAATCCAGTCTCCCCGACCATTTCATCGTTCTGTGAGGCCTCAATAGGCCCGTTCCAGTCAAATGACTGACTTCCAACCTTTGCTCTGCCAGCAGTTTGCGGCCGCGTTGCCTGAAGCCGGCTTCCGCGCTGGCCATTCCGACTGGTGGCCAGCCCCAAGGTCTTCGTTCTAGAAAACAGAACGCTTTCCCGGAAAATTTGAATTTTTCATATGGAAGCCCTGAGGCTAGTCCCTCGGATCACCAACGCAGATCCCCCCTTTTGGCGCTCCGCCAGAATTGCGTTGCCGGAAAGGATCCCGCTCATGGACCAGTCTTCGACCCCTCAAGGTGTGGCTCAAGCCACCAGTCGCGCTGGTCTCTCGCTCGCGTCAACGGGCGATGGCGAAGGCGAGGCGTCCAGCGCCAATCCAGCAGCGCTTAGCCTTGTAAGCGGGCGCCTTCTTTTGGCCCATGCCGACGAGGCGATACCGGGCGACTGGAAGAACGCCGTCGATAATCTGACCCACGCGCTCAGAATCGATGCAAGCTGGGTGGCCACCAAGCCAACCGGCAGTCTGCTTCAAAAAGCGCGCCGCGTCGTCGGATCGGGCGCGGAAGATCAAGAGCCCGTCTTTGCGCCCTGGCGCGTGATCTCGCCGACCGCCTTTCAAATGGGCCCAATCAGCGCGGCCCCTGCCGGAGCGCAGTGGGTGGCAAGCTATCTGTTTGACTTCGGCCCCACTTGTCCGACCATGGTAAGCCCCATTGACGTTGCGTTGATGTCGCCTTGCCCTGAAGTGTGCTTTTCCGATGACGCGCTGGTCGGTCCGCTGCCCCGCATGAACACGCTGGCCACCATGGTTCGCGCAGCTGCATCAGAAGGTCGCACAAAGCTGGCCATCATCGTGCGCGAGGCGGCGCGCGCCACGCTGGCCACCCGTCTCTTGGCTTTTGACCCTTCCTTGAACGATGCATCCCTCGAAATCGAGTTCGTCTCGATCGAGGATGCCGTCGTCCGGTTGCAGCGCGGCGCGCCGCATTGGGATGGGATCATCGCCATGCCCGATATGCGCGGGATCGTGTTTGCCATGCTCGCCGAAGCGAGCGGCATCAAAGGGCCCTGGCCCATGCTGTGGTTTGACCGCGGCCTTCGCCTTGTAACCTCAGAAGCGCACACGGGAGCGAGTGCAAGCGCGCCCCTCAATGCGACCGCACTCATGCAATCGCTGGCCCTTTTGGCAAGGCGCAGCGGTCGCCAATACGCCGCGCAGCGCCTCTACGAAAGCTGGGCGGCCCGTCGCGACAGCGGCATCGTTACCAAAGCGCGCGGTTCATCAGCGCCTTATGTGAACGAAATCGATGAAGCCGCGTTTATAGACCAAGCAGTTCAGGATCGCTCTGGAAACACGCGCGCTTTGCCCGTCTGGCGGGGCGTCGTGTGCGAACAGAGCGAGCAGCGCGCGGCCCAAGGGCCTGTGCGTCTGAGCCTGGTCTCTTGATCGCAATGCGCGCGAGCGCGGACAAAGGAATTTCATAGTGCCAAGCCGAAAGATTGTGGCGGACGAGTTGGCCAATGCGCTGCGGCAAATCTCGCACCCTGACCGAATCCGCATAATCTTCCGCCTTCAGTCGGGCGATCAAACCGTCAACGAACTCGCGCAAGCGCTCGACATTCCGTCCACGCGCACCTCTCAGCATCTCGCCGTAATGCGCGCCATATCGCTGGTCGAAACCGAAAGCCGGGGACAAAACCGCGTCTATCGCCTCGCGCAACCGGAACTCGCGCTGTGGTTGATTGAAGGCATCGACTTTATCGCCCACCGGCTGGGCAAAGCGAGCGCGCAGGATATCGAGCAAGCGAAGGAACTGTGGCAACAAGAAGCCGCTGCGACGGTTATCTGAAGCCGCTTCTCAGCGCGTGCCGGCGGTATCAGCCTCCGCTTAGGCCGCTGTCCGTGCGCTCAAGCTTTGAATCCTGGCGTTTTCCGGATCCGAAGACCGCCGCGCGTAGCGTTGCACCAAATCGTTCCATTCAACCGTCAGACTGCCGCCCGTGCTGCGATGCTGGTTTTCCCAGGACGACAGCATTTCAAGGCACGCGTGGTCGATATAATCCAGCTGCTCGACATGAATATGCACCTCCGAACCGCGAGGCAGCGTTTCTAGCGTGTGGCTAAGCTGCGGGATCGAGAAGAACGTCGCCGAACCTGTCATCCAGATATCCATCCGGTTCTTGATCTCATCGTGCGTCGTTTTGATCTGGAGGTGCGAGAAGGTGTAGACCAGCTTCAAGGTTGCGAGCACAAAGCCCACCACGACGCCGGTAAGAAGATCAATCGCGACCACCCCGATCAGCGTGGCGAAATAGATCAGCAATTCCTGCTTTCCGAACTCGGCGATCTTTCGAATCTGTCCGATATTGACGAGCTTGTAGCCGGTGTAGACCAGGATGCCGGCCAGCACGGATGTCGGGATCGCGTTCAAGATGAACGGGAACGCAACCACGGCCAGAAGCAGCCAGACGCCGTGGAGGATGGCCGAAGCGCGCGTGGTGGCCCCCGCTTCGACGTTGGCGGATGAGCGCACGATAACACCGGTCATCGGGAGCGCGCCAACCGCGCCGCAGATCATGTTGCCCACGCCCTGCGCGCGCAATTCCTTGTCGTAATTGGTGCGCGCGCCGGTGTGCATTTTGTCGACCGCGGTCGCGCACAGCAGCGTTTCGGCGCTGGCGACGAAGGCAAAGACAAGTCCCAGCCCGATGATCGAGGGATCAAGGAAGCCGTAAAGCGCCTCGCCCGTCGGGATGTTGAGCGCATCGGTCAGGTTCGAGGGCAGCTCCACCAGCGTGATCGGCAGCGAGAAGACGAGCGCGAAGATGGTGCCAGCGAACACGCCAAGCAGCGGGCCCGGCAAAAGCGCCAGCGCCTTGGGCTTGAACTTGTTCCAAAGGATGATGGTGAGGATCGTCACGGTCCCCGCCATCGCGGCGAGATGGTGGACCGACCCGTCCATCGGGAAGACCTTGACGATCGCATCCGGGATCGCCGCAAGGTTCAACAGGCCGCTGGCGAGCGGCGCGTCATCAAGCATCACATGAAACTGCGAGGCGAAAATCAGTACACCGATACCGGCCAGCATTCCGTGAATGACCGAGGGCGAAATGGCGCGAAACCACTGGCCGAATTTAAGCGCGCCGGCCAAGAGCTGCGCGGCGCCTGCGATGAGCCCAACGCCACCCAGCATCATCAACCCATGTTGGTGATAAAATATTCCCTGGTCGTCAAAGGCAG
>ERZ1740070.995-NODE-995-length-18309-cov-8.640955_pt1 | contig 18309 bp, 15 predicted proteins | sample MGYA00581734_ERZ1740070 | MGnify/ENA primary metagenome ERZ1740070 (study PRJEB43018, sample SAMN04849744) | marine metagenome | isolation source: floating plastic debris | place: Pacific Ocean | collected 2008-09-01 | study: EMG produced TPA metagenomics assembly...
GGCCAAAGTTTATGTCAACAGGTGCCTGACTTAAAGTGCAGAGACCTTTCTTAGGATCTGAACAGTGTCTATAAAAATGTTACAATTTATTTTTCTATTTTCCAGGTCTCCATAGCAGGACAGCCTTATGGTGTTGAATGTGCCAGATTAAAAATTCGAGTAAGTACAATGTAATAAGTTACGGTTTACATGCGGCAATCAACAAGGGGGCACACATTTGTATTTACGAATTATATATCAGTGCAATGGGAGCTTCATCATGGCATTTGGTGGCCTGCAAACGTTTACTAACTAATCCAGGGTGATTTCACAACTCTGGATATATCTCCGCAATGATTGATGTTTATAACAATTGATGACATTCTCATTTCCACGTTGATATTGTTGTGTGAGGAATAGTGTCTTGATCTAGACTGGTTTGGTTATGCTCCGTTGAAGCGATGAACTTCATTGGTTGAACTTCATTGGTTGAAGTTTTGAGGGTTTATGGTGGGTGGCTATTTTGTTACATTTTGCTTCATGCACTAGAATCTTTGGTACAGTTGTATGAAACCGGTGGTACAAAATGGGTGCTGACTATCCTCAAAATGTTGTCTAGTCAATGGAGCCACAAATCCTAATATTTATCGATATGATAGATTTGTAACCTTGCTGCTTTGCATTTCTACATCTTCAGAATGAAAAGAGCCCACTGACAACTTGAAATTTTAGCTTTGATTGTTTGCTCAAGTGAAATTTCATCAGTGCTTATCAAAGTGCACTAAGGGTAATTACCACTTTGTAGCTAACATGTCATTAGGCATTGTTGATACCATTTTTCTGAACAAGACATGCCCACAACCCTCGCCTTGATCATATTCGGCAATTTCATGCAGCGATTGCCTCATTCGAACAATCATTTGTAATAACAGTGCAGCACGCAGTGGTGCCTCATTAATCACAATCACCATTGTGCATGTGTGGCTGTGCGCTGATTCACATTATATTGTTCCAAATCTTTGCCTCCAGGCTTGAGCTGTTGAGCCTGGATTGTACTTAGGCAATCCTCAGCGTCTTGTGTATGATTCCTGCGATGCTGAGTATTACGTGTCAGACCGCATGTGGAAAAATAAACAAGCAGGTTGTCAACTGTGTCATTTTCAAATTTCAACATGCCCCTCAAGCAGCATGTAGCTGTCAGATTAAGTGACCTGTCGCTCACCTCATCTCTAAGATAAACCTCCACATTATTATTATTATACCCTCAGACAAAATGCAGATATTTTAAAATGTTTCTGTTTCCTTTACCGCTTATACAGGAACTGCTGCCAATAGCTTTCACATTTGACATACCGCTAACAGGACTCATGCAAATACAGCTGGACCAAACATCACCCGTCATCACCCGAATACAGCAACAATACAATGTTACAGTGGTGTTTAAACAGAGGCCTCGCGCCCTCAGCACCATGGCTGTAGTTCGTGGCACTGTGCTCAATGCCAAAGCGCTCAAGGAAGCTACACTCCTGTTGATGGAACATCTTACCGGCAATGTTGGGGTAGGTTGTCCTATGTAGAATAAACAGTAGATAGCGTAATACCAATGATGAAATTAATGAAGGCCTGACTCTGGGTTGGATTATTGGTGCGAAGTGTTGTGGATCACATGCACTATTTGCTTATATGTCTTTTCAGTTCTTTCAGTTCTATAAGGGCGTACCCCAGCTTGCTGGGTAAATTGAAGTGATTTGATGGTGAATTATGGCAAAATCTGCCATAAATCAGCAAAGTCTTGTTTTAGAGCTCATTATGCTGCATTAAGAACATCTCTCCGGCTTTAGTCTTCCAGTAGGCATAGGCAATATGGTCCACCTATGGTATTGTGTTGATTTGATTATTTGATTATTTATTATTTGAAAGTATTTCATGCCTATATTGCACTCCTGGGCCTTGGCATTTTTTATATTAAAAGTTCTGGACTCGCTGTTTGATTACTAACTGGATTGAACTTGTGGTTTCAGAAAAAATTCCACCAGCGGCATCCCATTCTTAACTCAAGTAGCTATAAGTAGTTATTGTCGTAGAGATATAGCTATGTACCCGGGTATTATTATTGCACAATATTGTAGGGAAAAGATTCACTTCTAATTCTGATTTATGACATTTTTGCTGGATTAGCTCTGTATTAACATTGAAATGAGGATTATCATCAGCTAATTTATGTTAGGATTTGTAAATGGAATCACTGCAAGTTTACAGTTTTTTTTACTCAATATGAACAAAGTCCACGCCTTCATCTGCCGCCACTATTGTCTGTTGTTTCTCTCCGTATTGAGATTGAGCTGATCTATCAATCCTAGATTGAATTTGATGGAAGCATCTTAGGGCTGATTCCAATCGCCAAAACTGAAGCTGTTCTGGCGCTGTACTATCTCTACCTGTAGTCTATTCTTTGACTACTGGTAGTGTGGAATATAATTAACCTTCATTTGCACCAAGAATGATATAGAGTGTACATTTTTTAAAGAGGGAAAAACTTTCAGTAAATGCGGACAATGTCACTTCAAAATAAAAGTATGATAGGATATTTTGGTGCCTGGCTTATGTTGAATGTTGACACGCTCAAGTGTACCTCACTGTTTAGCTATCACAAATAAAGTGTTTCGTGTCAAATATTGGCGAGGCCTTCTCCAATTAACTTTGTACGAAATTGCGTTTGGTTGTCTGAGCGGAGAGAGATCCTAAAACCAGGTTTGCACTCAAATTAAATTCCTAACCTGTGTTTAATCCCCTGAAATATCGATCATCGTGAATATCAATGAGCAGCAACAAGTAAGAAAGTGCTGACAACTTCACTTTTGTTTGAGAACCATATTAGTATTCTAGTGTACAGGTTATGTCTAGGCCTAAATGTAGGGTAACAGCCGCACAAGTCATCAATAAGCTTTAGTCAGACGTCTCACTTGCCTGATTTTGTATTTGTAGACATTGTTGCCGGTGAGTTTACAGCTAGAAGTAGCAGCACAGCATCACTTGTTCATGGTGGGCCGTGGTGGCTCAAACTTACAGCAGATCATGGCAAAGACTGGTGCGTCGATCTGTTTCCCAGATCTGACATCTGGTATTCCCGCTGCCAAAGGCACTATTCTTATCAGCGGCAGCATCGACAACGTTCTCACTGCACGAGAATGTATCATTGTAAGCCTTTACATATAGGCCTCTATTAAATCCAGCATTCGATTTGATTCGATTATTTGGTGAGGAGTATAAATAGAGATATTCTAAGTTTGCCCAGGCACAGCAGATCCCCATCCTGACAAGATCCGATTGGGCTGATCCCCCTCCTGAGACATCGTTTAGTCCGAGCTGGTTCCTCACACATCCCATTTCCACCTGAGAAACACATTTATAATAGTTTTAGATTTTTTGCTGATAATTTTTGTCTGATGACGTGGTGATTTCTGCCATCACTTTACAACATTCTGAAGAAATCTAATAGGCAAAATGGTGCATAATTTTTTTTATTAATTTGATTTATTTAGCCATGTCTTTTTTACACTTTTACGGCTTTCGCCTCATATTATCCTAACGATTATCTATGGTTGCAGGGTTGTTTGCCGTTGGTTCTCATGTTTGACCTAAAGGAGGATGTACAATGTGACCAAAGTAAGATTCTGATGACATCATTATTCATAAAAAAATGTCTCTACTGGCGTTCATACTCTGCATTGTTGTTGGAATCTAATCAGTTTAAATTGATTCAAACATAGACTGTGGTAATTTATGGAACTGATGTTTTGCGGGTGATTCTTCATTTGTAGGTTTTGAGGTTTTACCAAGTTTTGTAGTAACATATACTTGACTTCACTTTGTACACTACTTGAGGTTGAGTTAGTCATGTAAATACTATGGTTTTCCTTAATTGCATGTGGACACATTATCGTTTTTTAGCATACATGAACGCGTTGATGGAGAAGCTTGATGTTTTTATCAGCGTGAAACCAAAACCAAAGCAGCCGAGCAAGGTATGTGACAAAAATGTTAACCATTGTCACCTGTTGGTTTGTAGCCCAAGAGGTGTCCAGCCCATCACGCCCATCGATTGTTTTTTGAACAAAAACTGGCCAGTAGTAAATTGTCTTTTTTGTACATAAATCTGTACTGTGGAGGTTGTCATATGTATTGAAATTGATTGCCCAAAAGTCAGAAAAGTTTGCTGGTTTTGTCCCCATAAAAAGGACAATCTTACTTTTATGTTCTGACCTGCCCATAGGCTGGTCAAGTTTACGATTAATCCCATTGTTATGTTAAGTAAATAGTTTTGCCCATTGCAGTTGTGGTATTCTCACTAGTGATGAGGAATGTTGACCAGAAACTCTCGCCCTGTGATTTGAACTTAGACAATTATTCCCAGAATCTATGAGCTGGTAAACTCTAAACAGGATTTAGTTTTTTTGGGTGATATTCATAACCATTTTTCATGATGAAAATATTGGAAAAACATTAATCATCCTTATCACTTTATTACAGTATTACTTACACGTTTATATACTCGCATTGACAGTAATGATTTATTTTGAGCCAGAATTATACCAATGTGTTGCAGTTGCGTATAGATTTAATCACCTTGGCTTCCCTTCCTCCGTTGTTTCCGTACTACTTGGGGCAACTGTGTCACTCACTGTTGAATACATATTTTCTCGATATTCTTTTCAGTCTGTCGTTGTGAAGAGTATAGAAGAGAATGTAGCAAACATGTACGAGGCTCGTCGATTGCTTCTTGGACTGGAGAAGGAAGACATGCCTCCCCAGACAACGTCCGTCAGAATTAACACAAACCTAACCCCCTCTATGCAGGGTAAGGTCATGTTTTGTGTCAACTGCGGGACTCACATACCACTAACTAAAACCATGGCGTGGGATATATTATGAGTTTTTAAACTTTAAATGAGATTCATGGTTTTTGCCACAGTTACCCTTCAGGGTAGTGATGTGGTTTCATTGCTGCATGGTCATATCTAAGGGTAACTGTGTTTATGCATATATAAAGATATAATATTGTCATTCACCGAGGTTTGAAGTTCTGCTTTGGTGAGAGGGAGCTCAAAAAGTTTTAAAAACCTAACTGGCTTACATACCGGTAAGAATGGTGTTAGGAAAGAGATATTTATGTGAAGGTGATGGTGCTTTTTTATTTCCATAGTTCATGCAAAACCCACCAGATTAAATCAAACTAGAAGCGGCCAGAGCAGTTATTGGCAGTGTTAGCTTTCCTATTAAAAATATATCCTGGCACCACACTGTGCAAAGAAATATATGGGTAAAGGAAATTTTCTGGTACCACACACATTTTGAAGTCATGCCAATTTAGATATACCTCTTCCCACCAACAGTCAAGTTTTACTTTGCTTCATGAATTGACATTTATGAAGTACATTGTAATTAATCTTACCATATGAGAATTCTCATGGTTTGTGGATGGCTAGCTTTGTGTAGCCGCTAGAGATTTACTCTGAAACGCTGAAACGCTGGATTACCTGACCATGTTGTTACATCAATGAAATAGGGGTATTTCATTGGTGATATATCATTATCCTGGCTGATTAGTTTAAATATCCCAGCCACAATCCTGGTTTATAAGCCGCCAACCAACCCTCCCTAATAACAATCCCCTCACAGCTCTAGTTGTTTAGCTCTTTGCTTTCTTACATTTTACAGGTCTGCTTGCTCACAATTTGTTAAACATAGCTACCGCTCAAAGTAAACCTTACGTATTACTCAATCAGCACCCGCTCAGCCCTCTGGCCAGTCCACGGGGACAGACTGCTGTCACAGCCGCTCACATCACTGCTGCCGCAGCAGCCGCTGCAGCAGCTTCTGCTGCCGGTCAAACCAGTCCTAACTGGCTGGCCGCTGCTCACGGTCAGTCTACTATATTCCTGTCTAAAAAGATTCCCACAATGCAGCATTCTGGAATTCCCAGGCACACTCGGCCAATCATCATACATTAGATTTTGACTGTTATTCTGGGAATCCCAGTCAAAGATTGCATTTTGGGAATTTGAACATGCCCCATTATTGTCATACAGAAAGGTCATCTTGGTAGCTCAAATGCAAAACTGCTGAAAATTAAGATAGAATCGTCTGGTTTGAGTGTCAAGATGACTTTATTTATGAGAATGTGGTAATACTGATGAATCCTCACTGCTCAAGGTGTATGTGTCTCACATGTTGTTTTTGTAGTGACAAATTAATTGGTGATAGGGGCGGTTCTGGTGAGCAATTTTGAGGTGTCAGGTATAATATTCTCCATTGCTCAATTTGAGTTTCTGCTGGGACCATACATTGTTAGAGTTGCCGATTCACCCATTCGGGAGCTAAAGAATTCCAAAAACGGATGGAACTCTATAAACACGAAATCTTGTTCAGAGGCTCTGCAGAAAAATATAGCGGTCTTCAAAATTTAAGAAAGGCTAAAGCATTGGCTTCTATATATTGTTCGGGCATATGCAGTATTCACTGCTCATTGGTTTGGTGTGTCATTTGTCAGTCAAAAAGCTAGTCCTCTTTGAAGTGTTTTTGTTCACTTGATGCTCACCTGCAGCAAATATTGCTGGGTCAATATTTTTGTCTGTGAAAATGCAGGATTTATGTTTTATATGCAAATGTAGCGGAAGCCTGGTACTTTTAAAAAGGCTAAGCCTATTTGCTGAGTAATTGAAGGTTTTGTTCTTCGAGAGCCATATTACATCAAAGTTACACAAACTCTACACTTAGCACCATTGTCATAATGTGTATAAATCCTGAGCAGTGATGGTATTTTTAGACCTGTTCTACAATATTTGCTCACAAGATTCTAAATATCAGATTTTTGTTTGATTTTTTCTAAATACGTTGATGACATGGCTCATTGATTTTTTGAGAACTTGCGAACTGGAGTAGATATCGTTCACGTCTGTTGCCGTGACGCATATATATAGAAATATGATTGCACTGTATTTACTGTTGTCCATGTAAACAGGATTTAGGGCCATGCCTATGTAATGTAACAAATCTTTACAGAGAGATTAATAATCCATAAATAATATTTTGTTTTGCCAAGTGGAAGTTACCTTTTTTCAATTTATTTATTTATAGTCATGTAATCCACGGTAACATTACCCTATATTTCTTGTCACCAGGTCTAATAAATCCAGCGCTGATGATGATTCCAAGTTCTGTGGCGCTGAACGGTCAACAACAACAACACAACATTGCAGAGATGAAGAAAGCCATGTCTGCTACATCTCCAGCTGCAGTGTCCCCCACTCAGCAAATGCAAGCACCAGCACAGTACACTACCATAGTCAAAGATCTGAATGAAAATAGCTCTCTAGCCCGCAATGCTAACGTAACTAGTCTACAACATCATACATCCAACACTTCACCAAACCATATCAACACCCCAACAGACCATAAGTCACAATGTAAGTTAGCCCACTGCTTCATGAACCAATAGGTCATATCTTAAATCGCTTTGCAAATGCTAATCATGTGAAGCATTTAAACAGAGTTTGAGCAAACTTGAATATTTCAAGATGATGCTGAGACTTTCATGACAGATTGGCGTTGCAAACTGTGCAGAGCGCTGTATGAAGGTTCTCTGGAGATTTGGTCATTCTTGATCCACAACTCATTACTCATATCGGAAGGATGAGTAATTGTCTGGTCGAATATAGATTGCTGAGGTGGGGCCAGTCTTTTGTCATTAGCCGTTTCTGTGAAAATGAAACCATAAGACTGCCTAAGCTAGTTGGTCATCAGTGTTGCAATAAATAAGTAGGATATGTTATTCACTTCACTGCAGATGTTTACTCAACAGAACAATAGGTATTGTAGTGATTAGAGATTGGTGACTCTATTTACCTGGGTTGTGTTATATCGCTGGATGGTGATTTATTAATTCAGAACAATGACAAAATCCCATAAAGAGCTGAATCAGAAGTCTAGGGTCTGCTGATGAATGGGAAAGTGGCGCTGTCACAATGCCATGGAAATTTGTTTATTTACTAGCATAGCTGAGACACATTGTTGATATTATGTAATACACCTTTTATTAAATTCCTGTGTACACTGTAGTTAGCTCTGTTTTCATACAAGATCACTTAATGATCATTTCACTGATCTTGTATGACAATGGCTTGCAATTGCAGCAAGTGACCCATGTACAATGGTCAATTTGGCATGAAAATGATGAAGGTGCATTTGTTAGGCAATTCCGATTTAAATTCTAAAGTGGCATGGAGGGGTTGCACCCTGATGGCAATTATCGCGCCCGCCAATGATCACCACTACTTGCTGTCAGTCTTGCTCCGTAATCTCAGGCGATTCACCAATTATGAGCGGTGTTGCTGTGATTTCGGCAGTGCAGTGAACTTGAAGCCTAGCCAGTCTGTCTCTATTGAGCACCAATGATAAGAGAAAAATTCAATATACAAATCTTGTAGACAAATATACAGACGTTTAGCTCATTAGTGATCATAGTTGTAATTTTTATATTACAAATTTTACAAAACTGATTGAGAATCTATTTGCAATGAATATTGAATTGAAATATCATAGTGATATATTGTTGGGTTCTTTTTCAATTTCTTAGAAAACTTGTCTAATATTTCATCAAGTGCAAGTCAGCCTCGGACATATTATTAGAATTTTACAAAGTGGGACAGATTTTTTATCTACTCTGGACACTATAACGTGCATATTATGACCATTATTGTCTGTTATGATTGCAGTTTTGAAGTCAACATCTACGCCAGCCAGTCCGCAGCACCTATCCACGGCTAACCACTACTCACCCGGCAGCGGATCATGTGCAATAAACGGCAGCAGCGGTATTAGTAATGGCCGCTCTCACTCACCTAACACAAACATGTCATCACTAGTCAATCAACAGCAACAACAACAGCAGTCGATGATGGCTGCTGCTGCCTCTGCAGCGGGGCATCACCAGCTACCCCCGCATGCACAGCCGTCTCACAACCACATGGACCTCGAGCTACTAACCAAAACTCTCAAAAAAGATTGTAAGTCGTTTTGCCACACTCGCGAATGGCCTGCTGAGTGCTCCCACTCCTAGGCTCAGGGCTTCATGATTTAAATTGTTTAGAGCTGTTTTCATACTATAATCTGGATGAAGTTTGGACATCTGTATCGGTTGGTCGGGTCTTGTTGAAATTGGACACCCTGCAATTATCATGTATTTCAGGCCACCGCCTCAGTGGTTACAGGGCAGCAAGGGTGAAGCAAGTTTATAACCTTGTGGTATTTAATGATAACATTTTGAGTGAAATTACGATGTATTACAACATGGCGGGAACGAGTTACCTCATCAGGTTATTGGGCTTGTTCAGTTTATCATTTGCAACAAATTATGGGGGTGTCTTTTCGATTGCACTAAAAGCTCAGATGTCATGGATGGTTCAAAACTGAGGCGTTGTATTTGGTTTGAATATGTGAGTAGGCCTATAATATGGGGACTCCTTGGTGATGCTAGTATTTTTCCAGTTTTGGGTAAATATATTTTGCAGATTGCTCAGTTCAAGACTCTCAATAACGCACTCAAAATGATGCAATATAAAAATACTCTGATCAATTGACAGGATAACGTACTCCCAATTTCGAGCTGATCTGATTTTCCCATCTATGTTCAAATTGAGATTACATGCTACAAAAGTGGCATTCAACCACATTATAAGAAAAGCGCTGAAAGATGTGTGTCACCTTTCACCCTTGAACAACTCTAAATATCCGATCTTCCTTATGAACAGGAAGATTCGCTGTGAATTTTGTTTCCCTGATTTGTGTCACATTTTTAATCTCTATAAGATGAAAACGAACTCCTTTTGACAACCTGTTGCAGTGAACCTGAGCACCAGCGGAGCGCATTTGATGGATATAGGCCAGAAGCTGCACAGGAGCGGATCTGGAGCTGACCTGAGGGGAATACACCAGAGAGCTCAACAGGCTGCTGCCTCCAGATCGCCCGCTGCCTCCAGACGTTCATTCAGTCTCAGGTGAGTTCTAAGATCTAATAGACTACCAAATATACCCTGCCCTATACATTACTTACAATGACTCATATTTCACAAACTTGCCGGTAACATGTAGTTACATGAATGAGGCCTGGCTCATTGTGTTATACATGATGATTCTTGGCTTAGCAAATTTCCAATTTTCACTGCTAATAGTAAAATAGTGAATGATGAAAACCTAAGATCAGCCGATGTATATATGATCAGTAGAGTAGGTGGCAGGCGGTGACAGTTGAAGAAAATGAAGTGTGGGCTCCAGGTAATAACCCCGCCGGAGTTTGTTTGATTTTGACGGGATGGGAAGTGATACATGATCTCTCTTTTCCATCTTGGCAAAATAAGTTACAGCTCATTAACTTGATATTTTAACGCAACACAATTCCGTGGAAGTGACGGTTATATCTCATTTGATTACTCCTCAAGTAATGCCGTAGTGATTTCCTTTTACTAGCCATCTCGATTGTTGAATTGTTATTGTTCCATTGGGCGTAGCAAGATCAAAGGGGGAAACAGAATCAATCATTTGAATGTCATTTAGTAGATTGACTTTGGCTGAAATGATCCAGGTTCTGTAAAGCATGCTCAAATATGTCAATGAGATGTAAAATATTGCAATCCCTTTCCCGTCAACTAACCGTCTAATCATAAATCTATCCAGGTTACATGGAAAAAAATGAGCCCCTTGTTTCCAGGACTAAAATTTATCTAACAATAATGTCGAGAGATGGTTTACGTACACCTAATTGGACCCTCAGCATTGTCAAGTAATATAGGCGCAATAATATTTGGAAGACCCTAGATTCCGTAGCAAAAGGTGATGCAACCGCAAATGCAACTTCAAAAGTCTCTTCATTTTTCGACTTGCAGTACCAAAAACTCAATGTATTAACTGAATGCTGTATTTTCAGTATGAGTTTGAACGCATCAAGGGGCTCAGTCAGCGAGGCAGCGGCAGCATCGATGAACGGTGGCTCCGATCTTATGTATGATAAGAAAGCTCCGGGTATAGAACGGCTTGCTGATCGTATGCTCAACAATGACCGGCTGATGGCCTCGGCCCACGATAGGTTGATGAGCTCACAGAATGATCGACTGATGGCATCGGCAAACAGAAACTCTAGTCTGATGAAACCTCCACCTGGCCTCTCAGCTCAGCCTCCGAATGGAGCTGTGAATCCAGCTAACGTGACTGCAGCGCTAGCCGACTATGAGAGAAAGAAGGTCATGGCCTCCAAAGGTAAAATTCATAAATTATAAAAACCAGTACAGTACATAAATAAACTGTAACACTATGTGGTTGGTGGGAATTGTGCCAACCACCTGGTTTGATACCTGGCTTGATATCGCGATATGACACCTCTTGGTTTTAAAGCCGTTTTTAAAATTTTGGGTAGCATCAAACGCAGCGTATGTTTCTTCCCACCTGCCAGCTTTTTGATGTTGAAACTTAAATATGATAAAATTGGCAAGTCTTACAAAAATATAAACCATTTGTTCTACATCAATCAAAATGGTTGACTTTGATTTCAGTGCAGTATTGCTTGTATTTCTAGCTATCGAACAGGAGCCCTCAGGGGAAACCAGGAACCCAACAGACTTTTGGTCTGGTCTCGGTTTCTCCAGGTCAATGCCTGATTCGGTGATCAGAGACAGACTCAAACAGAATGGCGTAAGGTACGACCATTGCTACAACTATGTGTGCATACAAGACATATTTATGAGAGTAATATAATAATAATATTGAGTTTGGTGTTGGTGATCCGGATGAACCAGTTAATCCACACTCAGGAAATTTGATGACGATTCATATGCGCTCTTAATCCATATTTCATCATCAATACAAAGAACCCCTAATCCTTACCAGTTCAAGAAACTGGTGAACCAATTTCCAATTAATTTATCATTTCGCTGACAGAACGATTCTTTTTTGGAACCAATGGCCTGAAATTATGGAGGTGATATCATGTGATCGGAGGAAATCTAATTGATGAGTTTTTAATTCTTAAGTTGACCGCATGTGCCGCTTTCGGACCGCTTCTAACCGTAAGATCAGAGTTCTTATCCTGACTTTCTTATTTTGTCAACTCTCCACCAATACTTCAGCGTAATCAGATCGTTTTGTTACACTGCTACTGCTCTTGCTTTTAGGTACGAAGGACCAAACATGGCCACTACGTATGAGCAGCAAGAGAGTGATGAAGATGGTGATCCATGGAAGGATTCAAAGCTCAGTAACCATAATGACAACCCACTGCCACCAGACCTAATCAAGAAAAGTATGCCTTACAAGTGCAACTTGAAGCACTGTGAAATCGTTTATTAAACATGCTGAGTTGGGAACCATCCTTAATCAATTCCTTGCCAGCAACTGACTTTTCAACCATGTGTTGAGTCCATGTGGAGTCCATCCTATGCATAATGTCACTGTACTATCGGTGACAAGTTAAAATTGAACTTGATCACTAACTATACTGTATGTGGTGATATCACCTTCCAATCTGATGATATTTTGTGATGAGTTGTTATGTTTGCATAAATTTAATCACTTTTGTGTCACTCTCCATGCACTAAGTATGCAAATTTATTCCCATGTTTTCCTCCTTTTTAAACCTTTCCTGTCACGGCTACATTGGTGGCCAAACTCATTCCCTTTTATCTTCTTCTCATGTCTAGTTGAAGAGTATGGCGATATACTGAGCACTAGCCTGGGTCGTACTACCAACCCTATCGAGCCGCCTGCCCCTCCTCCCCCTCAAGTACCTGTCTCCACCCCTGAGAACTCTGATATGGCTGAACTGTTCCGCAAACTGGGACTGGATAAATACACCGACCTGTTCCTTCAGCAAGAGGTTTGTGCGTGCCAGAATCGAAAATGCTGTCCACCCACTTATTTTTGGAAACTCATTATCCCTGTTGAGACTTCTCAGACAACTTTTGGTGTTCCCCTAAGTCTTCATATTATTTGATAGTGTTTTGCAACAACAATCATGAATATTTATGCAGAGAATAATATTGACTTGCTCACTGCGATTGCAAGCTGGTGATTTTTGGGCCTCGTGATTGTCTTGAGACCTTTATACAGAATCCTGTGCAGACTGTAGCTTTTGTTATTATTTATGAGCTGCTCCTCATTTTTCAGATTGACTTGGCTACCTTTGCTACTCTGAATGACCAAGATTTGAAGGAGCTGGGTATCAGCACCATGGGAGCAAGAAAGAAAATGCTACTGGCCATTACGGGTAAGAGCTTTTTGACTCTTCCATAATTCTTACATAACTCTCTAACTCTAACTTCTGTAACAATGTGTTCGGATTAGGTGGCGGCTGCTTATCACTCTCCAGCTGTTATTGAACTAGCTTTTCTTACAAGGAGGGCCAAGCTACAAACTTTCCCACGTCCAATTAGCAACATAATACCTACTGTCCATATACCTAGTCTAACCACAGCACATTGGTGAATGCAGGAAATTCATGACTGTATTTACTGGGATATTTCAGAATATTCTGGTTTCAACCACTGGATGTAAATAGCGTCTATCAACCGATTGACGGTAATTCGATCAAAGTATTCTAGATTTTCAATGTTGTTCGACACTTTTAAGCTGCTGATTTGTAAATTCTGTTATAGTTTCATCATCATCAGTGTTGTGTTTCTACTTCCATCGCTTGTCTTGGTGAATTTTTTTTGTTGTAATTATTGTTTTGAATGTTGTGCTTGCCTTACAAACATTTCAACAAGGTTTAGTTAAGCTTACCTTTTTGACATCACCCTGCTAAAAGTTGTCTGCAAACTATATGTCACATCACATGTTCAGAGGCGTGCCGCAATTTTTCGCCAACTGCAGAACAAAATCTAAATCTCAGTTCTGGTGGCCGAAAAATGTTCTGGGGTTGATGTTTCCATACCGTAAATACCCAAATTCTTGATTAAAATGTTATAATTTCAAGTTTTTAGAACTTAAAATATTGCCAAGTAGTCAGAATTTCATGTTCTGGGGTTGAAAAGTTATGTTTTTTGGTTGATTTTTTTCAAAGTTAACCCTAGAACAGTTTCTATTGTTGGTTCTCCATAACACCAGAACATTCTGGGGTTTACCGCACACCCTGCACGCCATTTATGATGATTTTGCCCATTCATACCATAGAAAAGGATTGTACTGTATTTCCTTTTTTAGGGTTTTGTGTATTGGTTGGTATAGGTTGGCCGAGCACTCTCAATACTCAGCTATTTATGATCTGTAATTATGGTATTATACAATGTTGATCTGCATATGCTTTCCAGATTTACAGAAATCTCGACAGAAATACTTCTCGCCAACACCAGGGTCAAACAACCCATTCCGTTCTACATCAGCATCGGAGGGACCATTTCCATTTCGACATGATATGATCAGTCGTAGTGGCAGATGGTAAGACATGTCATCGATTTCTCTTTCTATCCACACAAGGTTTTAAAAGATCTGCTACTGATATTGTAAACTCAAACAAGTTTTTTTTTAAAATAAATGCCACCTTGATTCTTGTGCTTTCCTTCACCAAAATACGTTGCTATTATGTTTAAAGGATATCATATTTTGAGAGTATTGTACGCTTCAGGATTTCTATAAAATGTTTTGTTATTATCATCATTCCTCTATCGGCATATCATAGCCTTACTACTTAATTAGTCTCTGCCTGTGTGCAATGAAATTCTAAGTCCTGGTGTTCAAAACCTGCTGTTGTCAAACCATTTTTTCCATTTGTTGAAGTTTAAATAGAATGAACATTTTAGTCACACTTTTCTACTACCTGCAACCCATTTGAGGAGTGATCACCCCACAGAAAACAGGGAACAACTCCAATATTGTATTTCAATTTCATTCATTTATATCTTTTATTATTGAAACGTCGAAAGCAAAGAAAGCTTTCCGTCCTAATTTGAATGGGTTGTGCTGATTATATTTTCGAACTATGCAATAATATTTTTTCTTTTGTGATTTTCCACATCATGTGGTTTTTTTGAGACCATGCACCAGCTTGCACCAACAAAGATCACACAAAGGCATAGAGTCGCCACGGAGTACTATGTTTAATTGCACTGCTAGTGCTCCAATAGAGTCTTATTGCCGTGTTTTATGACGATTGGCTTTATAGGAGTCAAGCCGTATCAGAAATTCCTGTTCTCATTCCTACTTCTTACGTGTGCGTGTACGGTACATGTAGCATAACTGGGAGCGATGACTTGAATTTTGTATGCGCTTGTATGTTAAAATCCTTTTGATTTTTTGATATTCTATGATTACACATTATTTTATTGTTATTTACTTACTATTTTATTGAATTATCAGATTTTTGAGTATTTTTCTTTATTATGATCTGTTGGCTAAGGACTTAGTTGAGGGTTTGAGAGAGTTTTTGAGTATTGCGTGACTTGTATTTGAAGCTCATTCTAACTCCAGTATTGAACTGTTTGCTCTTTAGTAGCATAGAGCTCTTAAAGGACACACTGTTATTGTTATTCTCAGATGAATAAACTCGAACATTGCATTTCTATCAGTGACCACACATGTATGTTCCTAATTTACATACTCTACCCTTATGCGGCATCCATCGAGGGATATAATAGATACGTACTATATGTTACCATGCTACATGACTTGAAGCGTTGGTGCACAATAGTAGTGACTGTAGCATGAAAAGGTACAGTTTTGAAAAGAAAAGTATTTGCAACCCTTTTAGTTCTGAGTTTTATACAAGGGATCACATGCATAAGCAATTGCAACAAAAAATTTGATTTGACAATAATTTGAAGCAGATAGTTGACAAGTGTACTTGAGAATATTTTTATTCCAAGAGCACTGGTTGCAGGTTTCAGGGCAACAATATTAGCCACGCCATAACAATGGGAATAGCGAAACTATAGGAATTTTGTAGCCTGAACAGTTATCAATATATTCATCTGGTCTACACTTTTTTCGGACAGGTCAGCACCAGGATTGAGTTCTGACATCAGTCCACTCAGTTATGTAGGACTTGACTGCAGATTCAGTATCATGTGTGACCCCGATGTAAAAGCAGTGACCTTGGCGGGCAAGAAAGACTGTGATTTGCTGATCATTTAGCATTCGTTTAGTCAGAAACTGTCTGGTTTCATATTTCATATCGATTAGTAAGAAATTACGGACTCTTCAAAGATATGTTGGAGGGTCAAAAAATAACATTCAGATAGCTTGCTTTTCTGAAAAGCTAGAACAAGCATGTCCCCTACTGAGTGGGTCGACTTACCGGAGCGAGCCCCGGTGATTCGGCCCAGCACTCGCACCGGAAGGGAACAAACTTGTTCTAGCCAACATTAGCGATAGCACATCCTGAATCTTGATACATACATGTTTCTAATTTAGTAGAGTTACCCTCTCTTCTAACCTGGGAGCAGAACTCCAGTTTGACGAGCTACAGCTATGAAACATTTTATCAGGCTGAGTTGCAATGTAGGAAGAGTTCAGAGCAAAACAAAACTGTATCTGGCTAACATTTACATGTAATTCTGAACACTCAATCAGTGATACAGTATTACGATAAAGCCTCAACTTAAATTTTCTGGGATTCCCAGCGCACAACATTTTAGCGGCGTAGTAGCAAGAGTGAAAATTCCCGGATAGGATAACCTATACTTGACCCTTTCTGGAATTATGATCAATTTCAATGTTCTTTTCCAGCTTCCATTGGTCACAGACAGTTGCATGTAATGTCACAAGTCGGCATCTTGAAAGGAGGCTTAGATAAAGCCAAATGCAGACAACAATGTGAGATAAGGATAAAATCACAACATGGTGAAAAAAGGCTATTATGATTCAAAATGCCAATCCAACTTCAATGGTTGTTACTGAAAAGAAGCTACATAGCCTTGCATATAAAGGCTTATTTAAGTCTGAACAGGTTGCTCCTCCAGATTTCAGGCAGTGCTTTTTGTCAACTCTTCACCCCATTTTAAAGTGAGGGTTAATCATAGATGGGTAGTTGAACAGAAAAGTAGTTTATTTCGAAATTTTCATACAGTCAGAATACATGTACATGTAAGTTTTAGATTCCTGTTTCATTCCAAACCACCATTTATGAATAACTATGGGAATACATGAGCTGCTATGATGATTATAAAGGATTGTCATTTGGATTGAGATTGATCAGCTCGATTCCCGGAGACTAGCAATTTATTTTAGTAACAAAACCTACAGACAGACATATTCATGAGCAAAACAATAAAATCAGAAAATCCAAAAGATCAACAAAATATTGCAAAAAAGACTTGGGACATGATATTGACAAAGTAATAATCATAAGTCAATAATAGTAAGACAACTGTGTACTCAAATAAATCATTAATCTAATCTCATCAATGGATCATAACATTTTATCGAGGGCCCAAATTTAAAACTTTGTACACTAAAAACCAACACGATGTTGCAATCGCAAGTCCAAGAAGTTTTTGGACAACTGTGTGAAAATAAACTGATGTAAAAAACATCATAACTGTCCATAACAACATTAAAAATGCTAAAAATATCATAATAATTCTGAGGTAGAGACGGCAATTGAGTAACGAAAGTAGAGAGGGTGGATTTTCATTGGCGCTTCCATCTCGCTCTAATTCATCAAGTTTCTTTGAGATTTTGTCTAGAGCTTTACATTCTTGATTGATGAAAATAATACTGAACAGTAGCAAAAAGCAATGACCAGATACGTCAAAGCCGAGCCAACTAAATCCAGCTCGCAGACATGCTCGCTTAGTACTGTGTCCAGGAGAAAACTTGCAATGTCCCGAAACATTCTCAAACCATTCAAAACTATGAGTGCATATGTACCAAAGCACAGACATCACAGCCACTCTAACCACAGAAGATTGAAAATTCTTAAACTCTCCCTTGTTTTCAACAAAGTTTGTAAGACACAGCAGCGAACATATTCCCAACAATGTCCATCCCCAACCCAGCTTCACAAAATACTGGTTGAAGACGTTCTTCTTATTGCTAAAGTAGCCAGGAACAGGTTTCTGTAGGTCACACACAACGCTGACAAAGGCCACCATTGCAAAATAAAAGATGAGCATCTTTGTCAGATTGAGTGTAAGCAGTTGTCTCAGGATAAAATCCACAACGCTTGTAGCAAAGTTTGGTATCGGCGAGGCCGCTATATGCCTCCGGTTCTTACTGCTTGTATTTCCGTTTATTGCCTTCGCCATTATCCTGGAATATGAAAGAATATTGAGATACATCAATATTGAT
>ERZ1740070.996-NODE-996-length-18299-cov-5.454670_pt1 | contig 18299 bp, 15 predicted proteins | sample MGYA00581734_ERZ1740070 | MGnify/ENA primary metagenome ERZ1740070 (study PRJEB43018, sample SAMN04849744) | marine metagenome | isolation source: floating plastic debris | place: Pacific Ocean | collected 2008-09-01 | study: EMG produced TPA metagenomics assembly...
CGAATCACATCTCCCTCTGGCGCAATACGTCCCAGGGCCACGACAGCATCCAGCGTTACCGCAACCGGAACGGCGTCAGTATCCTCATCAGTAGCACCAAAGGGCAACGCACACCCCGTCAACAGGCTAGCTGTAACGGCCAGGACAAAAAATGTTTTGCAAACCATGATGACACCGTAAATGGAGGCTGTCGTTGGCGGCGGCGGCTAGTTCAATGCGCTCGATAACGACTTTTCCAAAATATGCTGACGTCCCTTCACATCCTCACCTGCCAATGGGTGTTCAATTGGCGGAGTTGGCTTCACCCAACTAGGTAAACCTGACCGCAGGATGCCGAAGTGCCAAACGCGACGATAGGCTAAAGCCAGTCACACTCCGAACACAATCCCTCGAACAGAACAATGACATCCCACAATCAATCTTTTCTCACCCCCTAAAGCCCTGGCTAAGCTGATGTCATTAGCCTAAAAATGTGGAGCCGGTCGAGGGCCTATATCACCCCCCTCAAGGAGTTTATTAAGCATGTTGCTAACCCGCTTGCCATATCGAGTCGCCGCTTTCTTCGCATCAGGACTACTCAATGTTGGCATATTCTCAATGTCCGATATGCTCAACGCAACCCTATCGGACGTTGTTTCAGCTCAGCCTAGCCAAAAGAGTTTGCTACTCAGTCAGGGGCTGCCCGATTTTGATGAAGACGACGAATTTGAACAAGCCGGTGAAGGCATCCACGCCGTTTATGTAGACCGGGCGGGGAATGTATTAGGCACGTTTGTCAATATTCCCAATGCGCAAATCAAGGTTTATGCTAGCGGCCAGATTGAAATCACCAAGCAAACCTACACGGTCGAAACCAACTATGGCTCGGATGGCCAAATTCGCACTATCGGCAGAACTCGCTTTAGATATTTCAACAATGGTCGCATTCGCGAGATTGATGACATTGACTTTCGTTATTTCAACAGCGGTCGATTAAAAAGGATTGCCAACATCGACTTCAGCTACTTTAGCAGTGGCCGTCTGCGCCGTATTGAACAAGTTCGCTTTCGCTACAGTGCCAATGATCGCCTAGAAACCATCAGTGCAGCTCAAACCAACAGCGGCATTCGCATCGTCATCGTTAATTGAAGAGTCACTCCACTAAGCCACGACGAACAGCGGCTACAGCGGCCTGGACCCGATCGCTGACAACTAGCTTATTCATAATCCCCTTGACATAGGTCTTGATGGTATTGGGACTAAGAAACAGCTTTTGGCCAATTTCAGTGTTGCTTAAGCCTTCTACGATGAGTTCTAGCACTTCTCGTTCGCGATCGCTCAACAGCCCCACATCCCCAGTGACTTTAGGACGAGCAGGTGTGAGGTTTTGCATTACTTTCTGGGCAATTTGCGGGTCTAAATACGCCGCTCCAGATGCCGCCACCCAGATCGCATGGGCCAGCGCTTCCACATCCGTTCCCTTAATGCAGTAGGCGTCCGCCCCGCTGGAAAGGGCGGCAATAATTTCAGTCTCATCAGTATGTGAGGTGAGCATCACCACCCGCGTCTCTGGCAGCTGAGACTTAATGATTTGAGTAGCTTCAATACCGTCCATACCAGGCATTCCCACATCCATTAGGACAAGATGGGGAGTGAGCCTACCAGCCTGCTCCACGCCCTGCCGACCGTTAGCGGCCTCACCCACAATCGTAAACCCAGCTAGCTGACTGAGCGCCGCCGTTAACCCCAAGCGCATCATGGGGTCATCGTCCACAATCATTAGCGTCAGCGCTGTGGTATCCGTCGCGCCCATACCCTTTACCGGAAACTAGTGTTTATTCTACTCTCGACTGCTCACCCAGCCGAGTACCTTCAGCAGCTACGGGTTCTATTGCATAGGTGGCAAGGAAATACCCCGAGGCAACATCTGAGAGGAAGTCTTCATGTTAGCCATCGATCGACAATTTGTTTAGCTGGAATCACCATTTTGGCAAAGGTACTTTCAATCATAGCTACAGTAATGGTGTCATAGGCATGGCGATCCACCGTGGTGATGACACCGCCCATACCCAAAGCGGCAAATCCGTCACCTGGAAACTCGGAGACAATTTCATGATCCCCGTTTCTAACAACGACTAAGATACGGTCGTTGACCATAATCAAATTAAATGGAATTCTCTCCTGCTGTAGTCGATCGACACAGGCAAAAATCTCTTGTATGGGTGTCTGAATAGAGAATACGATGGCCTGCACCGGATAGTTATCCAAAAGTTGGTAACCCCGGTAGTCGATGACAGCAGCTGATTCAATCGGTAGGGGGTAGCGATGATACAGCGCCTGTAAATGGATATGATTGACCGACGCTCCGGCATGAAGCGTATTAAAAAAGAGAATTGTCTGGGTAAGCTGCGTAAAGAGCTGCACCGCATCGACCAGGGTCTCAAACGAGAGCGTTTGGGGAGCATGGGGCAACAGACTGGTGTGGGCATCTGTGGGCACCCAGAGAAAATGTCCGTCTTTATCTAAAGGAGCAACGTTGTAGTAGGCATGCCAGGGAGAATATTCCAGATGGGCCGTTAGCAGCGGCTGCCGCTGTAATAGACTGATGGGATGGGTGGCATCTTGACAGTGAAAGCGACAGTCTTCTGGAGCCGCTGAAATCTCTGGCTGACGACCGACAGGACGATTGCTAGCCCCCGGTCGGAGCGCGCGATAGCTGTTGAACTGACAGATATAGCCAGTGTCGCCCAGCCGTTTGCGCTCGGTGCCTCCTTTGATCTCCTGGGACTGGGTGAGATTTTGGGCATAGTAGGCGGTTTCATTATCAATACAGCGAATGCCATAGACAATCCGATCGCCTTTAACCCAGTGACTACCGTCTTTACTGGCCTGAAACGGATTAATGATTTTCTCATCTAAAACAGCGTTTCGCCAAGCCGTATAGAGACGAGCGGTCAGATCTCGCATGGGGCTAGCGGTCATTAAGAGCCAGCTCGACTAAATCGGGGACCTGTTGGATCTGTTCGCCCGTCACCATTAGATTTGTGACGGCTCGGATGGTGTTTGGCCCCACGGCATTCATATAGACTCCCTTGAGTTTCAGGCGTTCGACTAGCGCTGGGGCCGGGAGCGCCGCAGTGTGAAAGAGAACAATATTGGTTTGAACGGGCGCGATCGCAATTCCAGGAATTGACTGCAGTCCTTGCGCCAGCGTTTGAGCATTGTGGTGATCTTCTTTTAGCTGGGGGCGATGATGTTTGAGGGCATAGAGGGCTCCAGCGGCCATCATACCCGCCTGGCGCATACCGCCGCCGTACATTTTGCGAAAGCGCCGGGCGCGCTCAATAAATTTAGCCGAGCCGGCTAGAGCAGAGCCAATCGGGGCCCCCAACCCTTTGGAAAAACAAACGCTGACAGAATCAAAGTCGGCCACATAGTCAGCCTCAGAGGTATTGGTGGCAATACAGGCATTCCACAAACGAGCACCGTCCAGGTGTAGCTTTAGCCCGTTTTGCTGACACACCTGTGCGATCGCAGCGATTTCTGAGCGCGGATAGATGGCACCGCCGCCGCGATTGTGGGTGTTTTCTAAGCAGACCAGCTTAGTTTTGGGAAAGTGGGCATCATCGGGACGCAGCACCTGGGATAACTCAGCGGCGGTAAAAATGCCGCGATCGCCATTGATCAAACGACACATCACTCCAGCTAGGGCCGCCGGACCGCCACCTTCGTAATAATAAATGTGGGCCTGGGATTCTAAAATGATTTCGTCACCGGGTTCCGTGTGGGTGCGCAGCGCCACCTGATTGGTCATGGTCCCAGACGGCATAAAGACAGCGGCTTCTTTACCCAGCAAACTCGCCACAAATCTCTCTAGCTGCTGCACCGTCGGGTCGTCGCCCAGCACATCGTCACCCACTTCGGCGGTCGCAATGGCCGTTCTCATGCCAGCAGTGGGCTGGGTGATGGTATCGCTTCTGAGGTCGATGGGCATGGGTTCAGACATAAATGCACGGGGCGGCGGCTATAGCCGACAGACTTCTTCAGGCTGACAGCGCTGGTTGCGCTGGGCAATAATCGTTGCTAAATCAGGACGTCCGGTTAGCTTTAAGCGCCAGTCGGCCCAGATATCGTACAGCCTGTCGACAATCGGACCCAGAATAGGCCACTGGGTAGGGGCATACATCCAGCCAATCCCCAGCACCTGATAGACCTGGCGAAAAACCTCAACGTTTTGAATTACGGTTCCGTCTGGAAGCACCGCATGGATACGCGCCATGGCTGCTTGAAAGGAGACGTTGCCATTAGCTGCCGGGTCGTAGTCGTCAGCCGCAATATCAGTAAAGGCCACCAGCCCACGACCGTTGTCTTTCTTTTGTAAAAAATTAACTTCACGCAGACACAGAGGGCAGTCGCCATCGTAGAGAAGTTTAATTTTCCAGTTGGCCATGGTCGTGCAGCAAATAATTTCCTACTGCAGTTTAAAGTGTTTTTTCAAATTCTGCTGGCTCCGAACTATCCGGGCCGGTGGGCTGGGCCAGATGCTCATAGATGGTCGCAAGTAAATGATCCCGGTTAAAGGGCTTATGAATACAGGCATTACAGCCAGCGGATAAAATCTCTTCTAGCTGGGCATCAAAGGTGCTGGCAGTCAGGGCAATAATTGGCAGCTGCGGATCGTGCTGTTTGATTGCAGCGGTGGCGTCATACCCGTTCATGACTGGCATCTGCATATCCATTAAAATCAGCGACGGCCGCGATCGCTGCCACTGCTCAATCGCTTCTTGACCGTTTTCAGCCTCTCGAAGCTGAAACCCTGCGTTACCTAAAATATTTTTGAGCAGCAAACGATTGGTGGGGGCATCTTCCACAATCAAAATTTCATAGTGCTGCTGACATAGAGCAGGGTAGGTAGGCACGGCTTCAGTGACAGTATCTGAGTGAGGCGACTCCTGAATCACGGTCATGGGTAGCTGAATATAAAACGTGGTGCCCGCATCTAGCTGACTGTCACAGGTGATGCTGCCATTCATGAGTTTAATTAATCCCTGACAGATGGCGAGACCTAACCCGACGCCCTGGGCACTGGCATCGTGAGCATTGGACAGCGTGTAGGACTGATAAAAGGGATTAAAAATCCGGCGTTGTTCGGCGGGGCTGATACCTTGCCCGGTATCAGAGATTTCTAGACCCAGCTTCAGGCCGTCTTGCTCAAGGGTATAGGCTTTTAGACACACCTGACCTTTGCCGGTATATTTAATGGCATTTTCCAACATATTTAGAACAATCTGCCGGAGCTTACTGCCATCGATATAGCACTGGTGAGGAATGGTGCGATCGCACTCCACCGTCAGCGTCAGTCCATGGTCTTGAGCCTTAAGCTGCACCATATTGCCTGCCTGACAGAGCAGGGTTTTAACATCCACCGTACTTGGCTGCAGACTCGCGTGACCGTTTTCTAGCTTGGTAAACTCCAAAATATTGTTGATCAAATTCAGCAGATGAGACCCGCTGGCATCAATAATATCGAGCACACGACTATGGGCCACCGACAGCTCTGAATCGGCGGCCATTACCTGGGTAAACCCCAAAATCGCATTGAGAGGGGTGCGCAGTTCGTGACTGATTTTGGCGAGAAACGTGCTCTTGGCCCGATTGGCTAGCTCAGCCGTTTCCTTGGCTCGCTCTAGCTCCTCGGTACGCTGTTTGATCCGCAGCTCCAAATTGTCGTAGGTATTGAGCAATGCTTGCTCAGCCTGATGACGCTTTAGTTCTGCCGCTGAGCGCGCCGCAGACACATGTAAAACTGATTTGGCCAGTTCAGGATCCTCTAAAGACCCGGTGTGAAGCAGACAGAGGGTGCCGATGACATTATCCGCGTCATCCAACAGAGGCGCACTCAGGTATGTCGTAATGTCTAAGCGATTAAACGGATGGTCTGATGGCAGGTTTAACTTTGAGCGATGCTGCAATGTGCCGTTCTCGATGGCATAGGCACAGGGGGTACCCGCTGCTGAAAAAGTGACCCCTGGGTCAAGCTCGCTCCCGTGGTGCCACATGGCCAGGGTGCGCATGTCTAACGAATCTGGATAGAGTCGCTCGCTAACAACCACCGTACCGACATTGAGAAACATCGCCAGACTGACCACCAGCGTAGAGAAATAGTCAGCGCCGGTCGCCACCGAGGTGGAACTCACCAGACCATAGAAAGCGGTTTGAGCGTCCCGACGTCGATAGACCTCAGTTTTTAGCTTTTCATTAACGGCGGCCAGCTCCGATGGACTGGTTAGGGTCAGCAGCTGAGGCAGTCGAGCCACAACTTCAACGGCGGTAGCAACAGCCACTAGCGCCGTCAGCACGCGCACAGCCACATCCAGTTTGTAGGCAGGATGCCAGACTGTCCAGATATCTAGCCCATAGCCGATGCCGCAAAGCGTGACAAATAGACCCAACAGCCGAAATACTCGGGTGATTATAAACTCATTTCGCTGGCGTCTGCAGGTCCAGTAAAGCGTCAGCAGAATGGAGACATAGGTCAAGACCATGACCACACTGCTAATGACGTGCAGGTTGATGGGCAGACCACCGGGCGGGTAGTCGCTCAAAAAGAGAAGTGATTGCAGAAGATTCCCCATTACTCAGATTGCTCTACTGCATTGGTGTCTGATAGCGCTGAATTGTCTTACTGTGTCTGAGATGATCGTGACGCTATATTCGAATCCGAGTGGTTGGGGTCAAAAGACCGATCCGATCAGCAATGCCGCACGTTTAACAAGGCCCTTCATCAATCATTACTAACGATTTTGTAGACCATCCGACAATTTTAACGGATTTAGTCTTATGGTACGTGCAGGTTTTAAGTTAGCGGTCAATATCGAGTTGTTCTCCAGCAATGGCCTTGTCTAGGAGTTCAATCGGATGCATCAGCGGTACGGTGTGGCCTTGACGGGCTAGATGTTTTTGAATCTGCAGCGCACAGCCTGGATTAGAAGAGGCAATCAGAACGGCCCCGGTATTCACTAGACTAGTCGCTTTCATCTGCCCTAGCTCATTGGCCACCTCCGGCTGCAGCATGTTGTACACCCCGGCACTGCCGCAGCAAAGTTCCGCGGCAATCGGTTCAGTCACGCTCACCTTAGGAATCTGTCGCAGCAGCTGGCGGGGGGGCTGGGTCAGTCCCTGACCGTGGCGCAGATGGCAGGCATCTTGATAGACCAGCTTCAGAGGTGCTTGGGTCAGGGGTGAAAGCGGCGCGGTCAACCCAACTTCGGCCAAAAATTCCTGGACATCGCGCACCTTATTGCTAAAGGCAACGGCTCGGTCACAGTAGACCGGGTCATCTTGCAGAATATGACCATAGTCCTTGAGGGTATGACCACAGCCAGCGGCGTTGATAATGATATAGTCCACCTCCGCATCAGCAAAGCTGTCGATCATCTGACGGGCAAGGGCCTGAGCCTGCTCGGTTTCCCCTTGGTGAGCCGGTAGCGCCGAGCAGCATCCCTGGGCTGGCGGAATCACCACCTCACAGCCGTTGGCGCTAAGCACCCGCGCTGTGGCCTCATTGACGTTGGAGAAAAAGACTCGCTGAACACAGCCTAAAATCATGCCAACGCGGTAGCGTTTTTCCCCTTGGGCAGGGACCGTCTCGGGCAGATTATTTTGAAAACATTGGGGGGTAACCTGGGGCAAAATAGACTCCATCGCCGCCAGCTGGGGCGCCCAGCGATCAAGCAGACCGGTGGCGCGCACCAGCTTAGAGACACCCAGCCACTGATAGAGAGCTAGGGGACTGAGCAGCAGCCTAATCCGGTCAGGATAGGGGAATAAAGAGAAAATCAGCTGACGCAGCAGTCGAGCGGAAAGCGGGCGCTGATGGTTGCGGTTGACCTGCGATCGCACCGAGTCAATCAGCCGGTCATACTGCACCCCAGACGGACAGGCTGTAGTGCAGGCCAAACAGCCCAAACAAGATTCAAAGTGGCTAACCGACGCTTCAGACAGCGGCGCTTCCCCTTTATTGATGGCATCCATCAAATAGATGCGGCCCCGAGGCGAGTCCATCTCCTTACCAATGACGCGATAGCTGGGACATGTGGTCAGACAAAAGCCACAGTGGACACAGGCATCGATCAGCGACTGATCGGGCGGTTCGTGAGCATCAAAACCCACCGTGTTGGACTCTAGACCGGTATCAAGTTTAAGGGAAGTCGCTTGGGAAGAATCTGATGTCTGCATTCAGTGAAGAGAGGCACGCTGTCTTTAGCTTATCGCTTTCGCTCTGTTCACAAAGGGCAAAACCCGGCTGACGGATTGAATAAGCCAATGGAGTAAATAAAGAACCTCATCAAAAGAGACCGGCAGCAGCAGTCTGTCCGTATCTATCGTCGCAATAGACGCCAGCCACAGCCATTTTGGACGAATGTGTTAGTCTGCCCTAAGGGAATATCCCCGGCATAATTTTAGTTAGGTGCTTTCCTTTGGTGACTACAGCAGCTCTGCCGCGCCCACAGCTTCGCTGGTCGGTGACGGTTTCAACCATTATTCTTCATGTACTTGCCCTGCTCGCGCTGCTGCCAAGCAACTTTAGTTGGACCGCTGTGGGTGTGGCTGTTGGTTTACATGCCATTACCCAGGGGTTAGGTATTTCTCTTGGGTTCCATCGGCTAGCCAGCCATCGTAGCCTGCGGGTGCCGCTCTGGTTAGAGCATGTTTTTATTCTGCTGGGCACCCTGGCCTTTCAAGGCGGCGTCTACGGCTGGGTCGGCTACCATCGTCTGCATCACATGCACACAGATCAAGAGCTAGACCCCCACAGCGCTAGCAAAGGGTTTTGGTGGAGCCATATCAACTGGCTGATGCATACAGTGCCCACCCATAGCCTGCTGCCCCGGATGACCCAGGATATTCGAGACGATAAGTTCTATCAGTTTTGCCACAATCACTACATCACCTTGCAAGTTGCCCTAGGTCTAGTGCTCTTTGCGTTGGGAGGCCCGCCGTTTCTAGTGTGGGGTGTTTTTGTGCGGCTGCTGGTGAGCTTCCACGGGACCTGCTTTGTTAATAGCGCCTGCCATCAGTTTGGCTATCGCCCTACCAATACCGACGATATGTCCACCAACTGCTGGTGGGTAGCGGTGCTAACCTACGGTGAAGGCTGGCACAACAACCATCATGCCTGCCAGTCGTCGGCCTGTTTTCAGAAAAACTGGTGGGAAATTGACCCGGTGTGGGGGGTGATTCGACTGCTCAAAGCGGTTGGGTTAGCCGAAAAAGTTAAAACGGCCAGCGCTAAGGCTTAATGTCAGATAATAAGCACATACTTATAGACTTGCTTGAGCGTGACCACACTACCTGCTGATGTTCAGCATTTGACCGAGGATACATCAGTTGCCCTAGCCCAGCAGATTCAGTTTGCTGATGTGATGTGCGATCTAAGCGATCGTCCGATTGCCACCAGCTATGTTTGTACGGGCGCTGGCACACCGGTTTTACTGATCCATGGATTTGATAGCTCTCTGTTTGAGTTTCGACGGTTGATTCCTCAGCTGGCTTCTGGCGCACAGGTCTGGGCCATGGACCTGCTGGGGTTTGGCTTTAGCGATCGCGCCTCGGGAGCCGCCATGACACCAGCCGCCATTAAGCATCATCTCCACTGTTTTTGGCAGCAGTATATTGGCCAGCCCATGATCCTGGCCGGGGCCTCCATGGGTGGAGCCGCCGCCATTGACTTTGCCCTCGACTTTCCAGAGGCGGTCGAAAAACTGGTGCTGCTAGACAGCGCTGGGTTTGCTGCTGGACCCGCCATGGGAAAATTTATGGTGCCGCCCCTCGACAGCTGGGCCACTGCATTTCTTAAAAATCCAGGGGTGCGGCGGCGGATTAGCCAGCAGGCGTATCGCGATCGCACCCTGGTCACTCCAGATGCCGAACTCTGCGCGGCGCTGCATCTGCAAATGCCCCGCTGGAAAGAAGCGCTGATTGCCTTTACTAAAAGCGGCGGCTATAACTTTCTCAGTCCCTATATTTCAAAAATAGAGCCGCCAACGCTAATCATCTGGGGTGAGCAGGACAAAATTTTAGGTATCAAAGACGCTCGCCGTTTTGAGCAAGCCATTCCCAACGCCCAGCTCGTCTGGATCCCCAGCTGTGGTCATGTTCCCCATTTAGAGAAACCGCAGGATACGGCCCAGGCCATGCTGGCTTTTTTGTAGACTGTATTAACGCTGGGCTGGCCCCCTGACAATTTTGGGCCGGTTCTGCAAACTATAGACAGGGCATTTTATCAATCGCGCATGGCACTTGAGTCAATTTTGAATGGCTGTCAGCAGGATATAAGCGTCAGCTACTGGCGACTGACGCTGCACTCAAGTCTGCGCTGGCTGATGAGTTCTCCCATGCACAGTTTGCTGGTGGGTGGGGGACTGGTGCTGACGTTTTTAATTGTCAGCGGTTTGTTTATGCGCGGATTTATCTTAATCGAGCGCGGTCGCTCGATTAAACGGCTGTGGCTGTGGGGATTCCCGCTGGCGCTGTTTTTGAGTGTGTCTCCGCTGTTAATTGGCGAACCGCTGCTGACGACATTTGTCCCCCCATACGATGGCCAGACCGCCGATGCGATTGTTGTCTTGGGGCGGGGGCGGTGGCTACGCTCCAGTCGGGCCATGCTTACCGCCGAACTGATGGAAGAGAATTCCGCTGCTCGGGTCTTTGTCAGCGGTCGTGATGATGCCCCGGCCATTGCCAGAATGCTGATGAATATGGGTGTTGATCCCGATAAAATCTCTGGGGAAAATTGTTCCTGGACCACCGAACAAAACGCTCGATATGCGGCTCAAAAGCTATTACCGACTAACGCAGATTCAATTATTTTGGTGAGCGACCCTACTCATTTGCTGCGATCGCAGCTGGTTTTTCGCAGCTACGGCTTTGAGGTGATTCCCTATGCCAGCCCGCTGCCCACTGAGCTGGGTCTCAGCTATCGCCGACTGCTAACGCTGCGTGAATCGGCGGGTCTGGTAGCCTACGGTCTGATGGGCCGCTACTGGCCCCGGTCTATTCACGCGATCGATACGACCGCCGCGCAGTAAACTAAACGTTGCCGTTTGCTGTAGGGGGAGATGCGTTGGTTAACTCTCGACCTGGGAGAATCGCCGGGACTCCATCGGTTTTGTCTATACGCTGGGGTGCGATCGCAACAGTTGCTATTACCCTATTTGTGGCCTTTTTCTGGCAGCTCGGCAGCATTGGTCTCTTTGATGAAACGGAGCCGCTGTTTGCCGAAGCCGCCCGTCAGATGTACGCTACCGGCGACTGGATCACCCCTTACTTTAACGGAGCCACTCGATTTGATAAACCTCCCCTGGTGTACTGGGGTATGGCCCTATGTTTCCACATTTTTGGCGTGGGTGAATGGGGGGTGCGGCTGCCCTCAGCCTTGGCGGCGGCCGGGTTAACCGGATTTGTTTTCTATACCCTACAGCGCTTTGGCTATCCCCAGATTCAGCTGACTACTACCAGCAAAAAACACGCATTTATCCTGGCCGCCGTAGTCGGTGCGATCTCCACGGCGCTCAATCCCCAGACTATCGTATGGGCTCGCACGGGCGTATCAGACATGCTGCTGTCCGGCTGTATGGGAGCGGCACTGCTGTGCTTTTTTTGGGGCTATGCCAAAGGAGGCCAGGCTGGCTGGTACTACGGGTTTTACACCTTTGTGGGTCTCGCTGTTTTAGACAAAGGTCCCGTCGGCGCGGTGATTCCAGGGCTGATTGTCTTTGTATTTGCGGCTTACCTGGGTCAGATCCGTACCCTGCTTAAAGAAATCCGGCTGCTGCGGGGAAGTCTCCTAACACTGCTGCTGACGGTACCCTGGTTTGTTGCTGTAACGGCCATCCACGGACAAACCTATATCGACAGCTTTTTTGGCTATCACAACTACGAGCGCTTTACCGATGTGGTCAACGGTCATGCGGCTCCCTGGTACTTTTACTTTGCGGTTGTAGCCGTTGGGTTTCTACCCTGGTCACCGGCATTGCCCTTTGCCATGGCTCGGCTGCGACCCTGGGCCATCGGCTACTGGCGAAAGCAGCCCCGAGAAAACCAGCTGGGTCTGTTTGCTCTAATTTGGTTTTTATCAATCTTTTGTTTTTTTACAGCCGCCGTTACTAAGCTGCCCAGCTATGTCTTACCGCTCTTACCAGCCGCAGCCATCATGGTAGGGCTAATGTGGACCGGCCCCAGACAGCGCGGCACCTGGATTAGTGCCGGGTTGAGTATTGTCTTTTTTGCAATTTTAGCGGTGGCTTCCTACCTGACGCCTAACTGGGTCGGTGGCGACCCGGTTTCCAGAGCTGGTGCGAGAGTCCCAGGCGATGCTGCACGGTTCGATTGTCTGGGGCTTAGCGACCGTGGCAGGGCTGGGGCTGATGATCGTACGCCGCGTTCGCTGGGTATGGGTCGTCAGCTTTCTCGCATTTCTAATGTTTACGGTGGTGTCCATTTTGCCCGTGGCTGCCATTGCTGACGCGCAGCGACAGCTGCCCCTGCGCCAGCTAGCCGAGACAATCCAAACCGAACAGCAGCCCGGTGAGCCGTTGGCCATGGTCGGATTTATGAAACCCAGTTTGGTGTTTTATACCCAGCAGCCGGTGCTCTATGTCTACAATCCTGATTCAGAACAGCTGAGGGCAACCAGGCAGGCCCTGGTTGTCGGTCACCCGGACGAAATTGCCGCTGCTCTCAGCGTTAGTCAGTCAGGAGAAATTCTAAAAACAGCCGAGACCTATCAGCTAGCCAGATTAGTGTTTGACCCATAAAACGTTTTCGTTGATGGAGAAATACTGGAAAGAAGTAATACTATCTAGGCGCTCTTTGCTTTTCTCACCATTTGAAACCACTGATGTAGCAGCAATACCCGAATCCGATAACAGTCATAGCCATCGCGATGCACCGTCTGCTCTACGATGCCAAAGTTCTGCAATATGTGAACTGCGTCCAAGCATTGAATTTCTGAGACATCTAATCTTTTAGACAAAAAGCTTAAGAGAGTTTTTGCCCTCAGCCAGCCGTCAACAGTGTTAGCCGCCGCTGTCATGATGCTCATAGCGTTCAAAATATGATGCACCCTGGGTCTTGAATTAATAGATCGCAGCTCGCCAATCATGCCATACTCCACATAGCCTTTTATAGGCTGATCGCGAAATACCTTTCTCAGATTTTGCTGGGTAAAGACAAACGAGATGTGGCGTTTCTCTCGAATATCAATCTGACTGCTCGCTTTTTGGGTTAGGAATCCGGCTATCTTTCTAGCCAAAAAGGGATGCCCGCCGCTTAAGCGATGAATCGCTTGAACCGTTTGTCGATCAATATCCCATCCCATCAGGCTACCAATGCCGTTAATCATTGCCGCCGTTTCATAAATTGAAAAGGGAGGTAGAAAAGATTCTTTAAACAATCGATGCAGCGGATTTTTTGAGGATTCAGAGAAATTCCACTGCTTGGTGCGATTACACTCAGGACGCACGGCAGCCACAGCCAGGGATAGCAGCTGTTCTTTCTGGCTCAAGGCTCGTAATTCACCAAATACAAAATTAAACTCCTCGGCTTTTTCTTCAAACTTCTCGTTTGAGCGTGGGAAGATTTTGTCTATGTTGTCTAACAAACATAGCACCGGCAGCTGGTAGCCAACGCCTTCAAGATCTTTGGATAGTTTCTTAAAATGCTGATGAAACTCACAAGACGCATCTTTGATGGAATAGTCGCATTCAGCCAAAACAGGGGGCTTTTCAAGTAGAGAATTTTTGTTTTTAGCTAAAGAGTAAAGGCTTTGTAGAATCTCGTCTAGCAGTTCAATACCGTAGCCTATATCGCTATACTTCTGAAGATCCGTATAGACAATGGCATGTTCCTGACACTGTAGGGCTAGCTGATGCAATACAGACGATTTGCCTGACTTTCGCAATCCAAATATACCAATACTTTGATTGTTTTTTAGATTGGTCGATAGCTCGGTGAGAAGTTCTGTACGACCAAAAAATAGCAGTTTGTCGTGGATCGGTCGTTTGTCTTCAAAGAAATCAGCCGTATTGGCATATCGCGCAATATGCCTGGACAACGCCTCTTGACAGGCATCAGCATCAGGTAGCACTTGTTCTATTTCGGCTAGAGCCATGGGAACAACATTAAAGCCCTGGTGTATTTTTAGCTCAGCAATTAGCTCCCTAGACTCTCGATCGGGAAGATTTTCATAGAGAATAATGCCGGTTAAGTCGGTATTTTCACCTCTAATATCGTTAGACTTTTGAAATAGTTCGTCGATCGCTGCTTTGTTGAGCTGTTCTGAAGCTACCGATACAAAGAAGGGGGGACGTAGGGCAAATTGTTCAGGTATTTCAGTCACCAGTAGGTTACGTTCATCAGCCTGTTTAGACGTAGCACCCACCTGATCTAGAAAGCTTTGAGCAGAGACCATTGCTGGCTGATAGCCACCAACGCTCAAGGTTAGGATATGCGCTTCGACAGACTCCCACAGTTCAGCCGATACCCGTTTCGCTTCCTGGCGACATTTCAGCATGAGCAGCGTCACATACAGACAGTCCTGGCAGGATCTGGCTTCTTCTGGCGTTAGCGTTAGCCAGGCTTCGTCTATTTTAAGAATACCAAGACAGACCTGCTTGAGCTCGTTTAAGAACTTTTTATGAACATGGCTGGGAAACTGTGTTCCTGGGATATTAAGGCTTAACCGGGTTAAATACTCAAACAGACTGAGAAAATCAGAACTGGCAAAGATTTCCTTTTGTCTCAAATCTTCCTCTATAGAGGAGCGCTGTTCATGGCTCTTGAGATATCGCATGCTGCGAACGCTGGCGCGTCTGCGAATTTGATTAGCTAAGGGTTTGGCAAGCTTAATAGCTTTTTTAAGTTCACTCTGGATGCGATTTCTAGAAGAGGAATCGCTCAGTTTTCCAGTTCGTTCGATCTGGGTACTCGTATATTGAAGGGCATTGATCAGATGGGTCGTTAGGGTTAAGTCGGTGGATGCCCTGAGATTGTAGATAAAGGGCTGTAGCAGGGCCTGGACTTTTTCCAGCTCACCTTTTAGTTGGGAGCTTTTGGCTAAAATACGACTGTAGTGAAAGGCCCGATAAAGGGCATTAGCTCGCTTTTCCACCAGCCTGTCAGACTGAGCGTCATCAGCTGTTACCTGGGCCGCCCACAGCCACAGCGAGCTAAGCTGCTCTGTATTGATAAAGCCCTGGGCTACCTGGTTGAGGTAAAGCAGCAGATTAATGGCATTGGTGGCGTCATACTTAAGCCCGGCTACCAATAGAAAGATCTCTTCCCAACGTTTGTCGTTGGCATAGGTTCTCACCATCTCAGAGAGAGCCTGATTGCTATAGTTTTCGTGAATGTATTTAGCCGCTAAAAACTCTTGAAATGTGAGATGGGAAAATGAATAAATTCCGTCTGACTGTTCAACTAAGATCCCCTGCTGTACGGCGATAGCGTCCAATACATTTTCCCCGCTGAGGCTGCTGGGAGCGTTTAATTCTTTGAGCAGAAAGCCACGAATATGATTGACCAGATTGATTTTAGTAAAGAGTAATTTGTCTTCTCTAAAGGCTTTATAGGCAATCTCGGCCAAGAGCTTTTCTTCAAGCTCTACATGTAGTCCTTCGTAGATGCTTTCTTTGGAGATACGCTTTTCGTCAAACCATCGCTTAAGCAGGATGCGCAGACCCTGGTGGTATAGGATACTTCTGTTTCCAGAAAATGTTAGGGAACGGCTATAGACAAGACAGAGAAACGTCAGCAGTAGAGGCGTTTGCGCCAGTTCTCGAACGGCTACATTGTCTGACTTTCGTAGGGATTTCCAACATTTTTCAGCGGCTTCAGACCCGCCTTCTTCATCGGACGCAAACCAGTTATAGATAAAGTTTTTGATTTGTTCTTGACTGTTGCCCGCCAGCGTTATTTCGCGAAAGCTGGTGGAGGGAGACCGGTAGGCCGCAGCGCGACAGGAGACAACGTAGCGATTTTTTCCATGACGTGCGACGAAGGACTCAATTTCATCTAAAACTTGAGCCTGACTGTTGGATGGAACTTCGTCTAATCCATCAAAAAGGAGTAAAAATCGGCCTTTCTTTAACCCTTTTTCGACGATATCTAGACTTTCTGGAAAATCAAATGCGTCTAATTCCTGGACAATATAATCTTTGAAATCAAGGGTGTCTTCGATAAACTTCTTTAAATCAACCCAAATTGGTATACAGACATACTGAAACTCACTTTTATCCTGACATTTAAGGGCTTCTAAACCAATTTTTCTTAATAGGGTAGTTTTACCTGAGCCGGGTGCACCAATAATCGATAAATACTGATATTCGTTAGCAACATCAATGGCTGTTTTTTGTTGGCCAGGTTTCGTCTTTGGTCCCCACTCGTGTCGGGTCCGGCAGGCTTTTTCCATGTCGTCCATGGACATGGAACGATTAATTTCACTGTCTTCTAAAAGCCTTACGGGAACGTAAATCGAGTCCAGACTGACCGGCCTTCTCATACCCAGTATTTTGAGTTTGCCGTGGCGTTCCTTAAACTTTTGTACATAGGTTGTAGAAGCCGTCAGAATAGACTGCCTCGTCTGTGGATTAGGACGCTTTTTGAACAAGCTAAATATCTTGCTTCTCTTTTTTCTTTAGTATCCGCCTCTTCGTTTCCTGAATATGTCTTTAATTATGTCCTCTAACGCTTGTGCTTCTGCAGACATAGCAAGACGATTATCCTAATTTAAGAACTCATTAGTAGTGATATTTACACGTGATTATACCGTGAGTTTACTGTACTGCTGGCTTAACCTTAATTTGTCTAATATATATCGAAACAGCTTGATAGGTATGGAAACTGTTTCTTGAGTAAGGACACTTTCCTAGGTCGAATTTGGGCTAAAAATTAGCTGCGTTGGTAGTTTGTTTGCGATCGCTAACTCTGCTCGTTGGCACACAGTATTAATCGCAACGGTACAGCCGGTATCCTTAACGACCGGCCTAACGTCTAGCCGGTCTTGGCCCAATCAAACTCCATTTGTTTGGCTGTTTTTTCAGCTAGATCGAGGCTGTGGAGCTGACTAACCAGATATAGGCTCATATCGATACCGGCTGAGATACCGGCCGAGGTAATAATTGATCCGGCATCTACCCAGCGAATCGCTTCATGGACGCTCAGGTTTGGATAGCGCGATCGCAGCTCAGGAATATCTTCCCAGTGGGTCGTTACCGCTTCTGTCGTTAATACCTGCGCCTCAGCCAGCAGAAATGCGCCCGTACATACAGAAGTCACCAGTCTTGCCTGTTTTGCCTGCTGAGCGATCCAGCCGATCACCGTCGATTTGGTCATTTCCTCAGTATGGACACCCACCACCACAATCAATACATCAATGACCGGATGATTGTGAAATCCAAAGGCAGGATTGACGCTGTATCCCGCCCGTGCGGTCACCGATTCACCCGTTTCACTCACCAGAAAGACATTAAAGGCGGCTCAGAGACACACACCCTAGAGGCTGTTGAGAACACCTCAAAAGGACCTGAAAAATCAAGCACCTCAGCCTGATCATAGATATAAATGCCTATATTCATAGTTAAAAACCGAGGCGTTGCTGATCCTCGGGATGGCTTTATTTGAAAAATGCTGACACGTGGCATTTCTAACAGATCGGCGCATCCCTTAAATCAGCAACGGCAAAACCGAAACATCCTATTCTTGTTACAGCCAGCCAGCTTGATGCCAACCCAATCGTTTTTGATACAATCAGGCAAAGTTTCGGATAAAATGGCTTGGATACTGACTGCCATCATGAGAATAACAAAGCAATACCCACGCCTGTTGCAAATAATAGGTTGTTATCTATCTAACCTGTTGATGATTCGCGTTTGGCAGGGTGTATTGTCTGTTGCAGTTTTATTAATCACACTGACTATAATTCCAGACCCTAGCTGGGCCATGGAGTTTTTAGGAAGCCAGCCGGTCAACCAGCCTGCTACGTTAGTAGGCCCTCAAGCTAGAGCCCCGATTCCTATTTATTTACGACCGGCTCCCAATCAGCAAAGTGTAGGCTACGGCATCCATGGCGACCCCATTACGGTCCTAGAACAGTTGGCTAGTTTTTTACCTGAGGCCGATGAAAGCACCGCTTGGAATCATATTCGCTTGGAGCATGAGCCTTACACTGAGGGCTGGATCCAGGGAAAATTTCTCGTGATATCGGACACTGAGCTGTCCTTAGAAAATCGTAAAAAACCAGGCTGCTTTTCTAACAGCCT
>ERZ1740070.997-NODE-997-length-18288-cov-6.248560_pt1 | contig 18288 bp, 12 predicted proteins | sample MGYA00581734_ERZ1740070 | MGnify/ENA primary metagenome ERZ1740070 (study PRJEB43018, sample SAMN04849744) | marine metagenome | isolation source: floating plastic debris | place: Pacific Ocean | collected 2008-09-01 | study: EMG produced TPA metagenomics assembly...
CCGTTGAGCAACTAAAGGATCTGGGTGCAGAGATTGTCGAAATTTCCTGTCCTAACTTCCGCTACGGGCTCCCCACTTACTACATTATTGCCCCCTCAGAGGCTTCCTCTAATTTGGCCCGCTATGACGGTGTACGCTACGGCATGCGGTCTGATACCGATAACTTGCTGTCGATGTACAAACAGACCCGTGCTGAGGGCTTTGGCACTGAGGTTAAGCGCCGCATTATGATCGGTACCTATGCCCTCTCAGCCGGTTATTACGACGCCTACTATCTGCAGGCCCAGAAGGTACGCACCCTAATTAAGCAAGATTTTGAAGCGGCCTTCAAAGATGTGGATGTATTGATGACACCCACCGTCCCCAGTACGGCGTTTAAGGCGGGTGAAAAGGTGGACGATCCGCTGAGCATGTATCTATCGGACCTGATGACTATTACTGTGAATCTAGCGGGTTTACCAGGTATTAGCATTCCCTGCGGATTTGACCAGGCTGGGTTGCCCGTGGGTATGCAGCTAATTGGCAATGCCCTCCGAGAAGATCTCCTGTTTGAGGTGGCCTCTGCCTATGAGAAAGCGACTCCATGGCATGAGAAAACCCCTGAGGTCTAAATAAAAAACTGTCGGTTCTAATCACACCGTCGATAAACTTACCGAATTTGCATAAAACGGTCTCCGTCTCTCTGAGTACTGGAGTGAATGGCAGAAAACATATGGTCTCTTTGGCCGTTGTTGTTCTGCTCAAGACACACCAAGGAGACCCGATATGAGATCCATTACACCATGGAAGAAAGCTCTCACCAGTATTGCCCTGGGCCTTGCTTTACCACTGACAGCCCTAAGCCCTGCCCTGGCTAACCCCATTGAAGATCCCAACAGCACCGGCTGGGCATCAGTGCGAGGCTATAATTCAAGACGATTTAGCAGACATTTTAACCAGAAGAAAAACCAAGGCTATCGTCTGGTTGATATTGAAGTTGATCAAGTAAATGGTCGTGCCAAGTATGCCGCTGTCTGGCAAACCAACTCAGACAGCAGGGGCTGGGCCAGCCTTAGAGATCTCTCTCATCAGGAATTTTCTCAGAAGTGGAATGACTATAAAGACAAAGGATTTCGCCTGATTGATCAAGAAGTCTACACAGTCAACGGTCAACGTTACTATGCCGGTGTGTGGGTGGAAAATGTCGAAAACCTGGGGTGGGCCTCTTACCGCAATGTAGATAGTGAGACCTTTAGCCAGCGCTTTGACACTTATTCTAGCCAGGGATTTCGCATGGTAGATGTGGAAGCATACCCCACCAGTCAGGGCACTCGCTATGCAGCAGTCTGGGTAAAAAACAACGATAGACTTGGCTGGAGAGTCCATCGAGGCATGACCTCTGCTAACTTCTCAGAAAAGTTTGATACTTATGCCAACCAGGGCTATCGTCTGGTGGATATTGAATCTTACCGACACAACAACCAGCAGCGCTACGCGGGTGTGTGGGTTAGAAACACAAACCGCAGAGGCTGGAAAGCAAGACGTGGCATGAGTTCTCAAGCCTTTGGCAACTATTGGAAAACCTATCGCGATCAAGGGTATCGGCTGACCGACTTTGAGGCTTACGCTACCTCTAGCGGGCTACGCTATGCCGGTGTCTGGCGACAAAATAATCAGCGACCCAGTTGGTCTGCTAGGGCTGATGTGGATGCTGCCGTCAAAGCCCACCAAGAGAACTTTAATATTCCTGGTATCAGTGTTACCGTCATGCACAAGGGTAAGACAGTCTATTCCCGTGGTTTTGGGTATGCCGACATTGGCGACAAAGACGTGGCCCACGCTGGCACTGTTTATCGCTTAGCCTCGGTTAGCAAACCCATCACCGCAGCCCTCACCATGCGTCTAGATGATTTAGGCGCCTTAGATATTACTGACAACACCCGAGAGCATGTGCCATCTTTACCTACCTTTCACTCCCACACGGTAGAGCAGCTAATGCGTCATCGTTCTGGCATTCGTCACTACGCGGGTAGCCAGCGCACCAATTGCGAGGTTCCCAATGACCCTGACTTCTCTGACAGCAGCGGCACCCAATACTCAACTGCAACAGCGGCAACGGCCCTCTTTCGTAGCGATGCGCTGATGTTCTCTCCAGGGACCAAAAACTGCTACAGCACCCATGCTTACACCGTTCTCGGTGCGGCGCTGGAAGGGGCTACAGGCATGTCCTATGGCGATCTGATTGAACAATATCTCAACGATGGGCTAGGTCTGTCTACACTGCGCATTGAGAACCGTAATCAGTCTGATAGTAATCGGGCAACTCTATATCGAACAAAAACCAGCGTCAATTTCAACAACACGTCTGTCACCCCTGACAATCTCAGCTGGAAATACCCAGGAGGTGGTCTAGAAGCCTCCAGTGCTGATGTTGCCCGCTTTGGTCAGGCTATTTTGAACGATACTTTTCTATCGACAGCGGCGCGGGCCGACAGCTTTGGCAACGGTACCTATAGTCACAACGGCGCTCAACGGGGGGCACAGTCTGTAATTAAGCTAAATGAGAATGAAGACTTGGTGATCGCTATTCTGACAAACCAGCAGGTCAATGTAGAAGGTGCTGGACCGGGTAGTCTGGCAAACACCATTGAAACCATTGTTCTCGACCAGTAGGGGCCGCTCCTGGTGTTGCTGATTTTGAGATGGGTTTCATCTGGCAGGTGCAGGGCAGTTCTGTCGGCTCATCCCTTAAATCAGCAATGGCCCATCCCCTTGCCACCCTTTCCAAAAGAGTCATGTGTATGAATGCTTACATTGGCGGATGGTTTGGTAGGATCAAAGGCTGCACAACCGGTCCAAATGTGCCGGATCGGGTTTGAAACCTACCGCCGCAAATCAAGGAGAGCTTTCACAATGGCCCAGATGTACTATGACAGTGACGCAAACTTAGACTTACTCAACGGAAAAACCGTTGCCATCATCGGCTACGGTTCCCAGGGGCATGCCCACGCCCTCAACCTCAAAGATAGCGGCGTCAACGTCGTTGTGGGTCTTTATGAGGGCAGCCGCTCTAAGGCCAAAGCAGACTCTGAGGGGCTAACCGTTAAGTCTGTGGCTGATGCCGCCGCCGCTGCCGACATGATCATGATTTTGCTGCCCGACGAAGTCCAAAAGACTGTCTATAAAGAAAGCATTGCTCCTAACCTATCTGCAGGCAATGTGCTGGCCTTTGCCCACGGATTTAACATTAACTTTGCTCAAATTGTTCCTCCTGAAAATGTAGATGTGGTGATGATTGCCCCCAAGGGGCCTGGTCACCTGGTCCGTCGTACCTATGAACAAGGCCAGGGTGTGCCCGCTCTGTTTGCCGTTTTCCAAAATGCCTCTGGTAAAGCTCGCGACATGGCCATGGCTTACGCTAAAGGCATTGGCGGCACTCGTGCTGGCATTTTAGAGACCACCTTCCGTGAAGAAACTGAAACTGACCTGTTTGGTGAGCAGGTTGTGCTTTGTGGTGGTCTGAGTGAATTGATCAAAGCCGGATTTGAAACCCTGATCGAAGCTGGATATCAGCCTGAGCTGGCTTACTTTGAATGTCTCCATGAAGTCAAGCTAATTGTTGACCTGGTGGTGGAAGGTGGTTTGGCCAATATGCGCTATAGCATTTCCAACACAGCTGAGTACGGTGACTACACTCGCGGGCCACGCATCATCACTGAAGAGACCAAAAAAGAGATGAAGCAGATTCTCAAGGAGATTCAGACGGGTCAATTTGCACGTGAGTTTGTCCTTGAAAGTCAAGCTGGAAATCCAGGGTTTAATGCAATTCGTCGTCGAGAAGCTGAGCACCCCATTGAAGAAGTTGGTAAGGATCTACGGGCAATGTTTAGCTGGTTGAAGAAGGTCTAAGCCTGTATTTTTGAGCTAAAAAATCTGAGTGGAATAGTTAAGGGCAAGAGTCTACTATCCTGACTTTATAAGTGCGAAGGGGATTTAAATCCCCTTCGCACTTATGCTATTTAATAATGAACTATTTCACTTATTAAGAGTCATCAGGTCTGTTGCTATCTTTCTAATCTTCTTTGGGAAGGTTATAAAAAATAAGCTTAATATAGCTAGTTTATTTAGCAGCTATTGTCACGCTTTAGCGCTCATTAAATAAAATTGCTAAGGAAAAAAAACAGTGATTAAGCCCTCCGACAAAGTCTTAATTGGCTGGTTAACACTACTCGCGACATTTGTCTCAGCAAACTTAGGCTGTGTTAGTGCTAGTGAGCTAAGTCCTAACACGGAGCCATCGGCAAATACTCCTGACCTGGCGAGCACCGAGCAGCTGGATGTTGTGGAATCTGCGGTGGCGGCCAATGCTCAAAGTATTACGCCAGAAGCCGAAACTGCGCAGCCTGAGTTTAGTTCTCCGCCGACATCTGAGGTCACTCCGTCTGAGGTCACTCCGTCTGAGGTAGCGGTGGAAACACTGTCGTCGGACTTAGAAGCTGAAGCGGCTCCTGTGGCCCCGGTGGCCGATAAAGCAGAGCGGCTTGAGCATCTGGTCGCGACTGCTCGGTCGACCAATGCTGTAACATCACAGACCGTTACACCACAAATTTCTGATAGATCGGCTCAACTGGCGCATTTGGTGGCTACGTCTACCCGTGAAATTCCCCAGACAAGCTCCTTTGTGGATAGGCCAGTGACTCCCGCTACTGAACCAGTGGCATCGGTAAGAGACCCCGTTGAGACGACAGCTGCCGAAAACAGCGCTGATGTTAGCAGTATTACCCCACAGCCAGTGGTGGAGAATCAGTTAGGTTCTCATCAGGCAATTAATATTCCTATAGAGGCGTTACCCACCACTCAAGTGATTACGCCAAATGCTCCAGTAGCAGAGCCTGATACAGGTCCTGTGGCTGCTGTGGAGAGACCGCAGGCGGTTGCTCCAGAGAGATCGCAGCAAATGTCTGAGACTGTAGCGGCTGCTCCAGAGAGACCGCAGCAGGCGGCTATTACACCAAGGCCGCAGGTATCTAATCAGCCAATCAATATTCCTGTAGAAGCACTGCCCACTACTCGAGTAATGTCACCCGGTGTGAGAGAGCGGCTTGCCAGGGTCAATAGAAATCCTGTCGTCAATAGAAGAGCACCCAATTCTCAGGTGTTATCGGTGCAAGCGGCGGAAAAAGTAAAGCGAACTCCAACGCCGACGGCTTTGGCCTCGCAGACTATTCCTGATGAAGCGATGCCGAGAAGTGTGGTGATGAGACCCGGCGCGGCACCCGCTGCTCAGACGGCTGACGTTGCGCAGCTGCCTTTGGAGCCGCCTCTATCTAATTCATCTAATCAAGACGAGGTTGATCGGTTTATCCGCGATCTGGATCAGGTTGACGCTCCTGTATCCAGGTCCTATCGTAGTGCCCCCAGTATTACCATCTCTAACCCGTCTGGGTTTGGTGCTGATAACTTTGTTGGGTATGTTGGGTTTGGCTATCAAGAAAGAACCCGCTTTGATAATAAAGACGATGGCGGTATGGTTGTCGGTATTGGTCTGGGAGATGCCCGTGAGAATATCGGTGTGCAGCTTTCTTATACGGTAGCCAGCTTTGGCGGCAGTCGAGAGTTTGGTACGGGAGGCTTTAATGCCAAACTGCACAGACGACTGGCGGATGAGTGGTCGGTGGCACTTGGCTGGGAGGGCTTTGCCACTACTGGCTTTGTTGACTTTGAAGATTCCATTTATGGATCGGTTTCCCATCTGATTCGTACCCGTGAAAATATTACTCAGCCCTTTAGCCGCGTTGCTGTGACAGCCGGCGTGGGGAACGGTCGTTTTCGGACTGAAGACGCTGTGTTTGATGACCGGGATGAAATTAATGTCTTTGGCAGCATGGCTGTACGTGTGGCGGAACCCGTTAGCGCTATTGTGGAGTGGACTGGACAAGATTTAGCTGCAGGGGTATCGATTACTCCATTTAGAGATATACCAATCGTGCTGCTACCGGCTGTTCGAGATATCACAGGAGGAGGAGACGGTGCCCGCTTTGTGATGGGTGCGGGTGTTTCCTTTCAGCTTTAGTGCGAAAACTGCAGAGATGTGAGCTTAGGATGATGCTACTGTCTTTAATGCCAACAAATGGCCTTTGGAAACTAGTCATGGGAAGTGTAGTTGCGATCGCACCTTTCCTATTTCCTGCCAATGGCCTAGCCCAAAACCAGTCTGATGTCACCGGGCCGAATCTATCGGATGTCACTGGGCCGAATTTATCGGACATCACCGGGCCGAATCAATCGGATAGTACAGGTGTTTTAATAGAGCCAATTTTTGAAGGTTCAGACGGCGAGCTACTGAGTTTAGCCGAGCTTTTTGAAGACTTTTTTGAAGAATTTGGCGATGAACTGGGCATTGACCCCGATGCCAGCCTGATTGACAAGCTAAGACAAGCGAACCGAGCCTGTGCCGACGCTGGCACCCGTCGATTTGCCCGTACGCCGGGCTCTGATACTGCACCGAGCTTGGCCTGTACCGAATTCTTTCGTTTAATTCAACTGGCCCAAGAGTCTCTAGACCAATATAACCAGTCTCGTGGTCAAACTCCTTCGGCGCCTCAGCGCATCTGGTGAGCCTCGGTCTGCCCCCGATCATTTTCAGCAACTGTCAAAAATGAAATATTCTAATTTTTTAACCCAAACCCCCTATCAGATTGCTTTAGGACTGACCACAGTTGCAGTTGGTCTCTTGCCAGCGGCGGCCAATGCTCAAGAAGTCTTTGATAATCAGGGGATTCGATTGGCTGTAGATACTGTGGTTGAATTTGAGTTTTTAGAATCCAACGGTAGCTACCAGTCTATTTTTGGCATTATCAATCTAGACACGGGTGAAAAGATCCCAGTCTATGGTGAAGTGAGAAGTTCCGATACTCCCCAGGCGGTTAATCAACCCTCGGATTTTCAAGACGATTTAGGCCCTCAAAACCAGGATGATTTTTATGGCTCTCCCGGTGTGACTGTGCCTGAACCGCTCGAAGAATTTCGATTTGTTGCCGGTACCGAGTACAGTTTTTATCTAGAATCTTATTTTGAGGGACAGCCAGCAGGCACCCTATATTCAACTAGCAGCCGTAATAACGACAGCATTAACTATGCCCGGTTTGATGGACCGCTAGAAGATGTTATTAATGGCGGGCTTTTGCTGCGTTGGGAAGATACTGGCTCACTGTTGGTGGGGAACGCCATAGACTACGACTATGACGATTTTGTTATTCGTATTGGCGGATACCTGCAATGGGACCAACCCTGAGAAGAGGATGGCTTTAATACCGAATGACTTCTTGATCCGATTTTGTTTCTGGCAATGTTTTAGCCGTATCCTGCCAAACATCAACTAGCTGAGTCACTAAAAACGCACAGACTGCGAGTGAGGCTCCCAGTTTAAACCAGGTAAACAAACTGGAAAAAAACTTGCCGTATCTAAAGGTTGGCATGGCTAATCTAAAGTAAATGATGGGATGGTCGGAGTCTTAGCTCTCAACCCTAGAGTGCCAAGTCTGTTTCAGTGACTTACGAGAGCTGCCGTAGGATTTAACTCAGCCTCATATAGTTCAATCTTCTCTTGGAAAATACGGCCATCAGGAAGGCGATTCTCTAAAGCGCTAATGGCGTGGAATCTCACCTAGTGTGTGAAGCTCTGGTGACTCTGGCAGTGATGTCACCGATGGTCGTTTTGCCAAAAATCAGGATAGGCACATCTTAAGACGTCTTCTGATAAGCCAATGCTGAAAATCTGCACCCGTTTAGCGTTGGCTCACTACGGAGTTTTTTGAACATATGAGTATAGTTCAACCGTTTGGCAACCGTATGTTTTTTGGTATGCGATCGCACACAAATTTAGTAAGCAGCTGCCAACGAAAATGTAGTTGAAAACGAACGTTCTAACGGGTGTTAGTAAGGGATAGGGATGCGATCCAAAAATTAATGCTGGAGAGACGTTGCGTGTCTGTACGTCCAATATAAGCGGGGTGTGTAAGCTAGAATCACACAGTTGATTATGGCCATTGTGACTCATCGCAAAATTCTGCATATTGATATGGATGCTTTTTATGCATCGATTGAGCAGCGCGATCATCTTGAGTATCGCGATCAGCCGGTGGTGGTGGGTGGTCGTCCAGAACAGCGGGGTGCGGTGGCGGCGGCGAGCTATGAGGCGAGACGTTACGGCATACACTCGGCAATGCCTTCACGGGTGGCTATACAGCGGTGCCCCCATGTGATTTTTGCGCGGCCTCGATTTGATGTGTATCGGGCGGTATCGGAGCAGATTAGGGCGATTTTTCGAGATTATACTCAGCTGGTGGAACCGCTGTCGCTAGATGAAGCCTATTTAGATGTCACTGGCTGTGATTCTGCGATCGCAACCGCTAAAACCATCAAACAGCGTATTCAAGAGACCACACAGCTAACTGCCTCTGCCGGTGTTTCCATCAATAAGTTTTTGGCAAAAATGGCCTCAGATGTGAACAAACCCGATGGGCTTTATGTGATTTTGCCAGAGGATGCCATGGCCTTTATTGCCACCCTACCCATCGAAAAGTTTCACGGTATTGGCCCAGCCACTGCTCGTAAAATGAAACATCTGGGAATTGTCACCGGGGCCGATCTGCAACGCTGGAGCGAGACCGACCTTGTGACCAACTTTGGTAAAGTGGGTCGTCACTATTTTTGGGTGGCCAATGCTCAAGATAACCGTCAGGTAAATCCTAACCGTATTCGTAAATCGGTTGGAGCGGAGCGGAGCTTTGCTGAAGATCTGCAGTCGCTAGAGGCCATGACTAAGGCTCTAGCGGCCATTGTGGATGAGGTGGAAGCGCGATTGCTAAAGGCGAACACAATGGGCCATACGCTGACTCTTAAGATTAAGTATGCCAACTATCGCCAAATTACCCGCAGCCGTACTTTAGAGATACCGATGCAGCGGGCGGCTGATATTGGTCCTTTGGCCCAGGCTTTGTTGGCACATCATCTGGAGTCTCACCCACGGGTGAGACTGTTGGGTATTGCGATCGCGAATTTGGTGCCGGCAGAGCCGGTTGGGTTTGAGCAGCTATCGTTGCTGTAGCCAAGGGCGGCCTGAGTGCTCAGGCCGCCCTTGGCCAAAAACTCTCTAGGGTTTGAAGTCAATAAAGCCTTCTATGCTGACATCGCTTAGCGATTTGCCGTTGGAGGCTCGGCCAATTTGGGCGGCAGCTAGGGCTTTGGGGCGGCGGTCGTCTGCCTCTTTTTTGTCTGTGCCGTAGCCGTAAGGAGAATAGTACTTGTAGCCATCGCCCTTGGCGACAATACCGTTGGCCACTAACCCCAACACTGGTACGTTGGTAAAGCCGATATTGTCCATGGCGTGCTCTAGGACTTTGCGATCGCAATGGTTAACCCGAGAAACCAGCACTAGACCATCGGTGTGGGGCGCAATCAGCGTGGCATCTGCTAGACCCACCAGCGGTGGTGCATCATATACAATCAGATCAAAATCTTTCTCCAGTCGCTTCATCAGGTGCCGCATCCGTCTTGACGACAGCAGCTTTACTGGGTCAGGGGGCAGCGTACCGGCGGTAATGACATAGAATTCAACAAACGGCATCGCCTTGTGCAACACTTCAGTGCCGGTTGCATGGCTCGCGAGTAAATCGCTCAGCCCCTTAGAATTGTCCAGACCCAGACGATGATGGACGGTGGGTCGGCGCAGGTCGGCATCTACCAGCAACACCCGTTTGCCCATGGTGGCGGCTGTTTGCGCCAGGTGTTGGGCTATGGTTGATTTCCCTTCACCCGCCATGGAGGAGCTAACGATAATTGACTGCAGCCGCCGGTCTGCCCCCATCAGCATCAGGTTAGTTTGCAGTAGCCGCATGGATTCTAAAAATTGCGAACCGCTATAGCCATAGCCATAGTATCCAGCGTTAGCAAAGGGCGGTTTAGTTTGTCGCTGTAACCAGCGGCCAATGCCGCGAGCGGGTTGGTCTGTAGTGCCGCGATCAACGTCTAGCTGGTAGGGAATGGTTCCCAATATAGGCAGTTTGGCAATGGATTTAACATCCTCAACGGTGCGACACACCGTATCTAGTTTTTCCAATAACAGGGCGGCCCCAACGCTTACTAATAAACTGGCCACAACACCCAAAATGAGACTGCGCTTGGGGTTTGGGGAAATGGGTGTGTCAGGTTTATCGGGGGCTTCGATTAGCTCCCAGGGAATTTCTGTCTGGGCTGCTTCAATTTGGAGTGTTTCGCGAGTTTCTAAAAAGCGGCTCAGGGCACCAACGGCAATATCTAACTCGCGCTGCAGATCGCTGTACTCACGGGCCAGGGTGGGGAGCTGGGTCAGGGTATTTTGCAGCTGAGCTTCTGCGATCGCAATGGTTTGGTTTTGGGTCTCCAACAGCTCGATGGCATTTTCCGCCTCGGCATATTTAGCATTTAATACTCGTTGAGCTTCGGCCTGAATCACCGGCCGTATCTGTTCTCGTTTCTCCTGTAGTACCTGAATGGCCAGACTGCCCGGTTGAAATCGAGTCAGTTCAGTCGCAATTTCGGTTTCCACCTGCCGCAACTCTTGAATCAGCTGCTGATAAACGGGTGCCGTTTGCAGGGCAACTTCGCTTCCCCCCTCTGCCAGCAACAGTTGATAGTCGGTGTGGGCCTGAGCCAGCTGTCGATCAATCTCTAGCCGCTGGGTGCTGAGCTGCTCTGCCTGGGATATGATCTGCTGGGTTTGAGTAGACGGGTCAATAAAGTTGTAAGTTTGACGAAACTGTTCTAGCTGACTTTGAATCTCTCTGACTCGATCCTGCAGCTCTGGCATCTGTCGATTGACAAACTGAATCCCCTGACGCAGGTTAGTCTGTCGTTCATCCAGACTATACTTCAAATAGACCGCCGAGAGCGCATCTAATGTTGTCTGAATTTTGACCGGGTCATTCCCCCGATAGCTCACCTCAATAATTTTGGTTTCACCAACCCGCTTAATGGTGAGCTTATCAAGTAAGTTTTCATAATCTAGGTCTGGGTCAATGCTCTTAAGCTCTGCTAGCACCTGGTCAATCAGCTCAGGACTGCGTAAAACCTGTATCTGGGTTTCATAGTCCAGACCCGATTGTTTTGTCGGAGCCGCATCCGCCAACAATCCGCTTAAGTCTGAGAGATTGTCGTCAGCATTGACCGGTTCTACCAGGACCTCAAAATTCCCCTCATACACGGGCTCCTGACGCAGGGTATTAACCATGACCGTGCCCATCACACCAGCCGCCACTCCGGTGATTAATAAGGAGCGTCGCCGCAACACTGTCAGTAGCTGAGCCAGATCCAGCTCATCATCATCCTTGGCCCAGGGCATTTGCGGTAGCTGGGGCACTGTTAGTAAGCCATTGGTGGAGCCACCGTTGGCCGCAGCAAAATTAGTCATAGAGCAATTGAATATAGATAATTCTCAAGAGTCATAAAATGAGGGCGTTGCTGCTCTGAACGATGATTTCATCGGTTAAATCTAGGCCGCTGGCCAGTTTTACGGATCGATTCATCCTTTAAGTCAGCAGTGGAGTAGGTCTATTAGAAGAATCGGCTAAAGGGTAGAATCTGCAGAAAAGGACTGAGAAAATTGCCAAGTCCGTCGGAGATGCGGGCCGTTGTATTTGGATCGACTACAACAATGTCATTATGTTGCACGATGGGATTACCCTCAGGATTTAGCCCCTGGGCCAGGTCCACATCATATGACTCTTGAGTCACACTGCCGTTGGGATTCAGCCGGATTAAGGCTACCGTTTGTTTGGCACGACTGTTAAAGCCACCGGCGGCTAGCACTGCCTGATTTAGAGTCGTATTGGCTGCAACTGCGACCGGACCTGGGTTCTCCACTTCGCCCACCACGTTAACGCTAATCGCATCAGGGGATAGATTTGTTGCCGTTAGCATGCCAATCTCTTCTGGATTAGCCGCAATGGCTGTGGGAACCACAATAGTGTCTCCCTCCTGAAGTATTAGGTCCTGTTCTCTATCGCCTGCCTCCACCAGCTGCCATAAATCAAGAGCAATTGTTCGATTCTCTCCTGAGCGAGTGGTGCGTTTTACTTCAACTCGTCTAAGATCGGCGAGGGGTTTAATGCCCCCTGCCAGTCGCAGAGCGCGAGTAACCGTAAGCCGACCCGGCTGCTGCACAATGTTGTTGGCAGTATTGTTACCACTGATCGACTGGCTTGAGGATGGGCGAGAGGCATAGTTGTAGGTGCCTGGACGAAAGACTTCTCCTACGATCGCAACGCTGATGGCTTCCTGCTCGTCTGTGGCGATGTTAGATAGGGCAATTTGTCTTGAGGTTTGCACGTCAATCTCGTCAACTTGAGCAATGGTAATGGAGTCTCCATCTCGCAGTGGAATATCTTGATTAAGATCGCCCTGGGATAGCAGGGTTGCCAGATTACTCACCACTTGTTGGGTGCCGCCATTTTCAATCCGGCGACGAACTTCCACCCGTTCTAAATCAGCCGCCTGGGTTAACCCCCCCGCTAGTTTGATGGCTTCGATTAGACTGGGAAACTGACCCTCATCGCCCACAGACAGGGTGTAAAGACCGGGGGCATGAATCTCTCCTGTTAGAGCAATACGCAGCTGTCGCGGTGTGAGTAAATTAACCGTAATCTCTGGGTAGCGAACCTCAGAACGATATTGTTCGCCAATGGCAGTTTCTGCCTGAGCCAGAGTTAAGCCACTCACCGACAGCTGCCCAACCGCTGGCAGATTAATATTGCCATTGGCCAACACGCGCTGCTCGCCACTATATTCAGGCACGTTAAATACTTCAATCGTAATTAAATCACCCGGACCTAGCAGATAGCTATCTTGTAGTGTGGCGGGTGTCCCATAGTTTCCCGGTAGTGGAGGCACAGGCGGGGGTGAGGCAAACGACACATGGGCATCACCCAAGAGGGTGCCTGCGGCTATACCTGCTCCCATGATGGTGCAAACTACATGAGAAAACCGGGCAAACTGTGTCATTGCATTAAACCTGCGGGCATCATGAACCATTGATTAAAAGAGATATTAAGAAGCGTTTTTATCTCAAGTTGTTGGTTTACGAATAATGGTGATTGTGTGACTATTAGCGGCCCCCTTAAAAACACTGCTGAAGTGACAGTCACAAATCCGGAAACCTGCTGAGCTTCATCGGTTTAATATGTTTTCTTAGGATTTACATCAACGTGCGTTTACTGCAATCTTATCTAAACTAATCGATTATAAAAGTAGAGCATAATCTGTCCAGTTTTCAGAACAATAAATACCTGTCCAGAAGTCTAATTTAACTCTATTTTATCAGCCACATGGCTGATAAAAACCCTTTTTTAAGCTGATTGACTTATGCACAATTACCTCCACCTTGTCTATTTTCTAGTAGCCAAAATCGTGTTTATTTTTGCCCCCAGACTATTTTCGATACTTGGTAAAGCTGGCTAGATCTAACCCCTTTTTAGAGGAATTGCCTGCGCCGTTATTGCCATTATTGTGGGGAGGGGTTGGCTGCTGCTGTGTTCCATATCCGTAGGCGTAGTACTTGTAGCTCTTACCATCAGGGATGACACCATTGGCCACCATGCCTAAGACCGGTACCTTGGCAAAGCGGATGTTCTCAGTTACATAGCCAAGCACATCGCGATCGCATTTATTCACCCGTGCCACCACCACGACACCATCCGTGTGGGGCGCAATCAGCGTAGTATCCGCCAGACCCACCAGCGGCGGTGCATCATACACAATCAGGTCATAATCCTTTTCCAAATCCGACATAATCCGCTGCATCCGTTTTGACGACAGCAGCTTGACCGGATCGGGGGGAATGGTTCCAGCCGTGATTGTATAAAAATCAACAAACGGCATTGCCCGCTGCACCACCTCAGACCGTTTAGCATTGCCAGAAAGCAAATCGCTTAGTCCCTTATCATTGGACAACTCTAACCGCTGATGAATCACCGGCTGACGCATATCAGCATCCACTAGCAATACCCGTTTGCCCATGGTGGCGGCTGTTTGTGCCAGATGCTGTGCCACCGTCGACTTTCCTTCCCCCGGCATCGACGACGTCATAATGATTGACTGAATTGGCCGGTCGGTTCCCAGCAGCATCAAATTTGTCTGCAGCAGCCGCATCGCTTCCAAAAACTGCGACCCGCCGTAGCCGCCGTCATGCCCGTTGGTGCGATGACGCTCAAATCGATTTAGCAGGCGAGTTAGCCCACTCTCGTTAACAACGCCAGCAGTGTCAAACTCACGCTGATAGGGAACAACACCCAACACCGGCAGCTTTAAGATGGCTTTAATCTCATCCACCGTGCGACAAACACTGTCTAATTTCTCCAGCAGTAGGGCCGCGCCAATACCCAGCAGCATGCTCGCCACAGCACCCAGCAGTAAACTACGACGAATATTCGGGGCAATTGGATCGGTTGGCCTGAGCGGTGCCTCAATCAGCTCCCAGGGAATTTCTGTCTGAGCCGCCTCAATTTGCAAGGTCTCGCGGGTTTCTAAAAAACGGCTGAGGGCACGTACGGAAATTTCTAACTCACGCTGCAGATCGCTGTACTGTCTAGCCAGTGTTGGCAGCTGCGTTAGGGTCTCCTGTAGCTGGGTTTCTGCCTGTGTGAGTGTCTGACTCTCAGTTTCTAAGACCTGAATATCGCTAAAGGCACCGGCTGCTACAGCACTAATTACCCGCTGTGCTTCTGCTTCTAATATTGGCAGCAAGCGATCGCGTTTTTCTTCCAACACCCGAATCCTTAAACTGTCCGGTTGAAACCGCGTCAGCCCCGCCGCAATTTCCGCTTCCACACTCCGCATTTCCTGCACCAGCTGCTGGTAGACCTCTGCATTTTGCAGCGCCGCCTCACCGCCAGTGGTAGACTCCAGCAGCCCATAGGCAGTTTGCGCCTGGGCCAGCTGTCGATCAATATCTAACCGCTGAGTACTCAAAATCTCGGCCCGGTTAGCAATCTGCGCATTTTGAGTCGTCGGGTCAATAAAATTATGGGTTTGACGAAAGGTTTCTAGGTCACTCTGCAACTCATTAACGCGTCCCTCTAGCTCGGGTAGCTGTTTGTTAACAAACTGAATACCCTGTCGCAAATTTGTCTGACGCTCCCGCAGACTATAGTCGAGATAAACGTCCGCCAGGATATCCAAAGTTTGTTGTATTTTGACAGGATCCTCCCCCTGGTAGCGGATTTCGATGATTTTTGTCTCATCTACTCGCCGAATGGTGAGATTTTCCAACAGTGTTTCATAATCAATATCGGGTTCAACCGCTGTCAGCTCCGCCAGCACCTGTTCAATCAGCCTTGGACTGCGGAGGACCTGCACCTGAGTCTCATAGTCCAGCCCGGAAGAAGGACCTGGCGCATTATCTCCTAGTAGCTCACTAAAATCCTGAATCTGATTGTCAGCATTAACCGGCTCGACCAGCAGCTGTAAGTTTCCCTCATAGACCGGTTCCTGGCGCAATGTATTAATAATTACCGTACCCATCACTCCAGCAGCAATGGCCGCAATTAACCAAACTCGTCGTCGCAACACCGTTATCAGCTGCTTCAGATCGAGGTCGTCATCATCCCACGGTAGCTGCGGCAACTCCCTGAGATTTCCCTCACTGACTAAACTGTTGCTCGTCGTCAAGTTATCCATGGGGCTAGTGACATTTTAAGGGGCAGGTAAATGCAAGAAGAGCACCGTTCGAATGAGCCACTGGTGATTAGAACTGCCTCAATGGTTAAAGAAGACAGCCACAATGTCTGCAAAAAAGAATCTGAGAGAATCTAAGGGGCATTTCAGACAATCAGATAAGCATACCGCTGAATTTTAGTCAACAACTCCATCACCATTTTGTTGCACAATCGTATCGCACTTTAACTCAAACTGTTGCCATACCTAAACTTGAAAGATTGTCACACTGGTAAACCAGTGCCGACTGATCCTACAAACTGTTAAATCTGTTAATTAACCTGCCCACAGTCGACACAGTTGCCTTCAATGTAAGATTGATTACCAAAACGCTTATGTCAAGCGCTTCTAGCGCTACTGACAACAAATATTACCAAGGGTGGAGTCATTACGGTGAATTTACGCGGCTACCTCCCCTTATCGGTGGGGTTAGTTTGATAGTCTTACTGATTTCTTGATAAATACATGCCCAAAAAGTCAAGCAAAAGTTGAAATCTTCATTGAAAATTCAATATTTATCAGTCTTGTGTAAATCTCGAGTTCCGATTTCCATCCATCAGATATTGACGCCATGATAAGGGTGAATCGTCACCTTCAACAACAGAATACAACCCAGGTCTCATCGACCCTCAAGAGACTGAAAGACTCTGTGGGCTATCACAGGGCCAACCGCACTTCATCCGTTAAATCTCGCAGTCAGTAAATTGGTTTAGCGGCCTCGATATCGCCAAGAAGCGCTGCTTTATTGTATTACAGACCCTGTCAGGTATACGTTTCAGGGATCAAGCTTTGGTTTTATGAAGCCTGGCTTTGTATTATGAATTTACCTTAAAGATAGTCAATTTTTTTCCGTGAATAATTGCTTGCTGGCTAGCATTGTCGCAAAACGGCTTGGGGCCTTTCCCTATGCTGTTTTACGCCATTTATGGCAGTGATTTGTACTGTAGTGACTAAAGGACATTTAGATTTAGCTTGATTAAACGCTGAGGACAATCAGCATTTTCATAGAGTTGTCCGTCCGGACGTCCATCGGTTGTCTCCGTACTTTTTTTGAGGTGCATTAATTGGTCCATAGCGGACTGGCTAAAGCCTTTACAAGAAAGACTTAAGTGGCGCTTATTAAAGTGTGTCTGAAGCGGAGTTAGCCCTTTTTAATAGATAGGAATCTCTTAAGGGTTTTTTTGACAAAATCTTCAAATTTCATAGATAGTCATCTGTCCGTGTAACTTGCTTCGGATATCACAATGAAGACTTTTTTATCTCTCTTTTTTTTCGCTGTAGCATTTGTCGCCTTGGCAGTATTCCCATTTGCACCGCAGACCCTTTTTAATATTGCTGCGAGATTTAGGGCAATTGTCTTTGACCATCAGGCAAAAATTATCTTCTCAAATGCTGCTAATAGACCTGGTTCTATGCAAGCAATAGCAACAGGTCCGTAGCTTTGGCGCGATTATAGTGTGTAGTAGAAAGTTCTTGCTTTCAGTGTCTAATTATTTTGGTTTAATATTAGCTCGTTGTTCATCCTAGAACGTAGTATTATTTGCAGACCACTCTTTGTTCGGCGGCTCTATGGGTAGAGCAATATCTCGTTAAGATAGGTTGATAAGAAACATTAGCCCAACAAATATTGTCTGTTTAGACGATGTCTTCAACCCGTTGATGCATCTGCTGTATTCAAGCAAAAAAGCAAATAAAGGGGCAAGTGCTTTGTTTATTACGATTGCCTGAAAACCATTACAGCTAGTTAGGGCAAGCTCTCACAGGGTTATGTTACGAAAATGGTTCTGACGTTTGTTGTTTGCAGAATATCGATCACATCTGTTGTTTCTAGATCTGCTTTGGCATTAGTGTGATGCTTGATAGTTCGGCGCTGTCGTTTATTTCTGAATATGCCTTTTATGGACTAGCGTTCGTCAGTGCGTTTTCTGTTGTGTTAGCAAGCGTTCCCATTGTTCGAAAAATTGCGACATATTCTGGTCATGTAGATTTGCCATGCGATCGCAAGGTACATAAAATCCCCATCGTGCGCCTGGGCGGTCTGTGTATATTTGTTGGCACTTTAGCGGCGGTTGGGTGTCTCTGGCGAGTAGGCGGTTTCAATACGCTGCTGTCGATTGATCGCAAAGAGATTTTGATTATGCTGCTGGGGGCAAGTGGATATTTTTTGCTTGGCTTTTTTGACGATCTCTATACGTTATCCCCTCGATTTAGGTTGGTGTGTCAGTTTGCGATCGCTGCTCTAGTTTGGCAGTTTGGCATCCGCATCGATTTTATTGCCGTCCCAGGCATTGGTATAGTTCATCTGGCCTGGCTAAGCTTGCCTGTCACCCTCATTTGGATTGTCGGCACGGTTAACGCCATCAACTGGATTGACGGTCTGGATGGTTTGGCATCCGGTGTCAGCGCCATTGCAACATTGATAACCGTCGGTATTTGTCTATTTGTCGGTGAACCTTCAGTAGCTCTATTGGCCATGTGTTTGGTCGGTAGCCTGTGTGGTTTTTTAGTCTATAACTTCAACCCAGCCTGCATCTTTATGGGAGACGGCGGGTCTTATTTCAT
>ERZ1740070.999-NODE-999-length-18282-cov-4.975202_pt1 | contig 18282 bp, 16 predicted proteins | sample MGYA00581734_ERZ1740070 | MGnify/ENA primary metagenome ERZ1740070 (study PRJEB43018, sample SAMN04849744) | marine metagenome | isolation source: floating plastic debris | place: Pacific Ocean | collected 2008-09-01 | study: EMG produced TPA metagenomics assembly...
GTGGGCGCGATGTCCGCGCCTTTGTCGCCAATCTGGAACGCTGGATTATCACCGCGCTGACTGCGTTCAATGTCGATGCGGATGTCCGCGATGGTCGTGTCGGCGTCTGGGTCGATCGTACGCAACCAGGCGGTCAGTTACGCGAAGACAAGATCGCAGCAATCGGAATCCGCCTCAAACGCTGGGTCAGTTTTCATGGCATCAGCCTGAATGTGGAGCCGGATCTGGAGCATTTTACCGGCATCACGCCTTGCGGCATCGCAGATCCGCAGTTTGGCGTGACCAGTCTGGTTGATCTCGGACTGCCGGTGGATATGGCCGAAGCTGATGAGGCGCTCAAACGCGCCTTCGAACAGGTATTTTCTGCCAGAACCTTGCCGGGCCGACCGCTCGCCTAAGCGAACGGCTCAGGCTCAGGCTTGTGTCCGAAATTCGGAACCCGGGCGACCCAAAGCAGTGACCAGACCATGATCAGCGTGTTGAGGCCCATGATGGTCATGGAGAATGGGCCAAGGTTGGGTCGTACGATAAACGACCCTTTTGTTGGCAGAGGATTTTCTGGATTCGGTCCCTGATTCCAGTCGCCCTGCTGACCACCACCTTGTTGACCGCGCTGACCGGCATTCTCTTGTTCCAAGACTTCACCATTTGCTTCGGCATTTGCCCGCGCTTCTTCCGCCTCCAGCCGGGCTTTTTCCTCTTCTTCCTGCGCTTTGCGGCGCTCTTCCAACCGGGCTTCACGCCAGGCTGCCGGATCGGTGAGAAATTCGGCACGCTGTTCGTAGAGCTTGTCGTACTCAGCCGCCTTGCCGTTCATGCCAACGACAAAAACGGCCGCTGCCAGAATCAGCGGCACCAGAACAATAATGGCCCGCAACGAGATCTTGCGGGCATGATTCAGCCGCCGCGTGTGGATGACAAAGGAGAGAACCGATGTCACTGCCATCACAATGGCGATCAAATAGGCATGCCCAATCGCTATACTGGTCGTGTCCGCACCGGCGACGCCAATCATGAAGATAATGAATCCGAACCCGGCCCAGGTAATCAGCCCGGTAAAAAACAGGACGGTCCAGGCTCGTGTGAAATGGAGTTTGGGCGACTCCCCGGTCGGATTAAAAAACGTATCAAGCCAGTTCATCCGGGTTGGCAATTGCTCATCGTCCGTGATCCAGGGGCGATCCGGATCAAGCGCAGTCTGGGAGGCAAAGGCATCACTCATGGCGAAGACGTCCTTTCAGTAATATTCTTATGTCTTGACGCTTATACACATGTCGAGAAATTTATCAATAATCGATAAAAATTTATCGACATGCAGGAATTCTTCGACGCCCTACTGGAATGATCCAGATGGATCTGAGCCGGGGACTGGACCATGCTTGTTCTCGCGAGGCTCCGGTCTGATTGCTCCGAGGGCGAGCGCCACAATGGCCCCCACCAGGATCGTCGTCACGACGACGAGCGGGACCGTGTCCCGCAACACAATCATCATCCCTTCCATGGCCGGGTCCACTTCATTCTGCTCCAGCAGCTCCATGACCTTTTCATAAGTCTCGAGCGTTTCCGGTGATATCATGAACCTTCCGAGAACGCCGGATACGATTTGGTTGACAATCATCGCTCCCAACCAGACCAGAAGCGACAACCAGGCCGTCAGGCCCGCATCATGCAGCCGCTTGCCGACCACACAAATATACGGATAGATCAGCACGAAGTGCAGGAAAACAAGCGGTACTGAAACCATCCGAAAGCCGGCAGCGACCAGCACGCTGGCCACGGTCAAAATGACCATTCCTTGCCAGAATCGATTACGGCCGATGCGGCCATTTGGATTGAAGAGTAATTCGCCCATGCTGCGTCCTGTCATGCAAGCTTATTGAATCGGCCTCGTCATACAGGCAACGCGAAAACGTGTCGAATTATTCGAATTCCAGCATGATTTCGTCGGCCGCGACGCTGTCGCCCGCACCGACATTGATCGCTTTCACCGTGCCATTGGCCTCAGCGCGTATAATATTCTGCATTTTCATCGCCTCGACGATGCAGACCGCCTCGCCTTCCTGGACGTCCTGACCAATCTCGACATCGACCGACACAACCAGTCCTGGCATCGGAGAAATGATCAGTTTCGAGAGATCCGGCTTTTCTTTTTCCGGCAGGCGCTTGTGCATTTCCGCCACCACCGGCGTGCAAACCAAAGCGTCCAGACGGACCCCGCGATGGCGCACCAGATAGCCTTCTGTCCGATCGGCAATCTTCACGGCCATGGGCTGGCCATCCAGCACCGCTTCGAACAAGGGTTGCCCGGGCACCCAGTCGGTCACTAGGGAATGCGCCTTGTCGCCGATTGTAATCGTCGCTTCGCCGTCGCCGAGATCCAGCACGACCGGGATATGTTCCCCTCCGAGAATCACGACCCAATCGCGGCGCGACTCTTCGATCGGCGACATTCGGCCCGTGATCTGGCTGGCACGGCGGACATAGACCCCGTGGGCATAGGCCGCGGCAACCGTGAGCATCACCGTTTGTGCGGCCGTCGGGGCTGTGCCTTGAAAGCCTTCCGGGAACTCGTCCTTGATATAGGCCGTAGTAATGTTGCCGGAGCGAAAGCGCGTTTCATCCATCACCGAAGCACAAAACGGCATATTGTCCTGAATGCCTTCAATGTGAAACCGATCGAGCGCTTCAGCCTGGACATCCAGCGCCTGATCACGGTCTTTGCCATGAGTCACCAGTTTGGCGATCATCGGATCATAGAACATCGAGATCTCGTCGCCTTCGCGCACGCCACTGTCCATGCGCACCGTTCCGCCAGCCAGATCGCCTTCAAGCGGCGGAATAAAGCGCTTCAGGCGCCCGATAGAGGGCAGGAAGTTGCGATAAGGATCCTCCGCATAGACCCGGCTTTCAATGGCCCAGCCATTTATCTTCAGCTTGTCCTGCTCCAATGCCAGTTTTTCGCCATAGGCCGAACGCAACATCTGCTCGACAAGATCGACACCGGTAATCATCTCTGTCACCGGATGTTCGACCTGCAGGCGCGTGTTCATTTCCAGGAAGTAAAAGCTCTTATCCTTGCCGGAAGCGACAAATTCGACTGTGCCGGCACTGTCATAATTGACCGCCTTGGCCAATGCGACCGCCTGTTCGCCCATTTTCTTGCGGGTGGCTTCGTCCAGCAGAGGTGACGGAGCTTCCTCAAGGACCTTTTGGTTGCGGCGCTGGATCGAGCATTCGCGTTCGAACAAATAGACGCAATTGCCATGCTTGTCGCCCATCACCTGAATTTCGACATGGCGCGGTTCGAGAATGAACTTCTCTATGAAAATACGGTCATCGCCGAAAGATGCCTTGGCTTCCGCCTTAACCGCCGGATAGCCTTCTTCGGCATCCTTGTCGTCATAAGCGATGCGGATCCCCTTCCCACCGCCTCCAGCAGACGCTTTGATCATCACCGGATAACCAATTTCCCGGCTGATCTTGACCGCTTCCTCGGTGCTTTCGATCAGACCCATATGGCCGGGCACGGTCGAGACCCCCGCATCCGCGGCGAGTTTTTTCGAGCTGATCTTGTCACCCATGGCTTCAATCGCGTGTGGATTGGGGCCGATAAAGGTGATTTTCTCTTTTTCCAGGCGCTTGGCAAATTCAGGGTTTTCCGAGAGGAACCCGAATCCCGGATGGACAGCTTCAGCCCCGGTTTGCGTCACTGCGTCAACAATCTTGTCCATGACAAGATAGGACTCGGCCGCGGGTGACGGGCCGATATGCACGGTTTCATCGGCCATCTCGACGGCCATCGATCCGGCATCAGCATCCGAATAGACAACAACGGTCTTTACCCCGAGCCGACGGCAAGTCTTGATCACACGAACAGCGATCTCGCCGCGATTGGCAATCAGGATTTTCTTGAACATTTACAGACCCCGTGCGTGTTTTCTATTGATCCGCTGCCGGACTTAGATTGTGCACACGGGAATGTCGAGGTTGCCGCTTGGTCAAACCCCGCAATTCCGGATGAAACGAAAATCAGACGGCGACGGCAAGACCTTGTGCGAAGCCAGGCGCCTCTTGTTTCAGAAATTCAATCAACGCCGTTTCAGCCGGCGAAACCTTACCATCTGCGCCGATTCCGGCGAGCAGCCATTCGTTTTCGAATTCCGTGACTTTCTCAGCTTCACGGTCGGCCGCTTCAGCAGCAGTCTGGCGGGCACGTGCAGCCTTTCGACCATTATGCGTGATCATCTCGAACCAGTTGCCGGATGAAAACGAAGCTCCCATACGGGAGAAGAACCCGCCCGTGCTGCTGGATGAATCCTGCAACCAGCTTTCACGCGCCAGGGCGCCTTCAACCGTTTGTGGATCCGGGTGCGCGCGCGCCATCAAGTGGTTGCCAACCGCGCGGGCGAACAGATCATTCCAGGTCGGAGCATTGTCGGCCTCAGCGATCGCATCATTGGTCTTGAACAGAAGGCCGGCTTCAAACTGGCTGACCCAAAGCCCCCCGTGGCCAGCACCGGCATAGAGCGCATAGCGCATCCGTTCGACCATGTTCAAGCTGGCAATCCCGTCTGAAATGATCCGGTCGCTAACCGCCTCGACGGTGAATCGCGCCAGTTTTTCTGGCGCACCATCGGCTTTGCGGAGCAATTCGATCAAAAGGTCGAGTTCGTCCAGACTTGGTATATGAGCATCATTTTGCACTTGTGCGATCAACCAGTCGGCTTCGCCGTCCGTGATCCAGCCTTCCGGCGGCTCCCGGGTGAGCAGATAGTCTTTCATCGCCTCCTGAAAGCGGCTGATCCAGGCCGGATCCATCGCGCTCAGCATATCATTCAGGCGAAACAGCGACTCTGCTTCTGCGCGGCTGACAATCCCATCCTTGTAAATCTCATTGATGATGCGATGCGCCTCGGATTCAGAGATCTCGCCGAGCTTGGCGACGCGCGCCATCAGAACTTTTGTTTCCTGGTTCATACAAACCTCACCATAGTGCAGGTCTGCAACGTCTCAGAAAGCTATTGCTAATCAGTTTACGCGGTTACGGGTTCGATATCGAGAAAACGGGTGAATAGATGCAGCAATTCGCGCGGCATGTCCTTGGGCAGCAAACTATCGATCGGATCATCGTGCCGAATCACCATTGTATGGCCACGCGGGTCGTCGACGCGGAAATAGTTCATGGCCCAGTCGGGGAAGGCCCGTCCGGCGATAGTCTCGCCAATAATTTGAACCACACCAAAATGGCGCGGATCGGCATTAATCCGGGCATAGACGTCAAGAACTTCCTCCCGCTCACCTTCAAGTGCCTGCATGAAATGACGGCCATTATGGGCAAGAAAACCGGTAATCAAACGCTCATGATTGTTCGATTGAGACACGTTGAGAATGTCTCCAATCTGATCCGGACTAATTCCGTCCTTAGCAGTACTTACATAGACCAAACGATACATCATAAACTCCGATCGATAGCCTTAGATCAGCGATGTCGCAGTGCAACATGATACAAGTCCGACGTGTTCTGACGTTGTTAACAAAGCCGCGAGGCGGGTACGTAACTCAAGTCTGGAAGTTTCTGACAATCGCTGGCATATAGGGAAGCTACCAAATTCGCCGATGGAAAGCTGGATTCGAATGACTGAAGCTGAACTCATGACACCCATGCGCACAGGCGAAATCCGTATTCATGATGAATCGGGTTTCGAAGGGATGCGCAAAGCCGGCAAACTCGTCGCAGAGTGCCTGGACATGCTGGTCGGTGAAGTCCAGCCGGGCGTCACGACCGGCCATATTGATGATTTGATCCGCCGGTTCGTATTTGATCATGGCGCGCAATCCGCAACCATTGGCTATCGTGGCTATCGCCACGCCTCATGTATCTCGCTGAACCACGTGATTTGTCACGGTATTCCGGGTGATCGCGCCTTCAAAAATGGCGATATCGCCAATATTGATGTCACCGTCATTGTCGATGGCTGGCATGGCGACCATTCGCGCATGTATGCGGCAGGTGAGCCGAAACGGATCGCCAGCCGATTGATGGATGTGACTTATGAAGCTTTGATGGCGGGCATTGCTGCAGTAAAACCTGGACACCGTTTCGGAGATATCGGCGCGGCCATTTCTGAAATCGCGCGCAAGAATCGGTTTTCGGTCGTCGAGGATTTTTGCGGACACGGTCTCGGACAGCTCTTCCATGATGAACCAAATGTCGTTCATAGCGCCCGCGCCGGAACCGGACCTGTGCTTGCAGAAGGCATGTTTTTCACAATCGAACCCATGCTGAATGTCGGACGCAAGGATGCAGCGATCTTGAGCGATGGCTGGACGGCGGTGACGCGTGATCGCAAACTATCGGCGCAGTTCGAACATTCGGTCGGGGTCACCAAGGACGGATGCGAGATCTTCACCGCCTCCCCCAAAAACTATCACACGCCGCACACGGTGAGCCATTGAACGCAAAACCTGCCAAACCACACTGGCAGGGACACCGGGACCGCTTGCGCGGGAAGCTGATCCAGCGCGGCGCAAGCGCGCTGGACGATTATGAATTGCTGGAGACACTTCTGTTCGCCTTCATTCCGCGGAGGGACGTGAAACCCATCGCCAAGGCGCTGCTACGCCGGTTTGGCTCTTTATCGGGCATTCTGGCGGCAAAAGCCAAAGATCTGCAAGAACTCGACGGGATCGGCGAAGCCGTGGCGGCCTATTTGCTCGCAACACAAGAGATCGGCACCCGCGCCACGCGCGAAACCATCGAAACGCGGTCCATCATTTCCAGCTGGACGACCTTGCTGGCTTATGTCCGCAGACAATTGCAGCATGAAACGCGCGAACAGTTTCGAGTCTTGTTCCTCGACCGTAAGAACCAGCTCATCGCTGATGAAATGATGGGTCAGGGCACGGTCGATCACGCCCCGGTCTATCCCCGCGAGATCGCCCGGCGCGCATTGGAACTCTCCTGTTCGGCGATCATTCTTGTGCACAATCATCCGTCCGGCGATCCGACGCCGTCGCAAGCGGACATTGATATCACGCGCGAGATTATCGACGCACTGACTCCCTTGGACATCAAGGTGCATGACCACCTGATTGCCGCCAAGCAAGGCGTGTCGAGCTTCAAATCGAGCGGCCTCATCTGACCGAGGTCCACTCTTGCTGTCACGGTAATGGATATGCTGTCGCGGCGAAAAGACTTGCGCAGTCTGGCGGGGCGACTACCGTACTGGAAACAGATACATGCGCCATTCAAGGCGTAGCTTGGGAGGCTTTGAATGAGCGACACCGCAACCGCGGCGGCGGACGGACATGTTACGGGTTATGGCTCCAAGGGGTATCGCACTTATGTGCTGCTCATGCTCATGGTGGTCTACACCCTGAACTTTATCGATCGAAACCTGATCGGGGTGCTGGCCGAGCCGATCATTCAGACGTTCAATCTCAGCGATACTCAATTCGGCCTGCTGGCCAGCTGGCCGTTCGCGATCTTTTATGCGGTCATGGGTCTGCCCATTGCGATGGCGGCCGACCGGTTCAATCGCGTGAATATCATCGTGATTTGTATTGTGCTCTGGTCCGTGATGACCGCTTTGTGCGGCATCGCTGCCGGCTTTATCACTTTGATGCTATTCCGGATCGGGGTGGCCGTCGGTGAAGCCGGATGTACGCCGCCTGCAAACTCGATCATTGGAGATTATTATCCCGCAAAGCACCGCGCAACGGCGCTCGGGATCTACTCCATGGGGGTCACGCTGGGCGGTGTTCTCGCCTATTTGTTTGGTGGCCCGCTAGCAGAGTTGAGCGGCCCGACTTTCGGGGCCTGGCTGAGCAGTATTGGTGTTGGCGGCCTGTTCTCGGGCATTGACTGGACAAATGTTGAAGGTTGGCGGATCGCCTTTGTTGTCATCGGTCTGCCGGGCGTCTTGATCGGTGCCTTGCTATGGCTCACCGTACGGGAACCCCCGCGCGGTTACTCAGATCCCCCAAATGCTGGCGGGGTGGAAAAGGCGTCGACCAAAGAAACCATGCAGGAATTGATGTCCAAGCCCAGCTTCTGGTGGATGTCAGCTGGGGCCGCACTGGTCGCTTTTGTCGGCTATGGGCTGTTCACCTTCCAGATCCCGTTCCTGATCCGGGAGCATGGACTCGGCGTTCGTGAGGCTTCGATCAATTTCGGCGCACCCCTTTCTGCAGTCGCGGCGCTCGGGACGTTCCTGGGTGGCTATCTGACCGATCGATTCTCGCACCGGTTCAAAACCGCCGTCGCGATCATTCCAGCGATAGGCCTTCTGCTGGCGGTTCCACTATACATTTTCGCCTTTTATGCTTCGAGCCTGACGGTTGTCTTCGTTGTCTGGGCTTTGGCCGCGATCTGTCACTACGCCTATCTGGGCGCGCAGTATAATATCGGTCAGGGCGTCGTCTCTGCGCGTTCCCGCGCCACGGCGATTGCCATTCTACTGATCATCGTTTCGATCATCGGCAATGGCATTGGGCCGCAATTTGTTGGCATCATGAGTGACGTGTTTACCGGAGCCAGTCTGAGCGGCGATGGGTTGAGCGCTTCAATCTGTGCCGCCGCTGATGGCCTGACGCCAGAGCAATTGGCTCTGTGCGCGGAAGGGCGCTCTGCTGGACTGAAACAGTCCATCTCGGTGACCACGCTCTGGTTCCTGGTCGCAGCGTTCTGTTTCTACATGTCATCGCGACATCTTGAAAAAGATATGGTCGCCAAAGTGGAGACCGCATAATGGCTGATATCGCAACCGAAACGGCACCAGGCGATTCTACCACCGTGGAAGGTTATGGAAGTGCGGGCTATCGCGCTTATGTCCTGTTTGCGCTCATCGTTGTATATACGTTCAACTTCATAGACCGGACCCTGATCGGCGTCCTCGGTGAACAGATTCGCGAGACATTTGGTCTTTCGGATTTCATGATCGGCATTCTGTCAGGGCTTGCTTTTGCCGTGCTTTATACGCTGCTCGGCATTCCATTTGCGATGCTGGCGGAACGCAAGAATCGAACTTCGATCATCGCCATTGCCATGGCCGCCTGGAGCGCCATGACCGTAGCCTGCGGCATGGCCCAGAATACGATGCAGTTCGCGTTGGCACGAATTGGGGTCGGCATTGGTGAAGCCGGTTGCTCTCCGCCATCCCACTCGCTGATTTCGGACTATTTCCCGCCCGACAAACGAGCCTCAGCCTTGGGCATCTTCGCGCTTGGTATTCCTATTGGATCGATGCTTGCAGCGCTCGGCGGAGCATACATCGCGACGCGAGGCGGTCTCGACTGGCGCGATGCGTTCATCTGGATGGGTCTGCCCGGCGTTCTTGGCGCCGTGCTGTTCAAAATGACAGTCAAGGAGCCGCCACGCGGATTCTCTGATCCGGGTGGCGCAGCAGCTGCCGCGGCGCGGCAGATGCCATCGCCGTTCAAAGTGTTCGGAGTTGTCTTCCGTAAGCCAACTTTCTGGCATGTCAGCATGGGGGGCGCGATGGCGTCATTCGCCGGCTACGGCATCGGGCAGTTCATCGCCCCCTTCTGGATGCGGGCGCACGGTCTGGACCTCATGAATGCGGCCCTGATCTATGGCGGTGTGCTTGGCGTCGCAGCCGGGATTGGCACATTCGGATCTGGCGTCGTCGCGGACCGTGTCCGCAGCCGTCACCCGAATTCGGACAGCTGGCTCCCGGCGCTCGGCATGTCCTTATGCGTGCCGCTGATGATATTTGGATACAATACGGTCGGCTTCTCTTCCGGGGCGACGGCCATATGGCTCGCCATTCCGGTGCTCGTGATCGCAGCGATCCTGCGCTATTCTTATCTGGCGCCGATGTTCGCTGTGACACAGAAACTGGTTGAACCGCGTATGCGCGCCACCGCAGCGGCGCTGCTGCTCTTCGTCGTCAATATCATTGGCTATGGCCTCGGCCCGCCGGCGGTTGGCTGGATTTCCGACCAAGGCACGAAGTACCAGCTGACGCAATTGGACTCGCCTGTCACAGCCGGTGAGTGCGGGGGCGTGGAACGTGCTTTGCTCGCCGCCCGCAAGGGCCGTGACGGCGCCCTCACAGGCGCGGCTCTGGAAGACGCGATGGCCACCAATGAGACCTATTGCAAGCCAGCCCGGGCAATTGGCAACCGCGTCGGCGTGTCTGTCGGGTCGCTCTTCCTGCTCTGGGCGGCGCTGCATTTCTACCTGATGGGTCGCACCATGCAACGTGACCTGTGGACGCCGGACGAGACGCCCGCTACAGCCTAGGCCATGGCGGTCTATACGAATGTTTCTGACGATGCGCTGGCAGCGTTCCTTGCCGAGTATGATCTCGGCGAGGCCGTCGCCTTTAAAGGCATTGCCGAAGGGGTCGAGAATTCAAACTATTATCTCGAAACCACAAAAGGCCGGTTCATCCTGACCTTGTTCGAAAAGCGCGCCGATCCGGCGGATCTGCCCTATTTCATCGCCTTGAAACAGCACCTCGCCGCAAACGGATTTTCCTGTCCGCTTCCGGTGGCCGCGTCCGATGGACAAGCCTTGCGCAAACTGGTGGAACGTCCCGCTGTTATCATAACCTTCCTGCAAGGCCTTTCACCACGTGTGCCGAATGCTGCACAGTGCCGACAATTGGGCATGGGCCTCGCTCAGCTGCATAAAGCCGCGACCGATTTTGAACAGACCCGGAGAAATGATCTGGGCCCTGCCAGCTGGCCAAGCCTTTGGAATGGACGGTCAGCGAATGCGGACGCCTTGCAACCTGGCCTGGCCGACAAAATCGATCAGGATCTCGCGCAGATCAGGACCACCGCCAGCCTTAGTGACACGCTGCCCAGGGGGACCATTCATGCCGATCTTTTCCCGGATAATGCTTTCTTTCTCGGTGATCGGTTCACCGGCGCGATCGATTTCTACTTCGCCTGCACAGATGCGCTCGCCTATGACCTGGCAATCTGTGTGAATGCCTGGGCATTCGAACCAGATGGCGCGTTCAACTTTTCCAAGGCGCGCAATCTGATTGCCGGCTATGAAAGTGTTCGCCCTCTGCAAGATGACGAGAAAGCCGCCTTTCCAACGCTATGCCTGGGTGCAGCCCTGCGATTCTTCCTGACCCGCCTGATCGACTGGACCGATACACCAGCAGACGCGCTGGTCAAACCCAAGGATCCGCTCGAATATGCGGCGAGATTACGCTTTCACCGGACCGCGAAATCGATCGCCGATTATGGCGGCGAATAGCTGTCCCTAAGTCACCAATAGACAGCGCGCATGTCTTAGCTAATCTCTGCTCGAAGACCCGTCCTTTAAGAGACGCGCTGGAGGAGATCAGCCATGCATCCGTCGCATCATGCGCAAACCCAACCGGACAAACCTGCTTACATCATGGCCAGCAGCGGCGAGGCTGTGACCTTTGGCCAATTGGACCAGCGCTCGAACCAGATCGCACATGCGTTTCGAGCGCTGGGACTGCACCATGGTGATACGCTGGCCATCTTTGCGGAGAACAGCCCACGCTATTTCGAGATTTGCTGGGCCGCCCAGCGCGCCGGGCTGTACTTTGTCTGCATCTCGTCCCGCCTGACTACGCCGGAAGTCGAATATATCATCAAGGATAGTGGCGCCCGCCTGTTGATCGCCTCGGCTGGCCTGAAAGCGGTCGCGGAAGACGTCACAGGCGTGACCGAACTTGATGGCTATTGGTCGATCGATGGCGAGATTGACGGCTATGAAGCCCTGGAAAGTGTTCGCGCTGCGCACCCCGAAACCTCGATCGCGGATGAGCGGGCGGGTTCTGACATGCTTTACTCATCCGGCACGACCGGGCGACCAAAGGGCATTCGCCCGCCACTGCCCGAAGATCCGGCGATTGATAGCACCAATGCTTTAACCATGATCGCCCAAGCCCTGTTCAAGACTGTACCGGAAGGCATCTATCTGTCACCGGCACCGCTCTATCATGCCGCGCCGCTGCGCTGGTGCATGGCGATGACCAAGTTTGGCATGACGCTGATCATCATGGAGAAGTTCGACGCCGAGCATTACCTGTCGCTGATCGAGACGCATCAGGTAACGCATACGCAGCTGGTGCCAACCATGTTTGTGAAAATGCTGAAACTGCCAGGGGACGTGCGCAGCAAATATGATGTCTCCAGCCTTGTCGCTGCCGTCCATGCCGCCGCGCCCTGCCCAGTGCCGGTCAAGGAACAGATGATTGCGTGGTGGGGCCCGGTGATCGAGGAATATTATGCAGGCTCTGAAGGCAATGGCATGACCTGGGCCAATTCCGAGCAATGGCTCGCCCATAAAGGTACGGTCGGGTTCCCGATCTTCGGCGAGCTTCATGTTTGTGATGAAGAGGGCAATGAAGTTGGGGTCGGTGAAGAAGGCCAGATCTATTTTGGCGGCACCGCGCCGCCCAATTACCACAATGACCCAGAGAAGACCAAAGGCGCGCTTAACCCCAAACATGCGGATTGGTCGTCGCTCGGCGATGTCGGCAAGGTTGATGAAGACGGCTTCTTGTATCTGACCGATCGCAAGGCCTTCATGATCATTTCGGGCGGCGTGAACATCTATCCGCAGGAAGCCGAGAACATCCTGATCACGCACCCTTCGGTGGCCGACGTGGCCGTGATTGGCGTGCCGGACGAGGATTTTGGCGAAGCTGTGAAGGCGGTGGTTCAGCCCATGGATGGGATTGAAGGCGATGACGCGCTCGCAGAAGATCTGCTGGCCTATTGCCGGGAGCGTCTGGCCAAGATCAAATGCCCGAAATCCGTCGACTTTGATCCGGCATTGCCGCGGCATCCGACTGGTAAACTTTACAAGCGGCTCGTGCGCGATCGTTACTGGGGCAATAAGGACAGCCGCATCGTTTGAGAATACGCTTGCACATGCAGGCGCTAACCGTCACTAATCATTACAGAAACATATCTTTGGGAGGAATAAATGGCAGATCCAAAATCCGTTCAATATACAGACCTTGAAAGCCTGGTCGGGCAAACGCTCGGGCCTTCAGATTGGTTCGAAGTGGACCAGGGGCGCATCAATACGTTCGCAGATGCGACGGGCGACCACCAATGGATCCACGTGAATGAAGAAATGGCCAAGGAGATGCTCGGCTCGACCATTGCACATGGTTATCTGACCCTGTCATTGATCCCGATGTTCGGTCCGCAAGTCCTGCGTGTCGAGGGCGTCACCCGCGGCATCAATTATGGTGCAAACAAGGTCCGCTTCACCAATATGGTTCCCGTCAACTCCAAGCTCCGCATGGTCCAGACCGTGAAGGAAGTGAATGAGAAAGCGGGTGGCAAGCAAATGATCTCGGAATGCACGATCGAGATTGAAGGCCAGGAACGCCCGGCCTGCGTCGCTGAGACGATTACCGTTCTCTACGGCTAGAATTGACCTATATTGGGTGGGACGTTTGTGAAAGTGAGCCCACCCATGAGCCGCCCTATGCCTGACCTGAAAAAAATCAATCGCACCCATGCAGAGTGGCGCGATCTCCTGACCCCAGACCAGTATCGGGTTGGCGTAAAGGAAGGCACAGAACGCGCATTCTCACCCGGAAACTTCGAAAGTGAGAAACGCCCTGGCGTATATCATTGCGTCGGCTGTGATACGCCGCTCTGGTCGTCAGAGCATAAGTTTGACAGCGGCACGGGCTGGCCAAGCTATTGGCAACCAGTAGCTGACAAACTGGTCGAGACCAAGAAGGATTTCAAACTGATCTATCCGCGCACAGAATGCCATTGCGCAATTTGCGGCCTGCATATGGGGCACGTCTTCAATGACGGACCGCCGCCAACCGGGCAACGCTGGTGCATTAATGGCGTCGTGCTGACCTTCCGACCAAAAGAAGATTAAACGACCCGCTGGACATCACGAGGGACATGGTTAATTTGCCGCTATTCGATAAATAGCGGAGTATACGATGCGTTTGACCTTTCTCATGGCCGGTGCCGCCAGTCTCGCCCTGATGGCTGGCTGTGTTTCAACAGCAAATATAGAAACCGAACCCGTCATTGCAGACACTCCCCCTATTACTGAAGAAGCTGAGGACGCCATTGTGAAATTAACCCCGCCTTTCGCCAAGCGCGAGCCGAAGACGATCGAACAAGTCGGCCGGACGCGCGTGGATCCTTACAATTGGATGAAGGATGAGAACTGGCAGCAAGTGCTGCAGGACCCGACGGTCCTGCGCGCCGACATCCGCGAATACCTCGAAGCGGAGAATGCCTTTACCAAGGCCCAGCTGGAAGATCCTCTGGAAGGGTTGAAGGAAGAGCTGTTCGAGGAGATGCGCGGCCGGATCAAGGAGGATGACAGCTCCCTGCCCTCGATTGATGGGCCTTACGCCTATCTGACAAGATTCCGTACAGGCGGTGAGTATCCGATCATCGCCCGCAAGCCGGCGGCTGACATCTATAACATCGAGGCCGAAGACGAGATCCTGCTCGATGGCGACGAAATGGGGAAAGGTAAGGCCTATTTCTCGTTTAATGATGTCGAACACAGCCCGAACCACAAACTCATCGCTTATGCAGTCGATGCACAAGGCAGAGAGTTCTACCCGATCAAGTTCAAGCAACTCGAGACTGGAGAGATGCTCGAAGCCACGATTGAAAAGACCACCGGCTCTTTCGTCTGGGGTGGAAATTCGGATCGCGTTTTCTGGATCGAGCGGGATGAAGAAGGCCGCCCGTCGGCGGTCCACATGTACGAATTGGGCGGTGATGGATCAGTCGAAATCTATCGCGAGCAAGACCCGGGCTTTTTCGTTGGCGTCGGTGAGTCACAGTCAGGTGATTTCATCTTCGTTTCGGCCGGTAGCCACACAACATCTGAATTGCACTATTTCGACGCCAAGGCCGAGACGCCTGAGCTTAAAACGATCTCGCCACGCGAAACCGATATTGAGTACAGCGTCGAACACTGGGGAGATCAGTTTGTCATTTCCACCAATGTCGATGACTCCGTTGATTTCAAAATCGTCACCGCGCCGACAGACGCGCCGGGAAGAGATAATTGGACGGACCTGGTCCCGCACGAATCCGGGACACTCATTCTCGGCATGGATGTGTTGAAGGATCACTTGATCCGTCTTGAACGGCATGATGGCCTGCCTCGTATTGTCGTGCGCGAACGTGCCACCGGAAGTGAAGAAACGATCGCGTTCGAAGAAGAAGCGTACGCGCTCGGCACATCGGTCGGTTATGCCTATGACTCGACGCAAATGCGGATCTCCTATTCGTCGCCGTCCACGCCGTCCCAGACCTTTGACTATGACCTGGCCACCAAGGAGCGTGTACTACGCAAGGAACAGGAAGTGCCGTCCGGCCATGATGCCAGCGACTATGTCGTCAAACGCGTCCTCGCCCCCGCCAGAGATGGCGCCGCCGTGCCGGTGACCATTCTCTATCACAAGGATACAGCGATTGATGGCAGCGCCCCGATGCTGCTCTATGGCTATGGCTCCTATGGCGTCACCATTTCGGCGCGGTTCCGCACGACACCGCTGGCGCTGGCGGATCGCGGCATGGTCTATGCCATTGTGCATCCACGCGGCTCCATGGCGAAAGGCTATCAATGGTATCTGGATGGCAAGCTGGAGAAGAAGGTCAACACGTTCAATGACTATGTCGATGCTGGCAATCACCTGATCGATGTGGGCTATTCGGCGCGCGGCAGTGTCGTCGGCATGGGCGGGTCTGCGGGAGGCCTGCTCATGGGCGCTGTCGCCAATCAGGATCCGGAAATGTTTGCGGGTATTATCGCGGCTGTGCCCTTTGTTGATGTCATCAATACGATGTCCGACGACACATTGCCTCTGACCCCGCCGGAATGGCCGGAATGGGGTAATCCGCTGACCAGCGCTGAAGACTATGACACGATGATGGCCTACAGCCCGTACGACCAGACCACAGGGCTTGATTATCCGAGCATGCTGATCACGGGCGGTCTCAGTGATCCTCGCGTGACCTACTGGGAGCCCAGCAAATGGGCTGCCAAACTGCGCCACGAAGCGCCGGAAGCCGGCCCCTATTTCTTGCGCATCAATATGGATGCCGGACATGGCGGCGCATCGGGCCGGTTTGAAGGGCTGAAAGAAACCGCGCTGGAATATGCATTCGCGCTCGCGGCGGTGGGCAAAGCGGGTGAGGTCGAGCTGGATTAGACACGGCCAGCTTTGTGCGCAAAGTGTTGGATCTACGGTGCGCCGTTGATCCATTAAAAAAGGACTTTTCGAACCGATGGCTGAAGGTCTTATTGAGTCCGGTTGGGCGATGGTACAAGCGGGCAATTTTGACGCGGCAATCCGAACCGCCAAGCAAGCCTTGCAAGCTGATCCCAATGATTTTGAAGCCCTCTCCCTGATGACACGAGCCATGCTGTATAGCGGGGATTTTGCTGCTGCCTATGACACTAATCAGCAAATATTGCGCTTGCGACCAGACGCCGTGGAGGGGCACGTGAATAGCGTCGAAATTCCAATGTATCGGGGATTGTATCAGGTGTCGAAAGACGCGCTGAATGCGTTTCGTGAAGCCTGTCCCAATGCGATTACGGAGCATCAAATACTCAGCGCGACATGGGAGTATCATTTCGGTGACCCAAAGACTGCGATCGCCCTCTATCACGGTCTTCTGGCGAAACACCCCGGTGATCTCGATCTGCACCGCGCGCTTGGGTTGGCCGAGTACGAAGTGGGTAATCCGTTTCGGGCGGAGCGCTCATTTAGTCTGGTGATTCAACACAAGGTTCGCGACGCCAAAGTCATGGAGCAATTGGCGTTTATCCGGTTTCGGCAATTTGCGTTTGGCGAGGCACGCGCCCTGGCGAGCGCCTCGCGGCAATTGCAACCAGATCGCAAGCCTCTGCGCTGGGTCGGATGGGCGAGCTTTTTGGTCTGGCTACCACCCTTCTTTATTGGCCATGGCCTGCAATGGTGCACCGCCAAAGCCGCAGATTTAGCGGGCCCGGTAGCGGGCCATCTGGCCAATCTCCTTTGGGTGGTTTTGGGTATTTCTGGCATTGTTTATGCGGCCTCGGCCAATCAGTTGCCGCCTTATCTACCAGCCTGGCAGGGCATTATCGTTTTGGGCGGTTTGTTCGCAGCCGCATGGGCCTTGTTGGTGCATTATGTATTTGGCGAAGATTGGGGATATGAGCCGTATAGTGATCTGGGCGATCGTGTGCAGCTGAAAGACTATTAGACAAAGCTGCTAGAGATAGGACGCGAAGATGTTGCCGACAGAGATTCAAAACCTGGTGGATTTGGTGCGCGCCGGCACAGGAGGAGACGCCACGTTTAAAGCGCTTTTGATCCTGTTGCAGAATAGTTCGGAAAGCAGCCATATTGACCGCGCTCTGGCGCAAATCGACCCAAATGGCATTGCCGAGGACGATCTCCGCCGCGATGCCGCCGAGCTGTTGGCGCGGGCTGATGCAGCTGACCTGGCATCCCTATGGAACGCGACACTACAGACCAGTACAGAGCGCAATCCTCTGGACTCCAATTCCAATATTGTAAGCCTGCACCCTGGCAGTGCCCCCGCAGCCGAGACCACCCACTATGGACAGATCGTGACGTTTGATGATGTCGGTGGGCTGGACAAGGTCATACGTCAAATCCATCGCAAGATCATCCGCCCCTTCGAAAACCCGGGCATGGTGGCAAAGTTCAAGCGCAAAGCAGGCGGCGGCGTGCTGCTTTACGGACCACCAGGATGCGGCAAGACGATGATTGCGCGCGCGGTCGCCAACCAGGTCAATGCGCAATTCACCGAAGTCCGCGCGGCTGAGATTCTCGACCGCTATATCGGGGTCGCCGAGGGACGGATTGCCGACATGTTCACCTTTGCCCGAGCCAATCGCCCACATGTTTTATTCTTCGATGAAGTCGAAGCGCTGGCGCAACGCCGCCAGTTCGACTCGGATTATAAGGTCAATACGGTCGTTTCGGTCCTCCTGACCGAAATGGACAGCGATCGCAATGAAGGCATCCTGATGCTCGGCGCGACCAATTTGCCATGGTCCCTGGACTCCGCGTTCCGCCGACCGGGGCGGTTCGACCGCACGCTCTTTGTGCCACCGCCGGATAAGATCGCGCGTGCGTTCATTATAAGGCGCTTGCTCGACGGCCGCCCGGTCTCCGACATGCTAGATTTAGACGCGCTGGTGCAGCGCACGACGGGCTTCTCTGGCGCGGATTTGGAGTCATAGGTCGAAACGGCAGTGGACTATGCACTCGATTCCTCGCTCAGTCCGGAAAC
>ERZ1740070.1000-NODE-1000-length-18277-cov-5.340742_pt1 | contig 18277 bp, 17 predicted proteins | sample MGYA00581734_ERZ1740070 | MGnify/ENA primary metagenome ERZ1740070 (study PRJEB43018, sample SAMN04849744) | marine metagenome | isolation source: floating plastic debris | place: Pacific Ocean | collected 2008-09-01 | study: EMG produced TPA metagenomics...
AATCGTTGTGCGCGTGGTTCCAATAGCTTTGGCCCAGCATCTCGTCGGGTTCGTGAACCTTGAATACCTCCACAAAGGAGCCAATTCCCGAGCCAAACGGCAAGTAGGTGGGCGCAAACCCGGCGATTGTGCGCCAGACGGTGAAGCGGAACTCTTCCACCTCGCCCGCCCCGGCGTTGACGAGTCGCTCAAAACCCGTGGTCTGCGACAGGATAAGCGCGACAACGCCCAGCAGGGCGATCCCGAAGACACCAATGGCGTAAGACGCCCAGACTGGCTTCTTCCCGTCGCGCGTCTTGGCGCTGGCTCGTTTGGGCCGCGCGCGCCAGATCAGCGCGCTGGCGAAGATTGAGACCGCGCTCAAAACGATCCCGGCGCGCGATCCTGTCGTGAGAACGATCAGCATCAGGAAGGCGGCGACGCCGGCGCATCCAACGACCGCTAACGGGGCGCGCGCCCCTTTCGACTGCGATGCGATCAGCGCCAAAAGAGGCAGGCACGCCACCAACAGCGCGGCGAGATGGTTGCGATTGGCGAACAGGCCGTTGGGCACGTTGACGCGCGGCGCGCCGTAAAGAAAGGTCGAGGGCGCATAGCCGCTAACCGCTTGCACGCTGGCCCACAGCGCGCTGATCAAAGCCGCGCCCAGAACCAGGAGAGCCAGCGCCTTGTGCTGATCGCGATCCAGCTGCGCGGCGCAGACCATGACCGCAGTGGGCACGAGCATTGCGTAAAAGGCGTTCCATCCGCGATAGGGCACCAGCGAAAGAGGGCGCCACGGCTGCTCAATCCCCGCCGCCTCGCCCGCCAGAACCGCCAGATCGCGCCCGGGCAGCGCCATCCAGATCGAAGGCGGTAGGGGTACAAGATGCAGCGCGATCAGCGCCGGGCTGGCGGCTATGAAGGCGAGGGGAAGCCTGAAGCGGGGCCAATCCTCGCGCTCAAAGCTGTACAGCCCGATCGCCAGCGCAAGCGCCGCCAACGGGCGCAGCACGGCAAGGCTGTGGACGTAGTCTTTCGACGAACCACCCAGCAGCAGCGCCGCCAGCACCAACGTCGCGGCGGCGGCGAACGGCGCGCGCGACCGCAGCTGCGCCTCATGCGCGACGAGTTCGCCGGTGGGCTTCACTGCAGCAGGCCTTTGGCGCGCATTTCGTCTAGGCTGGCCTCGTACGCGCTGGCTTGCGGGCCAGAGCCTTTGGCCCACAAGACCAATTCAGCAATGCCGCGCTCAAAGCTCCACGCGGGTTCAAATCCCAAAGCCTCACGAATGCGCGTCATGTCGGCGTAGTTGTGGCGAATATCGCCCAAGCGAAAATTGCCCGAGATTTCGATCGGCACGCTTGCACCAAACAGCCGCGCCAGCGTGTGCGCCACCTCCATCACGCTGACGGGAACGCCGCTGCCGACGTTGAAAATCCGGTTCGCCGCGCCAGGATGCGTCAGGCACAAAGCGGTCGCTTTGACGACGTCGTCGACATAGACGAAATCGCGGCTTTCCTGGCCGTCTTCAAAGATGTTGATCGCCTTGCCCTGCATGATCAGGTTCGAAAAGATCGACAGGATGCCGGTGTACGGGTTCGAGAGCGACTGGCCGGGCCCGTAGACGTTCTGATAGCGCAGGGCGACGCCCTCGATCCCGATCGACGGGCACACGGTCATGACCAATTGTTCCTGCACTTGCTTGGTGATGCCGTAGACGCTGCTGGGGTGAAGCTTGGCGTCTTCGGGCGTGGCGACAATCGTGAGGTCGCCCTCAACGCCGGGGTGTTTCACGGCAAAGTCGCCGGCGTGCATATCGGCCGCCGCGCGGTGCTCAGGATAGACGAAAGCGCCATCGGACGTGCGATAGCGGCCCTCCCCGTAGATCGAGCGGGAAGAGGCGACGATCACCCGGCGCACCGCGTGCGGCGTGTTGGCCAGAATATCGAGCAACAGGGCAGTGCCGCCAATATTGACCGCGTTGTAGCGATCGATTGCGTACATGGATTGGCCGGTGCCGGTTTCAGCGGCGAGGTGGACGACGGCGTCGATCCCATCGAGCGCGTTCGTTAGAGCCTCTCGGTCGGTGACATCGCCGCGCAGGATCCGCGCGGCGTCGGCGAGCGCGCGATACGCATCGCTGCGCTGGGGCTGCGGCCCGTGAACCTGCTCCAGAAACGCGTCGAGCACCGTGACCGCGTGCCCCAGATCGGCCAGCTTTGCCGCGAGCCGCAAGCCGATGAAGCCCGCGCCGCCCGTGATCAGCACTCTCATGGTGAAGGGGCCTTCATGAAGCCTGCGCCCCTATTCGGCCGCTTCGCGTGGCACCGCCGCATGCGGCGCGGGGTCGATCAGCGACAGGGTCTGCTGGATGTTCTTGGCCGAGGACGCGCCGAAGACCACCGACTGAATGTTGAGCGCGTTGATATAATCATACGCCTCGACAGGGGGCACAGCGCCGCTGGCCAGCGTGCTCATCGCCATGACCGGGTATTTCGCGCCGTCGTTTAGCGCGAGATCCGCCTCGTATTCAGCGGTGCCCGGGCTCATCAGATAGCCGATCTTGCTGATCGAGGCGCAAATGACGACGCCTTCGATGCCCCATTCCTGCAGCTTGGCGCGCAAGAGCGGAAGGTTCTGCGTGATCAGCCCGGGCCACGCGCCATAGCGACCGCGGATATACTCGCAATAGGCGACGAAGGGATCGGGCAAGTCATAGCCCAGCATCAGATCGGTGATGATATTCTGCAGAAAGACGCAGCGCACATCGAGGCCGTCATAGATGGCCATTTCTTCGTCGATCAGCATTTTCATCAGCTTGACCGCGTCCAGCGTGGCGACCGCGCCCGCGCCGCGCAGCATCTTGCTCATGGCCGATTTGGCGCCTTGGCCGAACAGGATTTCCTGAACCGCGCCCACCAGGCCCAGATCGTTGACCATGGCCGCGTATTTGTGCGGGTAAGGGATCGAGGGGTACCATTTAAGATGGCCGTATCGATCCGGATCGGCGCGAAACGCGTCGCAGATTTCGCGGGCGCGATCGTTGCTGTTGAGCATGATCGCCTCAATCCCCGCGTCCACCGCGTGATCATAGACCGCCATGATGTTCGCCGTCTCAGCGAACCGTTCGGCCCGCTCTTGCGCCTTGTCCTGGCTCATATGGTTGATGCCAAAGAATTGGTTGTCGCCAAAAACGACGCGGTCGATGGGCTGAGCGTAGGCCTTCACGCGGACACCCCTTCGCTGCGCAAAGCCGCATCATCGGCAAAGAGCTGTTCCATAACGGTGAGGTTGGCCGCTGCTTCGGTGAAGGTGCAGCGCACCGGCACCATGCGCCCCTCTTTGCGCGCGCGCACCGCGTCGATGAAATCGTACAGCTGGGCGGTGTATTCGATCCCGCGCACATAGAACGGCACGTTGCGGGCGACGTCGGTGATATAGAGCTGGTTCCACCCTTGCTTGCGGCCGTGGCGCGCGCTGGCCTGTTTGAGGTGCAGCTTCATCCCGTGCTGGTCGACCAGCAGCTTGCCGTCTGATCCAAACACTTCGAATTTGTTGGTGGGTTTGCGAAAGCTGGGGTCCGACCAGTTCACATACATCGTGCCCGAAAGCCCGGCTTGCGCGCCATCGTCGTAGAACAGATTGGTCGAGACGATGTCTTCCACCTGCTTGGAGTAGACTTTGGAAAGGCTGGTGCCGCCAACGCGAGTGGGCGGGCCGAAGAAGTAGGCGATCAGGTCAATCGCGTGGCTTGCCATCTCGTAGACCGCGCCGCCGCCATTGGCGTGGGACGCGCGCCAGCCCGCCTCACCGGTGTCGCGCACGATGGTGGGCGAGAACATCTCGCTGCGAAAACGAAGCGCGCGCCCCAAAAGTCCGGCCTCGACAAAGCTCTTGGCGCGCGCGAACATGTCGTTCCAGCGGTTCACATAGCCAACCTGATTGACCACGCCCGCGGCGTCGAAGGCGCTGGCCAAGCGCGCGCCGACGCTGGCGCTGAGCACAAAGGGCTTCTCACAAAAGCACGCGAGGCGCCGGTCCAGAACCGCCTCAAGAATGTCCGGGTTGTAGGCTGGAGGCGTGCAGACCAGAACGGCGTCGAAAGCCTCACTTTTCAAGAGGCCTTTGTAATCCTTGTAGGTCCTCACCCCGGCGTATTTGCCCAGCATCGTCGTCACCAGACGCGAGGGGTCCGCCACCGCAGCAATTCCTGCCGCCTCATGCGCGTTGGCGATCGAATAATGGGTCAGGCCCATGCGGCCCGCGCCGATAACGGCGAGCTTGAGCGGTTCAGACATGTTCGGGATACCTCTTGATGCCCAGCGCCGCGAGCGCGAGGTGCCAGAAGAACAGCGCGATGTGCGGATAGCGTTTCAGGAGTGCGGGCCGGTCAATCGTGCGGATCAGCCAGGCAAGATAAAGCGTCCACCAGATCTTCGCGATCTCAGGGCGATTGCCCGCGTACCAGTCAAACACCCCGCCAATCGCGATCACCAGGCCCGCGTCGAGCCGATCACGGTGAAGGTGGCCCCACTTTTCCTGTTTGGGCGCGGTCATGCCCAGAAACACGATGTCGGGCCCAAACGCGTTGATCGCCGCGATCATCGCCTCGTTTTCGGCCGCGCTGAATTCGGTTCTGAAAGGCGGCGAATAGGAGCCGACGGCAATGTCGGGATAGTCGCGCGCGCATCGGTTTGCGATCTTCGCAAGTGTCTCGGCAGAGGCGCCCAGAAAGAACGCCCGGCCCTTGGCTTGCTGAAGACGCTTCATGAAGTGGTAGAAGATGTCCGGCCCCTGATTGGGCTTCATCGTCCGGCCTTTGAGAACCAGGGATGAGAGCCCGAAATACACGCCGTCGAGGCACAGATAGTCCGCCTGCTGCACGGCCGCGCGGAGCAATGGATCGCGCGCCGCGGTGCCATAGCTGATAGGGCTGATCGTCTGGATCGTGGAGCACGGCCGCGTTATCGGGATCAGCGCCAGATCGGCGTTGTAGACCGTGTAGCCCATAGCGCTGACGCATTGGTCTGGCGCGGCGCGCGCGGGTTCAACGGCCGACTGCGGCTGGCGGTGTTGAAGGATCGCCGTTTCAGCCATCGCGAAAAGTGTCGCTGTCGAAAATCGGATCGTCCGCGCGCGCGAACATCAGGTCGATCTGCCACAAGGCGCCGTCGCTGGGGCGGTTGAGCACATCGACAATATGGCTGACGCGAAAGCCGCGCTGGCCCAGGTAGTCGATCATCTCATGGAACAGCAGCGTTCCGGGCGTGTGGCGAAAATTGTACGCCTCCATCACGATAAAGCGCGTGTCCTTCAGCATGTCGCGCGCGCCTTCGAGGATGGGTTTCTCAAAGCCGTGCGTGTCGAATTTGAGGAAGTAGGGCCCGCGCAGCCCCTTCATTTTGGCGATCGCGTCGAGCGAGTGGACCGGAACGCTGCGCGCCTCCTTGCCCAAGCCATCGACGCTGGAGCCGTCAAGGTCGCTGGTCACCGCCAGCCGCGCGGCGCCGCCGTCCTCGGCGCCGGCCGCCGCGCTGACATAATCAAAGCGCGGATTTTCCTCGCGCAGCCGTCCCAGCGCCTCGCGGCGTTCTTCCAAGGGGTCCACGCCGATCACGCGCGCTTTGGGAAACAGCGCCAAGGCCACGCGGCTCCAATGGCCCTGCGCGGCCCCCAAATCGAAGATGCTGGCGATCTGGTGGTCGCGCCGAGCCAGCCAGTCGAGCGCGTAGTCCATATCGGCCCCGGCGCGATAGAGCTGCGCGCCGGTGGGCGCGATCACGCGGTTCACGCGTCTAAGAAGCTCTTTTCTCGCGCTCATATCCGGTCTTTGCGCTCCTTTTCAGGCTTTCCTTGCTCAGACGCCGTGGCGGGCGTTGCGTGCGAATGTCGTAGCCTGGAGGTAGAGCCCAAGAGCGCGCGCTGAACAGCGAAAGTGCCTCCGATCTGACGCTAATTGCCGCCTCAATGGTGGCGCTTGCGCTTGCTGGCAGGCGGCCATCCCCTCATGGCTTGTGACCATTGTTCGCCGCGCGTCACAGAGCGCTTACCTTTGGGTTGAGGTTGAGATTTCCATGAAACTTCAAGCGCTTTCCCACGCCGGCCTTCGCATTACGGTGGGCGAGACGGAGCTGTTGTGCGATCCGTGGGTGACCGGCAGCTGCTATTGGCGCTCGTGGTGGAATTATCCGCCGGTGCCCAAGGATCTGGTCGCGTCGCTAAAGCCGGATTTCATCTATATCACGCACTTGCATTGGGATCATTTTCAGGCGCCCTCGCTGCGGCTGTTCCCGCGCGATACCACCATCGTGGTGCCGTATGATCGCTATGATCGGATGCGCCGGGACTTGAAGGCGGTCGGGTTTGAAAACGTGATAGAGCTGAAGAACGGGGAGCGGGTGGAACTGGCCTCCGGGCTTGCTTTGCGCAGCTTTCACATCAACCCTACGGTGACCGACAGCGCGGTTGTGATCGAAGCGCAAGGCACCGTGATCCTCAACGCCAACGACGCCAAGCTGGCGGGCGGGCCGCTCAAGCACGTGAAAGCGTATTATCCGAGAATCGACTTTGCGTTCCGCTCACACAGTTCGGCCAACGGCCGCGTGTGCATCAACGTGACCGATGATCCCGACGTCACCGTCGATGACAACGAGCATTATATTCGCGCCTTTTCGCTGTTCATGCAGGCGATGAAGCCAACCTACGCGGTCCCGGTCGCCAGCAATTCTTGCCTGCTTCACGACGATGTCTAAGGCTACAACCACCTGGTGCAAACGCCCGCACTGGTCGATGCCTATTTCACCGACTTTGCGCGCGAAAACGGCCTTTCGACTGAGCTGAAAATCATGCTGCCGGGGGACAGTTGGGACAGCGAAGCCGGCTTTGCCATCGCGCAAAACGACTGGTTCACCAACAAGGAAGCGCACTTGGAGGCCTATCGCGCGCGGGTGGCGGGCACCCTTGAAAAGCAGGCGGCGTTGGAAGCGCGTGTCGCATCGCCGCGCAAAGCCGTGACCGGGTTCTTTGAAGAGCTGATGGCGGCCACGCCCGGTTGGCTGCTGGGCGACCTTAAAGGGCGATCGGTACTGGTTGTCGCGTGCTCAGAGGCTGAAGAGCTGGGCTATATCGTCGATTTCGGCAAGGGCACGGTGACCCTTGAGCAAGACCCCGCGCGTTTTGAGGACCATCCGATCCGCGCGGAATTCCCGGCTCTGATCCTCACCCAATCGGTGCGCATGAACATGTTCGGTCACGCTTTCATTTCAAAGCGGCCTAAGTATTACGCCACACGCGCTCTGCTTCCCGCGCTCGAACGGTTCATCTTCCTGCTGGACCTGCGCGAGGCGGAGTTGCTGCCGATGCGTTCGGTTCTGCAGCTCCGTACGATCAAGGCGGGTCTGGCGCGCTGGCGCGAAGGGGTTTTGTACGCGCAGGTGCTGCTCAAGCTGCGTCAGGGAAAGAACCTGCCCCAGATCGAGGAAGAGCTCTTGATGGCTTGAGGCCGGGGCTGGGCGGGCTGGCGCTGGACGGGCGCGCCGCGTCAGGCTCGGCGATAAGCTGGGCGGCCCAGCTGTCGATGCCATAGCGCTGCACATCAAGGCGAGATGTGATCGGTCGGGCAAGGAAATCGGGCACCGCTGAGAAGTCGTACCCATCCACCAGTAGGAACCGGTCTTCGCGGTAGAAGGGTTCATCAAGGATGCGCGCGTTCTCGGTGATGATCTTGCGGCCCGCGCACATATTCTCGATCAGCCGCATCGTGTATCCCGACTGTTTGTGATTGGCGAAATCGAAGGTTGCGCGGCTGGTCTCGAGGATCGCGACGATCTCTTCAAATCCGATCGTCTTGGATGTGACGCCGGGCACGCTTAAGCCCGTTTTCCAAGTCTTGGCGCGCGCCACGGGACTGCATGAGAGGTGGAAGCGGGTGGTCAGCCCCGCGCTTTGGCAAAAGTCATGCAAGCGCGCGATCGAGCGATAGCGCTCCATCGAAACGATCGAACCCACGAAATATATGTCCTGAAGGGCCGGGCGCGTTTGATCGACTTCCAGAAAGCGCGGAATGGCAAAGAGCGGCAGATACGCGACGCCCAGCGCTTGGGCGTCCTCGGGGTCGAATGTGGCGACATGGTCAAAATGCTTGATCCAGGGCCGGAAATCGTGCGTCGTCAGCGCGTCCCAGTTGTAAAGCACGAAGCGCGCCCGTGGTTGCAAGGCGCGCAGCCGCTCCAACGCCTCGTGGCGCATCTGATGCGTCTGGATGAACAGCACGATATCGTAATCAATGGCCGCGCTCGCTTCGATCAGGCGCGAATGGTAAACCGCGCGGCGTTCCTCATAGGCGGACGGTGCCAGCATCTTGGCTGTTCGGGCCGCAAAGCTGCGGTCCTCAATCGGATGAAAGTCGATTGTGTGGCCCAACCGCTCAAACGCGGCGGTGATCCGCGCGGCGTAGTCGTAAAAATCGATGCCGATGAAGAGGATGCGCGCCATTGTGCTGATCCGCTACGCTGCGCCGATCACGCGGGCGCGCGGCCCACAAGGCCCGCCACGCGATTGGGTTGGATCAGCAGCCCGCTAAACACCATCATCAGAAAGAAAGGGGTCAGGGAGAGCGATTCCGCGGTCAGCGAAAGCGTGGCGACCGCGCCCATAAGAAGGCCGGGTCGAAACAGGCGTTGCCGCAACAGGCCTGCTAGAAAGACGAAAGCCAAGGGAAATCCAAGGCTGTAGAACAGCACAACAATACCATTGGTGTTGCCGCGCTCGGTGATGTTCTCCTTGCTCAGTTCCGCTTCGCGATAGCCCACGCGGCTGGCGACATCGTAGTATTTTTCATAGTCGAACCCGATCCCGGTCAGCGGCTGCTCCAAGGCGACGCTTAACCCTGTGCGAAGATCGTATTCGCGCGCCTCAGCCGATCCTTTGAGCGCGCCCGTGAATTTCTCCGACACGTTGTAGGTGACATAGGCGCCAAGCGGCAGCAGCAGGATCGGGACGAACACAAAGACGCCCAGTTTTTGCGATCGGTCCGCACGGCGCAGCCATTGGAAGTAGGCAAAGGCGAACTGCACAACCAGAATCACAACGCCAGTGGTGGACTGCGTCGCCAGAACCGCGGCGGTTGCAAGCGCCACGTCGAACACGCTCCGCCGCCTTACAAAGAGGCTGAGAAACAGGAACAGGTTGAGGTAAATCTGGAACACGCCCGGTTCAAAGAACAGCCCGTCCGGCCGCTTGAACAGCGCGCCGAAATTCTGAAACTCATGGAACGTGAACAAAAAGTAGAAGGTATTGTACTGCGTGTCGAACACCCGGACGGTGTAGAAGTAGCTTGGGATCAGGATGTAGGCGATGGGCGTCAGCACCGCCTGGAACGCCATAAGTTTGAGGATGGGATGCAAATCATCGGCCAGGGTTGAGCGCCGCTCGTCCAGATAGACGAGCAGCAGCGCAAGACCGGCGAGGAAATTGGCGTAACGGATGATCATCGGGGCCAGCTGAAAGCTTTCACCCCCAACCAAGACGACCGCCGCGACGGCCAGCAGCACCATCCAGATCAAGGCGAATTCGGGGCGCAGCAGGCGAAGCGGGTTTTTAAGCGCGAAACAGGTCGCCACCACGATAACAAGCACCGGTTCGCGCGGGATCAACAGGAGGCCGCCCGACATCAGAATGCCGGCGAACAAAGCCACTTGCCGCAAGCGCTGGCGAGAGACGGGATTGATAATCTCTCCCGCCTGGCGAGCGTGCGCGGGGTTCGTTGCCGGGCTGAGGCCGGGTACGCGGCCCGGCGAGCTTTGAGGGAGAGCCTGAGGCATCATTGGGCGCGCCCGGGTCATTCGCAAAAACCCCCATGCGCGTCGGTGCGAAGCCAGCTTTGCCGCTTCTCGCAAAACCGTTTCACTACGCGCGCGGGCGCGCCGGCGGCGACGCACGCGTCTGGAATATCGCGGGTCACCACGCTGTTCGCCGCGATCACGCAATGAGCGCCCACGCTGGCGCCGGTGATGCACACATTCTCGCCGATCCAGCTGCCATCGCCGATGGTCACTTCGGCCAGCTGGGTAAGGCCCTGATCGCGCACGGGGCGCCGCGGGTCTTCATAGCTGTGGCGGTTATCGGCGACGAACAGGCGATCCGCCGTCAGCACGCTGCGCCCAAATTCGACCCGTCTGGTCGCCACGATATGCGCGTGATTGCCGATCATCGTGCGCGCGCCAATCTTGAGCACGGGAGGCGCATCGTGTTCGTGCAGTGCGGCAATGTACGCGCCCCATTGCAGCACCGTGTCGTCTTCGAAATGGCAGTGCTTGGCACCGTAAATCCGCAAAGGCCGCACGATCCGCACCCCCTTTCCCATCGACCCGAAAAATCCGCCGATCAGCCGGTAGAACAGGATCGAAAGAGTATCGCGGATACGAAAGTGCAGCATAAGGTCGCGGAGTTCAGCCTGTCTTGAGGTGAGCGCCTGCTCTAGCAGCCGTAGCCGCTAAGGCGGACGCGGGATGGCCCCATAATGGGGCTAGTTGCTGCGTTGCTCTCACGCTCGCGCGGTGAGCGGCGCCGGACCGAACAGCCGAAGCTCAGGCGCGCGGACGGTCAGGCGATGCGAACCGATGATCAGCGTCAGCCCCATCAGCGCCAAACCTGCGCTTCGCAGGCCCACTACTTGGTCAAGGCTGAGCGCCTGGCCGAGCATCACAGCGGCTCCAAACACGCCAAGTGTTACCGCCGCGCCGCCCATATAAGCGATCAGATACCAGCGATAGTCGATCATCACGTTGCAGCTGAGCGTGAACGGCGCGGAGAGCGCAAAGACAATCAGGCCGGGAGCCAGCCCATACACCCAGCGCAAGTCCGCCGTGTATTGGGGAAGCGCCAACGCCACCAGAGGTTCGGCCAGTACCCAGAGCGCCAGCGCAACCGCGCCGCAATAAGCCATTGTCGCTGCGAAGAACCGGCGCAGCTCCCGGCGCACAGCGCTCGTATCCTTGGCGCGCCAACGCTCAACCACCGGGGCCAGAAACACCTGCTGGATAAGGTTGGGAGCCATCTGGAACAGGGTGACAAACAGGAACGCCAGATAGAGGTGCCCCAGCGCCTCAAGCCCCAGTTCGCGGCTCACATAGGCCCGCTCGACCAGCGGAATGCCCTGCAAGGCCAACCCGGCGACAAACAGGCTGAGGCCTGCGCGCAAAACCATTCGGACGAGCCAGCGCGACACCTTGAAACTGCGTGGGCGAAGCGCCGAGCCTGTGGCGAGGCCCAGCGCCACGAAGACGAGCGGCTGGGCCGCAATCGCGCTGACCGCAATAAGGGCGGGCGGGGCGATGGGCTCTTGCGGGATAAGCAGGGTCAGGACCGCGACCGAAGCGAGTGAGGAGAGAGCGTTGATCGCGTTGGCCGCGCCTAGGCGCTGAGTGGCCAGAAGCTCGTTCATCATCCAGGCGCGCATCAGTGTCGCGACGCCCCCCACCACCGCGAAGGCAGCAATGTGCGCGATGATCGGATCGCTCATGGCAGCCGCGACCCCAAAGCCGACCACGCTCAGCGCCGCCGCGCAAGCCGCAAAGCCGGTGTAGGCAAGATCCACGATCCGTTGCCGCGTGCGAGGGCCCGCGTGGCACAACAAGCGATAGCCGCCGTTGAGCAGGCCAAAATGCAGCATGCCGACAAAGGTGATCGCGGCTTGCACCAGCGCCACATAACCCAGATCTATGTAGCTCAGCGCCAGCATCAAGATCACCCCGCGCGCCAGCACCAGCGCGTTGATCGCCATCCCGACGGCGACAAAGGCGGGTCGCGAATTCATGAAGACACGCGCTTCATGGCGTTGTGCGTATCGCTCGCATCGCCGCTTAGACCTGCAAGATCCGGTCGATGTAATCCGCGGGCAAATCGGGCCGAACGTGTTTGGCGGCTTGCGCGGCTTGCGCCCGGTGGCGGCCAAGCGGTTCCATCATCGCGGTGTAGGGCGCGTGGGTGTTGAAGGTGATAAAGACGGCTGTCCGCGGCACTTCGCAGCGACTGCCAAAATGATAGCACGCGGCCGGATCAACGAAGATCGCCTTGCCCGGCTCGCCATAGAACACCTCGAACGCGGTGGTGCCTGTCTCGGCGGCGATCTGTTCGTCGGTTAGACGGCGGATGATGGGCGAGCGGCGCACGCGCGTCGAAACGGGCTTGCTCAGGTAGGCGAACGGCCCATGCTCGGGCTGAGTCACCGGGTTTAGATACATGATGAAATGCAGCGACTTCGCATCACCATAATCGCGGTGCCACTTTTGGCTGTCGCGCAAGGCGGCGTGGGTTGGAAAGCTGCGGACCACTTGCAGGCTGGCAAGGGAGAAGTTTCCGCAAAAATAGGCATTGGCGGCGCCCAGAATGGCGTCCGAGAAGGCCAATCGAAACACCGGGTTTTCCGCGTTGAAATCCTGCGGCCGCACCACGTTTTCAAACGGGTGGCCGAAATCGGTGGGCACGACATCTTCGGCGCGCGGCGCGTAGAGATCGATGATTTCTTGCAAGAGCGTCGGATCTGGTGAGGGGGCCCGCGTCCAGCCTTGGGTCTCCAGATCGGACAAGCGCGCTGCGTCCATGGAGGTGACGCGGTCGCACAGGCCGGGAGCTTTGCGCCCGGCAAGCCGGTTCTTCCACTTGCCCAAGACGCGCAAGGGAACAAGGCGCCACCGCAAGAAACCAAGTGTGTTGCGCAAAGCCGCGACCGCCATCTGTCCTATCCCTCCCCTTGCTGAACCATCAGGCGCGGGGGCGGGCGGTCTCCGCCACGCGCGACCCACACATCGCTGGGCGCTTCGTTTGAAATACGCCGTGCGGGCACGCCGACATAGGTGCCCGGCTGCGTGATCGAGCGGTTCACCAGGCTCATCGCGCCGATCATCACGTTGTCGCATATGTCCAAGGGGCCCACCAAGACGCAGTTGGCTCCGATTACGACGTTGTCGCCCAGGCGAAACACGTCGCCCGTGGCATGGCGCGCGAGGTAGTCCGTGTCATCGGGCGCTGGGCCCACAAACTTGGCGCCCGCATTGACCACCACACGCCCATCCGAGACCAGACCATTACCGCCCAGTAGCACGCCGCAGGGGTGTGAGATTTGCAGTCGCGCAACGCGCACGCGGTGGCTGGTGACATCCAGGCCAAAGCGCCAAAGCAAGCTGCGGTCGACGATCATCGACACGTACCGCCCGATGATCGGCACGCGGGCGTGTAGCCACGTGGAAAGCCGCATGGTTGCGCGGATGTTGCTTTCCACCATCCAGAGATTGAGCATAAGCCGCTTCATAGAGCGAGGCTCTCATGATCGGCGGGCGCGGATGCTGCTATCCCCGCGCCTTTGGCAATCGCGTCGCGCACGCGGGCGATGTTGTCCGGCTCAAGGAGCTTTGCGTTGGGCAAAGGGCGGCCCTTATGGCTGATCTCAGCCAAAGCGGCCACAAACCGGCGCGCGGCTTCGGGAGTGACCCGCTCCATCTGGTCAAGCGGCGCGCGCATGGCTTTGCGCAAATCCGGCCAGCTGGCGATGCGGGTGACGCCGGGGACGCTGTCCCAATAGATTTCGCCCATCACGCACACCACTTTGCCCAGCACCGCCGCTTCCCAGCCCACGCTGCTGGTCAGCGTTACGACCCGGTCGCACCGATCGAGGATGGCGCGCGCGGGCGTTTCAGCGGGAAGGAAGGCGAGGTTGGAATAGCGCTGGCGAAGCTCCCGAAACTTGGGCCGCAGCAGCGCGCCTTTATCAACCGGGTGCTCTTTCACCACCAAGCGCTGGTGAGGGGTCAGGCATTTGAGAATATTCTCAATCGTCGCGACTTGGTTGGCGAAGAATTCGCTCATGTAATTGAGCGTCGCTTCGGGCTCTTGATGCAGGGGGAAAAGGACGATTTCGTGGTCCGGCGGGATCGCATCCAACGTGTCGTAATCGTGTCGGAAACTGGCGGCGAAGACCTGCCCGCGCTTGGCGTATTCCTCGGTGTAGCTTTCATAGCGAAAGTCGCCCGGCTGGCCCGCGTCGCGCGATCGGCGGTCGCGCATGGCCCACAGCTGCGACTTGGCGATCCCGGTGGCGAGCGGCTTCAGCGCGCGGCGGCCCGCAAGGTTGCGCACATAGTAAGGCTTGTAATCCCTCCGCCGCACCTCGGCGAGGTAAGCGTCGGCCAGCGCGAGCGATGCGGGCGAAGGGGCGGGCAGATCAAGCGCGCGCCCCGACAGCGTCAACGGATTGGGCAGCCAATAAAACAACCCTTCGATCGGGCAATACATCGGCGCAAGGTAGCGGATGCCGCGTTCGCGTGCTTCGATCCACAGGACTTCGGAAATCTCGATTGCGATCAATTCGTTGCACACGGCGACGGGCTGATACTGGTCCAAAAGGGCGCGCCAGAAGGCGATTTCCTTGCTCAGGATCATCAAGCGCTCTTCGTGTGAATACCGGCCCAGAAACCGCTCAGACATAAGCGAGGTCAATGGGTAGTCGCGCGGCACCTGTGCCGGTGCAATCGCGTCAAAATCGGCTTCAAAACACGCGGCGACTTCGCACCCTTTCGCGCGCACCTGATCGGCCTCTTCGCGGGTGAGCGTGACGTAGATCGGCTCGAACCGATCATCGCCTTCCTCAGGCTGTAAGGTGGGGTAAAAGCCCGCCTGATAGCCGCGCGCGAAGAACAGGATTTTCGGCCTGGCGTTCACGCGGGCATTCCTCCCGTTCGGCCTTCGACCACCATGGCCGGGTCGACCTCATCCAGCGCGACCGGGCGCCCGCCTTCCAGATGCGATTGCACCATGGCAAAGAGGATGTTCTGACCGGTGATGATATCGCGCTTGATCTGTGCGTTGGCCGCGATGGCCCGCGTATCGCCCCGAAGGCAGGCGACCAGCTGACGCATAGGCGCAAGGGTTCCTTCGGGATGCTCAGGGGTTGGCGCGTCAAACCGTTCCGGTTCGTGGTAAGGATCCTCGCCCACGTCAGCTTTAGCCTGGCCCGAACGCCAGATCGAAGCGCCGTTGGCCACGACCGCGATCTGTGCGGTTTCGCAAACGAGGCGCCAGTCGGTGCCCGGCATGCGCGTGATGTGTCCGGAAAATCCGCCCTCGAACCAGACGCTGGCGTCGAGGACCACCGGATCGTTGCGGATGATCGCGCCGCTGCGCTCAACGTCTCCCAACCGCGCCTGCACAGCTTCGACACCAGCGCCTTGCGCGGCGAACAGCAGCAGGTCGACCGTGTGCGGATGCGACCAGTACAAAGTGCGCGCGCCGAACTCTCCATGCGCGGCGAGCAGATCGCCGTATTGGCCCGAAAGCGCTTGCTCCAACGCGTGCTGATACACCCGCAAATGCCGCCGCAAAGCGCCAATTGTCATGAACACATCTTCGCGCAAAAGCGCCGCTTTAAGCCGCGACAGCTCCTCATGCGAATTGCACAGAGGTTTCTCAACATGCAGGGCGCGTGTCCCGGACGCGATGCATTTCAGGATGATGTCGGCGCGACCTATGGTCCGTGTGGCAAGGCCAATAAGATCAGGAGCGCCGCTGGCCATCAGCGCATCGGTGTTAGGGTAGAGGTGTTTGACCGAGTGCAGAGCGCCCGCGCGCTCCAACCCCTCCGGATCGGGGTCGCATAACGCCACCAGATCAAGCGCGCCCTCCATCCCGATGGCCTCGGCATGGGCGTTGGGCAGGAAGCAAGCCGGGCCATATTGCCGCACGCTGGGCGATGTGAACGCGCCCATGCGCCCGCATCCGATCACGCCCGCTGTGAACGGCGCGCTCACGCGGTCCAATCCAGCCAGTAGGTGATCGCGCCGTCCTTGCGCGCGGCGAGATCAGCGTAGGCCTGTTCAAGATTGCGCGCGGGATAGACGCCTGAGAGGATCGGCGCGGGGTCAAGCGCGCCGCTTGTTATGGACCGCGCGATAAACCCAAGATTATCGCGCAAGTTAAAGCGGGCAAAGCCGCGCGCGTCATTTTCGAGCGGCGAGAAGCCCACCGCCTCGATCCGCAATTGCTTGGTGTAAAAAGGATCCGCACCCAGCGGGTTGAAGGCGCCCGGCTCGGTGTCGCGCCCGGGAAAACCAAGACAGGCGATCACGGCGTTCTGACCGGCGAGGGTCAGCGCCAGCTGGAAGTCCTCCCACCCGTTGGTAGAGAGAATGACGATATCAGCGCCGGGCCCAAGAGCGCGCATAAGGCCTTGATGATCGCGGCGGGAATACGCGCCGCGTGCGCCATAGCTCTCTTGCGCGATCGTGCGCGGGCCTTGGTGGTCGGAAACAGCGTAAACCTCAGCCCCGGCCATCGCCGCCATCGCCACCGAAGTGAGGCCGAGAACGCCCAGCCCGATCACCGCGACACGGTGTCCGGCGCGCACGCCGCTGCGCAGAACCGCGTTGTATCCCAGGTGGAAGAGGTAGCTGGTCGCCACCTTCGCCGCGTCCATATCGGGATCGAGGGTGAGAAAGACCTCGCGCTCCAAGCAGGCGAAGTGGCTGCGGTGGGATTGAAGGGTGAGGACGCGGTCGCCCGGTTTTATCCCTTCGACTCTCTCACCGACCGCCAGCGCTTTGGCGACGTTGCAATAGCCCTGGACACGCGGATAGGCATCGCCCGCGCGAAGCGGACGCGCCCCGCGCCACGCGGCCAGTTCTGTTCCCGGCGAGATCACGCTGGCGATGGTTTCGTACGCGATCTGATCCGGCGCGGGTTTGCGCATAGGCTCTGCGCGCCAGACAAGTTTACCGGGGCCTTCAAGCCAAGCGGTGTCCGCGCTCACCATGGCATCGGGCGCGCAACTGGCGCGAGACGGAAGGGATGCACCGATCATGGCGCCTCGCCTCCCATGTCGGCTTCGGACTCGCAAGCGAGCGCCCGTGTGAAGTGCCACCGATATGGAGGAGATTTGCGAGGGCAAGCGTTCTTGGAACGAGCGCCTTAGAGAGCGGCCAGCTTCACGATGCCCTTTTGCGGCAACACGCAAGGCGGTGCCCAAGGCGGCAGAGCGCTGATGGCTGTGCGCCCGGCCTCCAAGCCGATCACAAGACCCGCCGAATGCAGGCCCACCACAAAACGCGCGTCGCGCAAAGCGCGCGCCATATCGGGCGATATGTCCCGTTTCACCTCAGGGTGCCGCATGAGCCACGCGTCGTACTTTTCGGGTGGATCGGATGGGTGCGGGCGAAGCCGGATCACCGTTCCGGGTGAAACGCCCGCTTTGGCGCGGTTTTTCATAAAGAAATCGAGCGCCTGGAACTCTCCCGGCACATTTCGGCCCCAGTCGCTGCGCGCGGGCTCCATCAGGAAGACAGCGTCGACCGCCGCCGGAACCGGCCCCGCTTCGCGCGCTTGCTCGAGCAGATAGAGGTTGGGGTGGTCCTCCACTCTCGTATCAGGGAAGGCGCGCGTCGCTATCCGCCGCGCTTCTGTGTCTCCCACCCAGACAGTGTCGGGCAATTGGGTGCAGCCGTCCCGCTCAAAGCGAGACGGGTAGTTCACCCAATGATCCACAACCGCCACCGAGGGCACGGTCAGCCTGGCAGCGGCGATGCGCGCGCGGTGCTCAAAGTCGCTGGCCCAGCCGGTGCCGGTTAGCGCACTAGCCATCCCGTCTAGCGCTTGCGGATCGTCGTAAAGCGCGGCCTTCTTGCCAAATCGCTGCCGCCAGATACGGCGCGCTGGCCCTGCGGCCAAGACACGGGCGGGCGGAGTCTTCGCGGCTGCAACCCAGGCCGCGATCATATTGGCCGCGCCCGCGTCATGCACCGCGACCGCGTAGGGCGCAGGCAGGCGATCAACGGGCGAATTTGGCATAATGGACAATATCGCAAGGCTCGCCGTCCAGCAGCTCTTGGCCCACGCGCACCGCTTCGCGCGCCATGCCGGACCGCTCCATCAGCGTGATCATGGCGCGGTTGGCGGCCAGGCACCCCGCCGTCAACTTGCGCACACCCCCCTCGCTGATCAGCCACCGTATCAACGCGTTCCAGGCGTCCTGGCCATAGCCGCCACCCCAATAGTCGCGCGCGCCAATTATGATGCCGACGTCGCAGGTCTCGTGATGCGGGTTGGCGTAGGCGGTCATCGTCCCGATGGCCGCGCCGGTCGCGGCGTCCCGCACGCTCAAGAACAGGTGGGGCGACTCGTCAAAACTGGCCCTATAGGCTTCGCAACTGGCCACTGTGTGCGCGCGAAATCGCTGGTTCGAAAAGCGCGTGACTTTCGGGTCGTTCAGCCAGCCAATATAGGCCTCGGTCACGTCTTCGGGCCCAAACCG
>ERZ1740070.1001-NODE-1001-length-18265-cov-5.017463_pt1 | contig 18265 bp, 16 predicted proteins | sample MGYA00581734_ERZ1740070 | MGnify/ENA primary metagenome ERZ1740070 (study PRJEB43018, sample SAMN04849744) | marine metagenome | isolation source: floating plastic debris | place: Pacific Ocean | collected 2008-09-01 | study: EMG produced TPA metagenomics...
CCCTCCCCCCCTTCCCCTCTCTTCATCCCCTCCCCCCCCCCCCCCCCTTCTGCCTGCGCTCTTTTGCTGCGCTCGGGCGCGCGGCCCCCCCCCCCCCCCCCCCCCCCTTGCCCCCAGATTGCCCGGTCAAACTCAAAGCGGAATGTTGTCGTGCTTCTTCCACGGCAGGCTGCGGCGCTTCTTGCGCAGCGACGCAAAAGCCCGGCTGACGCGTTTGCGCGTGGAATGCGGCATGATCACCTCGTCGATAAAGCCGCGCTCTGCCGCCACAAACGGGTTGGCAAACCGATCCTCGTAATCCTTGGTGTGCTGCGCGATCTTGTCCGCATCGCCCAGATCAGCGCGGTGAATGATCTCGGTCGCGCCCTTCGCGCCCATCACGGCGATCTCCGCGGTGGGCCAGGCATAGTTGAGGTCCGATTTGAGATGCTTGGACGACATCACGTCATAGGCCCCGCCATAGGCCTTGCGCGTGATCACCGTCACCATGGGCACGGTCGCCTCGCCATAGGCAAAAAGCAGCTTCGCCCCATGCTTGATCACGCCGCCATATTCCTGCGTCGTCCCCGGCAAAAAGCCCGGCACATCCACCAGCGTCAAAAGCGGGATTTCAAAGCAATCACAAAAGCGCACAAACCGCGCGGCCTTGCGCGAGCTGTCAATGTCCAGAACGCCCGCCAGTACCATCGGTTGGTTGGCCACCACGCCTACGGTCTGGCCTTCCAGACGAATGAAACCCGTGATGATATTTTTCGCGAAATCCTCTTGGATCTCATAAAAATCACCCTCATCGGCAAGCTTGTGGATCAGCTCTTTCATGTCATAGGGCGTGTTGGGATTGTCGGGGATCAGCGTATCAAGGCTCATCTCCACTCGGTCGGGATCATCAAAGAAGGGGCGAACAGGCGGCTTTTCGCGGTTGCTTGCGGGCAGGAAATCCACCAGGCGGCGCACTTCGGCCAGCGCTTCAACGTCGTTTTCAAAGGCGCCATCGGCAACCGAGCTTTTCTTGGTATGGGTCCCGGCCCCGCCCAGTTCTTCGGCGGTGACAACCTCGTTGGTCACCGTTTTCACCACATCCGGCCCAGTGACAAACATGTAAGAGCTGTCTTTGACCATAAAAATGAAGTCGGTCATCGCCGGCGAATAGACCGCGCCGCCCGCGCAAGGCCCCATGATGACGGAAATCTGCGGGATCACGCCCGAGGCTTCAATGTTGCGCTGAAAAATTTCGCCGTAGCCGCCGAGGCTGTCGACACCTTCCTGGATCCGCGCCCCGCCTGAGTCGTTGATGCCAATCAGCGGCGCGCCATTTTCCACGGCCATGTCCATGATCTTGCAAATCTTCTGCGCGTGGGTCTGGGACACGGACCCGCCCAGCACAGTGAAATCTTGGCTGAAAACATAGACCTGACGACCATTGATCGTGCCCCAGCCCGTGACCACCCCGTCGCCATAGGGCTTTTGATCCTCCATCCCGAAATCGGTGCAGCGGTGCGTGACGAAGGTGTCAAACTCTTCAAAGCTGCCTTCATCGACCAGCAGATCAATGCGCTCTCGCGCCGTGAGCTTGCCGCGGCCATGCTGGCTGTCGATCCGCTTTTGTCCACCGCCCAGCCGCGCATCCTCGCGGCGGTCTTCCAGTATCTGAAGAATGTCTTTCATGTCGCCGGTCCCTCAAAATTTGAAAGATAATTAGTGGATCAATCGGGGAGGAGAAAGCCCAAAACCGTCAATTGTCTTACATTTGAAGTGGGTGACGCTGCGGCTGACCTGCCAGGTTTGGCGCAGACCATGGACAAGCGCTGCCTTTCGATTAGGTTTGGCTCATGCCCGAGGCCAACACTCTTTCGCGCCCGCGCCGATTTCTCGACCGTCGCAGCCCACCCCATATTCTCACGCTGATCCTCTTGGCCAGCGTCTCTGGCATCGCGCTCAACATCTTTTTGCCGTCGCTGCCCAATATGACGATCTATTTTGAAACGGACTACGGCCTGATGCAGATGGCCGTGGCGTTTTACCTGGGCATGAACGCGGTGTTGCAGCTGATCGTGGGGCCAATTTCGGACAGGTACGGCCGCCGCCCGGTTCTGCTGGGCGGGCTGGCTGTGTTTCTTCTGGCCACGCTGGGCTGCATCTTTGCCACCAATGTCTGGGTGTTTTTGGTGTTTCGCATGATGCAGGCGGCGGTGGTGGTGACCATGGCGCTGGCACGCGCCACAATCCGCGACATGGTGCCAGAGCGCGAGGCGGCCGCATGATTGGCTATGTCACGATGGGGATGGCCGTGGCGCCGATGGTGGGCCCTGCGATCGGAGGCGCGCTGGACGCCGCCTTCGGCTGGCAGGCGAGTTTTTGGTTTCTGTTTGCCATGGGCGCTGTGGTGATGGCGCTCACCTGGGCCGATCAAGGCGAGACCGCACCGCGCCGCCCGGGCGGGTTTGCGCAGCAGTTCCGCGACAGTCCGGAGCTCTTCCGCTCACCTCGGTTTTGGGGATACGCTGGCACGCTCGGCCTCGCCTCCGGGGCGTTCTTTGCCTATCTCGGCGGTGGGCCTTACGTGGGCGATCAGGTGTTTGGCCTAGATCCGGCGACCTTCGGCATTTATTTCGGGGCGCCCGCCGTGGGCTACATGCTCGGCAATTTCTTTTCTGGGCGTTACTCTGTCCGGTTTGGCGTGAATTGGATGGTGCTCGTGGGCTCCATCATTTGCGCGGCGGGGATCACGCTCAACCTGATGCTCTTTGCCTTGGGGCTTGGCAATCCGCTCACCTTCTTTGGGTTGATGTCGCTGATGGGCTTGGGCAATGGGCTCGTTATTCCCAATGCGACAGCCGGCGCGCTGTCCGTGCGGCCCCATCTGGCAGGCACGGCCAGCGGGCTCTCAGGTGCCTTAATGATCGGGCTGGGCGCGGCGCTTTCGGCGGTGGCGGGGGTGGTGCTGAACCTCGGGCTGGGGGCGGTGCCGCTTTTGGCCTTGATGGCGCTGTCGGCCTATGGGGCGATTGTGACGATCATTCTGGTGATCCGAAGAGAGCGTAAGCTGGGCGTCTAGCCGCGCCTTTGCATGGCCCCGGTCTGGCGATCAAAACACAGTTCAATGCGCTTTATCGGTCAAACCCGCCAAGGAGAAAACATGCCGCCTGCGATTGCCAATTCGCCAGGCCCTGAGTGACGCCTTGCGAAGGCGCGGCGGGCTTCGCCCTTTGTTCCGCGCCAGGCCTAAAGCGTCACGGTTGGCGCCAAACCATCCCGTCCGTGTTGTTCCGCCCAATGCGTGCGCCCAAGAACACGCCCATCCGCGCGGACCTCGGCAATCGCATCCAGATTGACCTCCGCCACGGTCCATCCTGGTTGATTCAGTGTCCCTTCTGCCAAAACACCGGTCTCAGGAAAGCCCTTATCCGGCGGGCCAAAAATGCCGCCCATCCCGGTGTTCGCATCCGCATGCGGGCAGGCATCAAACGTACCCACGAGGGAGGCCATCACTGTCACGCATTGCCCTTCGAGGGCGCGGGCCATGGCCCCGATCCGCACGCGCCAGTAACCCGAAAGCACTTCGGTGCAGGACGGGACCAGGATGATCTCTGCCTCGGTCAGCGCCCGACCCAACAGGGGAAATTCAGCATCATAGCAGGTCAGCACCCCTATGCGCGCGGCACCGGTGTCAAACACCTGCAGCGGGCCACCGGGGACCACGTCCATCTCATCACGCTCATAACGGGTCATGATTTGTTTGTCCTGCACGGCCGCCCCACCCTCAGGCGTAAAGAGCCGCACCCGGTTCACGGGCCGCAGGGCGATCTCGTCGTCAAAGACCGGCGCCGACCCTGCGCAGATCATAATCCCGTGTTTGGCGGCCAATTCCCCGTGCAGGGCATCCACCTCAGGCATCATGTCAGAGACCGCGCGCATGCAGGCCTCCCCATCCGCGGCCACGTCTGCCCCGGCCAGCGTGGCCAACTCCATCGCGCCGTATTCTGGAAACACCAACAGGTCCGCCCCCTGCTCGGCCCCGTCGGCGACCCAAGTCTCGAGCTTGCGCGGGTAATCGCCCCAGCGCTCAAACGGATCAAGCGGATAGGCGGCAGTTGCGATTTTCATGGGCGGGGTCCCCTCTCACTGACCCCGCCAGCATGGCGCACCGTTGCGGTGCATTCAACCGCGCGCCACTTTCTCAAGCATAGGCTGCATCAAACATCCCTTGTGGCACCTCTCCGCTGATGGACGCCATGTCTTCACCCAGCGATGACGCCACCACCCGCGCTTCCGCCAAAGGCAGGATAGAATAGAGCGGATCAGTGCCGCCTTCCAAAGCCACTTCGACCATGTCGCGCGAGGACGGGCAAAGATAAAGCGCCCCATGTTCGCCAAAGACCACTTGGTCCTCGGCGAAATGCAAATGGACGATTTCCATCCCGTCCTTGGGCGGCACCTGTTCGATCCCGCGCAGCCCGAGCAGCGCACTGGCGGGGATCAGCGAAAATGGATCGCCAAACATGTCTTCGGCCGCATCGCTTTCGACCATGATGTTCTGACTGCTGAGCAGGTGGAACGGTTTGGCGTTGCCATAGGCACCCGCCGGCACCTCCAAAGGCCACAGCGCCAGCGGACACTCAGAGGCATCCATCCATGGCGTCTCCCGCGTCACTTGCGTCACGGTCTGCAGCCCTGCATCAAAGGTCAAAACCAGGTCACCGGGCTTGAGATCGCCCACGGCCATCCAACCGCGCGATGTGGCCACTTTCGTGGTCGCCACAAGCCCCGAAAGTTGTGTGCCCCCGCTGAGCGTCTCGTCCTCATCCTGACCAGCGTTCGAAAACACTTCGAACGATTTCGAGAAAAAAGAAAAGCCTTCAAACATATTCGCCGTCCTACGAATCACACGACGTCCCCATGATCGTCGTTAATTGGTTAAAATTTGACGGGTGCCTTGGCCGAGTCTGCGTCCGAAATAAGGCAGACCTGAGGCACTGTTTCCAAATCCATGACACTCTCGCGCCGCAATTTGGGTCTGTTCGCGAACCGCCGTCGATCTGTCATGAAAAGCGGTATTCGAAACGGGCGATGTCCGATTGGCAGAGATTTGCCACGACCTCCGCATCCGCATCAGAGTAGAGCGCGCGATAGTCCGTTGGCCGCTCAGATCGGTTGACCTGCGGCAAATCCAAATGAAACCCAAGGTGGTCCCAAAACGGCGCGGCATCCGCCTCAAAATACTCAAGCCGGATGTAAAGCGTGCAATCCTCCACCCCATCGGCGCGGGACATGTAGCGCGTGTAAGGATGGGCGGGGAGTGCGGCTTGCAGATAATCACTCCTGAGAAAATCGGAAAATCCAACGGCTTTGGCGGTGCGGACAGAGGCGTGATCAAACTCTTGCACGCGGAGCCAGTGATAAAAGCTCACCACCCGGTCCCACGGGTTGCGCACCAGCGTCACCGTGAACGCGCGCGCGATTTGGTCCGGTGGGATCAGCCCGTCGATATCGCTGAGCTGTGAATGCTTCCAGATCCGCCCTGCTGCTTGCGCACCTTTGAGGCGGCGTCGCCGCTTCTTGGCTTTGGGTGTGTCGCCGATCAGGATGTCATCTTTCATCGCACGCCCCTCCAGCGCCAAGGCCAGCGATGTGCCCCCGGTCTTGGGGATATGGACGAAAATGTAATTGCGGCCCGACGAGATGATCATACGAGGCACGCTATGCCAAACCGGCCGCAAAAAAAACCGCGCACGGTGGGGTGCAAGCCTGTGCGCACACTCTTCCCAAGTCTGAACAAATGCGGCATATGCGATTGGATGTCATGAATGCCACGAGGGAGGGTTGGCCATGGGATGGATGCGTGATGAAACCGGGTTGGAGAAAACCGCCGCCAATTTTGTCCCACTGACACCCTTATCGCATCTGCGCCGTGCCGCAGGGCTTTTTGCGGATCATGAGGCGGTGGTCTATGGTGGGTTTCGCAAAACCTATGCGGAGTATTACGCGCGCTGCTCGCGGCTGGCCTCCGGGTTGGTCAAAATGGGTGTGGAACCGGGCGATGTGGTGGCCACGATCCTGCCCAACGTGCCCGCCCATGTGGAGGCGCATTTTGGCGTGCCGGCCTGCGGCGCAGTTCTGAATGCCATCAACATCCGGCTTGAGGCGGACACCATCGCCTACATCTTTGACCACGGTGAGGCGAAGGCCGTGCTGGTCGATCCGCAGTTCATGGGCGTGGTGCAAGCCGCGATTGAGATGATGGAAGGGCCCGCGCCCAAGATCATCGAGGTGGCCGACCCCCAAGGCGGTGTGGCCGCGATCACGGATTACCCGGAATATGAGGATGTGCTGGCCGGTGGCGACCCGGAGTTCGACTGGATCATGCCGCAGGATGAGTGGGAAAGCCTTGCGCTGAACTATACCTCAGGCACCACGGGGCGGCCCAAGGGCGTGGTTTATCACCATCGCGGGGCGTATCTGATGACCATGGGCACGGCCATCACCTGGCCCATTCCGCGCCATGCCAAGTATCTGACCATCGTGCCGCTCTTTCATTGCAACAACTGGAACCACACCTGGGCGATGCCCATGTTGGGTGGCACGATTGTGTGCTGCCGCGATGTGACCGCAAAGAATATCTATGACGGGATTGCCGATGAAGGCGTGACGCATTTCGGGGCCGCCCCAATTGTGCTCAACACTGTGATTAATGCCAGCGATGAGGAGCGTCGCCCCTTTGATCACGTGGTCGAAGTATTCACGGCAGGTGCCCCGCCGCCTGCGGCGACTTTGAAAGCGATTGAACCGCTCGGCTTCAACGTCACGCAGGTCTACGGCCTGACGGAAACCTATGGCCATGTAACCGAATGCCTGTGGCAATCAGCCTGGGACGCGGAGCCCGAAGAAGAACGCTATGCGATCAAGGCGCGTACCGGCGTGTTGATGCCCATGATGGAAAAGATCACCTCAATGGATCCCGACGCGATGACGCAAGTTGAGATGAACGCCGAGGCCCAGGGCGAGATCATGATCCGGGGTAATACGGTGATGAAAGGGTATCTCAAGAACCCAGAGGCGACGGCGGAGGCCTTTGCAGGCGGGTATTTTCACTCAGGCGACATCGCTTATCAGCATCCGGACGGGTATCTGAAGGTCGCGGATCGGGCGAAGGACATCATCATTTCGGGCGGTGAGAATATCTCGTCCGTGGAGGTCGAGGGCGCGCTGATGCATCACCCGGCGGTGTCGCTCTGCGCTGTGGTCGCCCTGGCCGATGAGAAATGGGGCGAAGTGCCCTGCGCGTTCATCGAACTGAAAGCGGGGGCCGAGGTGACCGGCGATGAGATCATCGCCTTCGCGCGCGAGCGGCTGGCCGGGTTCAAGACGCCCAAGAAGGTCGTGTTTCAAGAACTGCCCAAAACATCGACCGGCAAGATCCAGAAATACGAGCTGCGCAAGATCGCGGCAGAGGCGTAACAGAGCGCGTTCGTCAGGCCGTGGCTTGGCGAACAGCTCCTTGATCGGCAGCGCTTTATCGCTCACAACCGCCGTCCATCAGAACGGTGGCCTACGTTGCCACTTCGCCATGCCGTGGGGACGGCCTGACGAACGCGCGGCGGCTTGCAGCCTTGATTCCGCGCGGCCGTTAAGCGGGACGACTGCGCTTTAAAACCGGGGGCATCCGTCCCAGCGCCTTGTCTTTGAGGGCCTCAGGACGTTCGGCTTTGGGGATCAGGCCGCTCGGCGCCTCCACCCACAATCGGATGACCTCGCGCAAGAGATCCTCATCCTGGCTTGGGTCCACATCGCCCAGCATCCACGACCACCGGTCTGGATCGGCCAGGGCCAAACGGCAGTCACAATCGCAATTTCCAAGACAGGCCACTTTGCGCGGGTGCAGCGTCGCGAAGGCGGGATCGCGCAGGATTTCACGGATCAATTCAAAGAGTTTCTCACCCGCGGGCGCGTCCCCCGGCGCGGCGGCCTCAGTGCCGCATTCCAAACAGACCTGAACCTCGCCCATGGCGCGCTCTATCCTTACCGCGTGGCGTATTGGCGGATCATGTGACCGCCATCAATGTCGATCACTTGTCCTGTCATATACCCGTTGGTCAAGGTCGCCAGCACCAGCGCACCGATCTCATCGGGATGGCCCACGCGACCCACGGGCAGGCTCGCCCCGGTGCTCTCATACATCGCCTGGCGTTTGTCTTCGGGCACTTTGTCATAGGCCTCTGTCCGCACCATGCCGGGCGATATGCAATTGACGCGCACAACCGGGCCAAGCTCCAGCGCCATGGCGCGGGTCAACGCCTCAACCGCGCCATTGCCCGCGCCAAGACCCGCGCAATTCTCACCCGGTTTGCGGCTGAGCACGCCAGAGAAAAGCACAATGGCCCCTCCGGGCCGGATCTTGGGCAGCACCTCCCGCGCGGTGAGGTAAGGGCCAAAAAACTTGGCATCAAACATCGCCCGCAGCGGTGCCATCGCCGCGGTGGCAAAGGGACCGTGGGCCGCACTGGAGGCGGAAATGACCAGATAGTCGATTTCTGGCAGGGCAGCGGCCCAAGCCGTGACACCCATCTCATCGGTCATATCCACGGGACGGTATTCAGCCCCCTGCCCCATCTCGGCGGCCGCCTTGGCCAGTTTATCCTCAGAGCGGCTGGAGAGGATCACCCGCGCTCCACCCTGCAAGGCCAGTTCAGCCGTGGCGCGGCCCAGCCCGGTGGCGCCTCCGACGACCAACACTGTTTTCCCGGTCAAAGACATCTTAGCTTCCTCTCACGCCACTGGATCCAGGTCTTCGCTTGTCTGCATCCGCCAAAGCGCGGCGTAGCGCCCATCACGGGTGAGCAATTCACCATGCCGCCCTTCTTCCACGATCTCGCCTGCTTCCAGCACGACAATCCGGTCCGCCTCAGACACGGTGGAGAGGCGATGTGCAATGGTGATCACGGTGCGGCCTTCGCTGGCGCGGGCGAGCGCGTCTTGGATGCCCTGTTCGGTCTCGGTATCAAGCGCGCTTGTGGCCTCATCCAGAAGCAGGATTGGCGGGTCCTTGAGGAAGGTGCGCGCAATGCCCACGCGCTGTTTTTCCCCGCCGGAGAGTTTCAGGCCCCGCTCACCCACCTGAGTGTCATAGCCCTCAGGCAAGGCCGCGATAAACTCATGGATCTGCGCGGCCTTGGCGGCCTCTTCCACATCCGCCTGGGTGGCCCCGTCGCGCCCATAAGCGATGTTGTAGCCTATGGTATCATTGAACAGCACCGTGTCTTGCGGCACCACGCCGATGGCGGCGTGCAGGCTCTCTTGGGTGACATCGCGAATGTCCACACCATCTATGCGGATCGCCCCGCCTGCGGCATCGTAGAACCGAAAGAGCAGCCGCCCAATGGTGGATTTGCCAGAGCCGGACGGGCCCACAATGGCCACTGTCTGACCGGCCTCCACGGTGATTGAGACGTCCTTGAGAATGGGGCGTTCCTGCGCATAGGCAAAGGACAGGTGGTCAAGCGTCACCGTGCCGCCCTCAACCTTCAGCGCCTTGGCCCCCGCCCGATCGGACACATCCGGCGGCTGGCGCAGCAAGGTGAACATCTCACCCATATCCACGAGGGCCTGCCGGATCTCACGATAGACCGTGCCGAGGAAATTTAGCGGCATGGTGATCTGGATCATGTAGGCGTTGACCATGACGAAATCGCCCACCGTCATCGCCCCGTTCTGCACGCCGATGGCGGCCATGACCATCACAATCACCAGCCCGCTGGTGATCAACAACGCCTGCCCGAAATTCAGGAAGGCCAGCGAATAAGAGGTCTTGAGGGCGGCCGTTTCATAACCCTCCATCGCGCCGTCATACCGGCGGGCCTCACGATCCTCCGCACCGAAATACTTGACGGTCTCAAAATTGAGCAGGCTGTCGATGGCCTTTTGGTTGGCATCCGTGTCCTGATCATTCATCTCGCGGCGCAGCTTCACGCGCCATTCAGTGACCTTGAAGGTGAAGGCCACGTAAAGCGTGATCACGCCCACGACGACCACCAGATACCAAAAATCAAACATCACCCAGAGCACGACGGAGATCATCAACAGCTCCAGCAGCAGCGGCCCGATGGAAAACAGCAGGAAGCGAAGTAGAAATTCCACGCCCTTCACGCCCCGTTCGATAATCCGCGAGAGCCCGCCGGTTTTGCGCGTGATGTGATAGCTCAGCGACATCTGGTGGATGTGGCGGAATGTGCGCAGGGCCAGTTGGCGCAAGGCGCGCTGCGCCACGCGGGCGAAGATGATATCGCGCAACTGTTGAAACCCGATATTGAACAGACGCGCCATGCCGTAAGCAATGGTCAGCCCAACCGCCCCCATGGCCAGCATCCAGGCCGCGCCTTCGGCCTCATTGGACAGGCTGTCGACCGCCATTTTGTAAAAGAACGGTGTTCCGACGGCGACCACCTTGGACAGGATCAGCGCAAACAGCGCGGCGATGACCCGGCGTTTGACCCAAGGGTGCTCCGCAGGCCAAAGATACGGGGCGACCTCCTTGATCACATGCCAGCCATTGTCAGGTGTTGGAGTGGGGGTCAACGCGTGCCTACCGGGTTATCGGATGGGTTCTGTGGAACGCCGAACGTAGTTCAGCCAAGGAGCCGTGGCCAGGGCCCTTGCGCACAAAAGACCCTGCGTAGAATCGCACCCTGTCCGTGCCCAGTGTGGCACGCCCGCCGACGCGGGCGCGCGTTGCGTCAGGACACGTCTTTGTAGCTGATCTCGCGCGTGTCTGTCCCACCGACCTTTTGACGCCGCACCACAAGGCGATTGAGCGCAACCACATAGGCCTTGGCGGACGCAACGACCGTGTCCGTGTCCGCGGATTGGCCGGTGGCGATGTAGCCATCCTCTTCCAACCGCACCGTCACCGTGGCCTGGGCATCGGTGCCTTCGGTCACGGCGTGCACCTGATAGAGTGACAGCCGCGCCGTATTGGGATGCAGCGCGCGCACCGCGCGGAAGGTGGCATCGACCGGGCCATCGCCGGTCTCTGAAGCGGTGTTCTCCACGCCATCAATGGTCATGGTCAGCTCGGCCTTCGCCTTGCCGGATGTGCCGCAGGTCACCGCAAGGGAGGACACCACCAACCGGTCGTTTTCCACATCTTCTCCAGCGGTCACCAGCGCGATGAGGTCTTCGTCATAGACTTCCTTCTTGCGGTCCGCGAGTTCCTTGAAGCGCACAAACACGTCGTTGAGCTGGTTGTCGGCCATCTCATAGCCCAGATCACTGAGCTTGGAGCGCAGTGCCGCGCGGCCAGAATGTTTGCCCATGACGATATTGGTCTCGGTCAGGCCCACATCTTCGGGGCGCATGATCTCAAAGGTCTCGGCGTTTTTGAGCATGCCATCCTGATGGATGCCGCTTTCATGCGAAAAGGCGTTTTTGCCCACGATGGCCTTGTTGAACTGCACGTTAAAGCCCGACACCGTGGCCACGCGACGGCTGACATGCATGATCTTGGTCGTGTCGATATCAGTGTAGTACGGCATGATATCGCCCCGCACTTTCATCGCCATCACCACCTCTTCCAGCGCGGTGTTGCCGGCGCGTTCACCGAGGCCATTGATCGTGCATTCGATCTGACGCGCCCCACCCGCCACTGCGGCCAGCGCGTTGGCCGTCGCCATGCCAAGATCGTTGTGACAATGCGTGGCAAAGACCACCTCATCCGCGCCCGGCACCTCTTCGATCAAACGCGTGATCAGGTCGGCGCTTTCGACCGGCGCCGTGTAGCCTACCGTGTCGGGAATGTTGATCGTTGTGGCGCCCGCCTTGATCGCAATCTCGCAAACGCGGGCGAGGTACTCCCATTCGGTGCGCGTGGCATCCATGGGCGACCACTGCACGTTGTCGCACAGGTTTCGCGCATGGGTGACCGTTTCATGAATGCGGTCGGCCATTTCATCCTGCGTGAGGTTGGGAATGGCGCGGTGCAAAGGCGAGGTGCCAATAAAGGTGTGGATGCGCGGGCGTTTGGCGTGCTGCACGGCCTCCCAACAGCGGTCAATATCTTTGATATTGGCGCGGGCGAGACCGCAAATCACGGCGGTGTCTGCGCGTTTGGCGATCTCGGTGACGGCTTGAAAATCCCCCTCAGAGGCGATGGGAAAGCCCGCTTCGATAATGTCGACGCCCATCTCGTCGAGCAGCCCCGCGATCTCGAGCTTTTCGGTATGGGTCATGGTCGCGCCGGGGCTTTGTTCGCCGTCGCGCAGCGTGGTGTCAAAAATGACGACGCGGTCTTTATCGGTCTGTGTCATGGGGTAATCTCGTTTGTTTGTCCTAAGCCTGTGGCGCGAAACTCGATCCTCTGAGCGGTCGCGCCGGATCAGGGCACGCTCAGAGGCGGCTTAGGAGCAGCAGGGCAGAAAGGCAAGCCGCGTGGGCGGGGGCCTTGAGTGCGATATGATCCTGCTTTGTCATGGGGGCGAGTATAGGCGCGGTTTTGAGCATTGCAAAGCCTGTGTTTTTAAAGCGTGACCGAGCCGCGCTTTGCTAGGCCCCGGCGTGGCGATCCGGCTTTTCGACATGGCACTTTATCGTGCAGTACCGCCGTATTTTCGAATGACGCTCTGCAATGGCCAATTCGCCATGCCCTGGGTGGGGCCTGGCGAAGCGCGGCGGGCTGACGCCCTTGATTCCGCGCGATTAGGAGCTGTCGCGGAACCTGTTCACAATGGGATAGCGCCGGTCGAGCCAGAAAGCACGTTTGGACAGCCGCGTGCCGGGGGCGGATTGGAAGCGTTTGTACTCGGCGATGTAGATCAGATGCTCCACCCGCTTGGCGTCTTCGCGGCTGTGGCCTGCCGCCACGCAATCCTCAATCGAGCCGTCCTGATCGATCAAAATGTCCAGAATCGCATCCAGCACAGGATAGTCCGGCAGGGAATCACTGTCTTTCTGATCGTGCTTCAACTCGGCCGAGGGCGGCTTGTCGATGACACGCTCGGGGATAACCTCACCGCCCGGCCCCTTCATCCATTCGCGGTGGTGTTCATTGCGCCAGCGGCACATCTCGAAAACACGGGTTTTGTACATGTCCTTGATCGGATTGTAGCCCCCCGACATGTCGCCATAGATCGTGGCATAGCCCACCGCGACCTCGGATTTGTTGCCCGTGGTCAAAAGCATCTCACCAAATTTGTTGGAAAGCGCCATCAGCAGCAGCCCGCGCAGACGCGATTGCAGGTTTTCCTCGGTCACATCCGGCTCTGTCCCTTCAAAGAGCGGGGCAAGCGTGTTGGTGATCGCCTGACGCCCCTCTTTGATCGGCACGAAATCATAGCGCGCGCCGAGGTTTTCGGCGACCTCTTTGGCATCTTCCAAGGACTCGTCGGACGTATACTCAGACGGCAACATCACACAGCGCACATTCTCCGGCCCCAGCGCATCGGCGGCAACGGTGGCCACGATGGCACTGTCGATCCCGCCCGACAGCCCCAGCAGAACCTTGGAAAACCCGGTTTTGCGCATGTAATCGCGCAAGGACAGCACCATGGCGAAATAGTCCTGCTCATACTCATCCGGCAGTTTGGCCAACGCGCCCTGCTCTGCGCGCCAACCCTCATCCGTGCGCACCAGATCAAGCTGCGTGATCGCCTCTTCGAAGACTGGCATCTGCACCGCCAAAGCCCCGCCGGGATTCAGCACGAAAGAGCCGCCGTCAAAAACCTGATCATCCTGCCCGCCCACCAGATTGAGGTAGATCAGCGGTAGACCCGTCTCGACCACGCGAGACACCATCAGGGTCTGCCGCGTGTCCATCTTGTTGCGGTAATAGGGTGAGCCATTAGGCACCAAAAGAAATTCCGCCCCGGTTTCCGCCAGAGTCTCGGCCACGTCTTCGTGCCAGGCATCTTCGCAAATCGGGCTGCCCACGCGCACGCCATCAATGACATACGGCCCCCCCAGAGGCCCCGCATCGTAGATGCGCACCTCGTCAAACACGGTCTCATTGGGCAGTTCGTGTTTGAGAATGCAGGCCTGCCGCTGTCCGCCTTTGAGGATGTAATAGCCATTGTGCAGCTTACCGTCGATCACGGCCGGGCCGCCGATGCCCAAGGCCGGGCCATCCGCGCAATCGGCCATCAGCGCATCAATGGCTGCAATCGCGGCCTGTTGCACCGCAGGCTTCATCACCAGATCCTGGGTGTTGTAGCCAAGGATAAACATCTCGGGCAGTGCGACGAGCTGCGCCTTGGCGGCACGCCCCTCCTCCCACGCCTTGCGTGCCAGGGCGGCATTGCCTTCGATATCACCCACCGTCGCGTTAAGTTGCGCCAGCGTGATGCGGAAACGGTCCATCATGGGTTGGGTGTGCTCCTGCTTTGGCGAAGATTTAGCAGAAGCGCGCGCGAGGGAAAGCCGATTTGCCCAAAACCCGTTGTCAGCCTCTGGTGGCTCAATTAGGCTTGGGGTAACTTTCGGACCGAACCGAAGGACTGCCACGGGAGAGGCAAGAGATGACCTACAGGCGTATTGCACCCATTGCCGTCAGCGCAGGTCTTGTATTTGCGCTGCCTGCCGCCGCGCAGGATGGCACCGTCCAGACCAAACAATATGAGGATGGCGGCATCTATGAGGGCACGTTCAAGGACGGGCTTCAGCATGGCACTGGCACCTATACCCTGCCCAACGGGTATGAATATACGGGCGAGTGGGTCGACGGCGAAATCCGCGGTCAGGGCCGCGCGGTGTTCCCCAATGGATCGGTCTATGAGGGGCAATTTGCCAAGGGCAAGCCAGAGGGTGTGGGCAAGATCACCTTCACCGATGGCGGCACCTATGAGGGCGAATGGCTCGACGGCAAGATCACCGGCAATGGTTTGGCGATCTATGCCAATGGCGTGCGCTATGAAGGCGGGTTTCTCAACGCGATGCACCATGGCAAAGGCCGCATGGAAAGCCCCGGCGGCTATGCCTATGAGGGCGATTGGTCTGAGGGCGTCAAGGATGGCGCGGCCACGATCACCTATCCCGATGGCGCGGTCTATGAAGGTCAGGTCAGCAATGGCGCCCGCGAAGGCGAAGGCACGCTGCGCATGCCCGATGGGCTGATCTATGCGGGGCTTTGGAAAAACGGCCAGATTGACGGCACGGGGCGTCTGACACAGCCCAATGGCGATATCTATGAGGGCGATCTGGTCTCCGGCAAGCGCCAGGGCCAGGGGCGCGTGGTCTACAACAATGGCGACACCTATGAGGGCGCGTTCCTCGATGATCGCCGCCACGGGCAAGGCACATTCGTGGGCACCGATGGCTACCGTTATGAGGGCGAGTGGTCCGAAGGCAAGATCGCGGGCGCCGGCACGGTGACCTATCCCGACGGCTCGGTCTATGTGGGCCAGTTCGCCGATGACCTGGCCAATGGCACGGGCAAGATCACCTATCCAGACGGGTCCACATATGACGGTGCATGGAAAAATGGCGTGATCGACGGCGAAGGTGTGGCGCGCTATCCCAACGGGCTGGTCTATGAAGGGTCATTCGTGAACGCGCGCAACGAAGGCTTCGGCGTGATGACCTATGAAGATGGCTATCGCTATGAAGGGCAATGGCGCGACGGTCAGCGGCACGGTCAAGGCAAAGCCACATACCCCGATGGCACGGTCTATGAAGGCACCTTTGCCAGCGGCCAGCGCGACGGCACCGGCAAGATCACCATGCCCGACGGGTTCACCTATGAAGGCCAGTGGCTTGAGGGCGAAATCTCTGGCACGGGCGTGGCGACCTACACCAATGGCGATGTCTATGAAGGCACGTTCCTGCGCGGCAAACGTCAGGGCGAGGGCACCATGCGCTATGCCACCGGCGAAGAGGCCACAGGCAACTGGCAGGATGGCGCGCTGGCCAACGCCGCTGAGGAAACCGACACGCAGACCGAATAGCGCCTACCAGGGCACAGGTTCACCCTGCCAGTCAAAAAACGCTCCGGTTTCACCCTCGGTGAGACCGTCCACCACATCCAACAAATTGCTGGCCGCTTGCTGAGGGGTCACGGTCGGGCGGTTGCCCACGTATTTTTCGGTAAACGACGTGGCCACCGTCCCGGGATGCAGCGCCACGCAGATGGCGTGTTTATGCGTGCGGCTAAGTTCGATCGCCGCCCCGTGCAGCATCTGGTTGAGCGCGGATTTGGCCGTGCGGTACGAATACCATCCGCCCAGCCGATTATCCCCGATAGAGCCCACACGGGCAGAGAGCGCGGCAAACACGGCCCGTCGGTCCCGTGGCAACAGCCGCACACTGTGCTTGAGCACCAAGGACGGCCCCACGCTGTTGAGCGCGAACTGATTCAGCATCGCTTGCGCGTTCAACTCCTTGAGGGATTTTTCCGGCGTCGCGCCTTGGATTTCGAGCGCGCCAGTGGCCACGAAAATCAGATCATACGGGCCCGCCAACGGCTCCAGCGCTGCTCGGACAGATGCTTCATCCGTGACATCAAGACCATGCTCTGACCGAGACAGGCCCGTCACAGCCACACCGCGCGCGGTGAGCGCCTGCATGAGGGCCGTGCCAATGCCGCCAGAGGCACCAATGATAAGTGCGTTTTCCATGGCCCTCAGCTAGCAGGCGGGCGGCGCGGATCAAGGCGCAACCCCGGGTTCGGCGCCCACATTTTCTTCGAAGAAAATGCGCAGAAAATTCGAATTTTCTGCCGCGCTGATCGGCGTTAGAGCATCAGCTGGTAGGAACTGGGCACATAGCGGAAACCGCTGCCTTCCACCTCCACATAGCCCACACCGGGCCAAGGCATGTGATAGCCGGTAAAGGCGAGCTTATCTGTCGCGATCATATCCAGCAGACGACGGCGGGTCTTGGCCGCGGCCTCTTTGTCCATGTCAAAGACCACGTGCCAATCGGGCTGACCCAGGGACCAGACGTAGTGATTGGCAAAATCAGCCGCGATGACAAGCTGCTGGCCATCGGATTCGATCATATGCACCATGTGCCCCGGCGTGTGCCCAAAGGCCGCCATGGCGGTGTGGCCAGAAAAGCCGGACTGGCCATCCTCCATCATCGCAAACTGATCGGCCAGCGGGCGCACCTTACCTTCAAACCCCTCGTTTTCGGCCTTGGCCCAGTGATCAAACTCCACGCGCCCGGTGGCATAGGCGGCATTGGGGAACGTGGCCCCACCATCGCCCATCAGACCACTGATATGGTCGCCATGCATATGGGTGATCACCACGAGGTCGATTTGATCCGCGGTATAGCCTGCATCTTCCAGTGCTGCGGTGATCGCCGCACCGTTCAACCCGGTGTCAAATAGCACCAGTTTTTCGCCCGTGTTCACGACGACCGGATTGAAAAAGAACTGCACCTTGTCCGCAGGGATATTGGCCGCCTCCGAGGCCGCCGCAAACTCCGCCTCAGACGCGTTAAGCCCAAAGATCGATTGCGGTGCCTCGCGCGACGCGGTCCCGGCCAGCAGCATTGTCACCTCAAAGGAGCCCAGTTTGAACCGCCGGTGCAAGGGCGTGCTCACCCCCAGCATCGGGGCTGACGCCCAGCTTGGGGCCGCTGCGGCAATGGGCAAGGCGGCGGCAGATCCGATCAGAGCGCGTCGTGTAAGGGGGGTGGGCTTGAGCATGACATATCCTCCTGTCTATACGATAAACCTAGCGCGCCCCCGTGACAGGCCTAGCCCTCTCGCACTATTGTGAGGCAAGGGGGACGACCATGGCAGACAACAAAACCCAAGCCACATCCCAAAACCCCGCGGCCTTCATCGCGACGATCGAACACGCGCGCCGCCGTGCGGATGCGGAGACATTGCTGCCGTTTTTCCAAGAGGTGACAGGCTTTGAGCCGGTGATGTGGGGCGATGCCATCATCGGTTACGGGCGCTATCACTACAGATATGACAGCGGGCGCGAAGGGGATTTTCTGGCCTGCGGGTTTTCACCGCGCAAGGCGTCCATGTCGCTCTATATCATGCCAGGCTATCAGGATTACTCTGAGACGCTGGCCCGTCTGGGGCCGCATAAGCTGGGCAAGGCGTGTCTCTATATCACCCGGCTGGACCGGATCGACATGGATGCGCTAGCGGGTCTTATCCGCATGGGGCTTGAGGATTTGGCCAAGACATATCCGGTGTTCCCAAAATAGCGCGACTATAAAGGTTTGCGCGCTGACACCCGCACCCCGCCCACCAGACCATCGGAGATCGGAAAGCACACGTCTGCACTCCAGTCACCCGTCCCGATCTCGTATGCCGTCTTCTGCT
>ERZ1740070.1003-NODE-1003-length-18215-cov-11.410903_pt1 | contig 18215 bp, 18 predicted proteins | sample MGYA00581734_ERZ1740070 | MGnify/ENA primary metagenome ERZ1740070 (study PRJEB43018, sample SAMN04849744) | marine metagenome | isolation source: floating plastic debris | place: Pacific Ocean | collected 2008-09-01 | study: EMG produced TPA metagenomics...
CAGCCTGTAAGCGCTCATAAAACTCGTGGGTCATCATGGTGTCCACAGGACTAGGATCGTCCGAGGCAATCTCCCAATCAATTTGACCATCATCTAAGTGGAGCGGTGCATCCAACGATAGCGTGCCAGCGTGACGTTTGCGCTTACGCAGCTCGTCATAAAACAAGTTGGTCGTAATGCGACTCATCCACCCTTTAAACTTCACGGGGGACTGCAATCGATTTAGATTGCGATAGACCCGAATCCACACTTCTTGAGCCAAGTCAGCCCGGTCAGACCAGTCCGGGGCCAGGTGATAGAGCTGCCGTTCCACATGGGATCTGTAGCGACGCATTAACTCTGAAAAGGGTGCCTGCTCCGGATAGCGGTGACGCTGACATACATGAATTAATTCAGCTAGATCTAGTTGATTAAGCTGCTCTGTAGCAATTTTTTGACTACTGGCCTGACTGGTCTGAAAAGACGAAAGTTTAGAAGCAGAATCAAGTGTTCCAGCAGACAGCGGGTGGGCATTAAGTTGGATAGTAGTCATTATAAAAACAATTCAGGAAGTTGTTTATACGGGGGCTAAATTGACTAGGTATTAGACCTAAATTTAGTTAGAAAGAATGGCCGTGATCTGAGCCTGATAAAACAGGCACGTGCGTAAACGTCACTGAGCTTGTCGATCAGCGTAATAAAAGCTACCTCGAGCAAACATCAGCCACCTAAACAGTCGTTCTCTTAAGAAAACACCTGCATTTCCACTCTAAACGGTGGCCCATGGGTAGTCCGTAAAGTGTTAGTTAAGAGATACGAAATAAGGACTTTTGTCTAATAGAAAAATTCAATTTAGTCGGTAAAGTATAGAGCCTATGAAGGTAATAAAAATTAGCTTAAATCTATTGCAAATAAGCCATATAACAACTTTGCATAAAGGGGCTTAAGTTCATATTTTCTACATATACTTACGTACCCTAATATCCACCGATAAAAACCTCCTACGCCCCCATACCCGAATATTGCTTTAGCCCCTGTCGCCATAGCCAACGGTTGAGGCTCCAAAAAAACAGACACCACCCCAGGGTGACGGCCACACTTTGACCAATATTGATGGGCAAGCCCACAATCAGACTGGCCGGTACGTAGATTAAATAGGGAAATGGTGTCCACAGTACCGCTGTACGAACGGCGTCGGGAAATAGGGTCAGCGGTGCCACCATGCCCGACAAAAAGGTGTATAGCAAAAACGAGAACTGTTCTATTGCCGTGGCTCGCTCTACCCAAAAGGCCACCATGGCATAGGTGTACTGCATTAAAAAGCGGAGACAAAAGGCTAAACCAATGGCAACTAGTCCCCAAACAATATGGGTAGGTCTTTGCCGTGCAGCCGGATACAGCCATAGAAACAGTCCCACCAAACCAGCTATAAAAGGAAGCCTAGCCAGACGTTCGGCCAAATGGGACGAAAAGTGACGCCAGCCTGGATCTAGGGGCTGTAGCAGCAGCGGTGATAGCTTACCTTCTAAAACTTCGCGCTCAAAATCCCAAATCACCCAAACTACGGTTAGCTGCCGTACGACAAAAACAGCCAAAAAATAGCGCACTACATCATCGGGATCAAGCTCAAACTGACCGCTGCGGGCCGCTTCTTGCCACAGCCCCATCAAAATCAGTGGGAATGACCCCGAGAGCACCCAAAACATTAGCTCAGCGCGATACTCAAGCATGTAGGCGTAGTACACCGACAGCAGCGTCGGGATGACTCGCAGAGGGCGCTGAAGATCTCGAAACAGGGACATAGCGACTGGTTTTTAGGGAGTTTAGAACGGCAAATCGGGGTGGAATATGACTTTTAGGCAGGAGTAAGAAGTCAAAACCGCTTGGGGATTAGTTTAGTTGGTTATGCTAGCAGTAGGTGACAGGGGGTAGACCGATGCTAAGGATTTCAAATCAGGTGACGATTCCCGATGGTGAAATTGAACTGCAGGCGGTGCGATCGCAAGGCGCAGGCGGTCAAAACGTCAACAAAGTCGCCACGGCTATTCACCTCCGCTTTGATATCCCCGCATCGTCTTTACCCGAACGCTACAAAACCCGACTGCGGGCCTTAAGCGATAGCCGTATTACCAAAGACGGCGTTATCCATATCAAATCCCAGGCCCACCGCACCCAGCTCCGCAACAAAACCGACGCCCTAGAGCGACTTCAGCAGCTGATCCGGGCCGCCATGGTGGTACCTAAGAAACGCAAACCCACCAAACCCAGCAAAGCCGCCAAGAGAAAACGTCTCGACAGCAAAGCCAAACGCAGCCAGCAAAAAGCCTCACGCGGTCGCGTTAGCTACGACGACTAACAGCCATGGCAACCAACGTGTGAGCGATCGCATTGCTCTATCAACACAAAAACCTGAACGACAGCTCTATCTTGCTGTACCTAGTTTTACTATGGAGAACCTGCGAAAGTATGACCAAGCCATTCGACAGATATATCCTGACCTAATCATCAATAAAACGGAACTTATCAGCCATGGTCAAAATAACATTGTCTTGAATATCAATGATGAGTTTATCTTCCGTTTTCCGAAATATGAGGAAGATCTTCAATCTCTAAAACGAGAGGTAACTCTGCTTACCCTAATACAGGGTAAGGTTTCCCTAGCTATTCCCTGTCCAAGGTTTACCTACTTAGAAGAACAGCAGAGGGCATTGATGGGATATCCCATGCTCGTGGGTCACCCATTGTGGAAGGAAATACTGACTAGTACATCTCGCATAACACAAGCTAATTTAGCTAGACAGCTAGGAGATTTTCTAAAAACTCTCCATCAAATACCAAGCATCTCTGAGTTCTCAGATCATTTGCCACGAGCTGACACGGTATCCCAATTAGTCAATGTATTTCAACGAGTTCGGATACAGCTAATACCTCGTATGCGCCCCGATGCTCAAGTTTGGGCAATTAATCATTTTGAAACGTTTCTCAGTCAGCCCGAGCATTTTTCCCATACACCTGTTCTAAAGCATGGTGATTTTGGTGCAAGCAATATTTTGTTTGACCAAACAACCAAGTCCATTAGCGGCATTATCGACTTTGGCAATGCCAGCTTGGGGGACCCAGCCTATGATTTTGCAGGACTGCTAAGCAGTTATGGAGAAAATTTCGTCCGTCAGGTTGGCAATGACTACCCCAACTTTGATGAACTATGGCCACGCATTAGGTTTTACCAAGGAACATTTGCGCTGTTAGAAGCCCTCTTTGGGTTAGAGAACTCAGATATAAACGCCTATGAGAGCGGAATAGCAGAATATCTAGCCATGAATTGACTGTGAAGACTCTGGATGAAAGTATTCATAAATTTGCTGAGCCAGCTGGGGGCCAATGCCTGATACTGCTGTTAACCGTTCCACATTAGCTTCGCGGATGTAGTCAATTGAGCGAAACTCAGCTAGCAGCATTTTTTGGCGATGGTGACCTAGACCGGGAATCTCGCTGAGCCGAGACCGTCGCATCCGATCCGTACGCTTTTTACGGTGAAAACTGACAGCAAAGCGGTGGGCTTCATCCCGCAAGCGTCGCAAAAGCTGCACACCCGGCTGGTCCGCTTCGGTGGGTAGCGGCGTTGACTCTCCAGGTAGAAAAATTTCTTCTCGCTTTTTTGCCAGACTGACAACATTTAGCTCACTGAGCAAGTTCAGCTCTTTTAGGACCTCTACCACCGCCGAGAGCTGTCCCTTGCCACCGTCGATCATCACCAGGTCGGGCCAATCCGGGTTGCCAATCCGCTCCTTTGATGGATCCTCTGCATATTTGCGAAACCGCCGCCGAATTACTTCCGCCATACTGGCAAAGTCATCGGAGTGACCGCTGGTGACCATCGGATTTTTAATCTTGTAATGGCGATAATGCTGTTTGGCAGGCAGTCCATCCACAAATACCACCTGGGAAGCCACCGCATCAGAGCCCTGAATATGGGAAATGTCGTAGCCTTCGATGCGTTTTGGCTGTCCCGGTAGATCAACAATCTCCGCTAGGTCCTGCATTGCCTGATTGTTGCGATCGGCAAACCGTTGGGTGCGGGCCAGCTCATACTGGGCGTTACGCTCCACCATTTCCACCAGCTCGGCCTTAGTTTGTCGCTGGGGAACCTCGATAGCTACCTTGCGCCCCTTTTGCTGGGTTAGAAACTCCGCCAAAATATCGGCGTCTGGCAGCGGATGCTGAACTAAAATTTCGCTAGGAATTTCCACCGCATCAACTGTCGGATAGTGCTCCTCTAGCACCCGCTGAAGAATTTGTCCGGGAGTACCCGACTCAGACTCTGCCACAAACCCCAAGCGACCGACCAGACGTCCTGCCCGAATTTGAAATAGCTGGATACAGGTATGCTGGTCGTCCCCCGATAGGGCAACAGCATCTCGAGAAATTGTATCGTCTGGCAGCGCCACCTTTTGGTGGGCGCTCAGGGTCTGCAGTCCACGAATCTGGTCCCGTAGTCGAGCCGCTTGCTCAAAGTTCAGCTTTTCGGCGGCTTTTTCCATTTGGGCAGCCAAAATTGACTCTAGCTCCTGTACCCGCCCTTGAAAGACCATCGCCACTTTTTGAACAATCTTATGATAGTCCTCCGGCGTGATCAGCTCTTGACACACCCCCGGGCATTGGCCGATATCATAGTTGAGACACGGTCGGTCCTTAAATAAAGGTTGCCGACGCTGCCGCAGTGGAAAGATCTTTTTGGCAATATGGAGCGTTCGTCGGAGTAAGCCAGTGTCTACATAGGGACCGTAATAGCGATCTTTTCGAGTGGTTTTTCGACGTTTGCGGGTGATAAAAATCCTGGGATAGTCCTCTGCCCAGGTAATACAGAGATAGGGATACTTTTTATCATCTTTGAGCAGCACATTAAAATAAGGCTGATGCTGCTTAATCAAGTTGGCCTCTAGGGCAAGGGCCTCCGCTTCGGTATCGGTGACGATAAACTCAATATCCACCACCTGGGTCACCATCACACTGATACGCGGTGTGTGGTGGTGCGAATCCCGGAAGTAGGAGCGCACTCGATTGCGCAAGCTTTTGGACTTACCAATGTAGAGAATCTGGTCGTCCCTATCCCGCATAAAGTACACCCCTGGCTCCTGGGGAACCTCCTTAAGCCGGGCGTCTAGGCGCTCAGGATCTTTGAGTAGTGTCGCTACGACAGCAGTAGATGGCACTAATGGCGTCTCCACATCCTATTTTGGGGCCTCTCTCTATTCTGTCTTTATTCGCGCTCGCTGGATAGTTAAAACATTTTTAGCAATCCTTGCTGCCCCACCAAAATCTCTCGCAGTAGGCTGATAATGGCCACCCAGATAATGGGAGAAATGTCCACACCGCCAAACGGAGGTACCACCTTACGCACAGGGATTAAAAACGGTTCGGTAGGCCAATAAACCAGACTAAACGGAAACTTAGTTGATTCTGCCTCAGGGTACCAAGTTAAAACGATGCGGAAAATAAACAATAGAGTCATTACCGCCAGCAGCGGTCCGATAATCCAATTGCCAACTGTGATACCTGACATTATTATTTCGCCTCGCAAGGAAACCACTTCATATTAAGGATTGTAAAGCTTAGGCAGATAGCTGGGAAACCTAAATAGCTCCTCTACTCGAAAAGCTTGGAAACATCCTGCGTCAGACTGCTTGAGCATTCTAAGGCGCACTCAGTTTGCGGCTTGCCTGGTCCAAAAAGACTTCTCAAGGTTAACGTTGCTCGATACTATATTAACCAAGCATTACAAACGTTTTCTAATCTAAAGGGTAGAGGCCATGACACCATCACTCACCAATTTCCTACTAAGCTTGGTAGCTGGCGCTGCCATCGTAGTCGTTCCCGTAACGGTTGCCCTTGTCTTTATTAGTCAGCGAGACAAGATCCGTCGCTAGGCTCCGTCGGGCAATGGGCCGTGAGGCAGTCGAGCCAAGCATCCCTAGCTAGGCGTGATAGCTGGGCGATTTTGGCAAATTAGTGTCCTTAAGTCTAGATAAACGCCAAGTCAGTTTTTAGCCCGATTGCGGTGATATCTGGGAGTACAGTCATATGGCTGTACTCCTTTTGCATGGATGTCACTGTCAAACCTGTCAAACCTTAGTAAAAGACAAATCTAAGGCTGCCCGCTAGGATAGAATTGGTGGCTATGGGTGGCTAGAGCCAGTACCCCCTAGCCAAAAGGCCGCCATCATATGAGGAAGCGATCGTGAATTTTGGTACCCCTGTCCCGCTGCTGGTCGGACTGATTCTTATTCTAGGTGCGGTTGGCCTGTTTTTTTTAGACAAAATCAAGCCAGGTTACGAGCGCAGCTCTGACAAGGTTTACTCTATTTTGCTTCTACTGTCTGGCATTTTTCTGCTGGCACATCTGAATATGGAGCTGCTGGCTTCTTTTCAGCAGGTCATGCTGGTGGGGATGCTTACCACCATGATCATCAACGATATTAGTAAGCGAGATGCTAGTAGGCCCAGCGGTCGTTCTGCAGAGCGTGACGGTTCACCCCGACGCTATGATGAACGGCCCCGGCGCGTATATCGGGCTGAGTTGGATGATTGGGATAGCCCTGGGCCAAGATCGCCTCGCATTCCTAGCGATCGCTATCGCAGCGATGGGTATGACGACCGCTATGAGCCTCGGCCTTTAGAACCACGGCCCCCCTCTCCCTATGAGGATCGTCGCCCACCAGCGCGGCTACAGCCTGGCCAGTCAGGCTATCCTGAGCAGCGAGCTGACGCTGCTTACTCCAATGGAAGACCCGACAGTCGGCCGCCGAGCGGTCGTCCAGAGGAGCGCTCCAACGGTCGCCCCTACAATAGCCGCCCAGATACGCCCTACGAAGGTCGGTATGGCGGCGGTGGTGCTTCGTCGCCACCACCGCCAACCAACCGTCCCCAGCGACCCTTTGATGCTCCTGTAGCGGCGAACGGCGCTGGCCATAGTCTGGGTGGTCCACCGTCGCCCCCCAGGGAACCACAGCCTCCCAAGGATGCTGATGGCCGTCCCCCGGAGCGCCCGCCGCTCAACGTCCGACCTCGGCCCGAAACTGGCAAAGGCAGCTATACGGATTTTCGTCCGGCCTCTTCTGATGGTGACTCTGAGCCGTATTCAGATATTCCACCGTCTCAGCCCCCGGCAAATTATTGATCAGTAGCGCCATCCCACATCACCCTGCGCTGAAAAACCGACACGACTCTACCTATGGCCAAAAGTAGACCGACCCAAGCACACATCACCAAGCTTGTTTCCAAAAGCCAGTCAGAATTTCTCAAGGCTCGTACTAAAAAACAGACGGAGTACTATATGGGAGCCAAGCTGATTGAGGTGGGCGTCAATCCTGATAAGGCGATTTATCGCTGGCAGATTGCGGACAAGGGAATGAAGGAAGAATGGACCTACAGCGCTTACTGGGCTGACAGCAAAGAAAAAATAGAGGCTGAGGAAGGTGGTCGATAGACGGTACTTATCGAATCATACTCTCGGCCTGCTTTAGCAAGCTGCCATCAATGGGCTGGTTGAGTAGCACCATGGTTGTGGTTTGATTTTCTGTAAACCCAACCCGCTTGTAGAAATGCTTCTGGTTGGTTGTCATTAAGTAAGTGCGTTCTACGCTACTCATGTGGGGATGCGCCAGGACGGTTTCCACCAGTCTGCGGCCCAAACCAGCTCCCTGATAGTCATCGTGAATTACCACATCCCATATGGTGGCGCGATAGACGCCGTCGGAGGTGGCGCGGGCAAACCCAACCAGGGTTTCTTCATTCCAGGCGGTAACCACCGGACAGCTGTAGCTAATGGCCTTAGCCAGGTCCTCAAAGTTTCGACCGGATGCCCAAAAAGCAGACTGATCAAAAAGGCATCTGAGTTTTTCCAAATCCTCTGCAGCCAAAACCTCGGTGTAGCGAAATCGAATAGACCGAAAATCCATAGGTGTTGAAGCTGGTGGGACAATGCTGGATCAGTAAGCCGACATGGGCCAAGCGTACCAAGCTGACATTACGATACACAGGCTCAAGCACACCAACTATCAAGGAGTTTGATGGTTAGTATCAAGAAACACAAATTGAGCGGCTGGTTAGGATAGAGACGGCCCTGGAGACGGGATAATTCGGTATGTCCTCTGTATCACTGTCTCGATACCTCGGAGTGCCACAGTAGATAACACAGGAGCCAGACAACACAAGGGCCAGCGTTGTTGACCTGCTTTTATCATTTACATACCCATATCGGCTCTATTTTAAGTGAGGTAAACCGTCCCTAGTAGAGGTTCTCTAGGTTTGGGATATCTAGATAAGATAGGTATCGGGGTATAGTACCCACACCCGCCGTTTACTGCCCAGACATGCTGAAACGACTTTTAGGCGATCCGAACGCCCGTAAGCTCAAACGTTATCAACCTGATGTCAAAGAGATCGCCCTCCTAGAAGAGGAGACCAAGGCCCTCTCCGATGACGAGCTGCGGGGTAAAACTGCTGAATTTAAGCAGCGTCTTGAGGAAGACGAAGATCTCGACGATCTGCTCACGGAGGCATTTGCCGTCGTGCGTGAGGCGGGTCAGCGGGTCTTGGGTATGCGTCATTATGATGTACAGCTAATTGGCGGTATGGTCCTCCACGATGGCCAGATCGCCGAGATGAAAACCGGTGAGGGTAAAACCCTGGTGGCAACGCTGCCCGCCTACCTAAACGCCCTGTCAGGCAAAGGGGTGCATGTGGTCACTGTCAATGACTATCTGGCCCGTCGTGACGCGGAATGGATGGGCCAGGTTCACCGCTTTCTAGGGCTGTCAGTGGGCTTGATTCAGCAGGGCATGAGTCCAGCGGAGCGTCGTAAAAACTACGGCTGCGACATTACCTACGGCACCAACAGCGAGTTTGGGTTTGACTATTTGCGGGACAACATGGCCTCTTCCATTGAGGAGGTGGTCCAGCGTCCGTTTAATTTTTGCATCATCGACGAAGTTGACTCTATCTTGATCGACGAAGCCCGCACGCCGCTGATTATCTCAGGGCAGGTAGATCGACCCCAGGAAAAATATGTGCAGGCGGCAGACCTAGCCCGCCAGCTAGAGACAGACGTTGACTACGAGGTCGATGAAAAAGCCCGTAACGTTCTCCTCACCGATGAAGGGTTTGAAAAAGCTGAAAATCTTCTCGGCGTCAGTGATCTTTTTGATCCAAAGGATCCGTGGGCACATTTTGTTTTTAATGCGGTTAAAGCAAAGGAATTGTTTGTCAAGGACGTCAACTATATTGTACGTAACGATGACGTAGTAATTGTTGATGAATTTACCGGGCGGGTTATGCCCGGTCGTCGCTGGAGTGACGGTTTGCACCAAGCGATTGAAGCCAAGGAGCATGTAGATATTCAGCCAGAAACTCAGACCCTGGCTTCCATTACTTACCAGAATTTTTTCCTACTCTACGACAAGCTCTCGGGTATGACCGGTACGGCCAAGACCGAAGAGGCTGAGTTTGAAAAAATTTACGACATTGAAGTCACTATCATCCCCACCAATCGTCCCATCGCCCGTAATGATGTGTCGGACGTGGTGTATAAAACTGAAATTGCGAAATGGAAGGCTCTGGCCCAGGAATGTGCAGAAATGCATGAGACGGGCCGTCCTGTGCTGGTGGGTACGACTAGTGTAGAAAAATCTGAGCTATTGTCAGGACTTTTGCAGCAGCTAAACGTGGAGCACAACCTGCTCAACGCCAAACCGGAAAACGTAGAGCGGGAGTCAGAAATTGTCGCCCAGGCAGGTCGTAGCGGTGCCGTGACCATTGCCACCAACATGGCCGGTCGTGGAACTGACATTATTCTTGGCGGTAACGCTGACTATATGGCTCGCCTGAAGGTGCGAGAATACCTAATGCCAAAGATAGTTCGACCTGAGGACGAGCAGAAGTTTGGTGTTGCCAGGGTGGCCGCAGCCGGCGGTAAGAGCGCGGCTAAAGGCTTCCAAAGCAATGGTAAAAAGCAAAAAACCTGGAAAGCATCCCCTGAGATTTTTCCCACTGAGCTGTCGGCTGACACTGACAAGGCCCTCAAGGAGTCCGTTGCCTTTGCGGTCAAGACCTACGGTCCCCAAAGCCTATCAGAACTAGAAGCTGAGGATAAAATTGCCACCGCCGCCGAGAAAGCACCGACGGACGATCCGGCTATTCAAAAGCTGCGGCATGTCTACAGGCTAATCTTGGGTGAGTATGAAGCCCTTACTGACACCGAACATGACAGGGTAATCGAGCTGGGTGGATTACATGTTATTGGTACCGAACGTCATGAATCTCGCCGGGTAGACAACCAGCTTAGGGGGCGGGCCGGTCGTCAGGGAGATCCGGGCTCCACTAAGTTCTTTTTGAGTTTGGAAGATAACCTCCTACGCATCTTTGGCGGTGACCGGGTTGCCTCCCTGATGAATGCCTTCCGCGTAGAGGAGGACATGCCCATCGAGTCGGGTATGCTGACCCGTTCTTTGGAAGGTGCTCAAAAGAAGGTGGAGACTTACTACTACGACATTCGGAAACAGGTCTTTGAGTACGACGAGGTGATGAACAACCAGCGTCGGGCCATCTACGCTGAGCGGCGGCGCGTTCTAGAGGGCGATAAGCTCAAGGAACTTGTCATCGGCTACGGCGAACAGACCATGGATGATATTGTCGAAGCCTATATCAATCCTGAGCTGCCCTCAGAAGAGTGGGATCTTGAAAATATCGTCGGCAAGGTTAAAGAGTTTATCTATTTGCTTGAGGATCTGAGTGCTGACCAGCTAGAAAACCTCTCCATGGGAGAAATCAAAACCTTTCTCAGGGAACAGGTACACATTGCCTACGACATTAAGGAAGCTCAGGTGGATAAGATGAAACCCGGTCTCATGCGAGAAGCGGAGCGATTCTTTATTTTGCAACAGGTGGATACCCTATGGCGGGAGCACCTGCAGCAGATGGATGCCCTGCGGGAAACCGTTGGTCTACGTGGCTACGGTCAAAAGGATCCGCTGATCGAATACAAAAGTGAAGGCTACGAGGTCTTTCTGGATATGATGACCGGCATCCGTCGTAACGTGGTGTACACCATGTTCCAGTTTCAGCCACAGCCGCCGCCGCAGGCCGCTCCTGCAGATGGCCCCATTGATGTGGAAGTGGTGTAGGTTCTAGCCGGCATTCTCTTCTAGATAGAGATTTACATCTTCAATAATGCGGGTCAGCTCTGCCTCGGTGGTTAGCCGAATGCGCTCGTCGCGTACCGTAAGCAGCAGCTTGGCTGCAAACGGACTTGGCCAAATGTTGGGGTTGCAAAAGATTTCTAGAAACACATCCCCCGTGTGGCGATACTCGGTCGGTTTTATGGGCTTGGGTCTACCGGTGCCTGCTGCTGTCTTGGCCTTCAGGGTTTGGATTAATTCAGCTAGGGCCTCTTTTAGCTCCTGGGCCGCTGCAGCGGAAAAACTAAACTGAATGGAGCCTTGAACCAGATTTAGGGTGAGTTGGGAAGCCATGAAGACCAGGGATGGAAATGCTTGCTGATCGTAGCGCTGGCCTTGAGTTAGAAACGTTCCCGTTATAAAGGTTTAGGGTCTAGGAACCGTATGGATAAGTTTTGGTAATTTTGATTTCAGAAGCTTATTGCTTGGGGGGATGGGTTGCACTGCTACCACGGTTTGAGCCTTGCCACGGCGGTTAGTGGCGTCCTAGCTGTGAATAGTCCGCACGATCCAGTAGCTGATGGATAGGGCAAGGATAGCGACGGCCAAACCGATTAGGCTAACGCCGGTTACTTTTTCTAGGTCCAGAATAATGATCTTGCGGGCCACCGCCGTTAGGGAGGTGACAATCACCAGCTCCACCTGCACCACATGTTTTTTGAGGTAGGCGGTGATATTTTCTAAAATTTCAAGGGCGATCAGTACGCTCAGAAACAGGCCAAAAATCTCGCTGAGGGTGGCCTTGAAAAAACCAACAGGGCTAGGCTCTAAAAGCGCCACTGCCAAAAAGCGCACCAGGTCAACCATGATCACAAAGATCACAATAAGCATGGCAATGGACAGCAGCTTTGAGACGATGGTTTCTATGCTGCCAATGCCATGTAAAAAGCTTTCGGCACTTAGCCAGCTCCATCGATTGCCATTTTGGTTGCGGGCCATATTAGCGCTCCAGAAAGCAAATCCCTAGGAGAACTATACAGGGGATGATGGGAGATATTGGAGAAATAGAACGCTATTCCTGCCAGCATCTCCCAATAAGCCTACATAAACCGTCCGGCCATCTTGAGCATGTCGCCCATATCGACATCGCCGTCACCGTCGGAGTCTAGAAAGGCATTTACTAGGGGATTTCCTTGGGCCTGGGTCCCGGTTTTGGCCGCTCCCTGATTGAGAAACCTCATCACAATGGGAATGACCATGGGCAGCATGGCCTGTACCTGGGTGGCATCAAGACCGGTTTTTTGGGAAACGGCCGTTGCGATCGCAGCCTGCTGGCTTGGGCTAAACAGTTTGGGCAAAACCCCAGGACCGTCGGCTGTTCCCTGTCTTACCAGGTCTAGGACGACGTCCATCCCCTGGGACTGTTGTTTTTCCCGCAGGGCCGATTGGACATAGCCACCCACCACCGAGGCGGCCTGTTGAGTAGCTGAGCTGTTAGCATTGTTAGCCTGAGCAACCTGCTGCGCCATTGATACAATTTGGCCGAGCTGACCGACGCTAGCTTCGCGATTGGGGTCCTGGATGGCCCCCATAACCTGATCAAATATTCCCATGGGAATCTAAGGTGTCCTTGGTTAGTAACAATAGTTTGGCATAGCACTTGGCTTGCCCTATGTATAGTAAAACGCTGAGTAAGATATAAAAATAGCAGCATCCTTGCCTGTAAACATCGGCTATGGGACCTAGATATTTTTGGGTGGATAGACGGCGTTGGATAGATGTAACCACATAACCCCATGAAGCGACCTCTGATTATCGCTGTTGCTGTTTTGATCTTTTTGGGGGTGCTGCTTTGGTTAGTCAGCACCCTGGGGACGCTGTATGCGGGGTTGGCCACCCTCCATCCCTGGCTGGCCCAGGGGCTGACGGCGATACTGGCGGTACTATTGCTGGTTGCCTTTGGGGTGGTGGTCTACTATGGTTGGCTGTTTTTGCGATCGCGCCGCCCGCCGCCGCCGCCCTTGCCTAAAACCACTAATGAAGCCGCCATTGCCCATCTGCAAAGTCTCGACCAGCAGCTCAGTCAAATCCAAGATCAAGTGGCCCGCCAGGCCCTGATAGAACGGGCTAAAACGGTTACCCATGCCTTTGAGAAGCAGCGGCTGCATCTGGTGATTGTGGGCAGCGGCTCCGTGGGCAAAACCTCCCTGGCCAACGCCCTCATGGGGGAAATGGCGGGGGCCACCGCCGTGACCAAGGGCACGACACAGCAACAGCAGGACTACCGGGTGGCGATGCCAGCCATCAACGGAGAAATCATTCTCAGTGACAGTCCGGGGCTGCTGGACGCTGGAGCCACCGACGAGGCCAGCCGCACCCTGGCCACCCAGGCAGATCTGCTGCTGTATGTGGTAGACAACGATCTGCACCGGTCCCAGTATGAGATTTTGAGACAGCTGCTGGCGGTGGGCAAACGCACCTTGGTCGTCCTAAATAAGATTGATCTATATACCGACGGAGACGCCCAGCTGCTGGTGGAGCAGCTCCGGCGGCGAGCTGGTCTCGACTCTGAGGATGTGGTTGCGATCGCAGCCCGGCCCCAGGATCACCCCACCCCCGCTGTCCAGTCTCTGATCGACCGCATTATTGTCATTTTGCGGGCCGAGGGTCGCGATCTCATCGCCAACAATATTTTGCTCCAGTCCCAACGACTCAGCACCGAAGCCCAACAGCTGCTCAGCCAGCAGCGACAGCAGCAGGCCAGCGCCATTGTCGATCGCTACCAGTGGATTGGTGCGGGTGTGCTGGCCGCCACCCCCCTGCCCGTGGTGGATATGCTAGCCACCGCCGCAGTCAACACCCAAATGGTGGTGGAACTAGGCCAGGTCTATGGCATTGCCGTTAGCATTGACGATGCCCGCACCCTGGCCGTGTCCCTAGCCAAAACCATGGGCAGCCTGGGTTTAGTCAAGGGAGCCCTCAAGCTTTTAACCGTCGGGCTACAGGCCAATCTGGCGACAGCGGTGGCAGGAAAACTGCTGCAGGGTGTGAGCGCCGCCTATCTCACCCGCATTGCGGGTAAAAGCTTTATGGACTATTTTCAAAACCAGCAGGACTGGGGGGATGGCGGGATGCAGGCGGTGGTTACCAAACACTACCAACTCAGCCAGCGGGACCAAATTGTCCAGCAGTTTATCCAGCAGGCCCTGGCCTCTGTGCGTAGTTAATCTGTAATTACCCACAATCGATAGTCAAACCATAGTCAAATAAACTAGAGCTGTTATATCGTGAAGACTCCATTGTGTCCCCTGCCGCCGTAGTCTATCGTCAGCCCCAATGACCGCCAATCAGAATCAGCAGCACGCCTCTAAGGCTGTCAAATCGGCCAAGCGTACCCCCACATTTTTGATTATCGGGGTGCAAAAAGCAGGAACCACGTCTATCTATAACTATTTAAAGCAGCATCCCCAGATATACATGAGCCCCGTCAAAGAGACGGGATTCTTTGAGCGGGATTGGGAACAGGCCCCAGCTGATGTGCAGCGTCGCAAAAAAAACGGCATTGTCACCTGGGACCGATATCAGCAGCTGTTTGGTGGTGCGACAGAGCAGCACCTTGCCCTGGGGGAAGCCTCCCCCAACTACATGCTTAACTATCGTTCATCCGCCGAACAAATCCAGCGCCGTCTCCCCGAGGCTAAACTAATTGCTGTATTGCGAAATCCAGTACAGCGCGCCTGTTCTGACTACTTGATGCATCTGCGTGATGCGGTGGGTGAGCCCACTCCCCTGGCTGAACAGGTGCGCAGCCGAGGCCATGCGTCCTATATGCTGCTAAAGGGCAAGTATTATGAGTCGCTCAAGTACTTTATGGACAGGTTTGGTCGCAGCCGGGTAGATGCCTTTCTATATGACGATCTCAGACAGGATTCCCAAGGGTTTATGGGGGAGCTGTATCGGTCAGTTGGCGTTAGCCCCGACTTTGTAGCCAACACCTCTAAACAGGCTCAGACTGCCAAAGTGCCCAAAAATAAAACCGTAAATCGGTTGTTAAAAACCAAAAATCCGATCCGCACCGTGGCCACTGGCATGATGCAGATTGTCCCCAAGCCGCTTAGAAATCAGCTGCGCGAGCGGCTGATTGCCTTCAACTCCCAAGATAAGAACCAGGCCAAATTTACAGAGGAAGATATTATTCTGCTGCATCAGTACTATCGTGACGATATTTTGCAGCTGCAGGATCTGCTCCAGCGGGATCTGTCCGCCTGGTTAGAAGAATATCGCTAATAGCGCTGGTCCCAGGCTACCAATCGGGGCGGGTACCATTTCCCCCCGAAAGTCGAGGAGCTGCACCAGCAGCAGATAGGCTATGGCTAGTACCAGGGAAATTGTGCCGGTAATAATCGCAACAATTTTTGAACGATCCATCGTTAAGGGGGTAGGCTAACGTTTTAACGTAGTGTGAGTCGCTCGGGTCATCCAGGCTTTGATGAGCGACTCGCCCCTCAACTATACCGACTAGACCATACCTAATGGGGACAGCGCCCCATTGAGGGTGATATTTTTTGTGAGTTCATGGACGCCGTTTCTTCTGCTGGTGCTAATCCTACTGCCATTGTGCATCGCCCGGTTATTGTCAAAACCGAGGACCTCAGTAAGACCTACCGTACGGGCTTCTGGCTAAATCAGCAGGTGGCCTCGCTGCAGCGATGTTCGCTGACGGTTTACCAGGGCGAAACCTTTGGCCTTCTGGGCCCCAACGGGGCGGGTAAAACCACATTGCTCAAGCTGCTGCTGGGGATTATTCGCCCCACATCAGGCAGCGCCCAGCTGTTTAATCAGCCCGCTGGTGATCAGACGATCAAACAGCAGATCGGCTATTTGCCAGAAAATCCTTACTTTTATGACTATTTGACGGGCTGGGAATTTTTGGCGTATTCCGCTGGCCTGTTTAATATCCCGGCATCCCTATACAAACAGCGAATTCCGGAGCTGTTGGATCGAGTAGGTCTCTCCCGACAAACGGCGATAAAAAAACAGCTGCGACAATATTCTAAGGGTATGCTGCAGCGGATTGGCATGGCCCAAGCCTTAATCAACGATCCAGATATTATTTTTTTGGATGAGCCCATGTCGGGGTTGGACCCCGTCGGTCGCTACCAGGTGCGGGAGGTGATTTTATCCCTGAAGAAGCAGGGTAAAACTATTTTTTTTAATAGTCATGTTTTATCGGATGTGGAGGTGATTTGCGATCGCATTGCCATCCTTGACCAGGGCAGCCTGATTGCCCAGGGCAGCCTGTACGATTTGCTTGGAGCCCCCGATGCCTACTTTGTCAAAGGCCAGGGGGGGAGTCTGGATGTCCTTAAAAAATGGCTACACAATCTCACCTTTGAAGGGGGCTATTGGCAGGGCTATCTCCCAGGTAGCCCCTACGACTTTATCGCCAGTGTCCGGTTAATGAATGGCACCTTAATCACCCTCGACCTCAGTCGTCTCTCCCTCGAAGAGTTCTTTATTGAGAAAATTAACCAGGGATAGATGGCTTAGGGCGCAGGATTGTATAGGATCCAAAAATTAATGCTGGAGAGACGTTGCATGCAACGTCTGTATGTCCAATAGTGGAACCTAATAAATTTTGTTTCCTTAGCAGCCTTGAAAAGGGTTCACCAATAGCAAAACTAGCCCTAAAGTATTAAGACACCCCCGCTTAGTTACCCCCATTCTCACCATGGCTGAGTTTCCCGCCGTTGCCTTTAGCGATCGCTCTCACTGGGGGCGTATCCAGGTAAGTGGAGCCGATCGACTCCGCTTTCTCCATAACCAATCCACCAACGCGTTTGAGCAACTGTCCCCTGGCACAGGCTGTGAAACCGTATTTGTCAGCTCCACCGCCCGCACCGTAGATTTAGCCAGCGCCTATGTAGATGACGAGAGCGTTTTGCTCCTGGTTTCTCCAGGCATGGCAGCGGAGCTGATCAGCTGGATGGATCGCTATATCTTTTTTGCCGATCAGGTCACCCTTGAGGATCGTAGCGAAACCACATTTGCCATTACTCTTCTAGGTCCCGAGGTCGACAGGCTGCTAGACCAGCTAGGTTTGCCTAAACCGGACATGGCCCCCTGCAGCCACACTCGCGGCCGCTTGTCTATCGCTAACGCCACGGTTCAAATTGCCAGGGATACAGGTTTGACCACCTCCGGATACACTCTCATCGGTACCAAAGAGTCTGGTGCGCAGCCGTGGCTGGTCCAATGGCTAGGCGATCAGGGTGTCCCCTGTCTATCGTCGCAGCAGTGGGAAGTACTACGCATTCAACAGGGCCGTCCCATGCCGGGTCAAGAGCTAACCGATCAGGATAATCCCCTAGAAGCCGGCCTATGGCATGCCATTTCCTTTGAAAAGGGCTGCTATATCGGTCAAGAAACCATTGCCCGACTTAATACCTACCAGGGTGTCAAGAAACAACTTTGGGGGTTAAAACTAGGAACCCCCACCACCGATGTTTCTCTCACCCTAGAAGGTAAACCGGTTGGCAAAATCACCAGCATGGTCGCTGACGACAGTGGTATCTGGGGCCTAGGGTACCTCCGTACTAAAGCCGGTGGCGCGGGTTTAACTGTAACTGTAGGGGAGACTACCGCCGATGTGGTTGATCTGCCATTTACATCCCGTGGATATTTGGATGGCACCGCCTAGATGTGATCTCAACCCAGGTGGGACGGTGATATCGATGGAAATAATGTTATTTCTTAATATTTTCTCAGTATTTCCATTTCGTAGTAGAACACCGAGTGGCTACAATAATCACAAGTGTCATTTCTTCTACTGATTATTTTTGGGTGAAAAGACTGGCATTGGCGTGGGTACTCTGAAAATGTATTGAGTTATTTGCGTCAGCCTAGTCTCAGCAAGCACTCACATTCTGTGGGTTGAAGTTGACGCGTTCAGGTTTAAAAAAACTTTATTCCTATGGCCGATCCTTCCTTTGGGGAGAGCAAGCTACTTCCATAGAAATTTGGCAAATAACAATCCTATTTAGAGGCTCAAATCATGGCAAC